>Ga0335080_10009034_pt1 | contig 10410 bp, 9 predicted proteins | sample Lox_Sample_34_FD_206720 | JGI IMG/M metagenome (GOLD analysis project Ga0335080, IMG submission 206720) | Soil microbial communities from Loxahatchee National Wildlife Refuge, Florida, United States - Lox_Sample_3.4 | ecosystem: Environmental > Terrestrial > Soil > Wetlands | place: USA: Florida... | reverse complement strand
CAGGCGGCATTCCTCGCGGCGAAACCGTTCAGGCCGATCCAGGTGCCGAAAGCCAGCATGGCGAGAAGATAAACGGTAGAGATCACCGCCACCAAAATGGACCGGGTCACGATCCAGTGCCTGGCTACCGGCCGAGCCAGCACAAGATCAATGAATCCGGTCTCAATCTCCATAACCGGAATCGTCGCGATCGTCACCGAGACCGAGACCAGCGCTCCCATAACGACAGGATGGAAATATCCCAGGCACACGATCCCTCGGAACGAAAGAAACGCCACAAATGAAGGCCCCATCAAGTCTCGCGCGAACGAAGGGACCAGGTCGCCCATTTTCGCGAAAGAATTCGAAGTTTGAATCGAATTGGCCTGGAGAATCAGGACAACCTGAAACCCCGCCAGCAGCACCCCGGTCGACAGAAGAAGTTTACGTACACGGCGAAGCAGCTGAACGACCAGCGCGACGAGCACGGTCATTCGGAGCCGTCCCTGTAGTACTTGACCAGAACATCTTCGAGTCTCGCTTCTTCCACCGCGAGGTCGGCCACGGGAAGTGCCGCGAGAAATGAAGGCAGCGCGCCCAGCGGCCCCGTCACGCGAAGAATCCAGATGCGGAGCTTCGCGTCTATCATCTCGTAACCCTGCGGCAGCGAAGCGGGAACGGCAACATCGTGCCGGAATGAGACGCGCACGCGCCGGGATGCGAGCTTCCGCGCGTCCTGGACGGAAGAAAGCAATACGATCTCGCCTTTGCGCAAGATGGCGATGCGGTCGCAAACTCGCTCTACTTCGGGCAGCACATGCGAGGACATGAAAACAGTGCGACCGCGATTGCGCGCATCCGCCAGCAATTCATAGAACGCTTCCTGCATGAGCGGATCGAGACCTTCCGTGGGCTCATCCAGAATCAGCAGGGGCGGATCGGCTTGAAAGGCTTGAATCAGGCCGAGCTTTCGTTTCATACCGGTGCTGTACTCGCGCAGCCTTCTCGACAGATCGCGATCGCTTAGCTCGAACCGTTCGGCGAGGTTGTCTCGATGCGATCTGGAAACGGTTCCTCCTCCGATGCGCTCCAGGAACGCCAGCAATTCATATCCAGTCAAATCGGAATAGACCCCCAATTCGCCCGGCAAGTATCCCACCGCGGAGCGGGACTTCAAGTTGTCTGACTGGCAATCATGGCCGAAGAGGGCGGCGCTGCCCGCGGTGGGGCGGAGCAGGTCGAGCAGGATTCTTATGGTGGTCGTCTTGCCGGCGCCGTTCAACCCGAGGAATCCAAAAACTTCACCACGCTGAACCTCCAGGTCAAGATGATTTACAGCGACGAGCCTGCCATAGCGTTTGGTCAATCGACGAATTGAGATCGCTGCGGAGCCAGGGAGCACAACAGATTCTAACGCGAACCGTACCTGATTGCGAAAGAGCAACGGGAGCCGCCCGACAGAACTTCGGCGGCAGAGCGCCTGACTTACTCAAGTCCGTTATCGACAAATTCCAGCGCGCCGGCCCGGAGCATGGACTCAATCGCATCCCGGGGAAACCCCTCTCGGAGTAGCGCCGGAAAGGGCGATGGCGCAGACAACCGATTCCAAAGTCCCACCTCGATTGCCGATGCCGGACGCCAAAGCCGGTCCAATCCCGGACTCAATAGTATCGGACTTACTTCGTGCGATACCGGTGGAAGGGGCTTACCCGTCGCCAAGGCATCCAGAATGACGCCTGGGTCGCCATGAAAGAGGACCATTCCAGCATATGGTCCACGGCGCAGCGCGCGCCCCGGGGCATCCGGTTCGATCGGCTTGGGGGGAATGAAGACCGCCGCCTTTTCGCTGGCGCGCAGTGTCGCCTGCTCGAACCTGCACACGGTCAATTCATGCGATGGGTCGTGCAGACGGGCTGCAATAAAATCGAAGAGAGCATCCGCTTCCGCTGCAAAAAAGGACGAGGTGCCGCCTCCGCAATTCGTCCAAGCTTCGAGTAGCGGGCGGCGGACGCCGTCGGACAGGATGGAGAGCGTCAGCGTGCCGGCATTCATTGTGCGCCCGACGCACCAGGAACGCTGCACGTCCACGGTGAACCGGAATCCGGCACTCTGTGACAGCCTCTCCAGACAGGAGCGCTCTCTCTCGTCAAGACAGAGCGATCGGAAAGGATCGCGCCCATCGGGAGCACGAACCAATCGGCCGAGGGCGGTCTGGAAATCGCTGAGCGCCATGACTGCTCAATCCCGCTTGTGACGGTTCCAGATGTTCCGCGCGCGCTCGAGTTCTTTTGTGATCGCCGCCACACCGAAACGGGGCGCGAACTCGTCGAGCATCTCGAATACAACGCCGGAAACATTGCGGGCACGCGGCAGAGTGTACTCGAGCAGCTCCCAGACCGGCTCCGGCACGCTGCCGTTATGCGCATCCATCCAAAAGCCGTCGTGCGAGGAACCGCCCGCCACGTGGATCTCCATGACGCGGTTCAGAGACACCCGGTCGACGATCGCGAGCGGATCTTGCCGGTGATTGATCGCATTACAGTACACGTTGTGCAGATCGAGTAACTGGAAACAGCCGCTGCGTTCCATAATCGCGCCCAGCAAGCCAATGTCGTCGCCGATCTCGGGGTCAGACGGCAGATCTGCAATGTAGTAGGCTGGATTCTCCAGAAGAAACGGCACTCCGTAGCGTTTGACGATTACTGCCGACCGTTCCGCGATGATCTGAACCGCTTCCTTCGTTGCAGGCACCGGAAGGGGCACTCCAGTTTCGAGGGTGGCCCCATTTTCGCCGGAAATCGTCTGATAACCGAGATGTTCACTGTGCCAGAGGAAGGGCCACCTTGCCTGGAACGTATCGAGCATGTCGATGTAGGCGCCGTTCCAACTGTGGGCGGAGCCGATCGAAAGCTCGACCCCGTGAACCACAATGGGTAACCCGAGGCAAGCCTCACGCGCCTGCTCCATTTGTTCGGAGACAATTTCGATACCGGCGGTGTTTGCGACGGCCCGCTGCCGGCAGAGCGTTTCCGGCGTGACTTCGACAAAGTCGAGAAGGCCGGACCTGTAGAACTCCGCCGGCAGTTCCGCTATGTAAGGAAATCCGATGCCAAGACGGGCGGCGCCTTCGATCAGAATCCCTCCGTGTGGACGGAGACTACTCCTTCTTTGGTAAGATCCGGCCCCGGGTCGCCCTGGAATTGCAGCTGCAAATTCAACAGACGACCACAAGTCCGACAGCCGGTCTTGCCGATAATACTGGCTACAACCTTGTGAATGGTATCCAGGTTTTGGTTTTGCGGGTTGAAAGAGATTGTTGCGGATTTCGCGCCGGTAGTGGTTGCCATACGCTTCCTCTCCCGTCGTGCAGTACGGTTGTCGTCACGCACGACTCAGACAAATGAGATTTGGTTGAGTATACACCTGAGATAGCTTCGGGCGACCATGCATCCGAACTGATTTGCTCGACGAACCGTGCCCGACCTCACAACGGCTGCTCCCGAACCCTTCGGAGTCACCCAAAAACCGATGAAAGCCCGGCTTCCGCCATCCCCCTCAGCCAAAACGCCCGGCCCACAGTTGCTTCGGCGCTACAGAACCCTCATAATAAGCCCCATCGCCATTTCTGCCGGTCGCGGGACCGTAAGGTGGAGTATTCCCTAGTGGCCGGGGAGGAACAATGTCTCGCATCGTCCGCTGTTCTTTAATTCAAGCAACCAATGCCGCCCCTCCGGACTCTTCCCTCGATGCCACCAAGAAGGCCATGCTGGATAAACACGTGGCCTACATCGAGCAGGCGGCCAAGGCAGGCGCTCAAATCGTCTGCCTCCAGGAGATCTTTTACGGCCCTTACTTCTGCGCCGAGCAGACCACCCGCTGGTACGATTTCACCGAGCCCATCCCCGGCGGGCCTACCGTGAAACTGATGCAGGACCTTGCCCGCCGGCATCACATCGCGCTCATCGTTCCCATTTACGAGGTCGAGCAGGAAGGCATCTACTACAACACCGCCGCTGTGATCCACAACGACGGAACGTTCCTGGGGAAATACCGCAAGACCCACATACCCCACGTCGCGCCCGGCTTCTGGGAGAAGTTCTATTTCCGCCCCGGCAACCTCGGCTATCCGGTCTTCGACCTCGGCTTCGTCAAGATCGGCGTTTACATCTGCTATGACCGCCACTTCCCCGAAGGCGCCCGCGCGCTCGGCCTAAACGGCGCCGAGGTGGTGTTCAATCCATCCGCCACCGTGGCGGGGCTTAGCGAGTATCTCTGGAAGCTCGAGCAGCCCGCGCACGCGGTCGCCAACGGATACTTCATCGGGGCCATCAACCGCGTCGGCGTCGAAGCCCCGTGGAACATCGGCGAGTTCTACGGGCAGAGCTATTTCTGCGATCCGCGCGGCCAGATCTTCGCCCAAGCGTCACGCGACAAGGACGAAGTGCTCACCGCCGATCTGGACCTCGACATGATCGCCGAAGTCCGCAAGACCTGGCAGTTCTTCCGGGACCGCCGGCCCGACATGTACGAATCTCTCGTAAAGGCATAACCAATGACCAAGAACGAAATCATCCTTGCCAACAAAGAATTCCTCTTCCCCGCGGTCTTCCATTTCTACAAGGAGCCGCTCGTCGTGGCACGCGCCAAAGACCAATACGTCTGGGACGCGGACGGCAACCAATACCTCGATTTCCTCGGCGGCATTGTCACGATCAGCGTCGGACACTGCAACGACCAGGTCAACGCCAAGGTCCACAAGCAGCTCGACACGCTCCAGCACGTCTCCACAGTGTTTGCCAACGAGCCGCAGGCCGCGCTCGCCAAGAAGATCGCGTCGATCACGCCCGGCGGCCAGCTCACCAAGAGCTTCTTCACCAACTCCGGCACCGAGGCCAACGAGACCGCGATCCTCACCGCGCGCTGCTATACCGGCAGCACCGAGATTGTCGCGCTCCGCCACTCGTACCACGGCCGCTCGGCGATGGCCATGACGCTCACGGCCGTCGGCTCGTGGCGGCTCGGCCCGTCTCAGGCCGGCGTCATCCACGCGCACAACGCCTATTGCTACCGCTGTCCTTTCGGGCTCACTTATCCCAACTGCGAAGTGCGCTGCGCGTCGGATATGGAGGAGCTGATCCGCACCACGACCGGCGGCCGGATCGCCGGGTTCATCGCCGAACCCATCCAGGGCGTCGGCGGCTACATCACGCCTCCCAAGGAGTATTTTCAGATTATCGAGAAGATCGTCCGCAACCACGGCGGGATCTTCATCAGCGACGAAGTACAGACCGGCTGGGGCCGCACCGGCGGCAAATGGTTCGGGATCGAGCACTGGGGTGTTACGCCAGATATCATGACCGGCGCCAAGGGCCTCGCCAACGGCAGCCCGATCGGCCTCACGGTTGCGAAACCCGAGGTCGCCGACGGACTGAAGGGCGTCACGCTTTCCACGTTCGGCGGCAACCCGGTTACGGCCACGGCCGCCAAAGCCGTCATCGACTTCATCGAAGAGCAGCGTTTGATGGACAACTGCACCACCACCGGCGCCTACCTTCGAACCCGCTTGGAAGAACTCAAAGACAAGCATGAGCTCATTGGCGACGTTCGCGGCATGGGGCTCATGCAAGCCATCGAGCTCGTCGAGGACCGGAAGACCAAAGCGCCCGCGACCGCGCAATCCGCGATGCTGATGGAGGCGGCGCGCGAGAATCGCATCCTCATGGGCAAAGGGGGCCTCTACGGCAACGTGCTCCGGGTCACTCCGCCCATGAACATCGGCCGCTCCGACGTGGACCAGTTCATCCAAGCCCTCGACAAGAGCCTCGCCGTGTGTAGCGCCATGGCTGCGGGGAGCACCAGGTGATTCCGCACACCATCGAGCGTTTCCCCGATCTTCACCCTCCGCTCGACGCTCAATCCGCGCTTGCCGAAGCCAACCGCTGTTTGTACTGCTTCGACGCGCCGTGCACGGCAGCATGCCCCACGCACATAGACGTGCCGCGGTTCATCAAGAAGATCGCCAGCGGCAACCTGCGCGGCTCCGCGCAAACCATCCTCGACGCCAATATTCTGGGCTTGAGCTGTTCCCGCGTCTGCCCGGTCGATGTGCTCTGTGAAGGCAGTTGCGTCATGCACGGGTACAACAAGAAGCCAATAGAGATTGCACTGCTGCAACGCTACGCGATGGAGCGCCACGACATTACCCGGCCCGTGCCTTCCGCCCCCCGTGCCCTTTCTGTCGCTTGCATAGGCGGAGGTCCCGCATCCCTTTCCTGTGCCGCGGAACTCCGGCGCCATGGCGCCGCCGTCACTGTCTTCGACAATCGTCCCCAACCTGGAGGCCTCAACACGTACGGTGTGGCCGAATACAAGCTCCGCCCCGCCGACGCGCTCCGTGAAGTCGAGATGATCCGCTCGATGGGCGTAGAATTCCGCCAGGCCGAAATCGGTACCGCAATCCGGCTCGCCGATCTCGAATCCAAGTATGATTTCATCTTCATCGGCGTCGGCCTTGGCGCCATGGAGCGTCTCGGCATCCCCGGCGAACATCTCCCCGGCGTGATCGACGCGCTGCGCTTCATCGAGCGCTACAAGACTCAGCCCGATTTCCAAATCGGCAGCACGGTCATCGTGATTGGCGGCGGAAACACGGCGATCGACGCGGCCAATGCCGCCGTCCGTCTCGGAGCCGCCGACGTCCACCTGTTCTACCGGCGCACGGAGAAACAGATGCCCGCCTTTCCCTTCGAATACGATCACTCCAAAATCGAGGGCGTCCGTTTCCACTGGCTGGCGCAGCCCGTGGCCATCCTCGAAGAGAATGGCCGCGCCGCCGCGGTCAAGTTCGCCGACACCAGACTGGCAGCCGGCGTTCCCGAACGCGTGCCCGGCACCGACTACGAAGTCGCTTGCGACATGGTGATCCCCGCGCTCGGCCAGAGCCGTTCCACCGAACTCTTCCCGGTTGAAACCAACAAGGGAATCATCGTTGTCGATCGACCTACCGGCCGCACCAGCAACCCTAAATACTATGCCGGCGGCGATTGCGTGAACGGCGGGCGCGAGGTGGTCGACGCCGTAGCCGATGGAAAGCGCGCCGCGCAAGGAATGCTCGCCCATGGCTGATCTCACGACCAACTTCGCCGGTATCCGCTGCCCCAACCCTTTCTGGCTGGCGTCGGGACCGCCGACCAACTGCGGCGACCAGGTGATGCGCGCCTTCGACGCGGGCTGGGGCGGCGCCGTCTGGAAAACCATCGGCGAGCCTATCGTCAACGTCAGCTCCCGCTACTCGTCGGTAGACTGGAACGGCCAGCGCATGATGGGCCTCAACAACATCGAGCTGATCAGCGACCGTCCCATCGAAACCAACCTGCGCGAGATCAGTGACGTCAAGAAACGCTACCCGAAGCACGCCGTAATAGCGAGCCTCATGGTCGAATCCAAGCGCGAGGCCTGGCACGATATTGTCAAGCGCAGCGAAGACTCCGGAGCCGATGGCCTGGAGCTCAATTTCGGCTGCCCGCACGGCATGAGCGAGCGCGGCATGGGTTCCGCCGTCGGCCAGGTACCTGAGTATACCTGCATGATCACGGAGTGGGTCAAGGAAGCCGCGCGCACGCCCGTCCTGATCAAGCTCACGCCCAATATCACCGACATCCGCGTGGCTGCCCGGGCGGCCAAACGCGGGGGCGCCGACGCTCTGTCCGCGATCAATACCATCAACTCCATCACGGGAATCGATCTCGATACCTTCACGCCGCGGCCGTATGTCGCCGGAAGCTCCGCCCACGGAGGATATTGCGGGCCCGCCGTCAAGCCGATCGCACTCCACCTCGTGCAGCAGATCGCCAGCGACCCGGAAGTGCAGCTGCCTATTTCCGGCATCGGCGGTATTTCGGGCTGGCGAGAGGCCGCCGAGTTCCTTCTGCTTGGCTGCGGCACGGTTCAGGTGTGCACCGCCGCCATGCACTACGGATTCCGCATCGTCGAAGATATGATCGACGGCTTGAGCAACTGGATGGACGAAAAGGGCTTCCGGACTACCGACGACCTCCGCGGCCTTTCGCTTCCCAAGGTCACGGATTGGAAGCACCTCGATCTCAACTACAAGATCGTCGCCCGCATCGACAAAGACAAGTGCATCGGATGCCAGCTCTGTTACGTCGCATGCTGGGACGGCGCGCACCAGTGCATCCATCTCGACAATCACAAAGGCCCGGCGGAGATCACGGTCACACCGATTCCTAAACTCGATGCGCCTCGCGTGGCGCCCTCGCGAGTTCCGCGCGTGGACGAAGCCGAATGCGTAGGCTGCAACCTCTGCTGGCTGGTTTGCCCGGTAGAGAACTGCATCACGATGGAGCAGGTGGACACCGGCCGCCCCGCCCAGACCTGGGCTCAAAGAACCGGATTCCAGCTATGATCACCCTCATTCAAAGCGGCACCGTAGTCACCGCGGCCGCCAGCACACGGGCCGACGTGCTCATCGAAGGCGAAACCATAAAGGAAGTCCGTCCCGGCATACCCGCCAACGGCGCCCGTGTCATCGACGCCGCCGGCCTCTACGTCATGCCCGGCGGCATCGACTGCCACACACACCTCGATATGCCGTTCGGGGGCACTACCAGCGCCGACGATTTCGAAACCGGCACTCGCGCCGCCGCGTTCGGCGGGACCACGTCTATCGTCGATTTCGCCATCCAGGCGCGGGGCACCCGCATGCGCGACGCCCTCGACACCTGGTGGAGAAAAGCCGAGAACCGGGCCGCCATCGACTACGGCCTGCATATGATCGTCACCGACCTCGCCGGCGCCGGTCTCGAAGACATGGACGACATGGTGCGGGAAGGCGTGGCCAGCTTCAAGCTCTTTATGGCCTACCCCAACGTGCTGATGGTGGACGACGCGACTATCTTCAGGGCGCTCTCGCAGACCGCGAAGAACGGCGCGCTCATCTGCATGCACGCCGAGAACGGCAGCGTGATCGACGTGATCGTCGCCCGCGCGCTTGCCGAAGGCAAGACCGCCCCGGTCTACCACGCCCTGACGCGGCCGCCGCGTGCGGAAGCCGAAGCCGTGCACCGTGCCATCGCCATGGCCGAGATTGCGGGAGCGCCCGTCTACATCGTGCACCTCTCCTGCGAAGACGCGCTCAACGAAGTTCGCGAAGCGCGCGACCGCGGCGTTCCCGCCTTCGCCGAAACCTGCCCGCAATACCTGCTGCTTTCCATCGAAGAGCTCGAGCGGCCCAATTTCGAGGGCGCGAAGTACGTCTTCACACCGCCACTCCGCCCCAAGCATCACCAGCCGAAGCTTTGGGACGGTCTCAAGCAGGACAACCTCCAGGTGGTCTCCACCGACCACTGTCCCTTCTGCTTCAAAGACCAGAAAGTCCTCGGCAAGGACGATTTCACCAAAATTCCGAACGGCGGCCCGGGCATCGAGAACCGGCTACAACTCATGTATCACTACGGCGTGAACCAGGGGCAGCTCTCGTTGAACCGCTTCGTCGAACTCACCTCAACCACACCCGCGCGCATCTTTGGCATGTACCCGAAGAAGGGCGAGATCGCGCCGGGCAGCGACGCCGATCTGGTGCTTTGGGATCCCAGCGCGGCGCACACCATCAGCGCCGCCACGCACCACATGCGGGTCGATTACTCCATGTTCGAGGGCTACCAGGTTACCGGCAACGCGCGCACCGTGATGTCGCGGGGGGAGGTCATCGTCGACAAGGGCCAGTGGCTCGGCAGGGCAGGCCGCGGGCAATACCTCAAGCGCACCGCGCGCGGAGGAGCATGGAAGTAAGGGACTCATCGCTTTATAACGAGGATCTCGCGCCGATACCGCCGGCGAAGCGCTCCTGGGGCACGTACAACTACGCGTCGCTCTGGGTCGCGATGTCGGTCTGCATTCCGACGTACATGCTGGCCTCGGGCCTGATCGCAGGCGGCATGAGCTGGTGGCAGGCAATTTGCACGATCCTGCTTGGGAACCTGATCGTGCTCATCCCGATGTTGCTGAATGCGCACGCCGGCACGAAGTATGGGATCCCGTTCCCGGTGTTCGTGCGCGCCAGTTTCGGCGTCCGCGGAGCGAACATTCCGGCAGTGCTGCGCGCGCTCGTCGCCTGCGGCTGGTTCGGCATTCAAACCTGGATCGGCGGCCAGGCGATCTACACGATGCTGAAGATCCTGCTTCCGGCGCTTGCCGCGAGTCCCGGCGCGTCCTGGGCCTGCTTCTTCGCGTTTTGGGCGCTCAATATGGCCGTTATCTGGCGGGGCATCGAAACCATCAAGTTCCTGGAAGGCATCGGGGCTCCCTTCATGCTCGGCATCGGCCTGCTGATGCTCTGGTGGATTACGGGCAAGGCTGGAGGCCTGGGCCCGGTTCTCAGCGCGCCGAGCAAGTTCCTCTCTTCCGCCGAAT
>Ga0335080_10009031_pt1 | contig 10412 bp, 8 predicted proteins | sample Lox_Sample_34_FD_206720 | JGI IMG/M metagenome (GOLD analysis project Ga0335080, IMG submission 206720) | Soil microbial communities from Loxahatchee National Wildlife Refuge, Florida, United States - Lox_Sample_3.4 | ecosystem: Environmental > Terrestrial > Soil > Wetlands | place: USA: Florida... | reverse complement strand
GCCTGACGCCGGGAGCCAGGCGGGCAATGTAGTCGAGGAAACCGACGCCGCTTGCCACCTGCTGGCGTGTGACGGCGTTGAGCTCGAAGACCCGGGGCGCGTAGAGGTCGACCTTGCCCAGCAGGGCAAAGCCGAAGTCCGGCGCGAGCACGCCGATGAAGCTGTAGTCTTTGCCGTCAAGGGTCAGCACGCGGCTCAGGATCTTCGGATCGAGGGCGAAGCGGCGTTGCCAGAGCGAGTCGCTGATGAGCACCACGTTGTCGCCGCCGGGTCGGTCCTCCTGGGGGCGGAAGGCGCGGCCGAGAGCGGGGGAGACGCCGAGAATCTCGAAGAAATTCGACGACACGCGGGCGGAGGCGAGTTGTTCGGGGTAGCCCTGGCCGGTCAGGTTGAAAGTTTCGTTGCAGAAGGCGGAGATGGCGGAGAAGGAGCGGGCGTTTTGGGAGATCTGCTCGAACCGGGGATAGGTGAGGGGGCCGCGGCCTGCTTCTCCCTGACGGCGGACATCCATGACGACCAGGCGATCGGGATCTCTGAAAGCGAGCGGCCGGAGCAGGAGCGCGTTAGTGACGCTGAAGATCGATGTGTTGGCGCCGATTCCGATGGCCAGCGTGAACACCGCGACGGCGCTGAAGCCTGGCGATTTGGCGAGGAGGCGCAGCGCAAGCCGGAGGTGGCGGGGCATATCCGCACGGTATCATGTGGGCCCCCGGGCCAAGGGCTAAGGGTAATAGAACGCCAAATGCGTGCGGCCGATGCGGGCTAGCGGAGTCCGGCCGCTGGCCCACCCGGGATGATCATAGACCTTCAGGCCGCTCAGGCTGACGATGTTCCAACCGGGCAACGGATGATACCAGTTGGTCGGCGTCACCTCGGGGAACTCGCGGCCGGCATCGAGGTAGCTGGTGCAGTAGGGCGTGAAAGCGACGCGCTTGACGCCGCGGCGCTCGAGGAACGCCGCTACCAGCTTCATATCCTGACCCCAATCGAGATCGGACTCGGCGACGAAATTCTCGGGATGATCGCCGGCGATTTCGTTGGTGTAGGCGAGATAGTCCGGGTGCGCACGGGCTCCGGAAATGGCTTGCCAGGCACACAGGGCGAAGATTACGAGGGTACGAAAAGGCGATCGTTCGCGCATCAGGTCGGCGGCGGCCACGGCGCAGATCACGGCCAAGCCGCCGTAGATGGGCAGGACGTGGCGCACGCCGATGTTGATGCGGCCCATCATGGCGACGAGCAGGATGCCCGCGGCGAAGCACGCGCCGGCATCGACCGGCAGATGCCTGCGCCGCGATCGAACCAGCGCCCATGCCAGGAGCAGGAGCAGGGCCAGGGGGGTCTTGATCCCAAGTACAACTGGAAAGAAATACCAGACGCCGGTGCGATGGCGCGCGCCAAGCACGTAGGAGTCGTGCCCGGCTGCGTTGTGTTGCAAGAGCTGGCGAATGCCGGTGAACAGATCGGGGGCGGGAATACGGTCAAACGAGAACCGGTACCCGGCCCAGATCACGAGCAGGCCGATGGCTGCGGCGGCTATGAGCGGGCCGAGATGACGGCGAATGGAGGAAAGCGAGGGATGCCGCCAGATCAACAGTAGCAGCCATGCCGCGGGCAGGTAGGCAAGCAGCGAGAACTTGGCTAGCGCGGCGAGGCCCAGCATGACACCGAAGCCGATGGTGCGCACGCGGACCGGACGCTCGGACCACCACAACGACGCGTAGAAGGTGGCGATTCCGAACGCAGTGGCCGCCATGTCGGTGGTCACCAGGCCGGCATGCGCGAGGACCGGTGGAATCGTGGTGAAGAGGAAGACCGCGATCACCGCCGCGACCGGACCTCCGGCGCGGCGCGACCACAGGAACACCGCGAACGAGGCGATCCAGAACAGCGGGAGGATGCCCATGCGGGCGAGGGCCAGCGTGCGGTCGTAGTGGTCACCGCGGCCGAGCAGCGCGATGCCTTCGGCGTGAGATCCGGGCGCGTCCACGTAGCGTGCGCCATCGAGATAAGGACCGATGATGGCCAGCACGCGGGCGATCGGAGGATGCGATGGGTCCCAGGTGTACTCGCCGCGCAGCCATTGCATGCCGGCGCCGAAGTGCTCGGGCTCGTCCATGGTGTGGCTGAGGACCGTGTAAGTAGAAACGATGCGGGCCGAGGCGATGAGGACAAGGAGAAAAGCCAGAATGGCGTGGGCGCGCGTGGCCATCAGCCTTTGCGGCCGGCCGGCGACGCGGCCCGGGCGAGGCGCATGGCGTTCTCGATCAGTTTCATGCCGCGATCGCCTTCGGCGGTGAGAATCGATTCGGGATGAAACTGCACGGCCTCGATGGGCAGCTCGCGATGCCGCACTCCCATGATGACGCCGTCGGCCGTTTCCGCAGTGACTTCCAGACACGACGGAAAAGTCTCGCGCCGCGCGAAGAGCGAATGGTAGCGACCCACCTGGAACTCATCTGGCAGCCCTTCAAAGACGCCGACGCCGCGATGCCGCACCGTGGAGGGTTTGCCGTGCATCGGGTAATCGAGCACGCCAAGCTCGCCGCCGAACGCTTCCACGATGCCCTGCAGGCCCAAGCAGACGCCGAATACCGGGACACCGAGCCGCACCGCGGACTGCACCAACTGCGGAACGCCGAAATCCTCGGGCCGGCCGGGACCGGGCGAGATGAGGATGAGGCTGGGACGAACCTGTTCGATCAGCTCCGGCGGGAAACCCGCGCGGTAGGTCACGACCTCTGCACCTGTTTGGCGCGCGTAGTTGGCCAGGGTGTGGATGAAGCAATCGTCGTTGTCCACCAGCAGCAGCTTGGCGCCCGCCCCGGCTGCGTCCCGATCGGTGGAGGACTGGCCCGGAATCTCGCCTGCGCCCAGCGTGCGGAAGAAGCCGGTGGCCTTAAGGCGAGTCTCGCGCTCCTCCATGGCGGGCACCGAGTCGTAGAGCAGCGTGGCACCCACGGGGTAGCGCGCGATGCCGTCGCGCAGGTAGGTGGTGCGAATCAGGATGCCGGTGTTGATGTCGCCGCCAAGGGAGATCATGCCGACCGCGCCGCCGTACCAGCCGCGCGCGTCCTTCTCAATTGACTCGACAGCCTGCGCGGCGGCCTTTTTCGGGGCGCCGATCACGGTGACCGCCCACATGTGGCTGAGGAAGGCATCGAGGGCATCGAAGCCCTCCTGCAGGATTCCTTCGACGTGGTCCACGGTATGGAACACGCCCGCGTAGGATTCGATCAGCCGGCGGCCGATCACCTTGACGCTGCCGGGCTCGCAGACGCGCGATTTATCGTTGCGGTCGACGTCGGTGCACATGGTGAGCTCGCTCTCTTCCTTGGTGGAATCGAGCAGGGCGCGGATGTTGTCGGCATCGCGGAGCGGGTCGCCGGTGCGCTGCGCGGTGCCGGAAATGGGGCAGGTTTCGACGCGAGTGCCTTCCACGCGAACGAACATTTCCGGCGAGGCTCCCACGAGCTGCTCTTCGCCGAGCTGAAGCAGGAATTCGTAGGGGCTGGGGCTGGCCGCCTGCACGCGCCCGAAGAGCTCGCTGGCCTTGCCGGAGAACGGCGTGCGGAAGGTCTGGCGTAGCACGACCTCATAGTAGTCGCCGCGGCGCATGCCTTCGCGCACCTTGTCCACGTTGGCCATGTACTCTTCGGGCGTGTGGTCGCTCTCGATCGGGCCGGCGGCACGGCGCGGCGGGCGCGATATGACTTCGCCATCGCGCTTCAGGTCCGCGGTGGCAATCTCCTCGCGCGTGAAATCGTAGCGGTAACGCTCCACCTGCTCCTTCTTGCGGTCCATGAACCAGATGTCGTCGCAGAGGAAGAGGTGGAGGTCTTTGCGGCCGTCGCGCGGGAGCTTCTTTTCGATGGGCTCGAACTGAAAGAGGAGGTCGTAGCCGAATGCGCCGACGAGGCCAAGGCGCGATTCCTCCTCGCCGCGGAACTCCTCGATGAGCGCGCGCAGGACGGAGAAGGCCGAGGGCTGCTTCGAGCGCTGCTCTTCGGCAAAGAGCGCGGGCAGGGGCTTGAGGCGGCCGGCCAACATTTCGCCTTCGAATCCGAATTGCTCCCAGTGAGGGTGCGAGGCGAGCACCGGATGCAGGATGCGCGCGATCCGCCGGCCGCGCTCGTTGAGCGCGCGCAGTTCGACGCGGCGGTCGTAAGAGACGATTTCGAGCGGCGGGCAGGTGGAGGCGATGTCCCAGCGCGAGTACCTTCCGGGATACTCGTATCCCGAGGAAAGGTAGATCCCACGATGCCGATCCAGGTCGCGGAGGATGTGTTTCAGGCCTTTGCGGAAATTGGCCTTGGAAACGCTGCGGGTGACCTGAATCCCGTGGGGAGTCGTGTAGCGGTAGTCGCGCATAAGCTGTGCCCCTTGGGAAATCTCAGAATACCATGCGCTCGAGAATCGTCTCCGGCATGCGGGCTGCGGCCTTCAGATCGTGGCCGGCGCCTTGTACCGCGAGAAGATCGGTCTTCGCCGGAATCAGGCGCAGCGCCTCGCGCAATTCTTCGAGCGTGCCGAAAGGATCGCGCGCGCCGTGCACGAAGAGGGCCGGCGTTTGCAGTTGCGGAAAGAAAGCGGTGCGCAGTTGTTGAGGCTTGTCCGGGGGGTGCAGTGGGTAGGAGAGCAGCAGGAGGCCGTCCGCCATCCTCGGATTCTCCGCCGCGGCCATGGCGGTCTGCCGACCGCCGTAGGAATGGCCGCCGGCGATGATCCGGCCCTTGGCCATGGAACGCAGGGCATCGATGGCGCGCAGCACGCCCTCGCGATCGCTGGCCTGGGCGGCGGGCGGCGGTGGTGTTTTGCGTCCGGAGACCCGGAATGGCAGATCGTAGCGCAGCACCAGGAATCCGGCGGCGGCAAATGTTCCGGCCAGAGCCACCAACAGCGGAGCATTGGCGTTTGACCCGGCACCGTGCGTCAAGACGATGGCATTGCCGTTCGGCGCCTCGGGCCGGTGCAGAAATCCCCGGACTCCCGAGGTCGCGAACGGCTCCACGGGCTACGCTTCTTTCTTCTTCAGGAGGTGGTCGTTTTCCTCGATGAACTGGCGGATCTCGTCGGCCATGCCCAGCAGTTTTTCCCACTGCTCGCGGTACAGGGTCACCGGGAAGCGTCCCATCCCGTAGACTGAAAGTGCGCCTTTCTCGCTCACTTTCAGCGACAACTGTCCGCGTGCGGGCTTCTTCAATCGCTCATTTTCGGCGCGCAGGCGCTCGATTTCCGCTTGCATCTCTTCTTCAGTTGGCATGGGCTTCAGATTCTGTAATACCACAACCGCGCGTGATACGCTGAAAGATCCCTCCTATGAGCGACCTGCAGGCGATCTTCTTCGATTTTGACGGGGTGCTGCTGGATACGGAGCCGGTGCACTGGGCCTCGTGGGCGCAAATGCTGGCGACCGAGGGCATCACGCTCACCTGGGAGTATTATCGCGACTACTGCATCGGCATCGACGACCGCGACATGCTGCGCGCACTGGCGCGGCAGGCGGATCCGCCGCGCGATTGGGAAAGCCTCTGGGTCCTGTACCCGGCGAAGAAGAAACTCTTTCAGGAGCGGATGAAGTCGCCGCCGTTCGAGCGGGCCCTGGTGGAGCTGCTGCCCACCTTGCACGACGAGTACCGGACCGCGGTGGTAAGTTCGAGCTCCGCTTCCGAGATCGAGCCGCTGCTGATCTCGGGAGGAATCCGCGGACACTTCGATACCATCGTCGGCGGCGAAATGGTGAAGCGCCATAAGCCGGCTCCCGAGCCGTACCTGCTGGCGGCAGAGCGGTTGGCGGTGGATCGCGCATTGGTGCTGGAGGATTCCGCGGCGGGTATCGCCAGCGGGAAGGCCGCTGGATTCGAGGTGATTCCGGTGAAGCATCCATCGGAAGTGCCGGGGCTGCTGCGGGTACGGCTGAACGGGCAACCTGCCCGAACGGGTGGTGTCAAATGATGGGCCACCATGTACATTCAAGTAGAGGGGGTCGAGTGGCTCCAGGGAAACCCAAGGGTAAAACCAGCGACCACTTGAAGAGCGCCTGGCCTCTGCTGAGGGAGCTGATCCGTCCTCGCAGAGGCAAGATCGCCTTCGGCTTTCTGCTGATGGGCATCAACAAGCTTTGTGGGCTGGTGCTTCCCGGCTCCACAAAATTCCTGATCGACAACGTCATCAACAAACACCAGGTGGAGTTGCTGACGCCCCTGGTGGGCGCGGTGTTTGCGGCGACGCTCATCCAGGGCGTCACCTCGTACTCGCTGACGCAATTGCTTTCGAAGGAAGGCCAGCGCCTGATCGCAGAACTGCGGCGCAAGGTGCAGGAGCACGTGGGCCGGCTCCCGGTGGCCTACTACGACGCCAACAAGAGCGGCGCTCTGGTCTCGCGCATCATGAGCGATGTGGAGGGCGTGCGCAACCTGATCGGCACCGGACTGGTGGATTTCCTGGGCGGCATCATCACAGCACTGCTGACGCTGTTCATCCTGCTGAAGCTGAGCGCGCTGCTCACCGGGATCGCACTCTTCTTCGTGGTGGTTTTCGGGCTTGGGCTGAGCCAGGCATTCACCAAGATCCGACCGATCTTCCGCGAACGGGGCAAGATCAACGCGGAGGTCACGGGCCGCCTGACGGAATCGCTGGCCGGGGTCCGCGTGGTGAAGGGCTATCACGCCGAGGCTTCGGAGGCCCGGGTATTTTCGGCCGGGGTTCAGCGGCTGCTGGATAACGTGATGCGGTCGCTCACCGCGATTTCGCTGATGAGCCTTTCGGCGACGGTGCTGATGGGCGTGGTGGGCGGCACGGTCATGTACGTAGGCGCACGGCAGGTGCTGTCGCGTCCGCCGGTTATGACAGTCGGCGACCTCTTCTCGTTCACCGCGTATCTCGCATTCCTGGTTGCTCCGATGTTTCAGCTAGTCGGGATCGGCACGCAGTTGACCGAAGCCGTGGCGGGCCTGGACCGTACGCAGGAAGTGCTGCACGAAAAGCCGGAGGATGAGGAACCATCGCGCACCCGCCAGATCGGCGCGGCGCAAGGCTACGTCTCATTTGAGGATGTCACCTTCGAGTACGATGCCGGCAAGACGGTGCTATACGGCGTTAGCTTTCGATCCGAGCCGGGCACGGTGACTGCGCTGGTGGGGCCTTCCGGATCGGGCAAATCCACCATCATCAGCCTGGTTGCGGCGTTCCATCAGCCATCCACCGGAAAAATCCTGGTGGACGGCACCGATCTTTCGACCGTCAAGCTCGACTCGTTCCGATCGCAACTCGGCGTTGTGCTGCAGGACACGTTTCTATTCGATGGCACGATCAAAGAGAACATCGCTTTCGCTCGTCCCGGCGCGAACGACGACGAGATCCTGTCGGCATGCCGGATTGCGCGAGTCGATGAGTTCGCCGAGCGCTTCGAAAAGAAATACGACACGGTGGTGGGCGAGCGCGGAGTGAAGCTGAGCGGAGGCCAGCGGCAGCGGGTCTCGATTGCGCGAGCCATTCTGGCCGATCCGCGGATCTTAATTCTCGATGAGGCAACGAGCAGCCTCGATTCGGAGAGCGAAGCGGCGATCCAGGAGGGCCTCGCCTACCTGATGAAGGGCCGCACCACGTTCGTGATCGCGCACCGGCTGAGCACCATCCGGCGCGCGGATCAGATTCTCGTGGTCGAAGACGGCCGGATCGTCGAGCGCGGCACACACGAGTCGCTCTACGACCTGCACGGCCGGTATTACGACCTGTACACGCGGCAGCACGGCATCGACGCGAACCTGTTCCTCGCACCCGGCGAAGGCGACAAGGTGCCCGAGTTAGAGGTGCGCGCCGGTGTGCGCGGCGTTGCCGCACCCACCGCGGCATCGTTGTTCGGGGGCGGCACAGTTTAATCGACCATCAACGGAGGGAAATCATGGCAAAGATGCGAGCGGTGCAGGTCCCCCGTGCGGGCGGACCTCTGGAGATCGTGGAGCGCGAGATTCCGGCGCCTGTGGCTGGATCGGTACGAATCAAGGTAGAAGCCTGTGGCATTTGTCACAGCGACTCCGTGACGAAAGACGGCGCCTTTCCCGGAATATCGTATCCGCGAGTGCCGGGGCATGAAGTGGTGGGAGTGATCGATGCGGCGGGCCCGGGAGTGCAGGGATGGAAGGCGGGGCAACGGGTGGGAGTCGGGTGGCACGGCGGGCAGTGCGGCTACTGCAACAATTGCCGCCGCGGAGATTTCTTTGCGTGCCAGACGGCGACGCTGGTGACCGGCATCACATCCGACGGCGGCTACGCCGAGTACCTGGTGGCGCCGGCGAGCGCGCTGGCGGCGGTGCCGGATGAGCTTTCCTCCACGGAGGCTGCGCCGCTGATGTGCGCCGGGGTCACTACGTTCAACGCGCTGCGCAACAGTGGAGCGGGGCCCGGCGAGCTGGTGGCGGTGCTGGGTCTCGGCGGGCTGGGCCACCTGGGCGTGCAGTATGCGGCGAAGATGGGATACCGGACGGTGGGTATTGCACGAGGCGCCGACAAGGAGCCGCTCGCGCGACAACTCGGCGCCCGGCACTACATCGACAGCCAGAATCAGGATCCCGCGGAGGAGCTTCAAAAGCTGGGCGGCGCCAAGGTGGTGGTGGCAACGGTCACGAACGGGGACGCGATGGCGGCGGCGGTCGGCGGCCTGGCGGCGAACGGAACGTTGATGGTGCTTGGCGGCGCAGGACCGATGACGGTTTCGCCGCTGTTTCTACTGCTGGGAAAACGGTCGGTCAAGGGCTGGTATTCGGGCACGTCGATCGATTCGCAGGACACGCTCGATTTCAGCGTGCTGACTGGAGTACGGTCCATGAACGAGAGCTATCCGCTGGATCGGGTCAGCGAGGCGTACGACCGGATGATGAGCGGGAAGGCGCGGTTCCGGGTGGTGTTGACGATGGGGAAGTAGAAACCCGCAGCGACGCCGGCGCGCGGATCGCGAATCCTCCGGTCCATTCGACCGGCTCCTTGATCTCAGCGCCGGCGAAGTGCTCGATGAACACTGCGGTCGCCGGGACCGCGGCGGCACGAACCAGCGAGGCGCCGATGCACGCGTGAGGACCGGCGCCGAATGCCACGTGCCGCTGAGGATTGCGCCGCAGATCCAGCCTGTCCGGAACTGGGAATCGCTCCGGATCGCGGTTTGCGGAGGCCAGCATCAGGGCCACGCGGTCGCCGGATTTGATCTGCGCGCCGCAGAATTCCAGGTCTTCGGTTGCGCGCCGGAGTTGCGCATGCGCCGGCCCGGCATACCGCAGGAGCTCTTCGATGGCGACAGGCATCGACTCGGGCGAATCGCGCAGCATTTGCGCCTGTTCGGGATTGCGCAGCAGCGCCAGCCAGGCATTCGCCAGAAAACAGGGCAGCGTTTGCGACAGTGCAACAAAAGCCTGGAGATGAAACGCGGCATGCGGTCCAACGACCCTCTCCGCCAATTCACGCGTGGCTTTTCCGGCGCGATTGAGCTCGGCGGCGGCGGCAAAAACCTCGGCGGCAAGAGCAATTGCGCGAGCACCTTGGCCACGGACGGGAAACAAATGCATTGCGGCCTGTTCGGACCACGGCTTTGCCAGCTCGCGCACTACATCCACCGGGCTCTCCCGCGGGAGGGGGGCCACCGGCCGCAGCTCGGCAAGCTTTTTCATCGCGGACAGAACCATCGCCGAACCCTCGGTTCGAGATCGGGCGTGCTCCTCGCCGCGCACTTCATCCGCGGAGAACCGAGGATCGTTCAGCGCCCGCACCACATCCCGGTAAGGAGACACGACCCAGGCGTTCACCGCGGGATCGAACCTCGGCTGCATGGCTTCAACATTATCTACGATGTGGTGTAGACTGCGGTCATGCTTCACACCCGCCGGATGTTCGTGGCTGCCGGTGCTGCCGGACTGGCCTCGTCCCTGCTCGCTCGCGCCCAGGGAATGTCGCTTCACCTGAGCTGCGGCGCGATCGGCGTCAAGGCAACGCAGATCGAGGCGATCGACTACGCCGCGCGATTCGGCTTCGATTCCGTGGATGCCGACGGCCGCTATCTCGGCAGCCTCGCGGGCGCCGACGTCACCCGCCTGCTCGACGGGATGCGCGAGAAGAAAGTCACTTGGGCCATCGCCGGATTCCCCGTGGAATTCCGTAAGGACGATGCCGCCTTCGCAGACTCGATGAAGAGCTTCCCCGCCTATGCCGCCGGGCTCGAGCGCGCCGGAGTGAAGAACGTCACCACGTGGATCAGCCCGGCAAGCGCCGAGCGGACCTACCTGGAAAACATGCGCATGCACTCGCGCCGCCTGCGTGAGGCGGCCGGCGTCATGCAAGATCACGGGCTCCGCTTCGGCCTGGAATACGTGGCGCCGAAGAGGCTCTGGGCCGCGCAGCGCTATCCGTTCGTGCACACCATGGCC
>Ga0335080_10009030_pt1 | contig 10414 bp, 8 predicted proteins | sample Lox_Sample_34_FD_206720 | JGI IMG/M metagenome (GOLD analysis project Ga0335080, IMG submission 206720) | Soil microbial communities from Loxahatchee National Wildlife Refuge, Florida, United States - Lox_Sample_3.4 | ecosystem: Environmental > Terrestrial > Soil > Wetlands | place: USA: Florida... | reverse complement strand
GGGCACCGAGGGGCTGTTGGAACCCGTGCGGGACACGTGCTCGTTCGCGGACGTGGCGGGACTGACGAGATTGCGCGAATGGGTGGACAAGCGCCGAAGCGCATTGACGCCGGAAGGGCGACGGTTCGGACTCGTTGCACCGAAGGGCGTGTTGATCACCGGCGTGCAGGGGTGCGGGAAGAGCCTGGCCGCGCGCGCGATCGCCGGTGAGTGGAGCATGGAACTGGCGCGGCTGGACGCGGGAACGCTGTACGACAAGTACGTAGGGGAGAGCGAGAAAAGGCTGCACGGCGTCCTGGAGTTGGCGCAGAAGCTCGCCCCGGTGGTGCTGTGGATCGACGAAATCGAGAAGGCGTTTGCCTCGGCGGGGACGAGCGGGGAGGCGGACGCGGGTCTTTCGCAGCGGTTGCTGGCCACGCTGCTGACCTGGATGCAGGACCGCGAAAGCGGCGCGTTTCTAGTGGCGACCTCGAACAACATCACGGCACTGCCGCCGGAGATGATGCGCAAGGGGCGATTCGACGAGATCTTCTTCGTCGACCTGCCGGACGCCGCGGGGCGCAGCGCACTATTCGTGCTTCATCTGAAGAAGAGGCAGCGGGACCCGGCCAGTTTCGACATTCGCGCGCTGGCGGCGGCATCCGAAGGGTTTTCAGGAGCGGAGATCGAATCGGTGATTCTGGCCGCGCTCTATACGGCCTTCGATCGGAAACAGCAACTGACGGACGCAGTTCTGCTGGAAGAGATTCGGGCGACGAAGCCTCTGAGCGTCACGCGGGCCGAAGAGATACGCGAAATCCGCGAATGGGCCCGCTCGCGAACAGTGCCCGCCGACTAGCACACACCGTATTACGAGCGGCGCCGGCCGTGCCTGAGACACAGCCGGCGTCGCATTGCCGAGAAGTTGAACAAGTCAAACAGATCGCCGATCGCAGGGCTATTCACCGGAACATAGGGATCGAACGGAGTTGTGATCGGATTCGGGAAGTTATCCCGGCTCCGATAAGTCAGCGGCTTCAGCCTCCAGTTCCACTCGATGAACTTGAGGATGGAGACGTGATCCGTGTACGTGTGGCTGACGTGCCCGCCGGTGGAGTATGGCGAAACCACGTTATTGATTGTGGGTGAAGCTCCGTAATCGCCGGCCGCGGATCAGGATGCGCGGCGAAGGCGGTCGAGCAGAGCGAAGAAGACGACGCCGAACAGCGCGGTGGCGATCGAGTTCCAGAGAAGAGAGAAGGTGAAGAAGGGCGTCGCGTGGTTGAGCAGGACGCGCTCGGTGAAGGCCAGGACGATTTGGTGGAAATGGAAGAAGGCGAAGATCAGACCGAGGCGGATCGCCGGGTTCTCCGTGTCGATGCGGGCGCCGATGGACGACGCCAGATAGCCGACGAGGGTCTTGGCAATGCCGAAGAGGCCGATGGGATTGTCGTGGCTGAGGCCGTCTTGCAGGATGCCGACAGCGGCGCCGAGGAGCAGGCCGGTCGCGGGATTGCGGCGACTGACGCCGAAATAGATCGTAACGAGCAGCGGGAGGTCGACAAGCTCCGCCCAGTGACCGAACTTATGCAGGAACGCCTGCAGAACGAGCGCCATGAAGCAGACGAGAACGACCGTGCCGCTGTAGTACTTGTGGACTTCGATGTTCGGCTCGGATTGCGCGCCCGGATTGAGCATGTAGGCCATGTCAGTTTTGCGGGGCACCTGGCGCAGGGGACGACTTGGCCGCGGATGCGTTGTTCGGGGTCGCGGAAAGCGTGCCAGCCTGGACGATTCCGGAAGCCGGCGCCGACGAATCCGCCGATTCATCGGACTTTTTCATGGTCAGATCCTGCTGCGTGAGCAGGACGAGGACGTCCTCGAGGCGGTCGAGATGCGCGGACGGTTGAATGCGGATGATCTGGAACGGATTGCCGTCAGTCGCGCCGGACACGGTGCCGACCAGCAAACCTTTGGGAAAGATGCGATCTTCTCCGGAGGTGAGGATCGGTTCGCCGAGGTGGACCTTTTCATCGTTGACGACGTAATCGAGGCGCGGGACCGGATCGCCATTGCCTTTGACGACGCCGTGGGTGCGCGTATCAGCGAGCAGAGCGCCGACGCCGCTATCCTTGTCGCTGATCAGGAGCACCTGCGACGTGGTGGGGAAAACCTCGACGATTTTTCCGACAATGCCTTCGGGAGTGATCACAGCCATGTTGCGGCGGATGCGGTCGCGCTCGCCACGATTGAGAAAGAGCGTGTGCGAGGCCGGATCGGCGCTGGCGCCGATCACCTGGGCGGCGAGCATGGGCGCTTCCGAATGAGCGTCGCGGAAGTTCAATAGGGCGGCAAGGCGCTGGCCTTCCGCGGCCTGGCTTTCCAGTTCGCGATTGCGCAACTGGAGATCGGCGATCTGCGCGCGGAGGCGCGCATTTTCGGCTTTGGCGCCGCGGAGGCCGACGTAACCGCTCCAGACGCCGCCGACCTTGGAGAGCGACCAGGTGCCGAAGCGCTCGAAGGGCGTGACGACGGCCGCGGCCCAGTAGCGGATCAAGCGGACATCATGTTCGCGCTTGATCTGAAAGGCGAGCAGCAATACCTGCACGGCAAGCGCGGCGGCCAGCAGAGCCAGCGGGCGATGACGAGATAGAGAAAGATCGGCCATGACTTACGACCTTCGTGTTCTTCAGGGGCTGAAGCCCCGTTTTTTCGCGCGCTGTGACGCCGGAGCTAAAGCTCCGACCCCCCAAGAAACCTCGGCGAGATACGCCTTAGTCGATCGAGACGGTTCGCAGCAGCTTGAAATCGCTCAGCATTTTTCCGGTGCCGAGCACGACCGATGCGAGCGGATCGTCCGCGATCGAAACGGGCAAACCGGTTTCTTCCCGGATGCGCTTATCGAGATTCTTGATCAGCGCGCCGCCGCCGGTGAGCACGATGCCGCGGTCGCTGATGTCGGCGGACAGTTCGGGCGGAGTGCGCTCCAGCGCGACGCGAATGGCGTTGACGATCGTCGAGATGTTTTCGGAGAGCGCTTCGCGGATTTCGCTGTCGTCGATGGTGACGGTGCGCGGAACGCCTTCGATCAGGTTGCGGCCTTTGACTTCGAGCGTCATCGGCTTTTCGAGCGGGTAGGCCGAGCCGATTTCGATCTTGATCTGCTCGGCGGTGCGCTCGCCGACGAGCAAATTGTATTTGCGCTTGAGGTAGTGCATGACGGACTCGTCCATTTCATTTCCGGCGACGCGAACGGAGCGCGAATAGACGATGCCGCTCATGGAAATGACGGCGATGTCCGTGGTGCCGCCGCCGATATCGACGACCATGTTGCCCGAAGGCTCCTCGATGGGCAGGCCCGCGCCGATGGCGGCGGCCATGGCCTGCTCGACGAGATAGACTTCGCTGGCGCGCGCGCGATAGGCGGAATCCTGCACGGCGCGCTTTTCCACGGGCGTGATTTCGCTGGGGACGCCGATGACGATGCGCGGATGGACCAGGACGCGGCGGTTGTGCGCCTTCTGGATGAAGTAGGTGAGCATCTTCTCGGTGACTTTGAAGTCGGCGATGACGCCGTCCTTCATCGGCTTGATGGCCACCACGTTTCCGGGCGTGCGACCGAGCATGTCCTTGGCCTCGCGGCCGACCGCGACGACTTCTCCGTTGTTTTTGTTAATTGCGACGATGGAAGGTTCGTTGACGACGATGCCCTTGCCGCGCGCAAAGACGAGTGTATTCGCGGTGCCCAGGTCGATAGCCAGATCCGAAGAGAGGAGGCTAAAGACAGACCGCATGTTATAGCCGTTTTTGTTCACAACCCGCTTCCCCCTGAGTTCTTGCGGCAGCGCTGCCCGAGCGCCGGACCGCCGATGCCCGCGCGATCGCTACGGAATGACGACTTCGACGCGCTTGATGGCCGTGCCCCCGCGGCGGTTTTGCCCGGTTATGACAATCTCGTGGCTGCCCCTTGTCATTGCCTGCGTGAAGTAGCGGAACGTGCCGTCGGGCTTGATGTCGGCCACTTCCTCGCCATTGATAATCAGAGCCGCGCCCGGCTCCGTGCGTCCCATCACTTCCACAACATCACCGTGCAGCTGCGTGCCGGCCACTTCGAGCAGCATTTCCTGCTCTTTGCCCTGCGCGACGAGCGTGAACTTGTAAGGATCGCTCGACTCGCTGGAGGCCTCCTTTTCGTCGATCGCGCGCACGCGCCAGAAGTAGTCGCCGGGATCGAGGCCGGTGATATCGACGCTCGTGGCGGCGGTCTTCCGCTCCATCACGATGTGATTGAAGCTGGTGGTCGTGCTCGTCTGAAAGTCATACATCTTGGCGGTGGCGGAGGGCTTCCACGAGAAGTGTACCGGATCGTGCTTCGGATCGGCGACGATAATCGGCTGCAGATTCAACGGCTCGGTGAGCTCGGGCGGGGCAAGGACCTGCGTTTTCACGATGGACCCGCCGCCGGCCGGAATCGTGGCGCGCTCGAAGGCGCCGATATCGACGTGCTCGTTGCCGCGGGAAAGTTCCGCGCTACCGGAATCGACGGTGATTTGCTGTTCGTTCGTCTGCGGATTGCTGGTGACGGCCATGCTGCTGTTGGCGCGCGCGGAAGCTACCGCGTTCTCGAAGGAGACCTGGGCGGTGGAACCGGGCACGGGCCACGCGCCGGTGCGGAGATCGACCTGGCCGGAAGTCATGTGCACGGCGACTTGCGTGGGACGATCCTGGCCGACGAAGTTTTCCTCGACGGTGACATAGGTGTCGCCCTTGACGGTGTACGTGGTGCCGTCGGCAAAGGCGATGCGGGCCACTCCCTCGGGACCCGTTTGAATCAGGTCGCCTTTATCGAGCGTGATTTGATAATCCGCGTTGACCCACTGAACGGAATTGGCTTTCTTGACCTGCACCTTGCCGTCGAGGTTGACGAAGCGGGCCTGGCGCGCGGAAATATTGGCGGCAACGCCGGGATCGGGATGCACGATCGCATCGGAGACGCTCTTGAGCACGCGGCCGGAAACTTCCGGGAACACGAGGTAGGTGGACGCGAGAACGATGGCCGTGATGACGATGACGTAGAGGATCACGGTGCGATACTTCACCGTGTGCCAATACACCTCGACCCTTGAGATTTTTTCCTTCGGCAGAGCGGCAGATTTCTCGTTCATCGTGCTCACAAGGGGTCAATTCCGCAATCTAGCATAGGGGTATGGGCCTTTCAATGAACCGCAAGGACAGGTGCGCAAGCTCTAACCCCCTAGTTTCAGGCGGGTTTCGGGGGCGCAGACAAAAGTTGCTCATAGCGCTGGAACGGCAGCAATCGCGCATCACCGGGCTCTTGTGAGGGATCGAGCGACCGGAGAAATCTTGCGGGCGAGTCGATGGCTTTGGGCCGGATGCGCGCGGCGCCGCGCGCAGGCGTCCATTTTGGTGGTTGACCGAAACGGCTGGATTTACGAGACTAGACACCTCTGAGGGATGTTTGCTTCGCGCAGAAGCGTCTGCTGCAAGGGCGCGAGCGGCGCGAGGCCGGCATCATAAGGCACACAGGCTGCGAGGAAGAGGAACATGAGTACGGAAAACATCGGCGAGTTGCTGCCTCCGGATCGGTTGATGCTGACGCCGGGCCCATCTTGCGTGGATCCGCGGGTGTATCGAGCGATGGCGGCGCCGATCGTGGGCCACATGGATCCGTGGTTCACGAAAATGATGGACGACGTGCAGGTGCTGCTGCGCCGGGTATTTCAGACCAAGAATCATCTTACGTTTCCCATCTCCGCATCCGGCTCAGGCGGCATTGAAGCGGCTGTGATGAACCCGCTCGACGCGGGCGACGAGTGCATCGTCTGCGTGAACGGCGCGTTTTCCGAGCGCATGGCGATCATCGCCGAGCGCATACCGGCGAAAGTGATCCGGGTGGAGGCGCCCTACGGGCGCACTGTCGATCCCGCGGACGTGCTGCGAGCAGGCAAGGGCAGAAAGATCAAGTTCGTGGGGCTGACGCACGGGGAGACATCGTCCGGGATCGTGCAGAACGTCGACGACTATCGCAAGGTGGCGGACGAACTGGGTGCGCTGCTGGTGGTGGACACCGTGGCCAGCCTCGCGGGCGTTCCGCTCGACGCGGACCGACAGCGGATCGACATCTGCTTCAGCGGATCGCAGAAGGCGATCAGCGCGCCTCCGGGAATGGCGCCGATCACCGTGAGCGCGCGAACCGAGGAAGTGATGCGGTCCCGCAAGGAACCGGTGCGCAGCTGGTATTTCGATCTGACGACGGCGATGAACTACTGGGGCAAGGACCGGCTCTATCACCACACGCCGCCGATCACGCTGATTTACGCGATGCGCGAGGCGCTGCGGGCGGTGCTGGAAGAGGGACTCGAGGCGCGCTGGGAACGCCACCGGCAGTGCCAGCAGGCTTTGATCGCGGGACTCGAAGCGATGGGATTGAGCATGTTCGTCACGAATCCGGCCGACCGTCTGGCGACCGTGACGGCCGTGAACATTCCGGCAGGGATCGACGACGGCATCGTGCGGAAGCAACTGCTGGACGAATTCAACATCGAAATCGCGGGCGGACTGGGGCCGGTGAAGGGAAAGATCTGGCGGATCGGGCTGATGGGCTATTCGTGCCAGAAGCCGAACGTGCTGACGTTCCTTGCGGCGCTGGAAAAGACGCTACTCGATCAGAACTTCCGGCTGCCAGCGGGCGCGGGCGTGGGCGCGGCCGTGCGGAGTTTCGAGCACGCGGCTCAGCCGGTGACGGCGGGCGCGAGAAAGTAGGCGGGGATGGCGCAGGCAGCGGCGTTTCCGACGATTCCTAACGCGGGCGCAATGAGCGAGTTCATCGGCGCTTTCGACGTACCGTCGAAGGTGACGGATTTCGTCTACCACTGCCGCTTTTCGCACTGCTGGAACGCGATCGCGACGCGCCACAGCGACACGATGGACTGCAAATTTTTCGTCGACGGCAAGGGTGTAGTGCTCGGGCTGGCGCACACCGGCTTCGTGAAATTCCGCGAGAAGTCCGGACGGAATCCGAGCGACCGAGAGGCGAGTTACATCGCGGCGGAATACCTTCGCGAACGGTTGGAGCAGGAAGACGAGCACGCGCTGTACGACGTATCCGCAGAGCACGTTCTTCGCATCATCGACAACCTCGGCATTCACTAGGAGATGCTGGCGCAAGCCTGCGACTCCGGTGCCCGGGAATCATCGCCCCAGTAACAAGCGCCGCAGGCGCGGCACTTCTTGTAGATCGAACTCGATCAATCAACAAAGGGCAGCACCGCCGCCAGAAACTCCTTCGGCTTCTCAATCGACGCCGCATGCCCGCATTCGGGCACAATCACCAGCTTCGCCCCCTGAATTCCCGCCGCATACCCGCGTCCCTGTACCAGCGGGACGATCTCGTCGTCGCCGCCCCAGACCACCAGCGTCGGAATCGCAATCGCGGACAGCCGCCCGCCGACCACTTCGGCGTCCAGCTTCGGATTCGCCATCAACAATCTCTCGGTGGACCCGTCATTCGCTTTGAGCTTCATTGCGAAATTCTCGCGGACAAAGTCATCCGTCACGCGCGATTTGTCATGGAACACGATCGCCACGCCCTTCACCTCCTCCAGAGTGCCGGAGACGATCACCTTTTTCATCGCTGCGGTCAGGGGAACCATACCCGCGGCGTCCTCCAGCACCAGCTTCTGCGGCGCCGGCAGCGCATACGCCCCCTGATTGGCAGGGCCCAGCGCCTCGATCGTGTACAGCGCGGAAATCCATCCTCCCAGCGATTCTCCGACGAGACTGAATCCCTTCACCTGCAAGGTCCGCAAGAATTCGCCCAGGAAATCGACGTAGGTCTGAATGGAATAATCAATGGAAGGTTTGTCCGACGCGCCAAACCCGATCTGGTCCAGCGCAATCACGCGGTGATGCGCGGCCAGCGGAACAATCACATGGCCCCAGTCAAATCGCGCCTCGCTCGCAAAGCCGTGCACCAAGACCAGCACTGGCCCCGAACCGGTGTCGTAATAAGCGATCCTCTGCCCGAAGACCAGCGCGATTTTCTTCGGCGGCAACCGAGATTCCGGCACCAACAACGATTCCGAATTCTCTGCCGCCGCGCCTTGCGCTACCGCTACAGTCGCCAGAACCGCAGCAAGAACACGCAGCCAGCGCATCGATTCGTCACCCCCTGATGTGTTTCAAGATGCGCTGGAAATGCTAGCACGCGGCGCGCAACGGCGGAGAACGCTTTGCAGAAGGGACTCTTTGCGGGCTCGCGCCGGGCAGCGGCCCGCGCGCGACTTGAGAAGACTGTCGGGGTTAGGTTGGGCTTGCGTCGGAGCCGTTTGCAGCGCGGCGGAGGCGTGCGAGCCAGCCCTCTTCGCGGACACCTTCCTCTTCGAGCTGGCGGGTCCACGCGCTGAGAATTCCCGAACGAGTCAAATAGCCGACCATGCGCGATGGGCCTTGGCGCGTGACGACCGGGAGGCGGCCCACATCGTTGTGCAACATCCGGTGAAGGGCATCGGCGACGAGTTCGTCCGGATACGCGACGATGAGCGAGGCGGAGCCCGCGTCGGCGACCGACAGTTCTCCCTCCGGATCCCTTTCGAACGCGCGGAGCAGATCGCTTTGCGTGACGATTCCTTTCAAGCGCCCATTCTTGGCGATGATCGGCAGGCCTTCCCCGAGGTTGACAAGTGGCTTCGAGCCGTTCGAGCTTTCGACGAGTTCGGCGACGGTCATGCTTTCGAGGACCGGCTGAACGTCCTTCTGCATGACGTCGCCGACGCGGACGACCTGGATGACGCCGACCTCGTATTCGGCCGAGACATTCAAACCGCGACGCGCCAGCCTTTCGGTCATGATCGAGGTCGGGAGGCAGCGCAGGGCAATCAAATCGGCGATGACGCAGCCGAGCATGAGAGGAAGAATCGCGTTGTAGTCGCCGGTAATTTCGAAGGCGAACACAATGAGAGCGAACGTGGCGCGGGACGCAGCGCCGAAGACGGCGGCCATGGCCACAAGCGCATAGGCTCCGGGCGAAAGGTGCGCGCTGGGGATAACGCGGTTGACGAGCATCGCAAAGGCGCCGCCGAGGGCCGAACTCCACATGAACGTGGGCGCAAGCAATCCGCCGGAAGTTCCCGAACCGAGAGAGAACAGAACCGCGACGAGCTTGAAAAGGGCGATCAGAATCAGGAGCTTCATCGTCAGGTTGCCGTTGAGAATGTCGGAAATCGTGTCGTATCCGACGCCGAGGATGCGAGGCATGAAGAATCCGATGACGCCAACGGCCGACATACCGATTGCGGGATGCCACATCTCGTCGATGGGCAGGCGCTCGAAGCGGTCCTCGACCCAGTAGAGCGTTTTCGTCAGCGCGATGGCGGCGCCGCCGCACACGACGCCGAGCAAGACGTAGTACGGCAATCCGTGCAGCACGTCGAAGTTCGTATTCCTCATGGCGAACATCGAGCGCTGGCCAAACAGCACCACGCGGACGCTGGTGGCGAGCGTGCTGGCGATCACGAGAGGGATGAACGAGCGGGCGCGGAATTCGAAGAGCAGCAGCTCGATCGCGAGAATGACGCCGGCGATCGGCGTATTGAACGTGGCGGCCATTCCGGCGCACGCGCCGCAGGCGAGCAGAGTTTTTCGTTCTGAGGCGGTTGTGGAGATGAGCTGGCCAACAAGAGAGCCGAAGGCGCCGCCGGTCTGAATGATGGGGCCTTCCGCGCCGAACGGCCCGCCGGTTCCGATGCCGATGGCGGCCGAGAGCGGCTTCAGGATGGCGACCTTCGGATCGATGCGGCTGCGCGAGGATAGGACGGCCTCGATCGCTTCCGGTATTCCGTGGCCCCTGATCTTCCGCGAGCCGTATTTGGCCATCAAGCCGCTGACCAGGCCTCCGATGACCGGCATGGCGACGATCCACGGACCGATAGCCGTGTGTTCGGGGCTGCGGAATTGAAGCGACCACTGGTGGTAGAAGACGAGGTTGGTGAACAGCGCGATGAGGTCGTACAGAAGGAAGGCAATCAATCCGGCAAGAGCGCCGACGAGCGCCGCGAGAAGAGAAATCCAACCGAGCCTGAACGCAGCGGGAGGCGCGGCGTTTCCGCCACGCGCCGCCGATGTCGCAGAAGATGCCAAAGAATTCCTCCGTGGTTCGTATTTGAGACGCAGCGACTGCGCTAACGCCCGCGCCGTCCAGCCGGGCCCGACGCACCTGCGTTCGCGATGATGGATTGAAGCGCGCGGATCAGCCGCACTCCGGCCGTGCGCAATTCGTCGCGATTGACAAGAGAGATCTTCCTGAGCACGGCGTCACCCCGGCGAGTGAGAGAAAGCTCCACCTTACGGCCGTCTTTCCAACTGCGAGAGCGCCGAATCAACCGGCGCGCCTCCAGGCGGCGGCTGAGCTCGACGG
>Ga0335080_10009028_pt1 | contig 10415 bp, 7 predicted proteins | sample Lox_Sample_34_FD_206720 | JGI IMG/M metagenome (GOLD analysis project Ga0335080, IMG submission 206720) | Soil microbial communities from Loxahatchee National Wildlife Refuge, Florida, United States - Lox_Sample_3.4 | ecosystem: Environmental > Terrestrial > Soil > Wetlands | place: USA: Florida... | reverse complement strand
GGCCTTCCTCGAGCGGACGCAGAACATGGTCGAGCGCGACAAGAACCACCCGAGCGTGATCCTCTGGTCGCTCGGCAACGAGAGCGGGTACGGGCCGAATCACGACGCGACCGCCGGCTGGATCCGTGGCCGCGACCCCTCGCGGCCGCTGCACTACGAGGGCGCGATCAGGTTCGACTGGAACGGCGGCCACCGGGCGAGCGACGTCGTCTGCCCGATGTACCCGGAGCTCGACGCGATCGTCGGCTGGGCGCGCGAGAGCGACGATCCGCGGCCGATGATCCTCTGCGAGTACTCGCACGCGATGGGCAACTCGAACGGCGGGCTCGCCGACTACTTCGCCGCGTTCGAGCACGAGGGCGCGCTTCAGGGCGGGTTCATCTGGGAGTGGGTCGACCACGGGATCCGGCAGACGGACGGGCGCGGCCGCGAGTACTGGGCCTACGGCGGCGACTTCGGCGAGTCGCGGCACGATGCGAACTTCTGCGCGGACGGGATCGTCTGGCCCGACCGGGTCCCCCACCCCGCGCTCTCGGAGCTCAAGTTCCTCGCGCAACCCGTGCGGGTCGAGCGCGTGGTGGGCCCGCGCTTCCGGATCTCGAACCGGGACAGCTTCGCGAGCCTCGACCGCCTGCGCGGCACGTGGGAGCTGACCGCCGACGGCGAGACGGTGAAGCGCGGCGTGCTGCCGCGGCTGCGGATCGCGCCCGGCGAGAGCCTCGAGGTCGAGCTCGACCTGCCGCCGGGCGAAGGCGAGCGGTTCGCGACCTTCCGCTTCTTCCTGCGCACCGCCACCGAGTGGGCGCCGGCCGGCCACGAGGTCGCCTGGCAGCAGCTCGCCGTCTCCTCGCGGGCACGGCGCCGCGCGTCCGTCCGGCCGTCGGCCGAGACGAGCATCGCGCTCGACCGGAAGACGGGCGTCCTCTCCGAGCTCTCGGCGGGCGGGCGCAACGTGCTCGTGAGCGGCCCGCGCCTGCAGCTCTGGCGGGCGCCGACCGACAACGACGGCCTGCGCCTCTTGCCGGAGCGCCGCTCGGGCGTGCTCGCGCGCTGGCTCGAGCTCGGGCTCGACCGGATCGAGCAGCGCCTCGAGTCGACGCGGGTCACGAAGACGGGCTTCGAGGTCGTCCATCGCGCGTCCGGGCGAAAGCAGTGGGACGACGCGGTGCACCGGCACCGGTACAGCCTGCTCGACTCCGGCGGCCTGCTCGTCGAGAACGAGGTGCGGGTCGGGCCGGAGCTCCGCGACCTCCCGCGCGTCGGGGTCACGCTGACGCTGCCGGCCGGCCTCGAGCGGCTCGAGTGGTTCGGCCGCGGGCCCTGGGAGAACTACTCCGACCGGCTCGCCTCGACGATCGTCGGCCGCTTCGAGAGCACGGTCTCGGACCAGTACGTGCCGTACATCCTCCCGCAGGAGCACGGCCACCGAAGCGACGCGCGTTGGCTCTCGCTCGCCGACGAGACGGGCTCGGGGCTCGTGGTCGAGGGGCGCCCCACGATCGGCTTCAACGCGAGCCATTTCACGACTGCCGACCTCTACGGCGCCCTCCACACCTCCGACCTCGAGCCGCGCGCCGAGGTGTTCCTGAGCCTCGATCACGCCCAGCGCGGCCTCGGCACGGCGAGCTGCGGGCCGGACACGAGACCGCAGTATCGGCTCGACGAGCGGGTCTACCGGTTCGCCTACGTGCTCCGGCTCTCACCGTGAGGATCACCGGCGTCGACGCCGTCGACGTGCGGTTTCCGACCTCGCGCACGCTCGACGGGTCGGACGCGATGAATCCCGATCCCGACTACTCGGCCGCCTACGTGATCCTCCGCACGGACGGCACGCTGGAGGGGCACGGGTTCACGTTCACGATCGGCCGCGGGAACGAGGTCTGCGTCGCGGCGATCGAGGCGCTCGCGCCGCTCGTCGAGGGGCTCGAGACCGACGACGTGTTCGCCGACCCCGGCGGCTTCTGGCGGCGGCTCACCGGCGACTCGCAGCTGCGCTGGCTCGGCCCGGAGAAGGGCGTGATCCACCTCGCGACCGCCGCCCTCGTCAACGCGATGTGGGACCTCTATGCGAAGTCCGAGGGCAAGCCGCTCTGGAAGCTGCTCGTCGACATGAGCCCCGCGGAGCTCGTCTCGTGCGTCGAGTTCCGCTATCTCACCGACGCGCTGACGCCGGCGGAGGCGCTGGAGCTCCTCGAGGCGAACGAGCCCACCAGGGCCGCCCGCGAGGCCGAGCTGCTCGAGCACGGCTATCCCGCGTACACCACGTCGGTGGGCTGGCTCGGCTACGACGACGAGCAGGTGCGCCGGCTCGTCCGCGAGGCCAGGGCCGAGGGCTGGACGGACTTCAAGCTCAAGGTCGGCGCCGACCCGGCCGACGACTTCCGCCGCGCGGCGCTCCTGCGCGACGAGATCGGCGACGAGTCGAGGCTGATGCTGGACGCGAACCAGGTCTGGGACGTCGGCGAGGCGATCGAGGCGATGCACCTGCTCGGGCGGTTCGACCCGTGGTGGATCGAGGAGCCGACGAGCCCCGACGACGTGCTCGGCCACGCCACGATCGCGCGGGCGATCTCGCCGATCCGCGTCGCCACCGGCGAGCACGTCGCGAACCGGGTTCTGTTCAAGCAGCTCCTGCAGGCCGGGGCGATCGGGTTCTGCCAGGTCGACGCGTGCCGGCTCGGCGGCGTGAACGAGGTGCTCGCGGTGCTCCTGCTCGCGGCGAAGTTCGGGGTGCCGGTCTGCCCGCACGCCGGCGGCGTCGGCCTCTGCGAGCTCGTCCAGCACCTCGCGATCTTCGACTACGTGTGCGTCTCGGCCGACCTCACCGACCGCGTGGTCGAGTACGTCGATCATCTCCACGAGCACTTCGTCCATCCCGTCGTGCTCCGCGAGGGCCGGTACATGCCCCCGCTCGAGCCCGGCTACAGCTCCGAGCTCAGGGCACGGAGCCTCGCCGATCACAGGTTCCCCGACGGAGCGGCCTGGGCGTGATCCGCCTGCCGCGCATCGGGCTCGGCACCGCGCCGCTCGGGGGGCTGTTCGAGGCGGTGAGCGACGAGACCGCCGAGGCGACCTTCGCGCTCGCCTGGGAGCGGGGAATCCGCTTCTTCGACACCGCGCCGCTCTACGGCCTCGGGCTCTCCGAGCAGCGGCTCGGTCGCTTCCTCGCCGGCAAGCCGCGCGACGACTTCGTGCTCGCGAGCAAGGTCGGGCGACTGCTGCGCGCCGACGCGCCGCCCGACCCGCACGAGTCGCACTGGAAGGGCGGTTCCCCGTTCAACCCGGTCTGGGACTTCAGCTACGACGGAGTGCTCCGGTCGGTCGACGAGAGCCTCGAGCGCCTCGGCCTCGACCGGATCGACGTCGTCCACATCCACGACCCCGACGATCACTACGAGGAGGCCCTGGCCGGGGCGTACCCGGCCCTCGACAGGCTGCGCGGCGAAGGCGCGATCAGCGCCGTCGGCGCCGGCATGAACCAGGTCGAGATGCTGATCGAGCTCGCGCGCGCGGCCGAGTTCGACTGCTTCCTCGTCGCCGGCCGCTACACCCTGCTCGACCGCCCCGCGCTGCCGGAGCTGCTTCCGCTCTGCGTGGAGCGCGAGATCGCCGTGATCGCGGGCGGGGTCTTCAACAGCGGCATCCTCGCGGGCGGGACGACGTTCAACTACCGGCCCGCGCCGCCCGAGCTGCTCGAGAGCGCGGCCCGGCTCGAGGCCGCCTGCGCGCGGTACGAGGTGCCGCTCGCCGCCGCCGCGCTCCAGTTCCCGCTCCGGCATCCTGCCGTAGCGAGCATCCTGCTCGGCCCCCGCTCGCCTGCGCAGCTCTCCCAGAGCCTCGACCTGCTCGACGTCCAGATTCCGGTCGAGCTCTGGGCAGAGCTGTCGGCGTGATCGACACGCACGTCCATCTCTGGGACGGGCCGCTCGACTGGATGACCGACGAGATGACCGCGCTCCAGCGGCCGTTCGGGCTCGACGAGCTGCGGCCTGACCTCGCCGCTCACGGAATCGACGGCGTGGTGCTCGTGCAGGCGCACTCGAGCGTCGAGGAGACCCGGCGCTTCCTCGCCGTGGCCGACGCCGACGGCCTGGTGGCCGGCGTGGTCGGCTGGGTCGACCTGGTCGCGCCCGATGTCGCTGCCGTCCTCGCGGAGCTCGGCGAGAGCCCGCATCTCGTCGGGATCCGCCACCAGGTACACGACGAGCCCGATCCGGCGTGGCTGCTGCGCCGCGAGGTGCTGCGGGGTCTCGCAGCCGTCCGCGACGCGGGCCTCGCATACGACCTGCTGATCCGCCCGCGTGAGCTTCCGGCCGCGCTCGAGCTCGCGCACAGGCTGCCGGAGCTGCGACTCGTGATCGACCACGCCGCAAAGCCGCCCGTCGCGACGGGTGAGCTCGAGCCCTGGTGCACGCTGATGGCGCCGTTCGCCGGCCTCGAGCATGTCTCGTGCAAGGTCTCCGGGCTCGTCACCGAGGCCGACTGGGAGCTCTGGGAGCCGGACGACCTCGTCCCCTACGTGTCGCGACTCGCGGAGTGGTTCGGCGCCGAGCGGCTGCTGTTCGGCTCGGACTGGCCCGTGTGCCTGCTCGCCGCGTCCTACGACGAGGTCGTGGCCGCGTGCGAGCACGCCCTGGGCGACCACGCCCTGGGCGACCTCACCCCGCTCGCCCGCACCGCAGCGCGGGTCTACCGGCTGCCTTGTGCGCCCTCGTCACAAAGTCAAACCTGAAAAGAAGCCGCGCTCGGTTCTTCGTGAGGGATCACAAGGAAGGCTCGCGCCGTCAGCGGAGGACTGCGCCGGACGAGGCGAAGACGGTGAGCGCGCGCCCTTCCCGGCCCGTGCGGGAGCGGTACTCCTCGACGATCTCGCCGCCGAGCCGGTCGGCCTCGTCGACGTCCGCGAGCACGAGCACCGCGCCGCCGAAGCCGCCCCCGAGCAGGCGCGCGCCGAAGCCGCCCGCCGCGTCGGCGAGCTCCACGAGCAGGTCGAGCTCCGCGATCGAGACCTCGTAGTCGTCACGGAGGCTCGCGTGGCTCGCGCCGAGCAGGCGCCCCGCCGTCTCGAGGTCGCCGGCCTCGAATGCAGCGGCGAAGCGCCCGACCCGCTCGTTCTCGGTCATCACGTGCCGCACCCGCCGAAGGGAGACCGGATCGAGGCCCTCGAGGTCCGGGGGCGTGACCTGCGTCGAGCGCTCGGCGCCGACGAGCGCGAGCCCGCGCTCGAGCTCGGCTCTCCTCTGTGCGTACCCCGAGGACTCGTGGCTGCGCTCGACCCCGGAGTCGACGATCACGAGCGCGGCCCGCCCGGGAACCGGGACGAGCCGGTAGTCGAGCGTCGCGCAGTCGAGGAGGATCGCCGCGCCGGCCCGCCCGAGCAGGCACGCCGCTTGGTCGAGGATCCCGCACGGGACGCCGACCGCGCGCAGCTCCGCGCGCTGGCAGGCGAGCGCGAGCTCGAGCTGCGGGAGCTCGAAGTCCGCGACCGCACAGAGCGCGAGCGCGATCCCGACCTCGAGCGCGGCCGACGAGGAGAGCCCGGCTCCCGTCGGCAGGTCGGAGTCGACGGCGGCGACGAGCCCCACCGGCGGCCGGCCGAGCGCGGCGAGCTCCGCCGCGACCGCCTGGCCGTAGCGGGCCCAGCCGGTCGCCGCCGCGCCCGTGCCGTCGGCGGCGAACGGCTCGGCCCGGCCGTCGCGGGTCGAGGTGAGCGAGATCTCGTCCGCGACCGACTCGACCTCGACCGAGATCCCGAGCTGGATCGCGGCCGGGAGGACGAGCCCGCCGCTGTAGTCCGTGTGCTCGCCGATCAGGTTCACGCGGCCGGGGGCCCAGGCCGACGGCATCATCGCGCGGCCAGGCAGGCGTCGATCTCGGCCAGCTCCTCGCTCGTGAAGGCGAGGTTGTCGAGCGCGGCGACGTTGGCCTCGAGCTGGGCCACGCTGCTCGCCCCGACCAGCGTCGAGGTCATGCGCGGGTCGCGCAGCGTCCAGGCGAGCGCGAGCTGCGCGAGGGTCTGGCCGCGTCGCGCCGCGAGCTCGCCCAGCGCGCGGAGAGAGGCGAGCAGCTCGTCCGTGAGCCGTTCGGGCGGCAGCGTGTCGCCGCGGCTCGCCCGCGAGCCCTCGGGGATCCCGTTCAGGTACCGGTCGGTGAGCAGGCCCTGCGCGAGCGGCGAGAAGCAGATGCAGCCGATCCCCTCGTCGCCGAGCGTGTCCAGGAGCTCGGGCTCGATCCAGCGGTTCAGCATCGAGTACGACGGCTGGTGGATCAGCGGCGCCGTCCCGAGCCCGCGCAGGATCGCCGCGGCCTCCGCGGTCTGCCCGGCGGTGTACGAGGAGATCCCGACGTAGAGCGCCTTCCCCTGGCGCACGGCGCTGTCGAGGGCGCTCATCGTCTCCTCGAGCGGCGTCTCCGGGTCGAACCGGTGCGAGTAGAAGATGTCGACGTAGTCGAGGCCGAGGCGCGCCAGGCTCTGGTCCAGGCTCGCGAGCAGGTACTTGCGCGAGCCGCCGTCGCCGTACGGGCCCGGCCACATGTCGTAGCCGGCCTTCGTCGAGATCACGAGCTCGTCGCGGTAGGGACCGAGATCCTGCCGCAGGAGCGAGCCGAAGGTCCGCTCCGCGGAGCCGTACGGCGGCCCGTAGTTGTTCGCGAGATCGAAGTGGGTGACGCCGAGGTCGAAGGCGCGGCGCACGATCGCCCGGCTCGACTCGAGCGGGCGATCGTGGCCGAAGTTCTGCCAGAGGCCGAGCGAGACAGCGGGGAGTTGGAGGCCGCTGCGCCCGCTGCGGTTGTAGCGCATGCGGTCGTATCGGTCGGGCGCGGCGAGGTACGTCACGCCCGCATTCTGACGTGCGACGGTGGGCAGGGCCGCCGGAGCGACCCTGCCCACTCGCGTCGACCTACGGAGCGTTGTCGTTGATCAGCGACGAGGCGCCGTGCCCGAGGTCCGATGCGACCTGGGTGTAGATCGTGTTGAGCTGGCCGGGCGTCGGCTGGTTGTAGAAGTCGGTCGACGCGCTGGCCATGCCCTGCATCGCCTGGTAGACGGTGATCGCCGGCTTCTCGGCGGCACCGGTGTACGAGGTGCATCCGCCGGTGTCGTCGCCGAGGGCGTAGCCGATCGTGTAGACGACCGTCCCTTGCCCCTGCGCCGCCTGGGAGGAGTTGATGCCCTGGTGGCACGGCTGCGTCCGGTACGGCGAGCTCGTCGGCAGGTAGCTCGGGCCGGTGTTCGCGGCGCCGTCCGAGAGGAACACGATCACGTTCGGAACCCCTGCGCGGCCGTCCTTGTTCAGCTCCGCCTGCGCCGCGTCGATCGCGTTCGCGTAGGCGGTGCCGCCGCCGCCCTGGATGCAGTTGACCGTCGAGACCAGGTTCGAGTTCGTGTTCAGCGTGCCGTTGCTGCTCTTGTAGTCGTGCGACAGTGGCACCAGTAGGTATTGACTGCTCGTCGAGTTGTAGCTCGAACTGGCCCCCGCATCGCATTTCGTCGAGAGGCTCGAGGCCGGCGGCAGCACCGCGAGCCCGATCCAGTCGATCGAGGGGTCGAAGAAGTTGAGGAACGTCCTGATCCCCGCCTTCGCATTGTTCAGGTCGAAGCAGCTCGGGTCGTTCTGGCCTGCGCTGTTCTGGCACATCGACCCCGTGCGGTCGAGCACGAGCATGATGTCGAGCGGCTTGACGCCGCACGGCGAGCACGCGGTCGAGCGGACGTGGACGTTGAGCGTGTTGATGCCGAAGAAGCGCACGAAGAACGTGCTCACGTGGCCCGTCTCCTGCACGCTGACGGCGTTCACGGGGTTACAGCCGGGAACGGAGGCGAGGCATCTCGTCGAGACGACCTCGTCCACGTTGGTGAGCTTGGACGACGCGTTCTTCGCCCCGACCTGCGTGCCGTACTGCTTGGCGGTCGTGACCGCCGCGTTCTGATCGGGCAGCTGCTGCGCGCCCGCGAGGGCGGCGGCGTCCGCCGATGCCTGGAGCGTGCGCTGGGCGTAGTACGCGTAGCCGAGATCGATCACGAACGCCGAGAGCCCGATCACCGCCGCCAGCAAGATCGCGACGAAGACCAGGATCTGGCCGGACTCTTTCTTGGTGTCAACGCTGACGCGAGACGATTCCTCCATCGTTACCCCTCCCCAACTCCGGGCGAGGCCGCGTCGCCGTTGGTAAAACCGTGAAGCGTCACTGGAATCGGCGCACCCGCCGCCCTGCTAGACCCTCGGCCGAGGGATTCGCCGGAAGCCGGGAAAGCGCTATCCGAGCCGCTTCTCGAACCAGTGGTGCGCGTAGGGCTCGTCGTTGAACGGATCGACCTCGCGGTAACCCGCGGAGCGGTAGAGGCCGATCGCCTCCGTGAGGGCCCTGTTCGTCTCGAGCGTGGCGACCCGGGCGCCGTGCGCCGCCGCGTGGCGCTCGAGCTCGCCGAGGAGCCTGCGGGCGATTCCCAGGCCGCGCACGGGCCCGGCGACCCACATGCGCTTGAGATACGCCGACCCGTCGGGCTGGAGCTTCAGCGCGCCGCAGCCGACGGGCTCCGCCCGCAGGGTCGCGACGAGGAAGGCGCCGGCAGGAGGTCTGAAGTCGTCGTGCTCGGCGGAGATGCTGAGCGCGGGGTCGAAGCCCGTCTCGAACCGCTGCGCGAGCTCGGCGTAGTACTCGTGGAGGCAGAACTGGGCGTCGTGACCGGCCGGGTCGACCACCGCGATCTCGACGAGCGCCGCGGTGAGGAGCCGCTCGACCTCGGCCATCGCGGCCACCAGGCGCCGACGCCGCGGCTCGCTCAGAGGCTCGAGGAACGAGCGCGCCAGCTCGTCGCTGCGCTGCTCGAGCAGCTCCCGCTCGGCCAGCCCGGCCGCCGTGAGCCGGACGGTGCGAACACGCCTGTCGCCCTCGCTCGGATCGACGCTGACGAGCCCGTCGCCCTCGAGGGAGCGGAGGAGGCGGCTGAGATAGCCCGAGTCGAGGTCTAGGCGGGCGCGCAGGAGCCTGACGTCGCAGCCGGCGGCGCCGATCTCCCAGAGCAGCCGGGCCTCGCCGAGCGGCCGGTCCCGGGCGAGGTAGTGGTCGTTGAGCGCGCCGACGCGCTGCGTGACGAGCCGGTTGAAGCTGCGCACCTGGCCAACTCCCGCGTCGATCATTCTCTGATTTTAGTCAGAGAACCGTGGCGGGAGCTCAGTGCGAGGGAACGGTGACCGTCACGGGCGCGCTCGCCGTGCTGGTGACGCCCGCGACGAGGGTCTGGGTCGCGGTGATCGTGTGGGCGCCCGATGCGAGCTTGACGGACAGCGACCACGTGCCGTTGGAGGCGACGGTGACCGTGCAGACGGCCGTGGAGCCGTCGTAGAGGGTGATCGCCTCGCCGGCGACACCTGTGCCGGAGAAGGTGACGTTGGCGCTGCCGTGGCTCACGGTCCCGACCGCGAACGACGAGATCACGGGCGGGGGCGGCGGCGCGTAGACGGTCACCGTGACGGTCGAGCTCTTCACGCTCGTGAGGTGCCACACCGGGTCGGTCTGCGTCGCGGAGAGCGCGTGGCTGCCGAGCGCGAGCGTCGCGACCAGCGACCAGCTCCCGTTCGGGGCGACGACCGCGGTGCCGATCGCCGCCGTGCCGTCGTAGAGGGTGATCGTGTCGCGTGCGACGCCGCTGCCCGAGAGCGTGACCGAGGAGGAGGTGGTCGCCGTGGCCGAGGCGCCGATCGAAGGCGCGGCGGGCGGCGGCGGGTACACCGTGACCGACACGGCCGCGCTCGCGACGCTGGTGACCGCCGCGACGAGGGTCTGGGTCGCGCTGAGCGAGTGGACGCCGACCGCGAGCTGCACGGTGAGCGACCAGGTGCCGTTCGAGGCGACGGTCGCGGTGCCGATCGCGGTGGAGCCGTCGTACAGCGTGATCTTGTCGGCCGCGATCCCGGTGCCCGTCACCGTCACCGGCGAGGTCGTCTTCGTCGCCGCCGGGGTCGAGACGGAGGTGATCGTCGGCGCGGCCGGCTGCGCGTAGACCGTCGTCGAGGCGCTCGCGCTCGCGTTGCCGGTGAACCCGGAGACCGGATCGGTCTGCTTCGCCGTGAAGGTGTGCTTGCCGAGCCCGAGGGTGACGACCAGCGACCAGCTGCCGCCCGGGCCGACGAGCGCGGCGCCGAGCACCGTCGAGCCCTCGTACAGCGTGACCGTGTCGCCCGCGACGCCGCTCCCCGAGACCGTCACGGGCGAGAGCGAGCCGGTCGGGAGCGTGGAGATCGACGGTGCGGGCGGCGGCGCGTAGACCGTCACCGTCGCCGGGACGCTGCCGTTGCTCGTGAGACGGCCCGACCAGGTCTGCGTCGCCGTCAGCGAGTGGCCGCCGACGCTCAGGCTCACGGTGAGCGTCCACGCCCCGGCGGCGCTCACCGTCGCCGAGCCCAGGTAGC
>Ga0335080_10009027_pt1 | contig 10415 bp, 13 predicted proteins | sample Lox_Sample_34_FD_206720 | JGI IMG/M metagenome (GOLD analysis project Ga0335080, IMG submission 206720) | Soil microbial communities from Loxahatchee National Wildlife Refuge, Florida, United States - Lox_Sample_3.4 | ecosystem: Environmental > Terrestrial > Soil > Wetlands | place: USA... | reverse complement strand
CCGGGCTGCTGGTCCTGGCCGTCGCCGCGATGGTGCTGATCTATCTGCGCTGAATTGGACGGGCCTAGCGCTGGCTCTCGATCGCCGCGAGGTCAAGCCGCGCGGTGCCGTCCGCATAGCCCCTTACCACCATCGCAGCCGTCAGCATCACCGCAAGAGTTATGCTTGCGAAGATAAGCCCCACCAGTTGTAAGCCGCTGCGATCCGCCATCGTCGTCCCCTGCCACTTCTATAGCGCGGGCACTATGGAGAGTAGATGTTCAAAATGCGTTAGCGCAGTGCAGGCGTGCGGATTTCCGCCCGGCTGTGGCGAGGATGCAACGAAGCGGTAACCATGATGCGTCAAGTGGTTTCGCGCATCGGCACAAAAGCGGTCGCAAGAATCGAAAACACCTCTTCGCCGCGCTGGTTGGTGCCGGCGTTGCGGCCCTGCAGGATGCCCCAGCCGGGACGTGATTCGGAGGCGCGCTTGGCGATGACTTCGCCGACGAAAGAGATGGTGTCGCCGGCGAGCACCGGACGGATCCAGCGCAGCTCGCGAAATCCCGGCGACGGGCCCCAGACCGCAACCCGCTCGCCGCGTGCAGCCAGCTCCTTTGCCTGACGCTGAAAATCGGCGACCGAAAGCTTCATGAACACGGATCCGACATGCCAGCCCGATGCGGTGAGGCCGCCGAACAGCGATTTGCGGCCTTCCTCCTCGTCGAGATGGAAGCGCTGCGGATCGAATTTGGCCGCGAAGGTCTTGATGTCCGCGGCCGTGAAGGTGAACGAGCCGATCTCGCGGCGGTCGCCGACCTTGATGTCTTCGAAAAACCGCATCAGCCGGCCGCCTCCGCCCGCCGGCCGACGATGATCGGCGAGGTCATCTCGCACAGCGCTTCGCCCGCCGCATTGCGGGCCGTGCTTTTGAACGTCACGATGCCCGTCTCGGGCCGGCTGCGCGAGGGGCGCGCCTCCAGCACGTCGACCTCGAGCATAAGGTCGTCGCCCGGCCGCAGCGGCGCAAGCCAGCGCACCTCGTTGACGCCGGGCGAGCCGAGCGAGGCGGTGCGGGCGATGAAGCCGTCAGCCAGCATCCGCATCATGATCGAACAGAGGTGCCAGCCCGATGCCGAAAGTCCTTTCAGCATCGATTTGCGTGCCGCTTCCTCGTCCAGATGCATCGGCTGCGGATCGAATTCGGCTGCGAACTCCAGGATTTCGTCGCGGGAGACGTGGCGCGGCCCGAATGTGCCGAATCGGCCGGGAAGGAAATCTTCGAAGGTCAGGGTCATCTTGCACGTTCAAGGCGAGGAAGCCCGATTGTGGCCGCACTTTCCGGCAATCTCAAGCGATGCGTCAGCGGTCCGATTCTTGGCGATCCGAATCTTGGCGATCCGAATCTTGGGGGCCCGATCTTGCTGGGGACGGTATCGGCGGCCGAGACCGCCTGAGCTCGGCAGTCATGTATAACGCTTCACGTCATTCGACTTGCCGGGGGAGAGCCGACCGATGTTCGATTTTCGCGATCTGTTCCAGTGGGACCGCTTCATCACGCCCACCATCATCAAGACATTCTACTGGCTGGTGATCGCGCTGATCTCGCTGTTCGGCCTGTCCGGCATATTCTCCGGCCTGGCGGCGATGGCGATCAGCCCCTTCGGCGGTTTTTTGCTGCTGCTCTCCTCGATCGCCAGCGTCGTGGTCGGCATCGTGTTCTCGCGCATCGTCGCCGAGTTCATCCTGATCGTGTTCCGCATCAACGAGCACTTGGGCGCGATCCGGGATCAGGGAATGCGGTAGCCAGGTCCCGTCATTGCAATGACGAACACAAAACTCAGGTATTGAACCTGAAATGCATGACGTCGCCGTCGGCGACGACATAGTCCTTGCCTTCGAGACGCAGCTTGCCGGCATCGCGGGCGCCGGCTTCGCCGCCGAGCGCGACATAATCGGCATAGGCGATGGTCTCGGCGCGGATGAAACCCTTCTCGAAATCGGTGTGGATCACGCCCGCAGCCTGAGGCGCCCTGGTGCCGCGGTGAATGGTCCAGGCGCGGGCCTCCTTCGGGCCGACCGTAAAATAGGTGATGAGATCGAGCAGCTGGTAGCCGGCGCGGATCAGCCGGTCGAGGCCCGCCTCTTCCAGCCCCAGCGTGTCCAGGAATTCCTTGCGCTCCTCGCGCGACAGGGTCGCGATCTCCGATTCGATCTTGGCCGAGATCACGACCGCGGCCGCACCTTCTTCTTTCGCGCGTGAAAAGACCTGCTCCGAGAAAGCGTTGCCGTCGCCGGCGGAAGCCTCCTCGACATTGCAGACGTAGAGCACGGGCTTTGAGGTCAACAGCCCGAGCATGCCGAAGGCGCGCTCCTCTTCTGCCTTGCGCTCCAGGAGCCGCGCCGGCTTGCCTTCGCGGAGCAGCGCCAGCGAGCGGTTGACGAGGTCGAGCTGCTCCCTGGCCTCCTTGTCGTTGCCCTTGGCCTTCTTGGCGAGATTGTCGAGGCGCTTCTCGAGGCTGTCGAGGTCGGCGAGCATCAGCTCGGTCTCGATGGTCTCGATGTCGGCAAGCGGCGCGATCTTGCCCTCGACATGGGTGATGTCGCTATCCTCGAAGCAGCGCACGACATGGGCGATGGCGTCGACCTCGCGGATGTTGGCGAGAAACTGGTTGCCGAGGCCCTCGCCCCTGGAGGCGCCGCGCACGAGGCCCGCGATATCGACGAACGTCAGCCGCGTCGGAATAATCTGCGCGGATTTTGCGATCTCCGCGAGCCTGTCGAGCCTGGGATCGGGGACTGCGACTTCGCCGACATTGGGCTCGATGGTGCAGAACGGATAATTCGCCGCCTGGGCCGCGGCGGTTTCCGTCAGTGCATTGAACAGCGTCGACTTGCCGACATTGGGCAGGCCGACGATACCGCATTTGAATCCCATCTTGCTTGTCCGATCCTTCGCGCGATCATGCCGCGAGTTATTTGTCTGGCTCGTCATGCGCGGGCTTGACCCGCGCATCGATCGTTCTTGAAATGATGGATCGCCGGATCAAGTCCGGCGATGACGAGGCTTGTTTAATCCTTGGGTTCTTCGCCCTTCTCGAAAAATCCCTTGCCCTGCATCGCCAGATGCACCTTGTTCTGGAACGAGGCGTCCTGCCCGGCTGCGAGCAGTGCAGCGTTGTCGGCAACCGCTTCGCACAGTGCGGCGACCAACGGTCCCTCCTCCTTGAAAAAGTCGGAGAGGACGTAGGCGTGCACCAGTTCCTTGACACCGGGGTGACCGATTCCGAGCCGCACCCGGCGATAGTCGTTGCCGATATGCGAGGTGATCGAGCGCAGACCATTGTGCCCGGCAATCCCGCCGCCAACCTTGACCCGCACCTTCGCCGGCGGCAGCTCGAGTTCGTCCTGGAACACGGTCACGTCGGACGCAGCGAGCTTGAAGAAGTTGGCCGCCTCCTGCACCGCGCGACCGGAGTCGTTCATGAAGGTTGTGGGCTTGAGCAGGATGACGCGCGCAGCGCCAAGCGTGCCTTCCGCGGTCTCGCCCTGAAAGCGGCGGCGCCAGGGCCCGAAGCCATGACGCCGCGCAATCTCGTCGACCGACAGAAACCCGATATTGTGCCGGTTACGCGCGTATTTGGTGCCGGGATTGCCGAGGCCGACAAAAAGCAGCATGGCGCGGCATCCCGACTTCCAATCGGCTTACTTCTTCTTTTCGCCACCGCCGGCCGGCGCCTTCGCACCGGCGGCGGGAGCCGCGGCACCGGGTGCAGGCGCAGCGGCAGCAGCGGCAGGCGCGCCGGGTGCGGGCGCGGCCGCACCGGCAGCGGGCGCAGCACCGGGAACAGCAGCGGCACCAGCCGCAGCAGCCGCTGCCGCAGCGGCAGCCTTCTGCTCTTCGGCGTAGCCCGACGGCGGCACGATGGTCACAAGCGTCGCATCCTCGCGCGTCAGCGACTTCACGCCGGCCGGCAGCTTGATGTCCGACAGATGCAGCGAGTAGCCGATCTCGAGCGCGCTGGCATCGGCATCAATATATTGCGGGATGTTGTCGACCGAGCATTCGAGGTCGATCGTGTGGGTGACGATGTTGACCGTGCCGCCGCGCTTCACGCCCGGCGACGATTCCGACTTGATCACGTGCAGGGGCACGCTGATGCGGATGGTGGCGCCTTCGCCGAGCCGCATGAAATCGACGTGGACCGGGAAATCCTTCACCGGGTCGAGATGGAAGTCGCGCGGGATCACGCGGTGCTTCCTGCCCTCGAGCTCGATGTCGTAAATCGTGGTGAGGAACCGCCCCGCAAGGATGCGCTGGCGCAGTTCGCGATCATCCACCGAGATCGGCAGCGGGGGTTGGTTGTTGCCATAGATCACTCCGGGCACTCTCCCGGCGCGGCGCTCTGCCCGTGCGGCCCCCTTGCCGACTGACGGACGTGCGGTCGCCTTCAATTCCTTGACGGTCGCAGCCATTGTCTTAAGTCCTTGTTTTTAAAAGTTAAAGGCCGCAGTCCGCGGCCCGATCACACATCGCGGCAAGCCTCCAGGGGTGCGGGGGCCGCGAACGTGGCGGGCTTTTAGCGCCAAAGGCTGCAAATGACAAGGAAAATGCCGGCCATGACCATCGAGTAGGCCGAAGGCTTCGCCCTGCCTAACTCCCGCTATTCGCCTGTCCGAGCTTTGCCTCGAGCGCTGCGATGCGCGTCTTCAAAGCCTCGTTCTCCTCGCGCGCCAAGCGCGCCATATCCTTCACCGCCTCGAACTCCTCGCGCTTGACGAGATCCATGTCGCGCAGGAATTTTTCCGCCTGCGTCCGCCACATCGTATCGAACTCGCGCTTGACGCCCTGCGCTGCGCCCGCGGCATCGTTCATCAGCCGTCCGATCTCGTCGAAAAAGCGGTTGTTGGTCTGCGTCATGGCAACATCTCCGTGCGCGGAAGCTTGCCTACACAATGGCGATGCCGGCGCCTTCGTTCAAGCCCCGCGACCCCCGGCAACTTGCCTTGTCATGCTCCGGTTTCCTTGCAATCGTATTCAGCGCCCCCAAGGACCCGCAGACTCACAAAAGTAAACAAGCGCGCAAAGAGACACACATGATCGACAGCCAGGTTGATATCGAGACCAGGGACGGCAAGACCACGACCTTCATCACCCATCCCGAGCGCGGCGGCCCGTTTCCGGTCGTCATTTTCTACATGGACGCACCGGGGATCCGCGAGGAACTGCGCGACATGGCGCGCAGGCTCGGCACCTCGGGCTATTACGTCATGCTGCCGAACCTTTATTACCGCGCGGGCGTGACGGAGCTCGGCCCCGTCAATCCCGATCCGGAATCGCCGGAACGCAAGCGGATGTTTGCGCTGATGAACGCGATCGACATTCCGCTCGTCATGGAAGACACCAGGGCGCTGCTCGCCTACGCCGAGGCCGATAAAGCCGCCAACACGCGAATCGTCGGCGCGCTCGGCTATTGCATGAGCGGGCGCTACGCGGTCAACGCTGCGACGCATTTTGCCGACCGCGTCAAGGCCGCGGCCTCGATCTACGGCACTCGTCTGGCGACCGAGCAGCCCGACAGTCCCCATCTCGCCGCGCGCAAGACCGCGGCCGAACTCTATTTTGCCTGCGCCGAAACCGATATCTATGCGCCAGCGGAGATCATCGAGAAGGTGCGCGAGGGGATGAAGGGAACCAAGAACGAGGTCGAGCTCTATCCCGGCACCCATCACGGCTTTGCCTTTCCGAGACGTCCGGTCTACCACCGCGACGCGGCCGAACGGCATTGGGAGCGGCTTCTTGCGCTCTACCGGCGCAATCTTTGCTGAAAGCCCGATGCTTTTGCTTCTGATCAAGTTTCCGGTGTTCGATCCAATCGCGATCTCGATCGGCCCGATCGCGATCCGCTGGTATGCGCTCGCCTATATCGGCGGCATCGTGCTCGGCTGGATTTACGCCCGCTCGCTCCTGAAGAACGAGAAGCTGTGGGGCGGACCGGCGCCGATCTCGCTCACCCAGCTCGACGACTTCATCCTCTGGGTCACGATCGGCATCATCCTCGGCGGCCGCACCGGCTATGTGCTGTTCTACAACCTGCCCTTCTTCATGCAGCATCCCGCCGAGATTTTCGAACTCTGGAAAGGCGGCATGTCGTTTCACGGCGGCTTCATGGGCTGCGTCATCGCGGTGATGTGGTTTGCGCGCAAGAACAACATCTCGATCCTCTCGCTAGGCGACATCACGACCGCGGTCGGGCCGATCGGCCTGTTCCTCGGACGGCTTGCCAATTTCATCAACGGCGAGTTGTGGGGCCGCCCGGCCGAGGCGGACCTGCCATGGGCCATGATCTTCCCCACCGGCGGACCGCTGCCGCGGCACCCGAGCCAGCTCTATGAGGCCGGGCTCGAGGGCATCGTGCTGTTTACCGTCCTCTTCGTCATGATCCGCCTCGGCGCGTTGCGACGGCCCGGACTGATCCTCGGCAGCTTCATTGCAGTTTACGGGCTGGCGCGCATCATCGGCGAACATTTCCGCGAACCCGACCCGCAGCTCGGCTTCCTGTGGGGCGGGCTCACGATGGGGATGCTGTTGTCGGTGCCGATGGTAGTCGCCGGCGCAATCATTATTTTTCTGGCATGGCGACGCAAATCGCCGGATAAGGTTGAAGCTCGTAATTAGCCCTTTTTTCAAGGCAGGCTGTGACCGAATTTTCGCCGCTGCAGTCGGAGATCAAGAAGCTCATCAAGTCGTCAGGCCCGATGCCGGTGTGGCGCTACATGGAGCTGTGCCTGATGCATCCGGAGCACGGCTACTATGTCTCGCGGGATCCGCTCGGGCGCGAGGGCGACTTCACCACCGCGCCCGAAGTCAGCCAGATGTTCGGCGAGTTGCTCGGTCTGTGGGCCGCGTCGGTGTGGAGGCTGATGGGCTCGCCGTCGCCGTTCCGGCTGATCGAGCTTGGACCCGGCCGCGGCACCATGATGGCGGACGCGCTGCGCGCCTTGCGGGTGATGCCGCCGCTCTACCAGACGGTCAGCGTTGATCTGGTCGAGATCAACCCTGTGCTGCGCGACAAGCAGCGGCAGACGCTGTCGGGCGGCGCGCGCAACATCGCCTGGTACGACAGTATCGACGAGGTGCCGGAAGGCCCGAGCATCATTTTTGCCAACGAGTATTTCGACGTGCTGCCGATCCACCAGGTGGTGAAGCGGGAGACCGGCTGGCATGAGCGCGTGGTCGAGATCGACGCCGCCGACCGGCTCGTGTTCGGCGCCGCGGACGAGCCGATCCCGCGTTTCGACGTCTTGTTGCCGCCGCTGCTCCGCGCCTCCCCGGTCGGTGCGGTGTTCGAGTGGCGGCCGGATGCGGAAATAATGAAGATCGCAACGCGCGTGCGCGACCAGGACGGCGCGGCCCTGATCATCGATTACGGCCATCTGCGCAGCGATGCCGGCGACACCTTTCAGGCGATCGCGCGTCACAGTTTCACCGACCCATTGAAGGCGCCGGGACAGGCCGACGTCACCGCCCATGTCGACTTCCAGGCGCTCACGCGCGCGGCCGAAGATCTCGGCGCGCGCGTGCATGGCCCGGTGACGCAGGGCGACTTCCTGAAACGCCTCGGTATCGACACCCGCGCCAACACGCTGAAGGCAAACGCAAGCCCGGAAGTGTCCGAGGACATTTCCGGCGCGCTGAAGCGGCTGACCGGCAGCGGCCGCGGCGGCATGGGATCGATGTTCAAGGTGCTGGGCATCTCGGAGCCGAACATCGAGATCCTGCCGGGACTGAGCGACGACAACCAGCCGACCGGAGCGTCCTGATGCTTGCTTCCCCCTTGCTTGCGGCCATTCCCGGTCTGCGCCACGCCTTCTTCACCCGCGAGGGGGGCGTGTCCGACGGAATCTATGCCGGCCTCAATGGCGGCCTCGGCTCCAACGACGATCCCGCAAGCGTGCGGGAAAACCGCGCCCGCATGGCGTTGTTGCTCGGAGTTGCGCCGGAAAATCTCATCAATGCCCATCAGGTCCATTCGCCGGATGCGATCGTGGCGACCGGACCGTGGCAGAGCACCGAGCGGCCGAAGGCGGATGCGATCGTGACCGCAAGCAAGGGGCTTGCGATCGGCATCACTGCGGCCGATTGCGGGCCGGTGCTGTTCGTCGATCCCGGCGCGCGCGTGATCGGAGCGGCGCATGCGGGCTGGAAAGGCGCGCTGACGGGCATTCTGGAATCGACCATCGAAACCATGGAAAAGCTCGGCGCCGATCGCGGCCGCATGATGGTGGCGATCGGTCCCATGATCCGCCAGCAAAGCTACGAGGTCGGCAGCGAGTTCGTCGAACGCTTCCTCGACGCCAGCGCCGACTATGGGGCATTCTTCCAGCCGTCCTATCGCAACGGACACGCGATGTTCGATCTCGCCGGCCTCATTCGCCTCAGGCTGGAAAGGGCCGGCGTGCTGCTGGTCGACGATCTCGGCGTCGACACCTATTCCGACCAGCGCTTCTACAGCTACCGCCGCTCCGTGCATCGCAAGGAGCAAGACTACGGCCGCCACGTCCACGCGATCGCGCTCGAAGCCTGACTGTCCGAAGCTGCGGCAAATTTGAGGCGATCCGGTCCACATTTCGCGCCCAAGCTGTGTCGTTCCTGCTCTAGACGCCTCCCTCATTTGGCGTTAACGCGAATTCAAATGAGGGACGCGTCAATCAATGTGCCGCGCCGGACGACGCTCCGGGCCGGCTTCGTCGCGCTGCTTCTTGCAACGGCCGGCGCGCTTGGGGGCTGCGCCTCCAGCAATGGCACGAGCGGCGCCTTTGCGATGGCCGGCGATGCGCCCACGGTCACGTTCGAATCGATCGACGGTCCGCCGCCGCAAGTGTTCGACCGCATGGTCGGTGTGCTCGACAGCGAGAGCAAGCTGCGCAACCTCGCCATCGTCTCGCGCGAGGGTGCGGCCGCCTACCGCGTGCGCAGCTATTTGTCGGCGCAGGTTCATCACGGCAAGACCGTGGTCGCCTGGGTGTGGGACGTCTACGACCGCGACCAGCAGCGCACGCTGCGCCTTTCCGGCGAAGAGCCGGCGGGCAAGGCCGGACGCGATATTTTGCGTGATCCTTGGGCCGCAGCCGACGACCTCGTGTTGCGCAGGATCGCGCAAGCCGGCCTTTCCGGCCTGACCAACATGGTCAACGGCGCGCCGGAGGCGCCTGCAGCGGCGCCTGCCGCACCGCGGCGCGGGCCAGCGGTTGCCAGCGCCGAGCCGCCCGCGGCAACGAGCAGTGGCGCGACGGTCCTCAGCTATACCGACCGTTAGCCAAATCCGGCCGCCTTCAGCCATTTTTGCCCAGAAAATCGCGGCAAATCCTCCTGCGCGGGTTGCCAGCCGCGCATTCCGCCTGATATTCCCTCGCTCGTTCGATGAGCCAGATTAGCCGGTGCCAGGGAAAACCCGTATGCTGAACAAGGTCTCCAGCAACAACCGGGGAGAAGCCTCGATGTCGGCCAAGAACGGCGCCATCCGGCTCGTCGCCGGCAATTCCAACCCCGTGCTGGCAAAGGCCATCGCCGATCGGCTCGGCTTGCCGCTGACCAAGACCGTGGTGCGTCGCTTCGCCGACATGGAGATCTTTGTCGAGATCCAGGAGAACGTCCGCGGCTCCGACGTCTATATCCTGCAGTCGACATCCTATCCGGCGAACGACCATTTGATGGAGCTATTGATCATCACGGACGCGCTGCGCCGCGCCTCCGCCCGACGCATCAACGCGGTCGTGCCCTATTTCGGATACGCCCGGCAGGACCGGAAATCCGGCTCCCGCACGCCGATCTCGGCCAAGCTTGTCGCAAATCTGATCACCACCGCGGGCGCCGACCGTGTCATGACGCTCGACCTCCATGCCGGCCAGATCCAGGGCTTCTTCGACATCCCGACCGACAATCTCTATGCAGCGCCGTTGATGGTGCGCGACATCAAGGAGCGTTTCGACCTCACCAACGTGATGGTGATTTCGCCCGACGTCGGCGGCGTGGCGCGCGCACGCGGGCTTGCCAAGCGCATCAATACGCCGCTTGCGATCGTCGACAAGCGCCGCGAGCGGCCAGGCGAGTCCGAGGTCATGAACGTGATCGGCGAGGTCGCGGGCTATACCTGCATCCTGGTCGACGACATCGTCGATTCCGGGGGCACGCTGGTGAACGCAGCCGACGCGCTGATCGCGCACGGTGCGAGGGAAGTCTACGCCTACATCACCCATGGCGTTCTCTCGGGCGGCGCGGTGACCCGCATCGCCTCCTCGCGGCTGAAGGAATTGGTCATCACCGATTCGATCCAGCCGACCGAAGCGGTGCGCGGCGCCCCCAACATCCGCACGCTCTCGGTTGCCTCCCTGATCGCCGAAGCGATCAACCGCACGGCGGCCGAAGAGTCGGT
>Ga0335080_10009024_pt1 | contig 10420 bp, 7 predicted proteins | sample Lox_Sample_34_FD_206720 | JGI IMG/M metagenome (GOLD analysis project Ga0335080, IMG submission 206720) | Soil microbial communities from Loxahatchee National Wildlife Refuge, Florida, United States - Lox_Sample_3.4 | ecosystem: Environmental > Terrestrial > Soil > Wetlands | place: USA: Florida... | reverse complement strand
AGGGTTTTCGTGCGGTGCTGACGCGCAACGATGATTCGAATCCGTCCTACGATGACCGGTCGGCCATGGCCAATGGCTATCGCGACGCTATCTTCGTGAGCTTGCACGCATCGTCGACGGGAGGTGCGGGCACGGTGCGCGCCTACTACATGCAGTTCGCGGCGCCGATACCGGCGGCGCCCGTGCCGCTTCTTGCCGCTCCGAGCGGCGCTCCGGCGAAGCCGGCCGCTGCCGTCGCGCTGGCGGAGTGGGGGCAGGCGCAGCGGCCCTACGTGAGCGCCAGCCACCGGCTGGCGGATCAGCTGCAGAGCGAATTTGCGCAGGCCTTTGCCGGGTCGCCGCCGTATTCGGCGGGCGTTCCCGTTCGCGCGCTGCGCTCGGTGACGGCGCCGGCCGTGGCAGTCGAGGTTTCCAGCGTTTCGGCGCCGCCGGATCAGCTGGCGGCTCTGGGCGATCCGTTGGGGAATGCCATTGCGCGCGGGGTCTCGGCGTTCCGCTCGGGCGGCGGCGGAGGGGCGCGATAATGCCGCGGGCCGCGAAAATCGCGGTGAGCGCGCTGGTGCTGGCGGTGATCGTAGGTTTGATCAGTTTCCGCAGCATTCAGCGCCGCGTGAAACGCATGGCCGAATTGCAAAGCGCGGACGAGAAGGCGCGTCACGAGGTGCTGGCGCCGCCGATCACGACGTCGACCGACGTGATGCAAACCGCGAGGATCTTCTGGGCCGCGGGTTCGGACCGCATTGCTCCGGTCGAGGTGCAGCTGCCGCTTTCGGCGAATGCGGTCGAGCGCTGCAGGCAATTGCTGCATGAACTTACGGTGAATCCGCCGACGCCCGGCCAGCGGACCATTCCTGCGGACACGACCGTGCTGGGGTTTTACATTCTCCCCGACGGGACGGCGATCGCGGATTTCTCCGACACGCTGTCGTCCGAGACGCCCTCGGGAATCCTGAGCGAAGAGATAGCCGTGAATTCGATCGCACGGACGCTGGAAAGCAACTTGCCCGGTCTGCGGCGCCTGAAAATTCTGATCCATGGGCAGGAAGTGGACACGCTGGCGGGGAATATCGACCTCACGGGATTCTTCGATCTGAATTCGGCGCCGGCCGCGGCGGCTTCTCCGGCGGGTGCGGGGAAACCGGCCCGCTAGGCGGGTTTCCGGCGCGCTGCGGTTGACACGTTCGTGCGCAGTCGTCACACTGGCGTACCGAAAATAATCCCAGCAGTCGGATGAGGAGCGAGCAGTGCGAGCAGACGGGCGCAACCCGGAAGACTTGCGGCCGGTGAAGATCACGCCGGACTTTATTCGCAGCGCGGAAGGAAGCGTGCTGATCGAAGCGGGCCGAACGCGGGTGATTTGTACGGCGACGGTGAGCGACGGAGTGCCGTCGTTCTTGAAGGGCACGGGCAAGGGGTGGGTGACCGGCGAGTATGGGATGCTGCCGCGCGCAACGGAAGAGCGCACTCCGCGCGAATCGACGCGTGGCAAGCAATCGGGGCGCACCCTCGAGATTCAGCGGATGATCGGCCGCACGCTGCGCGCCGTGACGGAACTGAAGGCGCTCGGAGAGCGCACGGTGTGGATCGATTGCGACGTGATCGAAGCGGACGGCGGCACGCGGACCGCTTCGGTGACCGGCGCCTACGTGGCGTTGGGGCTCGCGTTCGAGCGACTGGTGGCTGCGGGGATCTTGCGCGCCGTGCCGCTGATCGATTCGGTGGCGGCCACGAGCGTGGGAATCATCGAGGACGAGCTGATGCTCGATCTCGCGTACGAGGAGGACTCGCGCGCCCAGGTGGACATGAACGTGGTGATGACCGGAGACGGACGGTTTGTTGAGGTGCAGGCGACCGCGGAAGGCCGGCCCTACACAAATGAGGAGCTGGATCGGCTGCTCGATCTCGCCGCGTCGGGGATTCGGAAGCTCTGCAAGATGCAGCAGGAAATCGTACGCGTGAAATTCACGGCTCGCCCGCGCTAGCGCGCCCCCTCATGCGAATTTTGCTGGCTTCCTCCAATCCCGGCAAGCTGCGCGAATATCGCGAGCTTGCCGAGGGCACTGCTTGGGAGGTCGGCCTGCTGGCGGAATTCGAGCGGCTTCCTGCCTTTGAAGAATCCGCGCCCACGTTTGCGGAAAACAGCGCGGGGAAGGCGCTGCACTACAGCCGGTTCAGCGGCGAAGCAGTGCTGGCGGATGATTCAGGCCTGGTGGTTCCGGCCCTGGGCGGCGCGCCCGGCGTTCGCTCGGCGCGGTATGCAGGCCCGCACGCGACCACCGCCGCGTGCGTGGCGAAATTGCTGAGCGAGATGCAGGGAAAAACCGGCGACGAACGGCGCGCGCGGTTCGTGTGCGTGATTTCGGTGGCGCGGCGGGGCCGCGCGATTGCCGCGGTTTCGGATTTTGCCGAAGGGTTCATCGCCGAGGAGCCGCGCGGCGCGAACGGATTCGGCTATGACCCGATATTTTACCTTCCTGAGCGGGGGCGCACATTCGCTGAAGCTTCCGCCGAGGAGAAAAACCGCCTGAGCCATCGAGGCAGGGCATTTCGCAAGCTCACTGAGATTTTTTGAACCCGCCGCCAGTCTCTCGCATCTAACTCCGAGTCGACGAAAGTTCTTGCCGGTAGGTCCCCGCGGGAGTACAAAGGGACCCCTGCCTCGAGGTGATGAATGGCGACTTCCCGAACGGCGCCTCAGCTTCACCCGGCTTTGCTGGCGCGCCTGCAAGAGGCACGCACTCGGACCGATTCTCTGTTCGCGTTGTTGCCGCCGAATTCCTTCTACGAGCGTCCGGTGCCTGAACGGCATCGGCTGATTTTCTACCTCGGGCATTTGGAAACGTTCGATTGGAACCTACTGGCGCCCTCGTTGGGACTTTCATCGCACGATCCTGAATTCGACAACCTGTTTGCTTTCGGCATCGATCCGGTGGGCGGCGGGCTGCCGACGGATGTGCCTGAGGATTGGCCGAGCATTGTTCGTGTGGAGACGTACAACTGGCAGGCGCGGACGAGGCTGGACGATGCGTTGCGCGCCCCGAGCGGACGCGCTTTGCGCACGCCAGAAATGGCCGATGGAACCTTGCTCCATGTGGCCGTCGAGCACCGGTTGATGCACGCTGAAACGCTGGCATATCTGCTGCACAATCTCGCGCCGGAGAAGAAGCTTGCGAAAGAGCAGCCGATCGCCGACCCGCGCCCTGCGCCCGAGCCGCGGCAGGTGGCCATTCCAGCCGGAGTTGCGACTCTGGGCAAGCCGCGCGACGATTCGGGAGAATTCGGCTGGGACAACGAATTCGGTGTCCAGCGCGTACATGTGCCGGGATTTAAGATTGGCGCCTTTCCGGCCACGAATGCCGAATACTTGAAGTTTGTGCGCGCGGGCGGCTATCAGACGGCGTTCTATTGGAGTCCCGAAGACTGGGCGTGGCGCGAAAGCGAGCGGCTCGAGCACCCGCATTTCTGGATTGCAAAGGCGGGCGCATCGCCAAAGCATTCTGCAGCCGAATGGGAATTGCGGACGATGTTCGGCAGGATTCCGCTACCGGCTTCCTGGCCGGTGTACGTGACGCACGCGGAAGCGTCGGCGTTCGCCCGATGGGCGAGAAAGAAACTGCCCACAGAGGCGCAGTGGCATCGCGCGGCATACGGCACGCCGAACGGCCGCGAACGCGAATATCCCTGGGGCGACGGAGCCCCGGCCCCGCAGCATGGCAATTTCCATTTCGAGCGGTGGGATCCGGCGCCCGTAGATGCCCATCCGGGCGGCGCAAGCGCCTTCGGCGTGTTCGATCTGCTCGGCAATGGATGGGAGTGGACGTCGACGCCCTTCGGGCCGCTGCCGGGTTTTGAGCCGTTTTCTTTTTATCCGGGCTATTCCGCGAACTTTTTCGACAGCAAACATTTCGTCATGAAGGGCGGATCGGCGCGCACGGATGCTTGCATGTTGCGCCGGACGTTCCGGAACTGGTTCCAGCCGCATTACCCGCACGTGTACGCCACATTCCGCTGCGTGGAGGAATAGGTCATGGGATCGGCTCCGCGAATCGCACCCGTCGTCCCGTCGGCACAGTTCTTGTCGGAGTTTTGTTCGGACGTAGTGCTGGGCCTGAGCCAGCCCGGACAAAAGGAACTCCCTTCGAAATACCTCTACGACGAACTGGGATCGGCGCTGTTCGATGCCATTTGCGTTCTGCCCGAGTACGGACTGAGCCGCGCGGGAATGCGCATGCTGAAGGCGCATTCCGGAGAAATTGTGAGCCGCGTGCCGGGTCCGGTGTGCGTGGCCGAACTGGGCAGCGGCAGCGGGCAGCAGACGCGCTGGATTCTGGAATCACTGGCCCGACGGCAGCGCGTGAACTACTACCCGATCGATATTTCGGGCAGCGCCCTCTTCCGGTGCCAGCAGGAGCTTGGGCACATGGATATGGTCAGCGTGGTGGGATTCGAACGCGCGTATTTGGAAGGGTTGCGAGAGGTGGCGGCGCGCCGGAGGGAAGGTGAACGGCTCTTCCTGCTATTCCTCGGCAGCACGATCGGGAATTTCGACCGGCCTGCAGGCGACCAGTTCCTGCGCGATGTGCGTTCCATTCTGCACGAAGGCGACGCGCTGCTGCTGACGACGGACCTGGAAAAGCCCGTGCCGACGTTGATTCTGGCCTACGACGATCCGGCAGGCGTCACGGCCGCGTTCAACAAGAACCTGCTGGCGCGGATCAATCGCGAACTCGACGGGGATTTCGACCTGGGGCAGTTTGAGCACGCGGTCCGGTGGGATGAGGCCGAGCGGCGCATCGAGATGCACCTTCGATCGAAGATCTGGCAGCGCGTGACGATCCGCAAAGCCGGCTTTCGATTTTATCTCCGCGAGGGCGAGACGATTTGGACCGAGAGCTCGCACAAGTACGAACCGGGCGCGGTGGTCCGCATGGGCGAACGCACCGGCCATCGTTGCGCAGGGCAGTGGTTTGATCATGAATGGCCACTGGCTCAGAATCTGTTCTTCGCGGTCTAGGCGAAAGGCTGGAATGGCCAAAGCAACGTGGAACGGCGCTGTCCTCGCCGAGAGCGACCGGACGGTCGTCGTCGAAGGGAACCAGTATTTCCCGGCGGAGTCCGTGCGGCCGGAATACTTGCGCCCGAGCGAAACGCACACGGTCTGCTCGTGGAAGGGGACCGCGAGCTACCACGACATCGAAGTAGATGGCCGGCGGAATCCCGACGCGGCGTGGTATTACTCTGATCCGAAGCCGGCCGCGTCGCAGATCAAGGGCTACATCGCTTTCTGGAAGGGCGTTCAAGTCGAGGCATAATCGCTCCGAGCGAGAGCGCGTTTGTGATATTTTTCGTCCGTGCCCACCAAGAAGAAACGCGGTCCCGCGAAAAAGAAAAACTCCGCCGTGCGCAAGCCCGGCGCGAAGCATGCGGCTCGACCCGCTCGCGGAGCTGATCCAGCGCGCGTCCGTACGATCCTGAAAAAGCTCGACGAGGCCTATCCCAACGCCACCTGTGAACTGCGCCACGAGAACGCATTCCAATTGCTGATCGCGACGATTCTGTCCGCGCAGTGCACGGATGCGGTTGTAAATACCGTTACGCCTGTGCTTTTCGCGAAATACCCCGCGCCGAAGGATCTCGCGTACGCCGACCCGTCGGAAATCGAGCAGCTGATTCGTCCCACGGGGTTTTTCCGCAACAAAACGAAGTCGATCATCGGCGCAAGCAGAAAGCTGGTCGAGGAATTCGGCGGCGAAGTGCCGCGCACGATGGAACAGCTGCTGACCGTTCCGGGCGCCGCGCGAAAGACGGCAAACGTCGTGCTGGGGACGGCATTCGGGATCGCCTCGGGGGTAGTCGTCGATACGCACGTGCAGAGGTTGTCGCAGCGCCTGGACCTGACGAAGAACGAAGATCCGAAGAAGATCGAGCAGGATTTGATGAAGATACTCCCGCAAGACCGATGGATTCGCTTCTCGCACCAGTTGATCTGGCACGGCCGGCGCGTGTGCGTTGCTCGGAAGCCTCGCTGCATCGACTGCAACTTGCAAAGGATCTGCTACTCGAAGGACAAAACGGTCTGACGCTCGCGCGTCTGCCGCGATTTCTCGCATTTTGCTTCCGCGGCGGAAATCGGAGAAAATGATGGCTTCCGGAGTCGTCCCGTGACCCCTTCTTCTTCCAGCCTAGCGCCTGCCGGCCTTGAGTGGGCGCACCCGCTTGTTCGTGACTGGTTCGTCGGCAAGTTCGGCACGCCGACGGAGCCCCAGGAACAGGGCTGGCCGCACATTCTCGCCGAACGCGATGCCTTGATCTGCGCGCCAACCGGTTCGGGCAAGACGCTGGCGGCGTTCCTTGCCTGTATCGACCGGTTGGTTCGTCAGGCGTTGTCCGGCGCCCTGACTGACGCGACGGAAGTTCTCTACGTATCTCCGCTCAAGGCTCTCGGCAACGACATTCAAAAGAACCTCGACGGCCCGCTCGCCGAAATCATTGCGCTGGCGAACGAGCGCGGCTACCTGATGCCGGAAATCCGCACCGCGGTTCGCACCGGCGACACGCGCATTCACGAGCGGCAGGCCATGCTCCGCCGTCCGCCGCATATTCTAGTGACGACCCCCGAATCCCTTTACATTCTGCTGACGGCGCGCCGCAGCCGCGAAATCCTTTCGACCGTGAAAACCGTGATCGTGGACGAAATCCACGCGATTGCGGACGACAAGCGCGGCGCGCACCTCGCTTTGTCGCTCGAGCGGCTGGACGCGCTCACCGGCAAACGCGCGCCGCGGATCGGGCTCTCCGCCACGCAGAAACCGATCGAACGGGTGGCGCAATTCTTGGGCGGCTCCGATCGCGCCTTGCCGGACATCGTCCATATAGCGCAAAGGCGAGAATTCGATTTGGCCGTCGAGGTTCCCGCGAGCGAGCTTGGACCCGTTACATCGCACGAAATGTGGGACGAGATCTACGAGCGGATCGCTGACCTGGTGCGCGCGCACCGCTCGACGCTTGTCTTCGTGAACACACGGCGCCTGGCCGAGCGCGTGGGCCATCAGCTCGCGAAGCTGCTCGGAGAAGAGGCAGTCGCGTCCCATCACGGCAGTCTCTCGCGCCAGCGCCGCCTGACGGTCGAGAACCGGCTCAAGGCGGGCGAAATTCGAGTTCTTGTTGCGACGGCGTCGCTCGAACTTGGGATCGATATCGGAACCGTCGACCTGGTTTGCCAGATCGGATCGCCGCGCTCGATTGCCGTCGCCTTGCAACGCGCGGGGCGCTCCGGCCACTGGCGCGGGGCCATCCCTAAAGCGCGATTCTTTGCCACCACGCGCGACGAACTAATCGAATGCGCAGCGCTCGTCCGCGCGATCCGGCTGGGGGAGCTCGATCGCATCATCATCCCCGAGTCGCCCCTGGATGTGCTGGCTCAGCAGCTTGTCGCGGCCTGTGCTGCCGAGGACTGGGCGGAAGACGATCTTTTCGCGCTGGTTCGCCGTGCGTATCCGTATCGCGACCTGAAGCGCGAGGAGTTCGACGAAATTGTCGAGATGCTTTCGGAAGGCATTGCCGCGCGGCGCGGCCGCTACAGCGCCTATCTGCATCGCGATGGCGTAAACAGGCGCCTGCGCGGACGGCGCGGAGCGCGGCTTGCGGCGATCACCAGCGGCGGCGCCATCCCGGACAATTCGCTCTACACCGTGCGCGCGGAGCCCGAAGGATTCGTGGTCGGCACGGTTGACGAAGACTTCGCCGTGGAAAGCCTGCGGGGCGACATCCTCCTGCTCGGAAATAATTCGTGGCGGATCCGGCGCGTGCAGGCTGGAACAGTGGTGGTGGAGGATGCGAAGGGCGCACCGCCGAACGTTCCGTTCTGGCGCGGCGAAGCGCCCTCCCGCACGGCCGAGCTTTCCGCCCGTGTCGCCGAAGTGCGCGCGAAAATCGACTCGCTCACCGAAGGCATGCAGCAGCCCTTGAGTGCCGGCGGCGGCGGGGAGACCCTCCGCGCCGCCGCGGCGCGGGCCGTTCAATGGCTTCAGGACGAGTGTGGGCTCGATCGAGCGGGCGCCGAGCAGGCAGTCGAATACGTCGTCAGTGGCCGCGCGGTCCTGCGGGCTGTGCCCACGCAGCAGACGGTCGTCGCCGAGCGCTTTTTCGACGAGAGTGGAGGCATGCAGCTGATCCTCCACGCTCCGTTCGGCGGGCGCATCAATAAGGCTTGGGGGCTCGCTCTGCGAAAGCGGTTCTGCCGCTCGTTCAATTTCGAGCTGCAAGCGGCTGCCACCGACAACGGGCTGAACATTTCCCTCAGCGAGCATCACAGCTTCCCGCTGGCCGACGTCTTTCGATTCCTGCAGCCCGAAGGTCTCGAAGAGATTCTTGAACAGGCGGTTCTGACTTCGCCGATTTTCACCACGAGGTGGCGCTGGGTCGCGGGGCGCGCGTTGGCGCTGCTGCGATTCCACGCCGGGAAGAAGGTTCCACCGGCGATTCAGCGCATGCGCTCAGACGATCTGCTGGCGGCCGTATTTCCCGAGGCGCTCGCCTGCCAGGAAAACATCGTCGGCGAAATCAAGATTCCCGATCACCCGCTGGTGCGCGAAACGATGAAGGATTCTCTCAGCGAGGCGATGGACGTCGAAGGGTTGAAGCAGCTCCTTACTCACATCCGCGACGGGCAGATTCGTTGTCTGGCCGTCGACACGCCCGTTCCATCGCAGTTCTCTCACGAAATTCTAAACGCGAACCCGTATGCCTACCTCGACGACGCCCCGCTCGAAGAACGGCGGGCGCGAGCCGTCGAGATGCGGCGGGCACTGCCGGAAGCGGTCCTCACTGAAATCGGCCGCCTCGATCCTGCCGCGATTGCGCGGGTGCGCGAAGAGGCTTGGCCGGACGTGAGGGATGCGGACGAGCTGCACGACGCGCTGCAGGATTTCATCGCTTTTCCCGCGACATGTTTGGATCCGGCCATGTCTTCGCCACTCGCGGCGCTGATTCAGCAATCCATTCCTGCCTGGGCAAGTTATGCCCAGCAACTCGTTGCCGCGCGCCGCGCGGTGGTAGCCCGAGTGGGAGAACGCGTGTACTGGGTTGCAGCAGAGACGTCAGCGGCGTTTGCGATGCTGTTCCCAGCGGCGCAATTCGGATCGCAATCCGAAAGCGTCACGGAGCGGCAGATTTCTCGCGAAGAGACGGTAGCCACGTGCATTACGGGCTGGATATCGCACGCTGGTGTCGTCACCTCTCCAGGGCTGAGCGAGGTTCTCGGCTTGAGCGCGAGCGACGTGCACAAAGCGATGCTGCGTCTGGAAACGGGCGGCTCCGCCCTGCGAGGCAACTTCACCGGCGTGCCGGAAACCGAATGGTGCGACCGGCGCCTCCTGGCGCGGATCCACCGGCTGACGCTTGGCGAGTTGCGCAGCCAGATTCAGGCCGTCACCGCCGCGCAGTTCATGCGGTGGCTGTTGAGTTGGCAGCATGTGGCGCCAACCACACAGGTGCTGGGCGAGCATGGCACCCTCGAAGTGCTGAAACAGCTCCAGGGATTCGAAGCGCCCGCGAACGCATGGGAGCGCCAGATTCTCGCGCGCCGTATCGCCAACTACGACCCCGCCGTGCTCGACCGGCTTTGCCTGACGGGCGCCGTCGGCTGGGGCCGGCTTTCGCCGCATCCGGCTACTCTCGCCGAGCCTTCGCTTGGCAATCGCCGCGTGATTCCGACCAGCGTGGCGCCGATCGCCTTCTTTGTGCGCGAAGACTCCGAATGGATGATTCCGCACCGAACTGCCGAGGATGCGGGCGCCAAGGATTCGCGGGGATTGAGCCTGGCAGCGCGCGAAACGCTGAGCTATCTGCACCAGCGCGGCGCGTCCTTCTTTGCGGATCTTGTGCGCGGCACCGGCCGCTTGAAATCCGAAGTCGAATCGGCGCTCTGGGAGCTGGTGACAGCCGGAATCATCACCGCCGACGGCTTCGACAACATCCGCGCCCTCATCGATCCCAAGCGACGCTCGGGGCAGGGTAGAGGCCAAAGCTCGCGGCCGAGGCATAGCGTGGGGCGCTGGTCGCTGCTTTATGCGCATGAGGCGCCGGATCGGGCGCAGGCGGCGGAATCAACTTGCTGGATGCTGCTGAATCGCTACGGCGTCGTTTTCCGTGAGCTGACCACCCGCGAGACGATCGTGCCGCGGTGGCGCGAGCTCTTGATCGCGTTTCGCCGCCTCGAGGACCGCGGCCTTGTTCGCGGCGGGCACTTCGTCAACGGATTCCTGGGAGAGCAATTCGCGTTGCCTGTTGCGGTTGAGTCCCTGCGCGCCTCCCGACGCGATAAGGGACCGGGCGATGTCGTCAACGTCTCGGCTGCCGATCCCCTGAACCTTGTCGGCATCGTTGTCCCGGGCGAGCGCGTCGCAGCCAACTCGGGGAA
>Ga0335080_10009023_pt1 | contig 10421 bp, 6 predicted proteins | sample Lox_Sample_34_FD_206720 | JGI IMG/M metagenome (GOLD analysis project Ga0335080, IMG submission 206720) | Soil microbial communities from Loxahatchee National Wildlife Refuge, Florida, United States - Lox_Sample_3.4 | ecosystem: Environmental > Terrestrial > Soil > Wetlands | place: USA: Florida... | reverse complement strand
GCCGAGGCTCGACCATTGCGGCAGCCGGTGCTCGCCCCCGAGCCACCATGTCACCCGGCCTTCGCGCAGGCCGCTCCGCCGGTAGGAATTGCGTTCGCTGAGGGCCAGGACGTGCAACTCGGCGCCGGCGTCGGCGAAGGAGCGGATCAGGCCCGCCGTGTAGACGAACTGCCCGCTATGCGGCGGCTCCGGGTCCGCGAAGGTTATCCAAAGACAGCGCATCCGGGATCCGGCCGGTCAATATGCATGGCGGCCGGTGAAGCCGCCGAGGATCGTTCGCACGATGATCTTGATGTCGAACCACACCGACCAATGCTCGATGTAATAGAGATCGAACTCGACGCGCTTCTGGATCTGCTCGATCGTCTCGGTTTCTCCGCGCCAGCCGTTCACCTGTGCCCAGCCGGTTATTCCGGGCTTCACGCGATGCCGCGCGTCGTAATATCTGATCGCCTCCTGATAGAGGACGCGCCCGGCCTTGGCCGAAAGCGCGTGAGGCCGCGGACCCACAATCGACATTTCCCCGCGCAGGACGTTGATGAACTGCGGCAGCTCGTCGAGACTGGTGCGGCGCAGGAACGATCCCAGGCGGGTCACGCGCGGATCGTTCTTCCGGGTAAGCTGCTCGGCGTTCTTGTCCGTCGCGTGATGGTACATCGATCGGAACTTCCACACCTCGATGAGCTCGTTGTTGAAGCCGTAGCGCTTTTGCCTGAAGAAGACCGGACCGGGGCTGTCGAGCTTGATCATGAGCGCAATGAACGCCAGGACCGGGCTGATCAGGAAGAGGATGAACGCGGCGAGTAACCGGTCCTCGAGCTCCTTGGCCACGCCCCGCCAGTCACGCAGCGGCCGCTCCAAGACGTTCAGCAAGGGCACCTCGCCCAAATGGCTGACCGTGCAGGCGCCGAGCTGGAAGCCGAACAAATCGGGGCAGAGGCGCACGTCCACCGGAACCGTCATGAGCTTGTTCATGATCGTTGCCAGGCGCCAATCAGCGGAGAGCGGCAAAGCCACGATCACCATGTCGACGACGCCGCTCCGCGCATCCGCCACAAGCTCGTCTATGCCGCCTGTGATCGCGTGCCCCATGCAACGCGCCGGCAGACGCTCGCTGCGATCGTCATAGACGCCGACGACGCGCACACGTTGCGTCCCATTCGCGTTGAGGTAGCCCAGCAGCCGTTGGCCGATCGGACCGGCACCCACGACCGCGACATTCTGGTGAAGACGTCCGGCGCGACTCCAGCGCATGAGGAGGCCGAAGACGGTGACACGGCTCGCGGACAGCAGCCCGAGTGCGCCGGTCGACCACAAGAAGAGCCACGAACTCACCGTCGTGCCGGATTCGTACGTCATATGCAGCATCGCGACGGCCGCGCCGACCGTCAGAATCCAGCCAAAGAGGATCTGACCGAAGGACCTGTCGAGATGAATGAGGGTGTCGATCTTGTAGGCTCCGGCGAGGTGCAGCAGGTTGATGGTCAGCATCGCTCCGACGATGGCGATCAAGCCGGCCATCCGCCAGTCGACCTGTCCCTCAAGCGAACCGTAAAATGAGCCGTAGAAATCCGCGGCGAGGCCTGCGGCGAGAATGCTTGTGCCATCCCACGCCGCAAGCAGACCCTTTAGGATCGGTTCGGGCAGCGCCTTCAATTCCCGCCGCTGCCGTGCGCGATGGAGAGGGGTCTGTATCCCAATGAGTTCCGGCGCTGCCTTCGAGACGGGGCTGTGCATTCGCGTGACCTTGAATTTCGACTTGCTTCACTGACAGCCAGGACGCGCCAACCTGCGGCACTCGACGAGCACTGCTCGGTTACGATTGCCACACGGTACGAGTCGGGTCTCGTGACCAAGTTGGGACGGTCGGCCGGCGCGCTGCCCCTCCTACATGTGACGAAGTTGTAGCAATAACATGTGGCGTACCGCGCTCAGCACGGCGCGGCCGGGCGCGGCTAGCTTTCGGACTTCTGGTTGGCGTCTTCCGCCACCATGCCGATTGCCGCGAGCGAAAGGTCGGGCACGACCAGCTCCCAGCGATACCCCAGACGAAAGGCCAGCACGCAGCAGCCATATCGGAGGGACTTCTGCATTTCGCTCGCCGTCGACCGGAAGAGCATCCGTAAGGCGCTCACGGTAGAGCGTTGCGCGAGCGCCACCGTACGCCCGCCGTTCGCGCCGGCGATGCGGTCCAGGATGAACAGCGTACGCCCATGCCCCCACATGAGGCGCAGGAGATAGCTGAAACGCAGCCGGTTTGGATGGAGGTGATGGATTAGCTTCAGTGCCGGTTGATAGGAGACCGACAGCCCCAAGGCGTGTGCGCCGCGCATCATCAGCATATCCTCGCCGGACCGGAGGCCGCTGCGGCCTTTTCTGCCCAGCGACGGTGCCAGCTGATTGACCCGCATCGCCGTGAGATACCTATTCAATACCGGTCGCCGCACGAATGCCCCGGCGGTCGGCGGCTCGCAAAGCCGCCATTCGTCCGCCAGCGAAGTCATTGCCTCCTCCCCGAGGTCCTTTATGGCAAGAAACGGTAGCAATGGTCGCGTCCATCGCGCGGGGGACAGATAATCAGGAACCGCCAGCTTGCCCCCGAAACAGCCTACGGTCGGGTTGTCGGCAATGATCTTCAGGCCTTGTTCGACATAGTCCGGCAACAATTCCGTGTCGTCGTCGACGAAGAGAACCCAGTCCGTGGTCGTCGTCTCGACGGCGCGGGCGCGCGCGGCGGCAACGCCCAACTTGGGTTCGCGTTCGATCCGCAATCGAATTTCCGGGCCCAGCGCGTTCCGACACGCCCATTCCTGAATGGGCGGCTGCGACGCATTGTCCACGATGACCAGCTCGAGCGATGCCCGTCGCGTCTGCCGACGGAGTGCCGTCAGAACCTTGTGAAAGATTTCGGGCCGCGGATTATGGGTGCACAGACAGACTTGCAGCATCAACCGATCGTCGGCTGACATGCCTCATCCTCCCGCTGAACTCCGCGTTCTCGTGCCGAGGGTCGCGCGGATGTGGAGTATCGCTGCGACACCGAGAGCGCGCAACGCCTGGCTGGTCGTTTAGGCTCCGCATCACGGCTTTGTCACGGGCTCGTGTGCTTGGAGAGATTTTTTGCGCATTTCGGCGACAGCCCGGCTCAGTCCTGCAATAGACTCTCAAACACCATTTCTGCAAATCGTTGAGGAGTTCGCGAATTTGCAAAGTCGTGCGCGACCGGCCCGTTGATGAACGCCGGGGCGCCGTTCAGCACGAAGGATCGGATCGCAGCCGCGAGTGAGTTCGGATCCCCGCAATCGGCGGCGAGCCCGAGTTGGTAATCCTTCACGAGACGGCCGAGCAGCCCGAACTCCTGCGTCAGTATCGGCTTGCCGAGCCGCGCCGCCCACAGCAGGACGCCGCTCGAGCCGACGAACCGCTGATACGGCGCAAGAACGACGTCGGCCCGGCGCACCAGAGCGTCGAGTTCGCCGGTCGACAAGCGCCGGTCTTCGAGGTGGAGCCACAGATCCGGCTGTTCGGTCGCGATGCACCGGCAGAGGGCTTGAACCTCGGTCCGGATCGCCGGCTCGACCTTGCCGGCCAGAACGATCGCCGCTTTCCGGGCGACGTCGGCCGGAAGCGCACGAAGCGCCTGCAGCAGCACCAAGACGCCCTTTCGCTCGGTCAGATAGCCGAACAGCAAGAACATCATCCGCTCGTCCGGAGGCCGTCCGGCAAGGCGCGCGTCGGCGGCGGTCCCGTTGACCGGCGGATGCGCAGGATCCGGCACGGCTCTGACCTTTGCGCCGTTGATGTACCTCTGGGCGGCATAGCCGGGAAAGTAGGGATCCAGCGTCAAAACGACGCGCACCGCGTCATTCAACAGCATGAGCTGATACAGCAGGGCTTTGCGTCCGTCGCGCAACCATTCGCGCCAGCGGGTACGGCGGCATCCCAGCTCCGGATAGTGGACCGACGGCCGGAACAGGATGCCCCCGAGCCGCCGGCCGGCAGCCCGAAAGCCGAGCGCCAGAGGCAGGGACACATGATCGATCGACAGAAAATGCCCGGCGTCGGCGCCAACGAGGCGCAGATAGCGGCGCATGGTCCACCATCGCGCAAACCCGCTGACCGCGAGCCACCGATGGGTGCAGAACTTCCGCTCCGTCTCCGTCAACGGGAGCAGGCGAACCTGTGCGGTGGACTGGCTCGCCAGCTCGGCCGTCAGGTCGCGACAAACCTCGGGCGCGACGACGAGCCATACTATGTATCCCGACCCCATGGTGGCAGTGAAGCTGATCAGGTGCCGCAGCCACTCGCGCGGATGACCTTCGACGTCCGGCTCGAGCACGACGAGCCGGCGCCCGAGCGCTGATTCAATGCCCGGCATAGAGCGCTTCGATCAACGATGTGAAGTCGCCGAGAACCTTTGATTTCGAGAAATTCTTTTCAACGAACTGCCGTCCGCGTGCGCCCAGCTCCGCCCGCGATTGCGCATCGTCGGCGAGCGTCAGCACGGCCTGGGCGAAGGCATCCGCATCGTTGGGGGGAGCGCACAAGAATGCGCCGCTCATCTGTTGCAGCCGCGACAGCGGGCTGCCCGGCCGGGCGGTCGCGATGAACGGCCTGCCGGCCGCCATGACGCTGAAGATCTTCGACGGCACGGCAAACTCCGCCCCTTCCGGGTCCTGGGGAACGAGATGGATGTCGCCCTCGGCCAATCCACGGCTCAGGTGCTCCGGCGGCAAAAGATCGGTGAGCCGGACATTCTTGAGCCCCTTGGCCGCAATTTCGGACTTCAACGCCTCCGCCTGACTGCCGTTGCCGCGGACCACGATCTGGATATCGGGACGGTCCTCTTGCAGTGCTTCGGCGAGAGCGATGATCTGGCCCAAGCCCTGCTTCTTGCCGAGATTGCCGCTGTAGAGGATCGTGAGTGGGCGGTCATGGAGCATGTCGACCGGCCATATACGCCCGGTATCGACCCAGATCGGGATCACCTCGATGGGACTCGTGACACCGGCGGCGCGGAGCTGCTGGCGCATTTCGTCGGTCAGCACGGCGACCAGATCCACGCCGTTCAGCACGCGCTTTTCGCACCATCGCATCAGGCGCAGCAGCCACCCGCTGCCGACTATGCCGAGGCCGCGCGCGAGTCCCGACTGGATGTCGTGGATCACGGCAATATGCCGGCCGCCTGGGCGGCGGGCCAACATGCCGAGCGCCACCCCGAGGATCGAGGGGCAGAGCGAGACGACGAGCGGGCTTCGTCTGACCTGGCGCCGCAAGAGAGCCGCGAGGCCGCTTGCCATGAAGCAGGCGTCGGCCAGAATGCGAGACGCTGCAGAGCCACGCCGGGGGAGCCAGCTCCGCAGCCGCTCGACCCGCACCCCGTTCAAAACCTCCCGTGCCGGACCGTCGGCCCCGTATCCCGGAAAGCTCTGGCCGAACGGATAGTGCGGCTGCACCGTCAGAACCGTGACGCGGTGACCCTTCTGGTTCAGCCACTCGGCAAGGTCGCCGCAGAACGGCCCCGAGCCGATCATCTCCGGCCGGTAGTACTGCGTGATGAACAACGCCTCGCGAGGAAGCAGCCGCCGCATCTGCGAACCCTCAGCCAACACTGATAAGGGCCGGCCTCACGTACTCGTAATTCATGCCGCTGCCATACGCGTACTCGCGATAGCGTCTCGGATCGACGCGCGACATCACCACGCCCGCAACGTCGCCTTGCGCGTCGATGAGCTGCTTGAGCGCCTCGAGTACGATCTCGCGGCGGGTGTGGCCCCATCGCAGCACGAACGACACCTTGTCGACCATCCGGGACAGAGTCAGCACTTCCGCCCCCACCAGGATCGGCGGGCTGTCCAGGAGGACGATGTCGTAGTTTTTCGCGAACGTCTGGAGGATCAGCCGCATCCGCTCTGCCGTGAGCTTATGGATCGATTGCGGATTCCACACGCCGGCGACGATGAGATCGAGCCCCGAGAGGGAGTCGTTGTAGATGATCTCGTGGAGGTTGGTCTCATCCTCGTTCAGTAGAGCCGCGAGTCCGCCCTTGTTCGGGCACCGGAACAGCCGATGCAGGTTCGGGCAGCGCCAGTCGCAGTCGATCAACAGCACCCGCTTGCCATTGCTGGCCAGCAGGCGCCCGAGCGAAGCGACCATGACCGACTTGCCTTCGGCGGGCGCGGCCGACGTGAACAAGACAGTCTTCGGCGAATGATCGGGGTCGGCAAGCTCGAGCCCGATATGGACCCGGCGCAGGGCTTCGCTATAGGCCGAGACCGGATGCCGCAAGACGTGCACGGTCGGCGGCGTGGCGCCATCCACGCTCGGCACCATCGAGATGACCGGCAGTCCGGTCGCGGCTTCGACCTGCTCGCTCACCCGGAACGTGCGGTCCACGTTCTCGCGGGTCAGTGCGACCAAGGCGCCCAGCAGCAGCCCTGCGGCACCCGTGAGCGCCAGGATCAATCCTTTGGGCGGATAGGAGGGAAGCTCGGGGGGTGCTGCTTCAGACACGAGCCGTGCATCCGCCTGCTGCAGCTCTTGGCGGCCGTAGGTCTCCTTCAAGCGGCTCAGCATCGCTTCGAGGAGGTTGCGATTGACCGTCGCGTCGCGCTCGAGCGACTCCAGATGAATCGTCTTCTCGTTGACGCCGCCCATCGTGGTCTGCAGGTGATTCAGATCGCCCTGCAAGGCCGCATAGCGAGCGTCCGCCGTCCGCGCTTCCTGGCGAATGCCGTCGATGACATGGTTCATTTCCCGCGAGATCTTGGCGCTGATGTCCGCGACCTGCGCGCGTGCATTGACGATCAGGGGATGGCGCGGACCGTATTGCGCGGCCAAGTCGGCGAGGGTCGCGGCCGCCTGTGCCTGCTGCTGCTTCAGGTTCTGGATCAGCGGGTTCTTCAGGACATCAGGGACGGAGTCCGGACCGCTGCCCTGCACGCCCTGGCCCTTCATCGAGATGGCCTCGTGCAGGCGCGCATCGGCCTCGGCTTTCGCCGTCTGGGCCATGATGAGTTGCGAGTTGAGCTCGCCTAGCTGCTGCGAGGTCAGGCCCGTGTCTTTCCCCGTGTTGTAAAGGCCGTTCTCTTTCCGATATTGCGCCACGGCCTGCTCCGACGCCTCGACTTGGTCGCGCAGCTCCTTGATGCGGTCCGTCAGGTAGCTTTCGACCCGGTTGGTGGTGGCCACCTTCTGTTGACGCTGTTGCTGCAGATACGCCGTCGCAAGTGCGTTGGCGATTTTCGCCGCCTTGTAAGGATCGGTCGAATCGAACTGAACGCTCATGACGTGCGACCGGCCGAGCGTCGAGACGTCCACGTGATTGAGAAAGACGTCGACGATGCGGTCCTGACGCCGCATGGCCTCACGCTTGGCGGCGTCCTCCGCACTCAGGCCGGAGGCCGACGAGGACGCCCAGTTCGTCCACGACGCCGGGATATACTTCAGTGGATTGAGATAGTCCTCGACGTAAAGATAATCCTTCCAGCTGTGCGGCCGCGGCAGCCACGGATTGAATTCCGGGTCTTTCGACAGATTCAGCTGATCGATGACCTGTTGCGCGAGGCTGCGCGACTGCATGATGAACTCTTCGTTCTGCACGCGGTCGGCATCGGCCCCGACATTGTCGGAGACCTGGTAGGGCTCGATATTGTAGATCCGCGCTTCCGGGACCCCCACAAGCACGCGCGCTTCGGCAACGTAGTAGGACGGCATCCGGAGAACGATCAGAGCGCCGAGAGCGGCGATCACGGCTGCGCAGCCGAGCACGATGTAACGGTGCCGCCACAGCTTGCGGAGGATTTCGAGGAAATCTTCCCGCCCTTCCGCCGCGGGCATCATCGGCGGCGCCAAGGCCGCAACTTGTTCGTGCAGGGCGGGCTGACGAGGACGTGCGCGATCTGGTAGTTGCATTAGAAATACCGCTCCCGAACGGTGATGACGTCGCCAGGTTGAACTTGCGTATCCGGTCCGGCATCGATCCGCGACTTCTTGCCGTCCTTGCCGGTACGATCGAGATAGAACGAGCTCTCCTTGGCGCGATAGGTAAACCCTCCGGCCAGGGCGACGGCGTTGATGACGCTCATGCCCGTGACGTAGGCGTAGCTGCCCGGCGTCTTTACCTCGCCAACGATGTAGAACGGCCGATATGTCAGCACGACGACGCTGACCTTTGGATCGCGCAGATAGTCGGGCTTGAGCTTGTTGGTGATCTCGCGCTCGAGCCCTTCGGCCGTCAAACCGCCGGCCTTGATCTGCCCGATCAGAGGAAATGAGAGCAAGCCCGTTCCATCGACGGCGAATTCGCCCGTCATGTCCTTCTGGCCGAAGACGATGATGCGGAGCCGGTCACCGGGCCCGAGCCGATAATCGGGCGATTGGGCCGGCGCTGCCTGCCCCCCAGGCGACACCGCCGCGGATTGCGGCACTGCCTGCTGAGCCTGCACGCCGCCCGAGGCGACAATAGCGACAAGTCCGAGGATAGAGGCCGCACTGACGACAATGCGGCGCAACGAAGCGTTCGTGATCGATCCAATCATGTGCGCCACCCAATTCTATGAAGCGACGAAAGGTTCCCCTCGCGTGAAATGTCGTGTGACGCGGTTCAAATCTCCGTCGCTCTCAATGCGTCACGACGACCGCTTCTAACAGCAATACAAAAAACCTGGGTGTGACCAAACCGGGGCAAACCCATTGCGCCGCCAGCACTTAGGGAGAACGTCCAATGTCGATCGGAAAGCGAAGCGGGTCGGGCTCGCCCCGTATGGCGCTGATTTCGTTAGAGCCGCACGCCGGTCGGCGCCGGGATCAACCGGAGCTCCAAGTGGTACTTTGCTCCGACACCGCCGGAGCGGAATCGCCAGGATGACTGACGCGGCTGTGGCGAGGATCGTGTGAGGCTGCGCGTTACCAGCGGAAGCCGGGCCCGCTATGGCTTCGCAGGCCAAAAACAAAACGGCGGGGTGGTGCCCCGCCGTCCAGGTGAGATACAGCGCTCTTGTTGTTAGAGGTGCGCGCTGATCCGAGCGGTGATGATGTGGTCGTCGAAATTCGTGCCCGAGACGTTCGAATCGCGGTGCGCGAAGTTATAACCGCCGGAAATCCAGAAATTGTGGTTGACGAGGTACTTTGCCCCGAAGCCCGCGAGATAATAGTCGTCGTTGCGGCCGATCGTATTGAAGTCGTCGTTCTCGTAGCCGATCGAGGCGTTCAGCAGCAGGTTGCGCAGCAGCTCGTGATCGACCTTCACCTGGGCGAGCGTGGCGAAATAGCCCGAGGAATTCGCAAGGATGGTCTCCTGGATGTCGCGCGTGACCGAGCCGGTGACGGTTGTCAGCCGCGTGACGTTCCACGTGACCTGCAGTCCCGCGGCCGGGCCGTTCATCGACGCCAGCCGGCTATCGTCATACCCCTGGTGGCGATAGCCGATATAACCGTCGATAAAGGTGACACCGGTGATGTCATATCGGGTACCGACGGCGGCCGTGTAGCCGCTCGAGGTGCGGTTGAAACCGGTCAGGTCCGCGCTGTTGTCGTAGTTGCGGAAGTCGCCCGCCGTGAGCAGGTAGACCTGCCGCCCCGGCGTGAATTCGTACGCCGTTTTCAGGCCGACCTTTTCTTCGTCATAGTTCTCGAGGCTTTGCCGGCTGATGCCGCCACCGGCCGCCGAAGTAAGCACCGCGTCCTTGTAGTCGTAACGATCGAAGTTCGTGTCGAGGCGGAACGAGAGGCGGTTGAATTCCTTCTCACCGGCAAGAGTAGCGGACGTGTCCGAATATTGGACCGGCGCCTGCGTGTTAGGGATGTTGTTCGGCGAGTACAGCGGCAAGTGGCGCACGGCATAGCCAACGCCGGCAAACAGCCGCGCGTCGTTGTAGATGTCCAGCCGCCCGTCGGATCCCAGCGTGTAGTCGAAGAAATTGTTCTGGGTGTACTTCGAATAGATCACCTCATCGAGGTCGCCGTGGAAGTTCAGCGCGTGGACGTTCCAGTTCGACTTGAGGTCGACGCTCGGATTGATGGCGGTGATGAAATCGCCCTTGGTGTTGTTCGGCGTATAGAAGACGTTGCTGTTCCAGGTCTCCTGGACGGAGAGGTCCGAATACAGAATGAAGCCGCCGACCCGCTGCCCGATCGGATCGTAGTCCGGGCGTGGCCGCGACAGCACCGTGTCGCCGCGCTGGACCTCGTCGGGCGCCGCCGCTTTGGGCGGCGCAGGGGGAACGGGGATCGGCGGCAGCGTCGGAGCACCAGATGGCGAGTTCTCTTCCGGGCCACCGCTGGGACGGGTCAAAGAAATTTGCGCTTGGGCCGTTCCGCCGATGAGCGCGCTCATCACGGCAAGGGACAAGATTGTCCGTCTCACCCCACCACCTCCGCAGTCTAGGCCGTTGACCGGCCGGTTAGATTCGCTGTCTGGA
>Ga0335080_10009022_pt1 | contig 10421 bp, 5 predicted proteins | sample Lox_Sample_34_FD_206720 | JGI IMG/M metagenome (GOLD analysis project Ga0335080, IMG submission 206720) | Soil microbial communities from Loxahatchee National Wildlife Refuge, Florida, United States - Lox_Sample_3.4 | ecosystem: Environmental > Terrestrial > Soil > Wetlands | place: USA: Florida... | reverse complement strand
ACGGACTGTCCCTGGGCAGCGGACGGGCCACAGGCCGTGCGGGTTCGCAGCAGGTCCAGCGCGAATGTTCCCGTGCTCTGGGTCTTGGTATTGTCGAGGGCGACGATGGTGTAGGTGTCGGCAGCCGGCTTTGGAACGTCGACAGTCGGGAACGCACCGGTCATAGCTTGACCGATAGGGTTCCCATGAGAGTCATAGACTTCAATCGATGGCTGCGCGGTTCCTGTGGGAATCATGCGTACACTGAAGCTGTCCAAAGCGGCGGCAGCATATTGATACACGGCACTATCCAGCGATCGAGCGAGACTGCCGCCGGCCGGGGCGCCGCAACTGAGAGTTCCCGCGTTGCACGGCCGATTCAATCGGAGGAAAGAAAGAGTGTAGTTGCCCGATTGGGACCCATCGTAGTTGTCGGCGACGATCACGGCATAGGTGCCATCGGCCGGGGCGGTGAAGTCGGCGCGCTGCAGATCGGCCGAGGTCACAAACTGGAGCGACGTGCCGGCGCCGTCGTAGACATCGATGCGGGGCCGGAAGAGCGCCGTGGGATTCGGCTGTAGCAGACGGATCAGAAAATTATCCCCCGCGCTCGCGGGAAGAGAATAGATGTGGGCGCGCAGCAGGCCGCTGATACCGCCGTCTACGATGGACGAGCAGCCGAGCGCCTGCTCCGCGCACGGTTTGTTCAGCCGAGCCGTGGCCAGCGTGTATCCGCCGGTGGAACCATCGAGGGGAGCCTGTACGAACACGGAGTAAGTTCCAGTGGAAGGGAACGCGATATTATTCGACACGGCCGCATGGCCCGACGAACTGACGGACTGTCCCGGAACCGGCGAGCTGGGCCCTACGGTTCCGATGCGATTGCCCTGCGCATCGAAAACCTCAACGTAAGGGTTGAAGCTCCCGGAATTGTCCGCTCGCGCCAACCGGAACTGCCAGACGTCGCCTTGAGTGGCTTGCAGCGAATAAGAGCCGATAGAGAGGGGTGTCGTAATCTGACTATCCTGGTAGCCGCCGCAAGTGAGGGCGGGTCCGCCGCAGCCCCCGTTTAACTTCATAGCCGAGATGAAATAGTTGCCACCGTAGCTTCCGGACGGCTCGAACACGAGCACGGTCAAGGTACCAGTTACCGGACTGGTCAAGTCAACTCGAGCATACACGCTGTTGATGCCTGTATAGCTCAACTGATTCGTCTTGCTGTCCACATTGATGGCGTGGCCGTCCGGGCCGTAGACCGCCATCTCGAAGAGCGACCCGGAGCCAGAGAGTCGGAGCAGCCGGAAGGCAAGAACGTCCCCGGTTTGAGCGCTGAATGTATAGGTATCGATTTGTCCGGGTCGCGCCGGGGGCGCAGTCGCGGTTGGCGAGGATATCGAACCCGCTGCCGAATGACCGCAGGAAAGCCCGACGTTGTTGGGACAGGGCCGATTCAGCCGGACCAATTCCACGTGGATCGTTCCAGATAGCGCGGGATCGCTCGGAGCCAGTTGCAGAATGAAGGTGCCGGTCGCGAATACATCCAGCTCGAAGCCCGCTGTGCGGGCGATGAGGTCAGCGGGTGTAGCGCTGGCCGGGCGCATCTGGGTCGCACCCGTGCTTCCAAACTCACCCGTGACAACAGGCGTCGCGAGCCTGAAGTTGGGGTCCAGGTTGGTTCCAACAAAGCGAAAGAACAGCGCCTCGCCCTGCTGGCTCTGAAAACGTAGGTTCGCTCTCGGCGATGCCGCGGAGAATGTGACATCTGCGGGCTGGTTGCAGTCGAGCGTGACCTGTCCCCAGGCAGCGGCGGAGATCAAGGCAAGGAGGATGGCGCTTCGTCTCATTGCGCCCTCCGGCCGGTGGCGAACTGGCAGTTGGCGACGCCTTCGATGAAGCATGCTCCTGCGCCGGGGAAATGCGGCGTGATATCGGGCGCGGGAGGCGAGGGATCGGCGGCGGCGGGAAGTGTGACGCGCAAGTCGGGGAACTGGAACGAGTCTCCCGCGAACAGCAGGCCATTCCCGTCGTCCACCCAACCGGCTTCGCCGCGGGCGCGGAACATGTTCTCGATTCCTTCGTTGGACGAGACGAGCCGGCCGAGCGCATCGTAGCGGTATTGATTCACCACGCCAGCCGTCGGATTGGAAAGCGCGACCACGTTGCCGTCGCCATCGAAGTGATAAAAGTACGCGGTGCCGCTCGCGGCCACCTTCCACAGCAGCCCAAGGCCGTAGACGTACCAGGCAACCGGATTGTTCGAGCTATCCAGTTCGGCGACGATGCGCGGCCGGCTTCCCGAGAGGTCCCACACGTAGCGCCGGTCGTTGCGCGTGGTGCGCAGGCCCGCGGAATCGTAGCCGTACGACGTGCTGGCGTCGCTCGAAAGACCGGTCAGGCGGCCCAAAGTATCGTATCCGAAGGTCACGCTGCGCGAGCCTTGAATCGCGCTCAAGGCGCCGATGGCGGAGTAGGTGTAGTTCTGGCCGTCGCTTCGCGTTACCGGCCGGTTGTCGGCGTCATACGTGATGGAATAGGCGGGAAAGCTGAAGCCGGATGTGTTGGGCTCCAGCGCGCTCACGCCGGTGCGATTACCAGCCGCGTCAACGGTATACCGGTAACCGGCGACCGCCTTCCCGTCGGCGCCGGCGCTGACGAGGGCGCGCAGGTTGCGTGCGGTGTCGTACTGGTATACCGTGGCGGGGCCGGAGGCGCTGACGCTCACGGGCCATCCCGCGGCGTCGTAGCTGTAGACCGCGAAATTGCCGTTCCAGTCGACGACGCCGATGAGCCGGTGTTGATGATCGTAGTGATAACTGATGGCATTGCCGCCGGGAAGGGTAATGCCCGTAAGTTGGCCCCCTGCGTCGTATGCGTAACTTACCTGGTTGCCGAAGGAATCGGTATAAGATACCAGCCGGCCCAGCGTATCCAGCCGGATGCCGCTGTAGTCGAAGGCAATACGGTTGCCGCTCCCGGTCTGAGCATTGATGCGGTTGCGCGGGGTGTATTCCGTTTTCAGGGTGGCGCCGGAGGGGTCGGTACGAGTGGCCGGGCGGGCGGCGCCGTCATAGTCGTAGGCCCACTGATTGCCCATGGCATCCATGAACCGGATCAGAAGGTTATCGGTGCTGTACTGATAAGTGCTCTTATTGCCTTTCGGATCTGTCATGGCAGTAATTAGCCCTGCCGTGCCGCGGGTGACCGAAGTAGTCGCCGAGCCCGGGCCGGCGACCGAGACGAGATTGCCGGAGGCGTCGTAGGCCAGCGTCCAAACATTCTTGTTCGGATTCGTAATCCGAACCGTGCCCGCGGTGGAGTAGTCGGCCGACCACTTGTTGTTGGCTGCGTCGGTGATCCCGGTGAGCCGGCCCGAAGAGTCGTAGCTAAAGCTTGAAGTCTCGCCGCTGGCATTTACGACCTTGATGCGATTGCCGGAGGCGTCATAGCTGTACTGCAGGGTATTACCGGCTGCGTCGGTGATCGACTGCAGCAATCCCGCCGCGCTGGAAGCGTAGAACGTGGCATCTCCGTTACCGTCCGTCATGCGGATCTCGGACGGCGTGTGCGGCGTGTCGTACTGGCGGGTGGCGCCGTCGGGCGTCGTCACGCTCGCGACGCTCACGTACGGAACATCTCCGGTGTAGGCGATCGCGATCTTGCCGCCCGCATATGTGATCGCCGTGAGATTGCCGTTGGTGTCATAGGTGTAAGACACCGTGCTGCCATCGGCGTTTGTCTGCTGAGTGAGCCGGCCGTCGCTCGAGTAAGTGAACGCGGCGCTGCGGCCCGCGCCATCGGTCAGCGACGTGATGCGTCCGCCCGCGTCGGTCGCGATCTGCACCGTCCGGCCGCGATAGTGCGCAGCCACGAGCGCCCCGTCGCTCGAGTAATCGAGGGTCATAGCCCCGGTGGAGAGCAGGAGGCCGTCGCTGGAGAATGTCCGCATGCCGCTCCCGGAAGTGAGCGTGTAAGTGCCGTCGGCGTTCTGCGCCAGTGTGTCTTTCGTGCCGGTGACGGCGATGAGTGAGGAGGAGCCGGCAGCGGAAGTGAACCGGTCGATACGGCCGCTGCCGCGTCGCAGCACGAGGCTGCCGTCGGTGTCGGTCGTGAGGCTCTCTCCCAGGCTGAACGACCAGCCTGGGCCGAAGCCGGAGGAACGCGGATCATCCTGGTTGAAAGAGCGGTCGATGGTGAACCCACCGCCAAAGGCCAGGTCGTTGACGCGGACGTAGAGCGTCAGGTTGGAAAGATTGACCGAGATCTGCGGCACTCCGCCTTCCCGGCATGCCGCCGTACGGCAAAGCGAGTCGTAGGCGGTGAAGCGGTTCTCAAGTGGACCGCCCAGTCCCGGCTGGGCGCAATCGCGGCAGGCAGTGAATGCGGCGTGCCGAAGAACCAGAAGGATACCCAACTGCAATAATCTACGAGAAATAGCGCACTCCCCTAGTGGTGTCCCGCAGCGCCGGCACTGGCTCCCGATGCACGGGACACTCCTCTCCCGTGCTTGCGGGGCCAACTACTGAGTCTACCAGATCGATTCGGCGACGCTACAATGGAACGTACTGAACCGCGCTCGTCCCAGGCCCATGCCGAAGCGTATTGCCATCGTGGAAGACGAATCCGAGCTGGCCTCGCTGATCGAGTACAATCTCGGGCGCCATGGATACGAAGCGCTGGTGCTGGGCGGTTCGCAGGGCACGCTGCGCGCGCTCGAACATTCCAGACCCGATCTGATCCTCCTGGACGTCATGCTGCCGGATCTCGATGGTTTCGAACTTTGCCGGCAGATCCGCCAATCGCCTGTGCTTGGCCGCACGCCGGTGCTGTTCCTGACCGCCCGCTCGGACGAAGTGGACCGCGTACTGGGCCTGGAGATCGGCGGCGACGACTACATGACCAAGCCGTTCAGCCCGCGCGAACTGATCGCTCGCGTGAAGGCGCACCTCCGGCGTGAAGACATGGATGCCGAGCCGGCCGCCTTGAATCTGGGCCCATTCCGGCTGGATCGCACCGCTCGCCGGGTGTTTGTCCGCGACCGCGAAGTCACGCTCACCTCGACCGAATTCAACCTCCTGGAATTCTTCCTTGTCCATCCGGGCCGAGCGTACAGCCGCGATCAGCTTCTGGAGGCGGTGTGGGGGCACCAGCGCTACGTAACGCCGCGCACCGTGGACGTTCACGTCCGCCGGCTGCGCGAGCAGATCGAAGAGCAGCCCGACGCGCCGGAATACCTGACCACGGTGCGCGGCTTCGGGTATCGTTTCGAAGGGACGCCATGACCGGAAAGATCTTTCTGAAGCTGCTCGCCGGTGTTCTGGGCTTGCTCCTGCTGGCCCTTGTTACGGTGGATTACTTCGCGAGCGATCTCGCCCGTGAGACCTACATCCAGAACCTCAAGGATCAGCTGGCCGGGAAGTGCCGCGTTCTAGCGCTATCCCTCCCGGTTCCGGTGAACGTGGATGTTGCTGAGGCACGGCGCATGGCGGCGGCGGCCGGAGGACGAATCACCATCATCCGCGCCGATGGCAAGGTGCTGGTGGATTCGGCCGCAAACGCAGCGGAGATGGAGAATCACCGCGCGCGCCCCGAAGTCCAGGACGCATTCGCGCAGGGGCTGGGTTCCAACAGCCGGCTGAGCGCCACGCTGGGCGACCGCTTCCTGTATGTCGCGGTGCGCAGCCCCGGCGGATCGGCCGCCATACGCCTGGCGGTGCCGCTTTCCATGATCGATCGCCAGGTGAGCCAGATCCGCGGAAAATTCCTGGTGAGCACGGCGGTGGCTTTTCTGCCCGCGATTCTGATCGCCGCCATTCTGGCACGCCTGATTTCGCGGCGGTTGGCGGGCATACTGGCCCACGCGGGCGAGCTGGCGCGCGGCAACTTCCGGGCGCGCCTGTCTCAAACCGGTTCCAGCGAGTTCGGCCAGCTGGCGCGCACGCTCAATGAAACCGCCGAGAACCTGCAGATCACGGTGTCGCAGCTTCAACACGAGCACGCGGAGCTGGAGAAGCTCGAGCGGATCCGAAAGGATTTCGTAATTAACGTCTCCCACGAGCTGCGCACTCCGCTCGCGTCCATCCAGGGATATACCGAGACCTTGATCGACGGCGCCCTGAGCGACCCGGACCACAACATGCGCTTTCTCGGAATCATCCGCCACAATGCCGAGCGGCTGGCGCGGCTCACCGAAGACTTGCTCACGCTTTCGCGAATCGAACAGAAGCGAAAGAAATTCGAATTCGAGCCGCGAGTGGCGAACGGCTTGATCCACGAAGCGCTGGAGATGATCCGGCCGATGGCGGAGAAGACCGACATCCGCCTGCGGGCCGAGCCCGCGCCCGGGGATACGGTGGTGTGGTGCGACGGCGAGGCCGTCTCTCAGGTACTGAGCAATCTTCTCGACAACGCGATCAAGTATACGCCGTCTGGCGGTGAGATCACGGTCGGCGCGCGCGAGGCGGGCGACCGGGTGGAGTTCTTCGTGCGCGATACGGGTATCGGGATTCCCGAGGAGGATCTTCCGCGCCTGTTCGAGCGGTTCTACCGCGTGGACAAGGCGCGCTCCCGCGAGCTTGGCGGCACGGGCCTCGGACTCGCCATCGTCAAACACCTGGTGGCGGCGCACGGCGGCGCCGCGCATGTGGAAAGCTCCGTGGGAAAGGGCTCAACGTTCTATTTCACACTTCCCATGCAGCCGGCGGAACTCGACGGCGAGGCACTTAATCCCGAATTCACGGCGTCTTAACCATCCCGTAACCGGACCGCTGGTACGTTGTTGCTGATGAAAAAGATTCTCCTCATTGAAGACGACGCGGATCTCTTTTCGCTTTTGAAATATAACCTGGAGAAGGAAGGCTTCACGCTTACCGGCCTGCAGACCGGCCGGGGCGCCATCGAGTTGTGCCGGCAGGTGCGGCCCGACCTGATCCTCCTGGACATCATGCTCCCCGATTCCGACGGCCTGGACATCTGTAAGGGGATCCGGAAAGATCCGGACCTGGCGCAGACACCGGTCATCTTCCTGACCGCGCGGGCCAGCGAGACGGACCGGATCGTAGGATTGGAACTCGGCGCCAACGACTACGTGGTCAAACCGTTCTTCGTACGAGAACTGATTGCGCGCATCAAACTGCAGTTCCGGAATCAGGCCGCTCCAGTGCGCGTTCTGGAAGCAGGCGGCGTGGAACTGGACCGGACCAGCTGCCAGGTGCGACTGGACGGCCAACCGCTCTCGCTGACCGCCACCGAATTCCGGCTGCTCGAGTTTCTGATGAGCCGGCCGGGAGTGGTCTTCAGCCGGGAGCAGCTTCTGAACGCTGTGTGGGGGCAGGACCGCGCGATCACCGACCGCGCGGTGGACGTCTATGTCTTGCGGCTGCGGCAGAAAGTAGAGAAGGACCCCGCCAATCCGGTGTTGATCCATTCGGTGCGCGGGTTCGGCTACACGTTCGAGCCGCGGCGTGCGATGGCGGCGGTGTAAGAGGCATTCTCTAACGCCCCCGCCGCGGAGGCGTGATTCCCTCTACCTGGTTGGCCACGATGATATTCGTCAGATTCTCGGTGGCCGAGATTGCCAACCGCGAGCCGCTCGGAGAGATGCCGAAGGTCTCGGTCAGGTGGTCGGGGTCGAAGCCGCCGAGCGGACGGCGCGTCCTGGATGTGTCCTTGCCGGGCACGAAATCCTGCACGAATACACCGGGAACGGCTTTTTCATTCATGTCCACGAACGCGATCGCGCGGCCGTCCGGCACCCAGCGCAGCCGGCCGCCGTGCCGGATTTCGAAGCCCATGTCGGAGCCGTCGCGGGCGCGAAAGGCGCGAATGGCGCCCGTGCTGGAGAGGCTGGCGAGATATTCGCCGTCCGGGGAGACTTCCGTGTAATTGAAGCCGGGCACCAGCAGTCGCGCGTTCGTACCGTCCGAGCCTACTCTCCAGACGCCCAGCTTGGCAGGATTCCAGGACACATAGAGGATAGCCCGGCCGTCGCGCAGGAAGACCGGGTTCTCGGCGTCCTGGCCGTCATTGGAAACCTGCCGGGGGCTGCCGCCGTCCGCGCGGGCGATCCATATTTCCTGGTGGCCGCTGCGGTTCGAGCTCCAGGCGATGCTTTTGCCGTCGGGTGAATAGGCGGGGTCCCAATCGTTGGCCGGGTCGTCAGTGATGCGGCGCAGGGCGCCGGTTTTCGTGGAGACCTCCCACAGGTCCAGATTGCCGCTGCGATTGGAGGAAAAGAGCACCGCGTCTCCCGAGGGGGAATAAGCCGGCTGGCGGTCATGGCTGGTACCCCGCGTGAGTACTCGCTCGATAGGAGAGCCGCCCTTGCCGCGCAGCTCGATCTCACGCAGGTTCTGGCTGGGGCGGACGGAATCGAAGACCACACGGCCTTTGTTCAGGACGTCGACTACGAAGGCGATGTCGGTGCTCGAAAAGATCGTGTGGATTTCGCCGGTACGCAGATTGTGGCGAATCCCGCGCGTTCCGCCGGCAACTGGACCGATCGTCTCTGTCTGTGCGTACACGACTTCATCCGGGGTCCCCAACCACGCCAGCGCGGAGAGGTAATAGCCTCCACGAGCAGGCGCGACTGTGTGCGGGTTTTTGCCATCCGTGCCCATCACCAGAATCGATGAGGGATCGGCGGAGGCCAGGCCCCCCTGCGTGACGGCGATGGTCTTGCCGTCCGGGGACCAGCGGAGATGGACATGCACTTCGGGCGACCAGTTGGGCGTATCGTGCAGCATCCGGTTTCTGGCCGAATCCAGGATCAACTGCTCCGATCCGCCATCGGCATCGGCCTTGCCCACTACCGTTCGGCTGGCGCCGTTTTGCACGGTCTGGCGCAAGAATACGATCTTTCGTCCGTCGGGCGACCAGTCGCCGGAGAGCGCGTCTTCGACTACCCTGCGGGCCTCGCCTCCCAGCGCCGGCACGCGATAGAGCGATGCGTGGCCGTCCTCGAAGCGGGTGAAGAGGATCATGGCGCCATCCGGCGAGAACCGCGGCAGGCTGTCGGGTCCCGTGGTGAGCGGCACCTCCGTGCCCCGCGCAAGCTCCTTCAGCCAGATTCGCGCGACCCCGTCACGACTGGACGCGAAGGCGATGGAGCGGCCGTCCGGCGACGCACTCGGAGAGGCGTCCCGGCCCGAGTAAGTGAGGTAATGAACGTCCTGAATTGCCGGCCGCGGCGGTCGTCCGAGCCACACGCTTAGGGCGCCGGCGGCCAGGATCGCGGCCAGAACCGGCACGGGCCAGCGCCGTCGCGGCGCGGCGGGTGGCACCTGCGAGGTCGCCGACGCGGCCATCGCCCACTCGAACACTTGCCTCAGTTCACGCGCGGACTGCCACCGCTCGTTCGGGTCCTTGGCAAGGCAGGTCTTGAGTATGTCTTCGAACGGAGGCGCGATGGTGTGCAACGCGCCGAGCCCGGGCGGGTCCCTATGGATGATGTCGGCGATCAGGCTGGCATTGCTGCCTTCGTAGGCGCGTTTTCCGGTCAGCATCTCGTAGAACACCAGGCCAAAGGAGAACAGGTCCGATCGCGGATCGGCGTCAATTCCCTGAAGCTGCTCGGGGGACATGTAGTGCAGGGAGCCGAGAATCTGGCCCTGGCCGGTGAGCCCCTGGGTAACGGTGGCGTCGGCGGCGGCGGCGGAATGCGGCAGGAGCTTGGCGAGTCCGAAGTCCAGCAGCTTGACGCCGGACTTGGTCACCATGATGTTGGATGGCTTGAGGTCGCGGTGAACGATGCCGTTTCTGTGCGCGGCATCGAGCGCATCCAGGATCTGGCACGCGTATTCGAAGGCTAGCTTGGCGGGCAGCGGCCCGCGCAGGCGCTCGCCATCGATCAGCTCCATGACCAAATAGTTGGGCCCGACGTCGAACAACTGGCAGACGTGCGGATGATTGAGCGACGCCACCGCGCGGGCTTCCCGCTCGGCCCTCTCCAGGTACTGGATCGTGGAGACCTTGATGGCAACCAGGCGGTTGAGACGCGTGTCCCGGGCCTTGTACACGTGCCCCATGCCGCCCTTGCCCAGGGACGACAGGATCTCATAGGGCCCCAGCCGGGTTCCGGGCATGAGCGACATAAAGTTGCTTCCTGATTCTAGCCCAAGGATCAGGCAGCGGCGCCGATGATATGATGCACAATCCTGACCTTCTCGCCATGGAACATGCGTCTACGAGTGTGCTCTCGATCCCGGCCCCGGGGGCGGACGGGGTCGCCCTCCATCTGCAAGGCTCTACGGAGCAAATTCCGCTGAGCAGCCCGAGCGGCAACGGCTGGTGGGACATCGACCTTCGGATGCTGGACCTGGCGGATGGAGAATACGAGTACGACTTCGAAGTGGATCGCGAAGGTCACCGGCGCCGCATCGCGGACCCGTATGCCGAGGAGTTGACGGATGGTCCAACGACGCGCGCGGTGCTGCGCATGCGTCAGG
>Ga0335080_10009021_pt1 | contig 10422 bp, 8 predicted proteins | sample Lox_Sample_34_FD_206720 | JGI IMG/M metagenome (GOLD analysis project Ga0335080, IMG submission 206720) | Soil microbial communities from Loxahatchee National Wildlife Refuge, Florida, United States - Lox_Sample_3.4 | ecosystem: Environmental > Terrestrial > Soil > Wetlands | place: USA: Florida... | reverse complement strand
AGCCAAAGATATTGCTGTTGAAGCAGATGTAGTGTTCAGACACATACATCCGACCTTGGACCAATATCTCTTTTGATAGAGCACAGGAATAATCTGCATCAGCTAGATCCGATGAAAACACACCTTCAATCAAATAGTCTGTCTCTTCCACGCTTTTGAATAGTGCATGAAAGTCTCGGTTCCTTTTGCCGCTCTGCACAGCGAAGCCCGTTATGGGAACCTTCTGTTTTTTGCCATCTTTGCCATGAATGTAAAGCCCGTCCTCATTCTCTCTGTCCTCGGTCGCGTCTTGAATCGCCGCCGGTCTAGCTTTTGGGGAATCGAATCCGCCGTCAGTTGTTCCAACCGAAGATCGGTTCCGAGAACCTCGAGCAATATCATCGCCTAATGGAGTCTCGGAGGATCCATGGGAAGCCACGCTTTCATTCCGACGGGCAGCACTCTTCCTGCTGAGACTGCTCAACCTGCGGGGCTTTCTGACGTCAGGTAAGTCAGTTCGAGCACCGGTCTCCGCAACCGATACTCCTTGAGTAGGCACAGTCAAACTTCTTCGAGCTTTCGCTGTGCTCTCGGTTTGCAAACGTTCAACTGGGACGACCAGGTCGGTAGTAGAACCTTTGATTTGCGACGCTGATACTTCCAATCTATCATTTTCTTCCCCTGACGGTCCACCATTTAGCGATAGGTGCCGACTTGAAGAATCTTCGGAGTTATCATACAGATGTCCGGAATCGGACTCGAAGCCCAGCTCCCGTAAACTGAGTTCACCTTCGCCCAGCGTATCGATCGCTTTTGTTTTGGGAACTTCCGTCACGTCGTTGGCCTCCAGCAGTGGAGCCGAACCAGGAGCAGGTAAAGTATGACTTCTCGGCCGACTCATATCGTCTGCACTGGGCTCTGCTGCAGGAGCAGCGCTCACGGAGCGGACTATCTGAGACCCTGACGAATTGCCGGGAGTGGTAAGAGACGAAATGGTGTCTGTGACTTTATTGGCTGCATTCATCAAGCTACCCCAAACAGCACCTCCAACAAATCCAGTTCCCAAAGGTTTCTCATCTTTGTTGGGAGGATAATTAGAAGGGCCATCCGTTATGCCAAGTTTTGATGAGGATCTTTGATGACCCAACGCCGATTTACTTGTGCTTGTGCTTGCTAAAGCTTTTTCGGGGGTGGTTGGCACTGATGGAACACCCACTGGTGTCGCAGGGGTTACTGACATAGCGGGAATAGTGTGAGAAGTTTGTAACGAAAGATGAGGCTTGAAGCCAGTCGGCAACGGTTGTGTTGGTTCAGTGACAAATTGCTCGGTCGCCTGTGGTAGAGGAGAAGTCAGTTTTTCCGTTTCTCTGTCAATTTCCTCCCCGTATGGTGATATTTGCTCTGCTCTAGACACGGAGACCCTTGGGGAGAAGTTACGAGCAAGAGGACGGCCTCTGTTGAGACTATTAATAAGCCAAAGTTAGTTTAAGCAAAAAGTAAGGAATGGCACGCATACCTGGCGTCCTGGTTCGTCAGATTTTCTTCAGAAGACATTGCATCTATAGTCAGCTTCGAAGAACAAAGTGTTGCTTTCACCTTCCGGTTCTACACTGCCGCTTCGTTGGCTCGAAATATCGGCTTCTGAACCCCCATTTCCACTGCGAAAACTGCCGCTTCGCTTTCGCCTGGAAAAGGCATGTTTAATACTTTTACTGAGAGGCTGTTTGTTCGATTTAATCGAAGCAGGTCTGTTTTGTTGGAGATGTGACCCTGCGTCGGGCTGGAGGAGAGGGCTAGACATGCCTCCCTAGCCTCTTTTGTTTCGAAACATAATGACTAGCTATGTCATTCCTGGGGTCTCCACGAAACATACCCGGTACTGGAACCCAATATCCGGGTTTGTAATGACAATTAAAATCGTACTTATCTGCCGAGACCGAGTGGTGAAAAACGCAGCCTTTCTATTGTACGAGATCTACTACTGGCACTAGCCCTTGAAACCTCACAATCACAACATACTTGTTGCTTCTGTAGCTAAGAAGAATTGTCAATGCAGGTTCTTGTGCCTTGTAACATTAGGCTTAGTACTAATATTAGTACTAATATTAGTACTACTAGTATTAGCATACAAACTGCCTATTGCTAGTAGTATGATATTGTGACCTGAATTCCTATCATTTTTAAATGTATATCTCACTTTTAATATTAACTACAATGGTTTCTGATTTTATTTCAATATGTATTCCTTTCCTTAAAGAAATTATTCTGTTTTACAATTGTAGATTTGTTTCAACTTGAAGAGTTACTATTGCTTATAGCTTTAATAAGGCTTCAGCAAATTTTAAGTGATAACTATTTTCTTGCAATTGGCAGCTTAGTACCTCAAAATCTTAATACTTAATCACCAGGTAGCTCCTGGAAGTAAACAGGCAATTAAGTAAGGAACCTTAAGAATCTTCACTATTGAGCCTCAGTGCTCTACTACTGCTCATACTATTGATACAGTAGTAACTATAGTTGGATATATTAGTATAAAGTTTCATAAAAGATAGAATATAAATTTAACTACTACTACTACTACTACTTAGTAGTACAGATAAGACATCAAGGTTTGGTACTAATAAATGTAAGTAATATTCCTTACTTATAGCAATTGCTTATTTATTTCTGGAAGCTACTACTACTAGTACTAAGTATTAGTACATATATACCTAGCAGAAAGTACCTAGACACTCACCATTTTACAACTTAAAAGCCCTACTTTCTGACTTTTATATCTCAACCCCTAGTACTAGTAGTTACTTTGATAAAATAGCATTCTGATACAAGATTTTTAGAAGCATTATTTACACAGTATTTATATAATTGAATATAGATCTTTAAGGTATAAAATGTTGAGTATTCAGATACTTTCCAGTACTAGTATGTATATAAGTAATTATATATAGTACTTGAGGAGGCAAGCTGCTATTAGCAAGCTAATCTTATTTTGAAAGCAGCTGAACCTCTTACTAAGGCTATAACTAGTTGCACCCCTTGAAATCTATTTATATTACTACTAGTAATAGTAATTTTAAAAGCATTGTAATATTGGTTTTACTACTACTAGTAGTACAAAAGATAGTTATCAAAATAAAATCTAAAACAAATACTAGGATTCCACAACTGAGGCATGGTAGACTGTGGCCATGTATGTAGTGAGACAGCATTGTTCTGATATTACAAATTCATATAAACTTGAAAGTACTATGAGCTAGCATATACACAAGTTAATAAACTGGAATGAAATAACCTTTATTATTAGGGCAAATTGCTTAAATACCCCTGCTTTTTCAGTTATTTGCAAAAATATCTTTTTTACAGCTAAATTCAGAGATTTGTGATTTTTGATGTAACTCCATATGTATCAATTTCAAAGCAGTCACTGTAATTTTGGATTTAAATTGAAGCATACATCTTCCTCTATAACTCCCCCTCTTCAGAATTTTGCTTGCTCTAGTAGTAATAAATAATGTTCAAAAAACTCAAAATATTTCAATTTCGACAAAGGTATTTTTGTGAATAACTCAAAAAAACAGAGGTATTTAAGCAATTTGCCCTTATTATTACTAGATAATAATGTTTTCACTGCCAGTTATATATATATATATATTCATATTGATATTTAATACAGGAATGGTTCTTAGCATACTGGTACTTAAATGCTTTAATAATTACTATCAACTTGAATAATCTCTATGAAATTGAATACTCCTTGAAGTTTATTTATCTATGTTAGACATTTCTAGAGAGCTTGATATAATACCCACACTAATAAGACTTGAGTTTGATTTATTTTTTCAACCATATAAAGTAGTCACATGTACTAACCACTGGTACTAATTGCAGTAGTATCTTGAACTGTTGCTGGTATTACTAGTACTACCAATAGTTAGCTATAGTTGTAATAATAAAGAATAATTGACTGACAATGTTTATAAGCTGCTGACAGTGTATATATTAGGTTTGGCCTGTTGCACTCCTCCTTTGTCTGTGTATGATGAATGGCTTTAAACTGCAATATAGATCATGTTATCTTAGACAGTATAATATAGTAACATGGTTCTACTCTCCATATCCAGAAGAGCTTGCCTTATAGTCTATATATTGTACTAACAATACCATATCAAGTTAAACTCAACTTGAAGTTAAATCAAATTTCAGTAATTAATTATATTAGTATAATACAGTTTCAAGCATTCCATAGAATAAGTTTGTATCTACTAGTAGTAGTAGCATAATTATGAATATAATAAAATATTCAAGTTGTACTTCCATGTGAGTTTTTATATGACTCCTCCACCTGACTTCTCTATTATCAACTTCTAGTTAGTGGCTGCTGTATCTTTTTCTGACCCCTTTCTCTGTCAATGATGCCTACTCTACTGGCTTTTCTCCTGGACTACATTTGCTATTAGTACATCAAGGGTAGCATATAGAGTATGAGAACAGCTAGCAATGATAAGGATATATAATATATAAAATAAAATTCTCTCGTTATATTATTACTAGTTCTAGTTATTAGATATAGGTTTTATATAGTAGCCACTAGCTACCAGTATTTCTTAAAGGTGCTAGTATTTGACTACTAAATATTAGTTTTCTCTCTTAGTATGACTCGTTGATATGTTGAATTGCTATATTGCTCATCAGCAACATACAAACCAATATCAGCGTTGCCAAAGTAAATAGTTTGTATGAAGCCCGAGGTCCAAAATACCAGCGCTAGGACCGGCTTTACATAGAGGCTAATCGATGTTCTCAGGATGAGGTAAATCAGCCGCATTTTGAAACCGACTAGAAAGGAAAGTTCCAAGCTGTTACGTGGAAAATTTCACAAAATATTTGACAGTCCTTCTACGCATCTAAATCCTCAGCGAACCGCAAAACCTTTTCAAGAGCAAGAGATGGCATCAAACAATGCTGCACAAGCAAACGATACTAGCTCTTCCCCTGTAGGAAATACTTGTCGTGTTTGGGTTGGTAATTTAGCCTACAAGAGTTCTGAGCAGGACTTGAGAGATGCCTTTGCTGGTATGAAGATGTAAGCTTCTCCCCGTTGGCATCTATTCGTTGTGCTAACGCGTCGTCTAGCTCCGATATTAGCTTGCCTGAACGGTTTGGGCGACGTCAGGGCTATGCATTCATCACATTCGAGAATGAGGATGACGTGAGCAAAGCGGTAGCGGAGGCAAATGGGAAGGAGTTGCTTGGCCGAGAAATGAGGGTTCAGAAGGCCACTAGTGGAGGACCTTACGCGACAGAGAATGGTGAAATCCACGAGAAAGCGCCAAATGATGGGAAGAAAGCTCGAACAAGGACTCGTTCCAGGGTAAGTCCCGTAATTCCCCCTTGCCAAGGCCAAAATTCTCCACGTTCATTGATCGCTAATCACCCAGGGAAACCCGAAAGCCGCGAAGGAAGCTACGAGCGAGGAGCATACCGACGCGGGAGAGGAACCCATTGAACTACGTGATACAAAATTAACTAAACCCCGTCGGCGTTCACAGAAGAAACCCGGGGAATCCGATGCCCCAGACGAGGTTGAAACCACCGTTGAGAGTAAACGGGGAGCCCTTAGAAAGCCGGCTCACAAGGGTCCTCCAGAAGACGGCACTCCTAGCACAACAACAATCTATGTTGCAAATATTCCTTTCGAATACACGGATGAGAAGGTAAGATATATCAGGTCGTTTGGCACATCTGGCTAACTTGGCTTAGTTGAAAGATTTGTTCTCTGCTTATCAACCGACATCTGCCTACATTGTTCCTCGGCAAATTCCTCGGTATATAATTAAGAAGCTCGCTGAGCGGGGGGAGCCCAGGAAGGGTCGCGGGTTCGGCTTTGTTACTTTTGGTGATGAAGGAGCGCAGAAGAAGGCCGTAGAAGAAATGAATGGCCGGGAAGTCGAGGGACGCGCCCTTTCCGTGAAGGTGGCTATTGATAAGCCTAAGGATGAGAAGGAGGATGACAATCTACCTGCGACTGTCGATACAAATGGTTCGACCTGAAATTCCTTTCTTTAGCTCGTGTGTACGCTTGAGAAGTACCGTGTACCCCCAGCGGTTCCCTTAGCTTTTACTTTCCGTTTCTCAGTAGTGCTGGATATAAAATTTGTTCTGGCTGGAGCTGGCAGGCAATTAATGAGCTATGTAATCATTCGTAACGTCTCCGTGCAATCTACGTAGATTTTCGCCGATCGGTGTACAGGAACCACGTCGCGCCGTACGTCCATGCCAAATCCGCCGTCGCAACCCATTAAATCCAATATACGAACATCGAATCTATCGAAATCACCGACACCCGTTCGGCGAACTGCAGGAAGGGTATCTCTCAAGTCTTCTCGCCAAACAGAACTTTCTCGCACGAGTTCAACTTCCATCGTGGATAATCGCGTTGAGGGAGATTATGAAGTATATCCCCTAGTTAATGCGCTCAACAAGCAAGCAGGAACTAATTAGCACCCAACGGACGGAAATCTTGCGATTAACTGAAGCGTTGGGGGATGGAGAAGCAAGTCTCGAAGAAACGCGAAGGGAGATTCAAGGTTTGCGGTCAGAACTTGATGAAGCTCGCTCGCGAATCAGTCATCTTGAGGACGAGATTGTCGTTCGAACTCAAGAACTTGAGCGGCTCCAAAGCTTGCTTAGTGGAAGCCGAAAGGGTAAAATGGACCTCGAAAAAGCGACGGAAACGGAGGTAATTCTGCTCTTCCGAATAGTTCTGTTCTTACCTGTAGTTGGAGCGGCTTTCGACCGAGAATGAAAGCATGACGAGGTCCAACAGCGAGTTACTGGCCCAGATCAAGGTTCTTCGGTTTGAGTTGCAGCAAGGAAAATCAAAGCACTCTAATACCCATGAATCAGCATTATCGGATAAAGCGTCCGCAACGCACTCAACTCATAGCGAGGTCACCATCAAGGAGAACGAGCTCCAAATTGAGGCTTTGAGATTAAAGGTTGCAGATCTCGAGTCTCGTTTAATGGAGCAATCCGTCCTTGGACTTGCAAAACATCGAGAGATCGAAGAAGATCTATTGCAAGCTAAGCTCGAGAATATTCGGCTATCGGAAAACGTCGAGTCTTACCAAATGCTCCTCCAAGAAAGGACCTTGAGGGGGGATTATCCTGTGCTAGCTCTATCAGATGATCACAACGCAGGAAGTGAATCCAGTAGATCTGCTTCGCCATACGGGGGAGGTATTGCTCCTGCCGTTTCGCTCGCAACTGAGATGGAGGAAGCCGTCTCATCGGAGTTGAAAGGTAGCCATATTTCTATTATATTTAACCTCCCGTCTAGCTCTCCAGTCAGAGGTCCGACACCTGCGTGATTCAAACAAAGCGATGACCCTTTACATCAACGAGATCCTCGGGAAGTTACTGCAAACACAGGGTTTTGAACAGGTTCTGGAGAAAGAAAGCTCAAAATTCCACCGAGCTGCGCTTCCCCCGCAGTTTCCACTTTCAGGACATCGGAGACAGCAAGAAAATCGATCAAGTATTGAAGCTATATCCCGTAGATCTATGATGTCGGAGGTATCTCATAAGCGGATGGCTTCGGAGGCTAATGCTGCCTCAGCTCCACCTTCGAGTATCAGTAGCGGAATATCGCGCGCTTTCTCGTTTCGGAAAAAGCCCGATTATGCCAATGCTTCTGCGAATCTCCGTCCCTTGAAACTTGTTGAAGAGCAGCACCCCGCGCCAAGAATAGAAAATTTATCTCATGGACGTGCTCGAACCCACGATGAGAACGCACAGCGCGATTTGGCAGAGGACAAATTGAGCAAAAGGACAAGCTGGGTGCCGGGTTGGTTTGGGAAAGGACCAGGAAATATGGAGGGTAACAATTAAACGGGAATGTCCATCGATATCGTTGTGCTGGTAATTGTTATTCTATCTAGTATCACCTCATTGCTCAATACCAGTCAATTCACGGAGTACTCTTGATGCTCTTTCGCCACTCATCTTTTCAAATCCCTCAAGAGACATAATAAAAGTCCCTCGTCCTTGAGTAATACTTCTCAATGTTTTGTCATAACCGATCATCTCCTTCAAGGGAACGCGAGCGGATATCGTGGCGAAGAGCGTGCTGGTCTCGTGCGAAACATTTTCAGCCATTGAATCTGGAGGAAGGTATATTGTCCCGTCTGTAGTCGATGGAAACCTGACGTCAAGTTGGTCCTCGGTGTTGAGGGAAAGGATAAGGCCTCCCTTAGAGGAAGACAGGTCACTTATTACGCTTCCCACGTCGACCTCAGGGACAATCACTTGGACTTTCATGTACGGTTCCATAAGTGTTGGGCCCTTTGATTTAATCGCATTGGCGAGGGCCTCCTGGGTAGCCAATCGAGATGCAGTGAAGATACTCTGATAGGTTGTTAGCCTTTCAAAGGCCTGAAGCTTCGAGACTTTCACCAAAACGGAATGGATGGGAAGCTGCAGAGCGGAACTCGATTGAAGAGCGGCCCTCGAACCGCCATAGATTGCTTCTGCGGCCTCGCCTTCATCAACGGTAGTGAGGGCATGCGCTCGAGACATGTCGACTTCTATGCAATTCCCGTAGTCCCAAAATCGTCGTCCCTGTTTTGAGGACGTTTGTAGGATACCTTTATCCAGGCTTGACACCGTGACATTTAATCCAACTCGAGTATGTCTCCCATTTATTTCTCGGTCGTAGGTTTTTTCGACGCTGTATTCGACTTCTGTTGAGATGGTCTCCCGATAACTGACGCGAACTTTACTCATCTGACATTTTGCATGAAAATCATGCACTAGTCTGTTCCGAGCAATTTCAAGGTGTAACTCACCCATCCCGCCGAGCAGAATTTGGCCGCTGTCGTCGTCCGTGGAGTACGATAGCGAGGGATCTTCACGGAGAATCATCTGGATGGAATCCGAGACCGACTTCGTTTCACCAAGCGACTCCGGCTCGATCGAAGAAATGAATGCGGGCGGCGGTAAGGGAATTGCTTGAAGTTGAAATGGAGGGTGGAAACGTTTACTGATAATGGTGTCTCCTGTGACTGCGGATTTCATTCCGACGATAACTCCAATATCCCCTTCCTGAATACTGTCCAAGTCCACCGACTCGTCAGCATACATGCGAAGGAGCCTCGTTGCTTTCTCCTTCTCCCTCGAGCGGGTATTGATAAGTGTCATACCCTTCGTTAACACACCTCGATAGACCCTAACGAAGACCAGTGGCCCTAAAAGGGGGTCGCAGATAACCTTGAACGCCAGCGCGCATGTATGATCTGGAAAACAATCCAGTGACGACTTTGAACCCGCGGAAGCGACTTGTACAGCGGGAGGGGGGACGTCAAAAGGCGATGGAAGATAGTTTACGACTGCATCCAGCAACGGCTGAACACCGATATCGCGCAGTGAAGCCCCACAAAAAACTGGGACTATGAGCCGACGGAGTGTAATCGAGCGGATGGCCTTGTGTATGGACATCGCAGATATATCTCGCCTATCGGAATAGTTGAGATAAGTCTCAAGGAAATCGTCGTCGAATTCAGCCAGTGTTTCTAACATCGCTTCTCGTGCGCGTACAGCCTCAGTCTGGACGCTAGAATTCGGCCAGCTTTGTATATCGATTGCCGATATTTGACTCGTATTGTCATTTGGGTCGGACCGCGAAATAACTTTCAGCTCCACCAAATCCACAATGCCTTGCAGCTGCCCTCCATCGAGGCCATGTTCAAAAACAGGAAGTTGAAGAATAAGAGGTCTCATTTTCAAGCGACGTATCATATCGCTGACTGCTCGACCAAAACTCGCGCCAGATCGATCCAATTTATTTACAAAAGCGATTCGACTTAAATTCCATTCGTCTGCCTGTCTCCAAACCTTCTCGGTCTGAGCCTCGACACCAGCAACACCATCAATGATGGCAATCACCCCGTCCAAAACCCTGAGAGACCTGGCAACCTCAAAGGCAAAATCGGCGTGTCCTGGTGTATCAATTAAGTTGACGCAATGTGCAGCCCAAGGAAAGGTAATTGCAGCGGCAGTAATAGTGATCCCTCGAGCCCTTTCCTCCGGAAGATAATCAGTCACAGTAGACCCCTCATCGACCGCTGTGGGAAGTGGTCAGCATGCTGTTAGAACGTAGGGAGGTAAAGGGCCTAACCTCCAGCTTGACCGATGTAACCTGCATGGTATAGCATTCTTTCAGTGGTTGTAGTTTTGCCAGCGTCAATATGGGCAATGATCCCAACATTTCGGATTGCAGAAGTGCTAGTCGCCGATTTGACTTTGCTTGTTATCCTTTGGGTAGCATAACATCGCACTAGGGGTGCAAGCTTTGACGACAGGAACCCGTGGAAAATTCGCATACATGAAAGGATAGAACTGTGGTAGTATTCAAAAAGGTTTCTGGGCTCCCGGCTTTATAAATTC
>Ga0335080_10009020_pt1 | contig 10423 bp, 7 predicted proteins | sample Lox_Sample_34_FD_206720 | JGI IMG/M metagenome (GOLD analysis project Ga0335080, IMG submission 206720) | Soil microbial communities from Loxahatchee National Wildlife Refuge, Florida, United States - Lox_Sample_3.4 | ecosystem: Environmental > Terrestrial > Soil > Wetlands | place: USA: Florida... | reverse complement strand
GTGCACAGGGTACGCGACCGCTCCCATCAGGAGCCGCGGAGGCGCCGTAGCCCAACGCCGATGCCTTCATACCCGAGCCGCCCTTACGACTTCTTTACCGGCATCTGTGTCGCCAGCATGGCGCCAAGCCAGAAAAACAGCAGCCGACCTTCGATAAAGGTCGAGAAATGCGAATTGGCGAGGCTGGTCGCGCACCAGGCGATCATGGCGGCAACCGCGAGCTGCCGGTACGGCGTTGTTGCCGGGCAGGCCAGGACCCGAATGATGAAGAACAGGAACGCCGCGAGGCCGACGACGCCCTGCTCGCCGAGGATCTTGAGATACTGGTTGTGCGGATCGGAAGATTCGAAATGCTGCCAGCCGTCGGGCGGAACGAAAGGACGATAGCCGTCCAGGAAGGCGCCGGTGCCGACGCCGAGCACCGGACGGTCCTGGATCATGCGCAGGGTGGTCCGCCACATCACGATGCGCTGCTGCAGCGAGCCGCCTCCGTCCCCCTGATCGACGGTCCTGATGTCGGTGATCGCCTGGCCGACCCGATCGCGGACATGCGGGCTCGCGACCAGCACGATGCCGCAACAGGCCAGGGCGCCGAGGCCGGCCGCCACCTTCACGCGCCAGCTGCCCGGCGCCAGCAGCGTGACGAGCACCACCGCCATGACGACGAGATCGACATAGCCGCTGCGCCCCGGCAGAATAATGACGATATCGGCGACGAGCAGAACGAGCACCGCCGCGACGATCCGCCGGTCGCCGAGCAATCGATGCCCCGCGAATGCCTGCGGGCACATCAGCGCCGCGACGCAGCCGGCCACCACCAGCGAGAACACCGTGGCCTGCGTCACGTAGGTCCCGAACACCACACCGAACCCCTTGAGCATGGGCAGGCCGGCCGTGACCACATAGAACCCCACCAGCGTCGCCGCCACGCAGGTCACCGCCATGACGGTGAGCATGAGCCGCTTGGCGGCCGCATCGTCGAATACGGCGAGCGCGAGCGGCATGAGCAAGAGCCGGCGCCAGCCGATCAGAGCGGACATCGAATCGTGCCATGAGGCGAGGCCGTAAAAGGCGCCGATCACGATGACGGCCGCGAAGGCGATGAAGCCCGGCATCACCGGATGGCGCAGCGTGTCGACGAGCCGGCGGCGCAATTGCGGATAGCACGCGAAGGCGAGATAGCTCGCGCACTCGAGCACCTGGCCGGCCGTGACCGACAGGAGCAGCGTCACCATGGTGGCGAGCAGCAGGATGCGCGCCAGTGCGACGCCGCCGTCGGCGGGCGCCGTCACCCTGGCGACAAATCCCGCCTCTCGACTGCTCTCGACAGCATTCACGGAAGGCCGATCCTCAAGCTCGCGAACGACACGGCCGTACCGTGGTGCTCGAGACTAGCGGCCATGATAGGCGCGGAACCAGCCGACGAAGCGCCCGATGCCGTCGGCGATCGGCGTCGCCGGGGCGAAGCCGACGTCGCGGCGCAGGTCGTCGACGTCGGCGCAGGTTTCTGGCACGTCGCCCGGCTGCATCGGCAGGAGCTCGCGCACGGCTTGCCGGCCGAGCGCCTGCTCGAGCAGGCGCACCACCTCGGGCACCTCGACCGGCGTGTGGTTTCCGATGTTGTAGACCCGCCACGGCGCGCGGCTGGTCGCCGGGTCGGGCGCGTCGCCCGACCAGCCGGCGTCGCCGGCCGGCGGCCGCTCGATCAGCCGCACCACCGCCTCGACCACGTCGTCCACGTAGGTGAAGTCGCGCCGCATATTGCCGTGGTTGAACAGCTTGATCGGTCGCCCGGCGAGGATCGCCTCGGTGAACAGCCACATCGCCATGTCGGGCCGGCCCCACGGCCCGTACACCGTGAAGAAGCGCAGGCCGGTGGTCGGCAGGCCGAACAGATGCGCATAGGCGTGCGCCATCAGCTCGTTCGCCTTCTTGGTCGCGCCGTAGAGGCTCAAAGGGTGATCGACGTTCTGGGCGGTCGAGAACGGCATCTTGGTGTTGGCGCCGTAGACCGAGGACGACGACGCATACAGGAGATGATTCGAGCGGGCGTGGCGGCAGCCTTCCAGGATGTTGAGGAAGCCGGTGAGGTTCGCGTCCGCATAGGCGTGCGGATCGACCAGCGAGTAGCGCACGCCCGCCTGCGCGGCGAGATGGACCACATGGGAAAAGCGGTGCTCGGCGAACAGCGCCGCCACGCCGGCGCGGTCGGCGAGGTCGAGCTTGACGAAGCGGAACTCGCGCTCCTTCGCCAGCGCGTCGAGCCGCGCCTGCTTGAGCGCGGGATCGTAGTAGGCGTTGAGATTGTCGAGGCCGACGACGGCGCGGCCCGCCGCCGCGAGGCGGCGCGCCACGTGAAAGCCGATGAAGCCGGCCGCGCCGGTGACCAGGATCGGATCTGCGGGCATCCGTGTCGCTTCCCCACCTACAGCCGCCACAGCTCGACGCCGGGCGGCTTGCCGGCGCGGTCGAGCATGTTCTTGACGTCGAGCACAACGCCGCCGCCCGGCTTGAGCAGCTTCTCGATCATCGGCCAGCCGCCGCGCGCATAGTCGTCGTGCGCGACCGCGAGGATCACCGCGTCGGCGCGGCGAAGCGACGGCATCTCGACCAGCTCGATGCCGTACTCGTGCCGGGCCTCGTCGGCGAGCGCGAGCGGATCATGCACCTGCGCCACGATGCCGAACGAGGCGAGCTCGCGCACGATGTCGCCGACGCGGGAATTGCGGATATCCGGCACATTTTCCTTGAATGCGAGGCCGAGCACCGTCACGGCCGGCGACCCGCCGCCGCGTTGCATCAGCATGCGCACGCATTCGCGCGCGACCCGGCGCCCGACGCCGTCGTTGATGTGCCGGCCTGCGAGAATCACCTGCGGCGCGTAGCCGGCCCGCTCCGCCCGATGGGTGATGTAGTAGGGGTCGACGCCGATGCAGTGGCCGCCCACCAGGCCGGGATAGAACGGCAGGAAGTTCCACTTGGTGCGCGCGGCCGCCAGCACATCGCCGGTGTCGATGCCGAGCGCGTGGCAGATCGCCGACAGCTCGTTCATGAAGGCGATGTTGAGATCGCGCTGGGTGTTCTCGATCACCTTGGCGGCCTCCGCCACCTTGATCGACGGCGCGCGATGGATGCCGGCCGTCACCGCCGAGCCGTACACCGCGGCGACGATGTCGAGCGTGCGCTCGTCCTGCGCCGACACCACCTTGGTGATGGTCTCGAAGCGGTGCGTCTTGTCGCCCGGGTTGATCCGCTCCGGCGAATAGCCCAGCGTGAAGTCGCGACCGCTCGTGAGCCCCGAGGCGCGCTCGAGCACGGGCCCGCAGTCCTCCTCGATCGCGCCCGGGTAGACAGTCGATTCGTAGACCACGACGTCGCCGCGCGCGAGCACGCGGCCGACCGTCTCCGAGGCGGCGAGCAGCGCATGCAGGTCCGGCCGCTTGGCGGCGTCGATCGGCGTCGGCACGGTGACGACGTAGAAATCGGCACCGGCGAGATCGGCCGGGTCGCCGGTGTAGGTGAGCGTCGGCTGCGCCAGCTCGGCCGCCTCGACCTCGCGGGTGCGATCGTGGCCGGCGCGCAGCTCGGCGATGCGAACGCGGTCGATGTCGAAGCCGATCACCGGCGCGCCGGTGCGCGCGAACGCGACGGCGACCGGCAGGCCGACATAGCCGAGGCCGATGACCGCGATCCTGCGATTATGCGCCAATTGGATGGTCCCTGCTCCACGAGTCGGTTCCTTACCGGGCGTGCCGGCCGGTCCGCAATAGGCCGTCTCAATCGGCGATCGGCCCCGCGATTTCCCATTGCGAGCGCGGAATATCCTTGCCGTAGCGCGCGGTGAAGTCGGGTCCGCCCGGCGCGGAACCCGCAAGCCGCATTCCGGCGCGGAGTTCGCCGGCGGCAATTCCGTCGAATTCGGTGACGAGCAGCGAGCCGTCGACGGTCTTGACCACGAACCGTCCTGCCGCGACGGACACGTCGACGATGGTTCCGGCCGTGACGCCCGATCCGAACAGCGCGGCGTCGAACGGCTGCGCCGCCCGGATACCGATCCGGCGGCCGTCGAGCTTGGCGAAGGCACCCGGATAAGGCGGTGCCACCGCCCGGATCAGCCGATCGATTGCGCGGGTCGAGGCCGACCAGTCGATCAGGCCGTCCTCCGGCACCCGCTTCGGATAGTAGGTCGGCTCGCCGCTCGGCTGCGGCGTGAGCACGATCTCGCCGGCCGCGATCTTCGGCAGGCACTCGGTCAGCACCTGGAGCATCGCGATGCGGTTCTTCTGGTGCAGCGTCTCGATCGTGTCGTGGTCGTTGATCTCGAACGACCGCGAGCCGAGGATGTCGCCGTCGTCCATCCCTGGGGTGTAGCGAAAGAGACTGGTGATGAACCGGCTCTGGCCGGTGATGATCGACCAGTTCATCGGCGAGCGTCCGCGCCCGCGCGGCAGGCCGAACGCGCTGCCGTGCATGCCGCAGGCGAACCGGCCGAGCGTTCTCAGCACGGCTTCGGGAATGAGCCGTTCCCATCCGAGCACGCACACGAGGTCGAAGCGCGCCGACTCGAAGAACGCGAGGTCCGCCGGATCGGTCAACCCGTAGGACCGCACCTCGTGGCACGGGATGCCGGTCGCGGCGCAATAGGCGGCGATCTCGGCGCCGCGGAAGAAGGCGACCTGGTTGCGCTCGGCGCTCGCCGGGTTGAGGGTGACCACCGTACCGATCGGCCACGCCCCGGCGCCGCCGTGCAGTCCGGCGATCAGATCGAGGGTGGTGCCCTTAGACCCTAAAATCGCGATTTTCAGCGGCGACGACATGGCCGAACACCTTGCGGCAGTTGATCGTGAGATACTGCTCGAGCTCGTATTGCCGGCGGGCCCGCAGCTCCGTCCAGATGGCGAGATCGTCGTTGATGCCGGTCCACCATTCGGGGTGGAGCAGGAGCTGGATGCGCGGATGCCCGCCGCTCAGCCATTCGGCCAGCGTCGGCAGAAAGGCGAGCGACCGGCGCGAATCCGACAGATAGGCGTCCGCGCTGAAGAAGCGCGGGTCGTAGGCACTGATGAAAGACCCGTAGCGCCTGCCGAGCACGGCGGCCGAGGGGCGATGGAAGCTGACGACGTCGTCCACCGGCGCAACGCACGACGCGAACCAGTCGATCGTCCGGCGGATCACCCCCTCGTCCGCGCCGAAGCGGACCTCGTCGATGTGCAGGCCGACGCAGTGGCCGGCCGCGCGCAGCGCGCGCATGATGTCGAGCACCTCGTCGGAGAAGACGCTGTAGGTCTCCGCATTGAGCTGGAAGAACACGTTGGATGCGACGCCCTGCTCCCGGGCGAGGCGGCCCAGCACGCGCATGTTGCGCGGCGAGATGTCGACGTCGTGCCGCAAGAACAAGACCTTGCCGTCGGCCGGCACGCGATCGAACCGCGCGAACGCATAGCCGGCCGCCCGCGCCGTGGCGAGAATCTCCGAGAACAGCCCCGGTCCGAATTCGTTTGCGTCGAACATCCGGTCAACTCCGTCGGCGCGATGCGCACAGGCCTTCCGTCATGGCGCGTGCGGGGTCACGCATAGGCGCGACGCCATGCCTGGAACTGCAGCAGCGCCCACACGCCGTGCTGGGCATCGCGCCGGCCGGACAGGAATTCGTCGAACCAGCGGCGCACCGCCGCGCGGTCGAACAGGCCGTCGGACAGCGCCGCCGGCGACAGGAGATCCTCGGCCCAAGGGCGCAGCGGACCCTTGAGCCACTCGCCGACCGGAATGCCGAATCCCGTCTTGGGCCGGTCGACCAGCGCCTTCGGCACATATCGGGCGAGTACGGCGCGCAACGGCCGTTTGCCCTCGCCGCCCGCGATCAGCACGTCCGGCGGAATCCGCCAGGCGAACTCCACCACGCGATGGTCGAGCAGCGGCACGCGCGCCTCGAGGCTGACCGCCATCGAGGCGCGATCGACCTTGGTGAGGATGTCGTCGGGCAGGTACGTCAGCATGTCGAGCAGGCGCAGCTGTCCCACCGTGTCGAGGCCGCGCGTCTCGGCGCCGAGGCGCGCGACCACGTCGGGCGGCTCGGCGACGCCCGGCATGAGCCGGGCCGGCTCGGGGTTGAGCGAGACGACGCGACGATACATGGCGAGCGGATCGTCCTCGCCCAGGATCGCGGCGCCTTTGCGGATCTTGTCGCCCGGATGGCTGGGAGTGAAGCCACGCGGCAGCGCGCGCGCCAGAGTGTCCCAGGCGTCGGCGGAGAGAGCCCCGATCGCGCCCGCCGCGAGGCGGCGCAGCGGCCCGGGCAGGCGGCGCGCCACGCCCGCGAGTCTTGCGATGCCCTGGTAGCGCACGTAGCCGCCGAACGCCTCGTCGCCGCCGTCGCCCGACAGCGCCACCGTCACCTGCGCGCGCGCCAACCGCGACACCAGAAAGGTGGGCAGCTGCGAGGAATCGGCGAACGGCTCGTCGTAGATCTTCGGCAATTGCGGAATGAGCGCCTGCGCGTCGGCAGCGGACAGAATGAGCTCGGTATGGTCGGTTCCGAGATGGCGCGCCACCGCCCTGGCGCCGGCGGCCTCGTCGAACGCCTGCTCACGAAAGCCGATCGAGAAGGTCTTGACCGGCCGGCTGGCCGCGCGCTGCATCAAAGCGACCACGGTGGATGAATCGATGCCGCCTGACAGGAACGCGCCGAGCGGCACGTCCGACACCATCTGCCGTTTGACCGCGTCGGCGAGGAGCTCATGCAGTTCCTCGACGATCTCATGCTCGGGCCGCAGGTCGGGCGCTTGCCGGCTCTTTCGCGCGATCGCGGCGACATCCCAGTAGCGGTGCACCGTGGTGCCGGCCGGGCTCGCCTCGAGCCGGTGACCTGGCGCGAGCTTGGCGACCTCGCGAAAGATCGTCTCGGGCGCCGGCACGCAGGCGTAGCGCAGATATGCGGCGAGCGCGCCGGGGTTGAGCACGAACCGCAAGTCGTCGAGCGCGCGCAGCGCCTTGAGCTCGGAGGCGAAGGCGAATGTTTCGCCCTGGCGCGTCCAGTAAAGCGGCTTGATGCCGAGCCGGTCGCGCGCGAGGTGCAGCGTGCGCGTCGCACGGTCGAACGCCGCGAAGGCGAACAGGCCGTTCGCGCGCGCGAGCGCGCCCTCGATGCCGAACGCCGCGATCGCCTCGAGCAGCACCTCCGTGTCCGACGTGCCGCGCCACGGCCGGTCGAGCTCCGTCGCCATCTCGGCGCGGTTGTAGAGTTCGCCGTTGTAGGTGATGACGATGCGGCCGTCGTGGCTCGTCATCGGCTGCAGGCCGGTCGCGGTGAGATCGATGATGGCGAGCCGGCGATGGCCGAGCGCGATGCCGACGGCCGGATCGCTCCAGTGTCCGTAGCCGTCCGGGCCGCGGTACGCGATGGCGTCAGTCATGGCGCGCGATCGCACCGTAAGCTCGTCGGCCGCCGCGCCCGCAAGCCGCCAGATGCCCGCGATCCCGCACATCAGGGAGCCCCGAACCGCCCGCTCACCCGGCCGCGCCGGCCAGGCACACGCGCAGCACCTTGTCGATCTCGACCGCCCGCGCCCGCCAGGAATGCGCCGCCCTCACCACGGCGGCGCCGCGCCGTCCCATTTCGCGCGCCGCGTCGGGGGCGGCGGCGAGCTCGGCGACCGCACGGGCGAGCGCGGCAGCGTCGCCGCACGGCACGACCAGCCCGCAACGGCCTTCGCGCACCAGGTCGGCCTGACCGGGCAGCTCGCTGACGATCGCGGGCAGGCCAGAGGCCAGCGTCTCGAACAGCTTGAGCGGATTCATGCCGGTCGACGACCGCCCGAGCGGATTGGTCATGGGGATCAGCCCGGCGATCGCCCCGGCGATGAGGCCGGGAATCTGCTCGTACGGCCGATAGCCGAGCCAGCGGATCGGCAGGCCTGCACGAACCGCTTCCTCGACCAGGGCCTGCCGCACGCCGGTCCCGATGACCAACAGGCGGACACCGCCGGGCCAAGCCCGATGCCGGATGGCGTCGACCATGACGTCGACGCCGTGCCAGTCGGTCAGGCCGCCGAAGAAGACGACGAACGGCTCTTGCGGCTCGCAGTCGATCGGATGGAAGAGATCGGTGTTCGCCGCGTTGGGAACGACCGAGATGCGGTCATGCCGCGCCTGGGCGCGCAACCAGTCGGCCAGCTCGTTGGCGACCGGAAAAAGATGGTGCGAGCGCCGGTACTGCGACACGTAGAGCCAGCGCAGCACGCCGCGCAACGGGCGCAGCCATGGCCGGCTCACGATGAGATCGAGCTCGGTGCCGTTGACCTCCTCGACCAGCACGCGGCCGCTGAGCCGCGCCGCCATCGCGACTGGCCAGGTGAGCGCGTGCGCGCGGACGTACAGGACGTCGTGCGTCCTCAGACTCATCAGAGCCTGCCACGACGTCCGCAGATATTCGTACGCCTTGGCGACCACCTTGCGCGGCTTGTCCGGCGTGCCCGGCCGCGGCGTGAACAGGTCGACGCGCCAGCCGAGCCGGCGGAGATTGTCGACGACCTCATGAATGTGGACGTAGCTCGCCTGCCCCTTGTGCGGCAGGTCCAGCGCAAGATAGGCGAGCTTTCCGCGCTCGATCGAGGGCGATCCGGACATGAGGTGCTTGTCGTTTGCCACGCGTCGAGTCACGCGCGGCGCAACGAGGTCGTTTTCCCTTTCAATGCGATCCGGACGCCGGTAGAAAATGTGCGCAAGGTTCTCGAGCGGCGCAGGCTGCGACCACATGCAAAACGGCGAGCGTTACATACTCGGCATTCACGACGGGCACAATTGCGGCGCCACGCTCACGCGCGGCGGAACCATCGTCGCGTCGGTGTCGGAGGAGCGCCTGGTACGCCGCAAGAACGCGATCGGCTACCCGCGCCGGGCGATCGATGAGGTGCTGCGCATCGGCGGCGTCCGCGCGCAGGATCTCGCCGACGTCGTCTACGCGTCGCTGTTCATGCACGCGGCCTCGCACCTCGAGGACATCTCGCAGTGGTACGCGGTCGGCATGGAGGAGCAGATCGCCGACGCGCGCCGCCCGGCCGAGTACGGCCGCGCCGTTTTCGAGACCCGCAAGCGCGAGCGGATCGCGCAGGCGGCCGACCACCTCGGCGTCCCTGCCGCCCGCATCAGCTTCGTCGAGCATCATCTCGCGCATCTCGCGGCCGCCTGGTTCACGGCGCCGCGACGCGACGCCGAGGCTCCGGTGCTCGGGCTGACCCTCGACGGCGCCGGCGACGGCCTGTGCGCCACCGTCTCGATCTGCCGCGGCAACCGGATCGAGCGCATCGCGTCGACGGGCCGCGACGCCTCGGTCGGCAAGATCTACTCCCGCGTCACCTACCTGATGGGCATGACGCCGTGGGAGCACGAGTACAAGCTGATGGGGCTCGCCCCCTATGCCGATCCGGACCGTGCCGCGGCCGCCGCGGCGCACCTGCACAAGCTGGTCGGCCTGTCGGACGACGGACTGAGCTTCGTGCTCAAGACCGACCTTTCGACCAACTACTGCTACCGCTTTCTGCGCCACGAGCTCGAGCGCGTGCGGTTCGACACCGTTGCGGGGGCGACGCAGCGCTTCACCGAGGAGATGATGACCGCGTGGGTGCGGGCCTGCATCGCCCGGACCGGCATCGCCGACGTGGTGTGCGGCGGCGGCGTGTTCATGAACGTCAAGGCCAACATGCTGCTCGCCGAGCTGCCGGAGGTGCGCTCGATCTACGTGATGCCGAGCGGCAGCGACGAGTCCCTGTCGATCGGCGCCTGCCTCTGCCGCTTCTACGAGCTCGCGCCGGAGGCCGACCCGCGCGCGAGCCGGCTGGCACACCTCTATCTCGGCGGGCGCGACGACGCGACGATCGAGTCCGCCGCCGTCGAGGACGCGCGCCGCAGCCTGCAGCTGGGCGTCGCGCAGCCGGGCGACATGAACGCCGCGATCGCCGACCTGCTGGCTGCCGGCGAGATCGTCGCGGTGTGTCGCGGCGCGATGGAATGGGGCGCCCGCGCGCTCGGCAATCGCAGCATCCTGTCGAGCGCCGACGACGTCCGCCGCATCGACCGCATCAACCAGATGATCAAGATGCGCGACTTCTGGATGCCGTTCGCGCCGAGCATCAAGGCCGAGGCGGCCGAGCGATACTTTGCGCCGATCAAGGGGATCGACTATTCGTTCATGACCTTCGCGGCACCGACCCGGCCCGAGACCTACGCCGACATCGCCGCCGGCACCCATCCGAAGGACCGCACCATCCGGCCGCAGGTCGTCACCAAGGCGGCAAATCCCGACTACCATGCGGTGATCGATGGGTTCGAGCGCGCGACCGGACGCGGCGCCGTCCTCAACACATCGTTCAACCTGCACGGCGAGCCGATCGTCGCCACCGCCAACGACGCGATCCGGGTGATGGCG
>Ga0335080_10009017_pt1 | contig 10424 bp, 10 predicted proteins | sample Lox_Sample_34_FD_206720 | JGI IMG/M metagenome (GOLD analysis project Ga0335080, IMG submission 206720) | Soil microbial communities from Loxahatchee National Wildlife Refuge, Florida, United States - Lox_Sample_3.4 | ecosystem: Environmental > Terrestrial > Soil > Wetlands | place: USA... | reverse complement strand
TCGAATGGCGGGATCTGCGTTCTGCACGCCGGCATTGGCGAGCAGATATCGCTCGCCCGTGCTCATGGTCGCGGGCAGCGAAGCGGCGACCGTCGCCGGATCGGCGCTGAACAGGGCGGCCTCCGCTGCCTGGGTCGGCGCGACCTGATTGGTCGGAGCGGCGCCCGCGGCCGGCGGCCGCAGATTGAAGTCGGGCGGGATGACCAGCGGCGCCTTGGTGACGACGGCGAATTCGTCGGGGGATTGCTTCCCCTCGCCCGCCGCTTCGCGCACGGAGTCGCAGCCCGCGAGGCCGACGGCTACGCCGCAAAGAAGGACGAGGTGAAGATGATGTCGCGAACGCATGAGCACTCCCAATCTAACCGGTTTCGTCCCCCGTGCGCGTCTCCGGGCGCGCCAGCGCATCGTACAACAGCGCGATCACCCCGAAGGTGATGGCCGCATCGGCCACGTTGAACACATACCAGTCATAGCCGAAGGCATGAAAGTGGAAAAAATCCGCCACTTTCCCGTAAACCAGCCGGTCGACCAGGTTTCCCAGGGCGCCGCCGATCACAAGGCCGAGGCCGACTGTAAGCGTGCGGCGCTCTGCATGCCACAGCCACCAGCTGAGGCCTGCGACCGCAGCCAGCGACACCAGCGCCAAAACCGCGGTTCCGAAGGGCCCGGTGGCGGGAAACAGGCCGTAACTGATGCCCGGATTCCACGTCATCACCAGATTAAAAAACGGCAACACACGAACCGACTCGCCCGGCGACATGGAACGGAAGTCGAAAACGTACAGCATCACGAGCTTGGTCGCCTGATCCAGGAACATGGCGAGCGCCGCCGAAATCAGTCCCCAGTCGCGTGCGCTCATGTGCCGGCTCCGGCATCGATCGCGGCCGAACAGCGGTTGCAGAGATCCTCATGCTTCGGGTTGGCGCCGACTTCGGGAAGGATCATCCAGCAGCGCGCGCACTTGTTGCCCTGCGCGTGATGAAACGCGACGGCGACGCCGGCGACGTCCGGCAGGCGAAAGACGTCGTCCGGCGCGGCGTGCGTCGAGACGTGCGCGTTCGAGGTGATCGCGATCTCGGCGAGCGGTACGGAAGCGAGGATGTCTGCGTCGCTTTTTTCCGAGACATAGACGGTCGGTGCGGCCTCCAGGCTGGCGCCGATCACCTTGTCGCGCCGCGCGATTTCCAGCGCGCCGGTCACGACGCGGCGAAGGGCGCGGACCCGGTTCCATTTTTCGATCAGCGCGGCGTTCGCCCAGGCGCGCGGGGTTTCGGGGAACGTCTGCAGGTGCACGCTCTCCTGTTCGCCGGGAAAGCGCAGCAGCCAGGCTTCTTCCATCGTGAAGCACAGGATCGGCGCGAGCCAGGTGACGACGCGCCGGAAGACCTCGTCGATCACCGTGCGCGCCGAGCGGCGGCGCACATTGTTGCGCCCGTCGCAGTACAGCGAGTCCTTGCGGATGTCGAAGTAGAACGCCGACAGTTCGTTGGTGCAGAACACGAACACCGAATTCAGCACGCGGTTGAAGTCGTACTCCATGTACGCGTCGCGCACGATGCCGTCGAGCTCGGCGAGCTTGGCCAGGATGAAGCGTTCCAGTTCCGGCATCTCTTCCGGCGCGACGCGCTCGCTTTCGTCGAATCCGGAAAGATTGGCGAGCATGAAGCGGATCGTGTTCCGCAGGCGGCGGTAGGAATCCGCATTGGCCTGGATGACGTCGTTGCCCATGCGCAGGTCTTCGGTGAAGTCCGACGACGCCACCCAGAGACGGAAAATGTCCGCGCCGTTCTTGTCGGCGATGGTCTGCGGCAGGATCGTGTTGCCCACCGACTTCGACATCTTGTTGCCTTCGCGGTCGAGCACGAAGCCGGCGGTGAGCACCGCGTCGTAGGGCGCGCGGCCGCGCGTCGCGCAGCTCTCCAGCAGCGAGGACTGGAACCAGCCACGATGCTGGTCGGAGCCTTCGAGATAGAGATCGGCGTGGTCCTTGCGCGGCCATTCCGGCTCGAGCGGCTGCTCGACCGTGAAGACATGCGTCGAACCTGAATCGAACCAGACGTCGAGGATGTCGTTGACCTGCTCGTACGCTTCCGGATCGTGATCGTTGCCGAGAAAGCGCGAGGGCGGCGAGTTGAACCAGGCATCCGCGCCTTCGCTCCTGTAGGCGTCGACGATGCGCTGGTTGACCGCCGGATCGTTGAGGACTTTGCCCGTCGCCTTCTCGACGAAGATCGACATCGGCACGCCCCAGGCGCGCTGGCGCGACAGGACCCAGTCGGGCCGGTCCTTCACCATGCCGCCGAGCCGGTTCTCACCGGACTTTGGATACCATTCGGTGTCGTGGATCGCCCGCATGGCGCGCGCGCGCAGCGTGTCGCCGGGATCCTTGCCGATCGGCTTGTCCATGCCGACGAACCATTGTGGCGTGGCGCGGAAGATCACCGGCGCCTTGGAGCGCCAGGAATGCGGATAGGAGTGACGCAACGTGCCCTTCGCCAGCAGCTTGTGGCGCGTCATCAGCTCGCGGATCACTGCGCCGTTCGCGTCGCCGTCCTTTCCCTCGGGCGTCAGGATGCGCCGCCCCGCGAACAGCGGAACGTGGGGATTGAACGAACCGTCTTCGCCGACCACGCTGAATGCATCCGGATGGTCGACCGTGTAGTTCTTGTGCGTCGACAGCATCAGCTCGAAGTCTTCTTCGCCGTGGCCCGGCGCGGTGTGGACGAAGCCGGTACCGGTGTCGGCGGTGACATGCTCACCGGGAAGAAGCGGGACGTCGAAGTCGTAGCCGTGCCCGCGGAACGGATGCGCGCAGACCACGCCTTTCGGATCGAACGAACCCAGTCGGTTCAGCGCTGCTTTCGAGTGTTTCGCGGTCTGCTCCGCCAGGGCATCGGCGAGCGCGATCTTTTCGCCGACGGTGGCGAGAGAGCCGTCCTCCGCGCCGACGACTTCGTACAGCCCGTATTCCAGTGTCGGCGAATAGGCGATGGCGCGGTTGCCGGGGATCGTCCAGGGCGTCGTCGTCCAGATGACGACGCTGGCGCCGCGATGCGCGCCTCTGACGATCGGAAACTTCACATAGATCGTCGGCGAGGATTTCTCGTGATACTCGACCTCGGCCTCGGCGAGCGCGGTCTTCTCCACCGGCGACCACATCACCGGCCGAAAGCCGCGATAGAGCAGATCGTTGCCGACGAACTTGTGCAGCTCCGAGGCGATCACCGCTTCGGCGCGAAAGTCCATCGTCGTGTACGGCTTGTCCCAGAGCCCGATGCAGCCCAGCCGCTTGAACTGTTCGCGCTGAACGCCGATCCAGTGATTGGCGAATTCGCGGCAGTCGCGGCGCATCTGCTCGATCGGAACGTCCTCCTTGGACTTTCCTTCGGCGCGATACTTCTCCTCGATCTTCCACTCGATCGGCAGGCCGTGGCAGTCCCAGCCCGGTACATAGGGCGCGTCGTAGCCGAGCATGCCGCGGGAACGGACGACGAAGTCCTTGAGCACCTTGTTGAGGCCGGTGCCGGAATGAATCTCGCCGTTGGCGTAAGGCGGCCCGTCATGCAGAACGAAGAGCGGCCGGCCCTTCGCCTGGCGCCGCATGCGGCCGTAAAGGTCCATGGCCTCCCAGCGCGCGAGCCATTTCGGCTCGGCCTCGGGGAGACCCGCTTTCATCGGAAAGTCAGTGGTTGGAAGAAAAAGACTCGCGCGGTAGTCGCGCGGCTTGGTGGCGGAATCTTTCGTGTCGGACATGTCGTTCAGGCCTTCGAGGTTGCGGTCGCTTCAACCCGGTCTTCGCGAACAGGGTTACCCCCGGCACGAAGCCGGGCGGCAAATTCGCGAAAAACCCCGAAAATCCATTGCGGCCTGCCTGCAAATCACCCCGGGGTTCTAACAGTGGGTACGGAGGCCGTCCACCACCCGTTTGCGCCCCGCATCGAGGGGCGAGCGAGCCGGCGCATGAAAGCGCGGCGCCCCTATCCCGGTTCGGCGGGATTTCCGGCGGCGGGGCGCGCCGCGGCGAGCGCCTTGCGCGCGGCTTCGCTGTCCCTGGCGATCTGTTCCTTCAGCGCCTCGAGGCTGTCGAGCTTCGCCTCGGGACGGATATAGGCCACGAAGTCCACCGCCATGTGCTTGCCGTACAGGTCGCCGGCGAAATCGAACAGGAACGTCTCGAGCAGCGGGGTCGCGACTTCGTACATCGGACGGATGCCGAAGCTGGCGACGCCTTCATGCGTCGAGACCACCTTTTCGTCCTCCAGCACGCGCGCGCGCACCGCATAGATTCCGAACGCCGGCTGCAGGCTGTCGGCGAGTTTCATGTTGAGCGTCGGAAAACCGATCGTGCGGCCGCGTTTGTCGCCATGGTCGACGCGCGACTCGATGCTCCAGTAGTGGCCGAGCAGGCGCGCCGCTTCCTCCGGCCTGCCCTGCTTCAAGGCATCGCGGATCTGGGTCGACGAAATCTTGTCGTGGCCGCCGCCGGGAACCGGCTTGAACAGGCTGACGCCGAAGCCCTTTTCCGCGCCCATCGCCGTCAGCAGCGCCGTGTTGCCCTTGCGCCCCTTGCCGAACTGGAAATCCTCGCCGACCACGATGGCGCTGACGCCCAGCGCCTTCACCAGCACATCGATGACGAAATCCTCCGCGCTCTTCTCGGCCATCTCCGCATCGAAGGTGAGCGCGTAGAGTATCTGCGCCCCGAGTTCGGCGATTAGCCGCGCCTTGACGCGGAACGGCGTCAGGCGGAACGATTCCGGCGACGGGCGGAAGAATTCCTGGGGATGGGGTTCGAAGGCGACGACACCGAGCGGCGCGCCGTTCGCGTGCGCCAGGTCGCGCGCCGCGCCGATCAGCGCCTGGTGCCCGAGATGGACGCCGTCGAAATTGCCGAGCGCCACCACCGCGCCTTTGGAGGCGTCGGGAACATCGCGATAGTGGCGGAAGATCTTCATGCGCCGGCGTTCAGGCCTTGGGACGCGAAGGCGCCATCACCATCGCTTCGCCGTCGACGACGGTGGTTTCGCCGACCTTGCAGACGCAGTCGAACACCACCCGCCGCTTCTCGGCATTGACCTCGCGCACCGTGCACGTCGCCACGACCGTGTCGCCGATCCGCACCGGCGCCTTGAAGCGCGTCGTCAGCGACATGAAGATGGTGCCGGGCCCCGGCATTTTCATGCCGAGCACGGTCGAGATGTAGCTGGCGCTCAGCACGCCATGGGCGATGCGGCCCTTGAATATGGTCCTGGCGGCGAAGGCCTCGTCGAAATGCACCGGATTGACGTCGCCGGACACTTCGCCGAACAGCTCGATGTCGCGTTCGGTCACCGTCTTGGTGAAGCTCTCGGACATGCCCGGCTTCAGGTCTTCAATATAGTAGGTCATCGCGTCGTCCCGTTGCTTCGGCCGTTTTTATTCTGCAAGGCGCCTACCAGACAAGCGCCCGCATCGCCGCCCGCGCCTGCACGCCCGCCTGCGCGAAAAGCTCCGCCATGTGCGGCGCGGAGAATTCCGCTACGTCCTCGCCATGGATGCCGTCGGCGATGAAAAGCGCGTCGAGGCCCATGCCGTTGGCGCCCCTGATGTCGGTGTTGAGGCCGTCGCCGATGGCGAGCGGACGCTTGGCCCCCGCCAGAGCCGAGAGGACCACTTCATATATGGGCCGGTGCGGCTTTCCGTAATAAACGACGGCGCCGCCGATCTGTTCATAGGCCTCGGCCAGCGCGCCGGCGCAGTAGACGAGCTTGCCGCCGCGCTGCACGACGCGGTCCGGATTGGCGCACAGCATGGTGAGGCCGCGGCGCCCGAACTCGGCGAGCATGTCGACATAATCGTCCGGCGTCTCCACCTCGTCGTTATACGGACCGGTGCACAGAACGAGCTTGGCGTGCGCCGCGTCGGTCAACTCGATGTCGAGGCCGGCATAGATGTTGCGGTCGCGGTCGGGCCCGAGATGCAGCATGGCGAGCCGCTCGCCGGCCGAACGCCGCGCCAGATCCTCGCGCGTCGCAGCGCCCGAGGTGACGATCGTGTCGAAACAGTCGAGCGGCACGCCGAAGCGGCGGAACTGTTCCTCGAGATCCTTCGCAGGCCGCGGCGCGTTGGTCAGCAGCGCGACGCGGCCGTAGGAATCGCGGAAATGCTTCAGCGCCTCGCAGGCCGCCGTGAACGCGGTCGCGCCGTTGTGCAACACGCCCCAGATGTCGCAGATCAGCGCGTCGTACTCCGGCGCGATCTCGGAAAAATGGCTGAGGAGCTTCGGCTCGGCGGTCATGTTATAGCGGTCGCACGCGGACCGCGCGCCGGTCAATGCGGCTCGCCGTCCGTGGCGTTCCGCCCTGTCGTCAGCCGGTCCGGCGGAAGGGGATGATCGGCGCGGCGGCCGGTTCCTTTTCCATCGCCTTCAGGGAATCGTCGCGCACCGCGCGCGGCTCGCCCAGAAGATAGCCCTGCGCGAAGTCGACGCCGAAATCGAGAAGCTGCACGACCGTGCGTTCGTCCTCGACGCGTTCGGCGATCAGATTGAGGCCGTGGCGTTCGAGCAGCTTCTTGAGATCCTCGGCGGCGACTGCGGCGTTGGCGTTGCTCATGCCGTCGGTCAACGTGTGCGCGCGCACCTTGATGTGGCGGAAGCCGAGCTTGCGCAGCTTGGCGAAGTCGAGCGCGAGCGACTGGACATGGTCCATCGACAGCGCGAAACCGAGGCTTGCGAGATAGGCGAGATTGGATTCGCCCTGTGGCCCGGCGCGCAGCACGGCGTCCTGTTCGAACTCGAAGACGATCTGACCGGCCAGGTCGCGATTGTGGTGCATGAATTCGAGGAACTGCGGGAAGAATTCGGTGTCGGCGAGCGTGTCGCCGGAAATGTTGCAGAACACGCCGATGTCGCGCTGCTTCTGCGTCAGGCGCCGCACGATCTGCACGCAGCGGAAGAGGAGAAGGTTGTCGACCACGGACATCAGGCCGGCGGGCGCCGCGACCTTTATGTATTGTTCGGGCATGATGACCTTGCCGTCCTCGGCGCGCAGGCGCGACAGCGCCTCGTAGAAGCGCAGCTTGCGCTGCGGCAGGCTGACGATCGGCTGGAGATAGAGATCGACGCGGTTCTGTTCGAGCGAGGCGCGGATGGTTTCCAGCAGGTCGGCCTGGCCGAGCGGCTCGAGATAGGCCTTCACCGATCCGGTCTGGCGGCGCTCGACGATCTCTTCGGCCGGCTGCGTCCTGGCGCTGTGGGACATCTTGCTGGCGAAGTCGCGCATCAGGCTTTCGAGCACTTGCAGCTCGGCGACGATCTTCCTGCTCTGGGCGTTGGTCTTGGCCTCGAGCGCGGCGCTCATCTCTTCCATCTTGGAGCGCGTCTCGTCGAGGGCCTGTTCGAAGTGGAAGCTGACGCGCTTCAGTCCGGCGATCTCGTTCCCGGTGATCCGCTTTTCGCGGCGCCGGATCAGCGCGCTGTGGATTTCGATGCAGCCGAGCGAGAGCACGGCCGCCGTCAGGATGCCGGTCGCGACGCCGGCGAACATGAACACCGTCGTGCCGACGGTGGCGCACACCAGAAGGTAGGTCGCAGCAATCAGAACTTTGGTCATGGCAGCTTCCGCCGGCTACCCGGCAATAATTGCAGGGCGGTGTTTCTAATTGCTTAACCAAACAATGCTTTGCTCTGTCTCATCCCAGTCCCTAACAAGAGGTAAATTTGCCGGTCTGGAAGGACATTTTGGCCGCCGCCGGCGGAGCCGTATGATGCGAATCGATCAGACTCGGACGGGCGTCATGCGCTCAGCGGTTGCGACTCTGGGATTTCTCGCCGCGCTCTTGTTCGCGCCGCCCGCGCTGGCTGCGCCGACCTGCCAGGACCAGGACGGCGGGACCATCAAATGCGGGACGCCGGGCGCCATGCCGGTCGGCTGGACGCCGACGCCGCAGCACCTTCTGGAAGTGAGCAGGGCCCAGCCGCCGGGCACGGACATGGCGAACGGACTGCAGGCGCTTTATCTCATCGCGCTCCTCCTCGGCCTCATCGCGCTCCTGCCGGAGTTCGACGGCACGCACGCTGCGGATTGGGGACGCCAGGAAGGCGACGCCGACGAATAGCAGGCGGCCTATCTGGCGCGCTCGCGGATGATCGGGATCGACGCGAAGACGAATTCGACGTCGGCCGGATCCAGCCCGTCGCACACCCGCGCCATCCACAATGCAAATTCTTTGAGATCCTCGTCGATCTGATCTTCGGGCGGACGCGGCTCGAAGCGATCCCAGAATCCGTAGATGAAGGCGAGCGAGGGACGGCCCCGGCCCAGATCGCCGAGTTCCAGCGCATAGAGATGGCCGTTGGCGCTGCGCCAATATTTCCGGCCGGCGCGGAAGCCAACTGCCCGCTCGAGCGATTCCGCAATCTGCGGACGCACGTCGAGCTCCTGCTCGAAGATCAGCGGATCCGCGCGCAGTCCGGCGAGTTCCGCGGTGTCCGGCACGACGAACCTCATGTTCCGACCCAACGCTTGAGGAAGGGCACGATCGCCTTGACGATGTCCGGCCCGCGATCATCCTGAAGGAAGTGGGATGCGCGGTCGAAGTTCACCGGTCCTTCGGCATGCGGCAGCAACTGCATCAGCCGGTCGCGATACGCGACGTCGAAGACCGGGTCGTCGATTCCCCAGACGATCTGGATCGGCGTTTTGGCGAGTTCACCGAGCCGCAGTTCGATTGCGCGCATGTCGGCCCAGCCGCGATCGCCCTCCACGAGAGGAATGGAACGCGGCCAGGTCATGACCACGGTCTCGGAGTCGGGCTCGTCGTAGATGTGGTGGTACGCGCGTTTTTCGGCGGACGTCATGCCGCGTTTGGTGATGGTCGACGGCCCGCCGTGACTCAGCACCTTGAAGCGCTTCATGAAGATCGGTCCGATCAGGGGCGCATGCCACGTCGTCCAGGGCCGCGGGCTCTGGTGGAACGGACCCTTATAGTCGGTGAACGCCCACGTGTTCATCAGCACCAGCGCCTTGACGCGCGACAGGCGCTGCAGCGCGACGCCGATCCCCTGCGGGCCGCCCCAATCCTGGCCGACGATCGCAAATCCGTTGAGCTCGAGGTGATCGATCAGCGCGACGAGGTCGGCAATGTGATGGGCCAGGGAGTAGGCGGTATCCACACGCGGCTTGCTGGAATAGCCCGCGCCGATGCAGTCCGGCACGACGACGCGATAGCCGGCCGCCTTCAACGGCTCGATGAAGTCGCGATAGAGGAAACCCCAGGTCGGATTGCCGTGCAGCAGCAGCACGGGCGGCAGGGACGGGTCGCCCTCGTCGACATAGGCCATGCGACGGCCGTTCACGCGGGCGGATTTCTGGTCCCACGGGAACAAGGATTTGATCCAGTCGGGCTTCGGCGGCGTATCCAGCATCTGGCTTCGCTTTCGCAAGTCCGGCTACTATTCCACCGCACTCGCAGGGACGCAAAACATGACGACGGCTCACGATTTCAGCTTCAAATCGATCGACGGCGGCGCTCTGCCGATCGCGAAGTTCAAGGGCAAGGCCGTGCTGGTCGTGAACGTCGCAAGCCAGTGCGGGCTGACGCCGCAATATGCGGGCCTCGAAGCGCTGTGGAAGGACAAGGGCGGCAAGGGGCTCGTCGTCCTGGGCGTGCCGGCGAACAATTTCGGCGCTCAGGAGCCCGGCACAGAGAACGAGATCAAGACCTTCTGCGAGACGCGGTTCAACGTCGATTTCCCGATGACCGCGAAGGAAGACGTGATCGGCGCCAATGCCCATCCGATGTACAAGTGGCTTGCGGGCGAGCTCGGCGAGGATGCCGCGCCCAAATGGAATTTCCACAAATACCTGATCAACAAGGACGGCACGATCGCAGGCGTGTTCGGCCCGCGCACCACGCCGGACGATGCGGCGATGAACGCGGAAATCGACAAGGCGCTGTCGCGCTGACCGCGAGGCGACGGTTCAGAACTGCGGCTTGACGCCGTTCTTTTCCATCACGATCGATCCGACGACGGGGCCGCCGTCCTTGCCCGTGATCAGGTTGGCGAACACGGCGAGGCCGCTCCTGGCGTCGGTGTTCTTGGCCGGAACGATGGCGACGATCGCGGTCTGCGGCGTGACGTCCACCGTCGCGAGGCCCGTGCAGGGCTTGTCCTTGGCCATCGCGGCGAGGCCGACGCATTTGCCGTTGACCATCGCCGAGCCGTGATAGGTCACCTGCAGCTTCATGGCATCGCCGCCGGTGACCGTCGCGTTCGTCATGCTGCCGGCCTGCGTCGCGCCGCTGTGCACGGTGGCCACCGTCGCATTGGTCATGCTGCCCATCGCCGCCGGCTTGGCGCCGTCCGGATGGTGATCCCAGGGATAGGAGCCTTCGCCGAGGCCCTTGAGCGGGATGATGTGGATCTCCTCCGCCATCAGATC
>Ga0335080_10009015_pt1 | contig 10425 bp, 12 predicted proteins | sample Lox_Sample_34_FD_206720 | JGI IMG/M metagenome (GOLD analysis project Ga0335080, IMG submission 206720) | Soil microbial communities from Loxahatchee National Wildlife Refuge, Florida, United States - Lox_Sample_3.4 | ecosystem: Environmental > Terrestrial > Soil > Wetlands | place: USA... | reverse complement strand
CTTGTGCCCCGACAGGGAAAGCATGTCGATTGTGGACCGGGCCATATCCAGAGGGATCTTCCCCACAGACTGCACGGCGTCGGTGTGGAATATTGCCCCCTTCTCCTTGACGATGGCACCCATCTCCTCCAAGGGGAAGATCACGCCGGTCTCATTGTTGGCGTGCATTATGGAGACGACGGCCGTGTCTTCATCGACGGCCTTCTTCAGCTCGTCCATGTCGAGCCTCCCCTCGCCGTCCACGTTCAGCTCCGTCACCCGGTAGCCGCGCTTCCCCAGGTTGCGACACATGGTCAGGACGGCCGGGTGCTCGACGCGGGTGGTGATGATGTGCCGCTTCTCCGGAAAGACCTCCAGGGCCGAGCGGATCGCCGCGTTGTCGCTCTCCGTGCCGCAGGCGGTGAAGATTATCTCCTCCGGCAGGGCCCCCAACAGGGCCGCGACACGGCGGCGCGCCTCGTCCACCTTCCCCTGCACCTGGCCGCCGAAGAAGTGCATGGAGCTCGGATTGCCGTACAGATCGCAGAAATAGGGGCGCATCTCCTCGAATACCGCTTCATCTACCTTGGTGGTGGCGTTATTGTCCAGGTAGACCTCTTTCATCCCTCCACCTCCTCAACGATAATGTCATCGACAACCAGCTCGCGCAGTTTCTGCTCGACAAATTTAGCGGTGTAGCCGGACGAGACGCAGCCGGCGCACGCCTTGCGGAAGGCAATCTGGACCTGGCTCCCGGCGATGTCGATGAGCTCCAGATCACCGCCGTCGGCCCAGAGTAGCGGCCTGATCTCCTTTTCCAGGACATCCTGGATGAGCTGCATCTTACGCAGGTTGGTGAGCTTCTCCGGCTTCTTCTGCACCTCCCGGGTCGTTTCGTGAAAGACCTCGGCGATCAGCTCCTTGATTTTCGGTATGCAGCCGCCGCAGGCCCCGCCAGCCTTGGTGAAATGGGTCACCTGCTCGGCCGTGTGCAGCTTGTTGGCGGCGATGACCTTCTTCAGGAACTGGTCGGTAAGGCCGAAGCACTTGCAGACTATCTCACCTTCCTGGACCGCATGCTCATGGTCGTGGACCTTGACCTCGCCCCCGCGATACTTGGCAATGGCCACTTCCAGGGCCTCCTGCCCCATAACCGAGCAGTGCATCTTCTCTTCGGGAAGCCCGCCCAGGAAGTCGGCGATCTCCTGGTTGGTAATCTTCAAGGCTTCGTCGAGGGTCTTCCCTTTCACCATCTCCGTAAGCGCCGAGGACGAGGCAATGGCGCTGCCGCAGCCGAAGGTCTGGAACTTCGCGTCGACGATCCGCTCCTTCTTGTCGTCCAGCTTTATAAAAAGTTTCAGCGCGTCGCCGCAGGCAAGGCTACCCACCTCGCCCACGGAATCCGCGTCTGTTATCTCGCCAACATTCCTCGGGTTGAGGAAATGCTCTTTTACCTTGTCAGTATAGTCCCACATTTTCCCTCTCCTTCTCTAAACATTTTAATCTGATGCATTCGAAATTTTACATGCAATTTTTCGTCATTCCCGCGAATGCGGGAATCCAGGAATTTCGTGAAAATCATAAAAGCATTGGATACCCGCTTTCGCGGGTATGACAAAGTGGAAAAACATCAGTTATGCCAGTATGAAATCCCGTCCTGCCTTCATCACCGCCGCCAGCTTCTCTTCCGCCGCCGCCTCACCGTAAAGCCGCACCACCGGCTCGGTCCCCGACTTGCGGAAAAGGAGCCAGCTGCCGTCGTCAAGGATGAACTTGCTGCCGTCGATGGTGATCATCTCCTTCACCTTCAGACCGGCGAATTCGGCGGGACCCGCCGCCATCTTGCCCGGAAAGGCCTTCTCCAGCTCGAGCGTGAGTGTTATGTTCTCCCGCTTCGTTATGAATCGCCCCACCTGGTCGTACAACCTTTCCAGAAGCTTCTTCACCGGCAGCCCCTCGCGCGCCACCATTTCGGCCACGAGGAAGCAGGCGAGAATGCCGTCCTTTTCCGGCACGTGCCCTTTTATGGAAAGTCCGGCGCTCTCCTCGCCGCCGATGATGATCTTGTCCTGGCTGATCAGCTCGCCGATGTACTTGAAACCGACCGGCGTCTCGAACACCTCGATCCCATGCTTGCGCGCCACCGCATCGACCAGATGGGAAGTGGCGACGCTGCGCGCCACCCCGCCCGTCAACCTGCGGCTCCTCACCAGATAATCGAGGAGGAGGGCGATGATGTAATTGGGCTCGATGAAGGTGCCGTCCTTATCGACGATGCCGAAGCGGTCCGCGTCGCCGTCGGTGGCCAGGCCCAGCTTGATGGAAGGATCCCCCTTCACGACATTGATGAAATCGGCCATGTATTTTTCGGAGGGTTCGGGCGGATGTCCGCCGAAATAGGGATCGGGATGGTCGTTGACCATGCTGACCTTCATGTTCCGCGCCTTGAGCGGCCCGTCCAGGTAGCCGCGGCCGGTCCCGTAGAGGGGGTTGACCGCCACCGTGCCAAGCCTGGCGATTGTCTCGAAATCGACCTTCTCCGCCAGGTCCTTGAGGTACGTCTCCTGCGGGTCTATCTCCTCAAGAAGCCCTTCCCGTGTGGCCGCTTCCGGCGCCAATCCCTGGCAACAGGGCTTTCCCAGCATCTCGTTGGCCCGCCGTTCGATATCGCGGGTCGTTTCCGGGAGCGCAGGCCCGCCCCAGGAAGGTGAAAACTTGATACCGTTGTATTCGGGCGGGTTGTGGCTTGCGGTGAAGTTGACGGCCCCGGCGCAGTTGCGTCGCAGTATCTCATGGGCGACGACCGGCGTTGGGACATCACGTCGGCAGACAAACGCTTTGATCCCGGCTCCGGCAATGACCCTTGCCGCTTCCCCGGCGAAGCGCCTTCCCATGAAACGCGTGTCGTAGCCGATTATCACCCCTTTTCCCTTTTCTCCATTGGCGATTATGTGATCGGCTATGGCCTTGGTTACGATCCTTACATTATCTGCAACAAAGTCTTCGCACAATATACCGCGCCATCCCGAAGTGCCAAAGACAATACGTCCCATGGGGCCTCCCCTTATCATTTCCGCCGGGTCACGCCGGAACATGCTATAAAGTGTAGTGTTAAATGGTATAATATAGCTCCCGCCGAGTCAAGGGAAACGGCTGTCGGCACGGGATTTTTCCTGTTGACTTTTTTCTTGCAAAATTGCTAGAGTAAATCATGTAAATGATTACGCAGACAAAAGAGGAGGATTTACAATGCAGTGTCAAACGGTTCTGCCCGGCCAAGAGTGCACGTTCTGGGGAAAGCAGGGTTGCATATTTTCTGAGGGATCCTGTCAGGTCATCGCGGAGAACTGCGAAGGGTGTGACCGGATTATCGAAGGCACAATCGGCAAGGTCTGCAGCGCCTATCCCGCGCCGGCCAAGAAATGGCAAGGCGGCATCTGCAACTTCGCCTCGCATGTGAAGGTCGAGATCAAGAGCGAAGAGACCAAGGTCAATCCCCTCAAGGCCTCCAAGAAGGCTTCCGGCGGCAAGAAGAAATAGGCCCCTTTCAATTATCCGCAACTTAGGGGGAGGATGTAAATCCTCCCTTTTTTATTTTCCCGGAATACGAGGGATGCGTCATGGCTTTTGACTACCTCAGTTGCCCCCGCTGTGGTGAAAAGGTCAGGTCCTACAGCAATCCGTTCCCGACGGTCGATATCATAATCGAGATAAATGGCGGCATCGTCCTGATCGAGAGGAAGAATGAGCCCCTGGGATGGGCGCTTCCCGGCGGTTTCGTGGATTACGGTGAGAGCCTTGAACAGGCCGCCGTCAGGGAAGCGGAAGAAGAGACATCTCTTGCGGTGAGCAACCTGAGGCTTCTGGGGTGCTATTCGGATCCTGCCCGCGACCCGCGCCTGCATGCGATCTCGACCGTTTTCGCGGCCACTGGCGAAGGAACGCCCAGTGCCGCCGATGACGCCGCGCACCTGGCCGTGTTTCCCCTCAACGCCATCCCGGCGCAGCTCTGCTTCGACCACGGGAAAATTATCGCGGATTACAAGCGGCTGAAAGAAAAAGGGTTGATCTAACAGATTACTGGAAAATCCGCAGTTCCGGATCGCGTGTTATCAACCCCATTTCGTGGGCCAAGCGGAAAAACCGCTGCACACCGCTGATATGCTCCGGTGTCAGGTCATAGGAAATGGTCCGCCAGTAATCGACCAGGGCCGCGCGGCCAAGCCACGCCATATGCTCGCAGCCGGCGGCGATCTCCTCGTAGGAACGATAGGCCAGCTGCTTCGCCTCCAGCAGCCGGGTGCCGAGCAGCCGGATCTCGTCCGTCTTCTTCTCCGCGGCCTCGCGATCGACGATCCAGAGCGCGAAGACAAAGGGTAGCCCGGTCATTTCATGCCACAACTCGCCCAGGTCGTATACGTACAGATCATGGGATTCCTCTTTTTCCCTGAGAGCGGCATCGCCGATCAGAAGCAGGGCGCTGAACGAGCCCAGGGCCTCATGAAGCGGAAGTGGTGTACGCTCGAACCTGTTCGAGAATCCGTATCTCCTGGCCATGATAATTCTCAGGAGATTGACGGAGGTGTCGGATTCGGCGGTCAGGCCGATGGCGTGTCCGTCCAGCCCGTCGATGGGCAGCCGGGAAAAGAGAAGGACGCTTTTCACCGCTCCGATGGAGCTTATCGATAGTCCGGGGAGCAGACAGTATCTTTCGAACGACTTGCCGTATTCAAAGGATGAAGAGGGGCAGACGTCGATCTCGCCCCGGCTCAGCATGGCATTGAGCCTGGCCGGCACCCCATGGACGAACTGATAATCCGAGCAGTCGAAGTTCTTTCTGAGCGCGGTAAAAAGCGGCGTGCAGTTGGCGTATTCTATTTGTCCTATTCTGAGTGACATCCGTTTCTCAACCTTTCGATGCAAAAAAGGCGAGAGCCGCCTCCCGCCGTTGAGCCCCATCCTGTTTTTTCTTCATTCAGTCGCGTTCGGCGACATATTCCGTATAATCGTCGGCAGACATCAGAGAGTTAAGCTCTTCCGCGTCATTGACTGCTACCACCAACAGCCAGCCGCTGTCGTACGGATCGTCGTTCAACAGCTCCGGCGCCTCCTCCAGTTCCTCGTTTACTTCCAGCACAGCCCCGCTGATGGGTGCGTAGAGCTCAGCCAGCGTTTTCCTCGCCTCAACGGAACCAAAAGAATCATCCTGATCCAGCTCATCGCCGACTACTGGAAGCTCGACGGTCGTGACAGTGCCCAGTTCGTGCTGGGCGTAGTCGGTTATGCCGATTACCGCCCTGTTCCCTTCAATCCTCACCCACAGGTGCTCCTTGCTGTACTTCAGTTCTTCCGGAAAATCCATGGTCACTCCAGAACCGCCCTGTCAATAAAACCGGTGTCGATATTTCCTTCGATGTAATCCTTGCTGGTCATTACCCTTTTGTGGAAAGGGATGGTGGTTTTTATCCCTTCGATTATGTATTCGTCCAGCGCCCGTGACATCCGCTTTATGGCGTCATTCCTCGTTTCTGCATGGACAATCAGTTTGGCGACGAGCGAATCGTAATGGGGCAGGACCACGTACTGGTCATAAACGAACGAATCGACCCGCACACCCAGGCCGCCCGGCGTATGATAGGCGGTAATCCTCCCTGGACAGGGGGTGAATTTCACCGGGTCCTCGGCATTTATCCGGCACTCGATGGCATGGCCGGTTATCTTTATGTCGCTCTGTTTGTACCGGAGCTTGAGCCCCGCCGCCGAGCGGATCTGTTCCCTTATTACATCCACGCCGGTCACCATTTCCGTAACCGGATGCTCGACCTGCACCCGCGTATTCATTTCCATGAAATAAAAGTTGTTGTCCTTGTCAACCAGGAATTCCATGGTACCGACACTGTTGTAGCCGACGGACCTTGCGGCCCGCACAGCGGCTTCGCCCATGGCCTTGCGCAGCTCCGGCGTGCTCACGGTGGAAGGCGCCTCCTCGATGAGCTTCTGATGACGGCGCTGAATGGAGCAGTCCCTCTCTCCGAGATGAATGACATTGCCGTGATTGTCGGCCAGTATCTGAATCTCCACATGGCGCGGCTCTTCACAGTATTTTTCGATATAGACCTCGGGGTTGCCGAAACCGGCCTGGGCCTCGGCGCGGGTCATGGCAAACGCATTGGGGAGAGCCGCCGGCGAATGAACGATCTTCATCCCCCTGCCGCCACCGCCCGCGGCCGCCTTGATGATTACCGGAAACCCTATTTTCCTGGCGATCTTGAGCGCCTCGTTGCCGTCCCTGACCCCTTCCTCGGTGCCCGGGAGGATAGGCACGCCTTCTTTGATCACGGCCTGCCGGGCGCTTATCTTGTCCCCCATGAGCCTCATGGTTTCGGAAGAAGGCCCGATAAAGGTTATGCCGCAGTTCTCGCAGATCTCGGCGAATGCTGAATTCTCCGCCAGGAACCCGTAGCCCGGGTGGATCGCTTCAGCATCGCAAAGTTCGGCGGCGCTGATGATGGCGTTGATATTCAGATAACTTTGCAGACTGGGGGGAGGGCCGATGCAGATGCTTTCGTCGGCGAGCCGGACATGCAGGGATTCGCTGTCGGCCGTCGAAAAAACGGCGACCGTCTTGATCCCCAGCTCCTTGCAGGCCCTGATAATACGCAGGGCTATCTCGCCCCTGTTTGCTATGAGAATTTTGTGAAACATTAAACCACCCGGTACAAGGCGCAAGGCACAATGCGCAAGATTTCAGACCTTGTGCCTCGTGCCTTGTGCCTGCCTTCTAGATTGGCTCTACGACAAAGAGGACATCGCCGAATTCCACTGGCTGCGCGTTCTCCTTGCAGATTCTGATGACCCTGCCGCGGAATTCCGACTCTATCTCATTCATGAGTTTCATGGCCTCGATGATACACAGGACCTGCCCCTTTTCCACCACCTGACCCACTTCCGCATAGGGGGGCGCGTCCGGCGCAGGTGCCCGGTAAAACGTCCCGACAATAGGTGATGTGATACTCTTCCCCTCTTCCTCGGGAGGCGCCGCTGCAGGCGCCGGCGCCATCTCCTGTACCGGTGCGGGTGCAGGCTGCACATGCTGAGCTGTCGGGTTGGGCGAAATCTGGGCCGCCTGATAATGGACAACCTCATGGGGTTCGCCCCTTTTTATCCTGATCTTTTCATCGGTGCTTTCCAGTTCAAATTCCGATATATCGGTTTCCATAATCATCTTTATCAATGACTTTATCTCTTTTATATCCATCATCGATTCTCCTTTTTAACCTGAATCAGTGAAACCTGAACGTCTGAGCTGGTGGTATGCCGGGGTTAAAATCCAGATCACACGATCAGCAAGTCCTTGGGGACCGCAGTCAGAAGCCGGCAGCCGTCGCCGGTAACGACCACCGTGTCTTCAATCCTGACACCGCCCCAGCCCGGAATGTAAATGCCGGGCTCAATGGTGAAAACCATGCCTTCCTCGGCATTCTTGTCGCTGCGAAAAGAAACGACCGGTTTTTCATGGACCTCGAGGCCCACTCCATGACCCAGGCCGTGGCCGAAATAGTCTCCATACCCTTTATCGGCAATGTAGCCCCTGGCAATGTCATCCAGCGATTTCAGGCTGACCCCCGGTCTGACCGCCTCCATGGCCATGTCGTGGGCGATCTTCACAATATTGTAGATTTCCCTTTGCCTGGTGTCGGCGGACCCGACGGCTACCGTGACCGTCTCATCGGAGTGATACCCGTGATAAACAGCCCCGAAATCGATGGTGACCAGCTCTCCCTCTTCAATCACCTTGTCGCTGGCCTTGCCATGGGGCATCGCTCCCCTTGGACCGGATGCGACAATAAAGTCAAACGACTTATCATCGGCACCGGCCTTCCTCATGGCGAACTCAAGGGTCAGAGCGATCTCGCGCTCCACGGCACCCGGTTTGATCGAATCGAGAACGCCGAGTAACGACTGGGAGGCGATTCCGGCGCTGCCTGCAAGGAGCTTCAATTCGTCGGGGTCCTTGCGGATGCGCAGGTCATCAAGCTCGGCGCCGATGGGAATCAGTTCCGCGTCCGGCGCGGCCTCGCAAAGTGTCTTCAAAAAAGCGACGGTCGTCTGCTCCGCCTCGAATCCTGCCCTGCCTATGGACTCGCGCTTCAATAGAGAGGCGATCCCGTCTACCTTGATGCGATATTCGATAATTTCCGTTGCCGCCACTTCCCGTGACGACTGCGTGGTATAACGGGAATCGGTCAGAAACCATGCCTGGTCCCGGCCCACGACCAGAGCGCCGTCGCTGCCGGTAAAACCGGCAAGATATCTTATGTTGGGGAGGCCGAGAAAAATAACGGCGTCAACATTGAATCTCTCCAGATATCCTCGGACGGAAGAGATTCTGTTATTTATCATAATCAACCCCCTATTACAATCCTTTTGTAAGAATACTGAAGATGGCTCTGAGACCGAGCAGATAGCTGTCCAGACCGAAGCCGGATATCTGCCCGGCGGCCACGGGAGCGATGAAGCTCTTGGCGCGAAACTCTTCGCGACTGTGAATATTGGACAGGTGGACCTCGACGACGGGGAGGGCGGATGCGGAGAGGGCGTCGCGGATGGCGACGCTGGTATGCGTATATGCAGCGGGATTTATCAGTATGCCGTCACAGGAGCCGATTACGGATTGGATCATGTCGACCAGCGCCCCTTCCGAATTGGATTGGAAAAGGGATATTTCGATGCCCAGTTCATCGGCAAGAGCCAGGAGTGCATCATTGATTTCATTTAGCGAGAGATTGCCATAGATAGCGGGTTCACGGATCCCGAGGAGGTTCAGGTTGGGACCATGCAGCACCAGTATTTTCATAACGCACTCTCCTGCTACATCAATTCGCTGCGTAGGTTGGGGATTTCGCGTTTCAAGAGAAAGCGCCCCTTCCCGTAGTTCCCGTCGGAGTTAAGCGCCAGCATGATAAAAAAATCGTCACAGATGGAGCGGATGATGATCTTTGACTGGCCGGTTGTGATCATGATTTCTTCCATTTCTCCGCTTTTCAGAACTTCCAGGGTTCTTTTCACTTCCTTCATGATGTTCACATATTCCACCGCCACAAGCTGGAGATCAAATAACCCCTCATGGATATATTCCTCAATGGAAATTCCGTCAAACCCCATGATGACCGCACCGACCCCTCCCCCGACGTTTTCGACCATCCCCTTTAACGTTTCTCTGAGCTGCATCTAACGCCTCCTCTTGATGTTCTCAAGCCACATCTCCAATGTATGGATTATCTGCTCTTCATACACGGCCCGGGATTGGCTTCCGCCATCCGCGAGTGCTGCGGTGGAAGCTCCGTCAGGCGCTTCCATTAGCGCCGGAAGCACGGCCAAGGTGGCCTCCTCCTGCTTGTCCGTGGCCGGACCGGAATGCGCAGTCTCGTCTAGTTCTTCTCCGGCCGGCGCCGGCAACGCATTGAGCTCCTTTTCAACGGCGGCGAGCCTTTCCTTCAGCTCGTCATTTTCCGGGTCTTCCGCCAGCAATTCCCGATAAATCTCCAGCGCCCGCTCCGGGAACCCCTGTGAAACATAGAGTTCGGCCAGCGTCGCCGTAGTCAGCGGGTCTTTTCTCTCGGCCCCCGCAAAGGCCGGCGTCACTGCAACGCTCTCTGTGAACGGCAAATTCAGGGGGAGTTCCTCGGGCGATTCCTCCTCGCCCAAAGGCTCCTCATAAATATCCGCCTCCGTCAACTCAAGAATCTCTTCAGCCTCTTCATCCGGGATGGCATCCATTGCCGGGACGTCGCCATCCGAAGTCGGCTCCAGACAGAATTCTTCCGCCGACAGGTCGGAAGGGTCAGCATTACCCTTTTCCTCCTCCCCGTTCATACCTATCGCATCGTAGCGCTCTTGCGCCGCAACCGCGGACCGGTTATCGACTTCCGCTATCCTCTTCAGGGAACTGAGCAGCATCCTGCTCTCCACATCCTCGGGGTTCTGGACAAGAATGGTCTGCAACGTCGCTTCGGCGGAAGATATGTCACCGGCGTCGATATAAATCTGACTCAGGATCCGCAGGGCAAGCAGATTGTCGGGAGTAACTCTTATCACCTTTTCAAGAGCATCCCGACATTCCGCATTCATTCCTTTTTCGTGGTAGGCCCTGCCCAGGGCCATATAACCTCCGACGTATTCCGGGTGCAATTCACATCCGCGTTTGGCAACCATGATCGCGTCGTCAACCATCCCCAGCTTGCGGTACAGTTCGGAAAGCGGCGCAAAACAGTAAGAATTGGGGTCCCTGTCCAGCGTATCTTCATATTTCTTTATGTCTGCCCAGAAGGACGAGCCGTCTTGCTCCATCTCAGCCTCCAATGCCTACCGCTTTCAGCAAGGCATGAATATCCCCTACCCGCGCCATGTGGAAATCACCTATACCACTGTTGAAAACAAAATTAA
>Ga0335080_10009014_pt1 | contig 10425 bp, 8 predicted proteins | sample Lox_Sample_34_FD_206720 | JGI IMG/M metagenome (GOLD analysis project Ga0335080, IMG submission 206720) | Soil microbial communities from Loxahatchee National Wildlife Refuge, Florida, United States - Lox_Sample_3.4 | ecosystem: Environmental > Terrestrial > Soil > Wetlands | place: USA: Florida... | reverse complement strand
AGCGCGAGAACTAAAGCCCGATGTGGTGCTCATGGATAGCAAGACGCCGGGAATGTCCAGCCTCGAACTGGCGCGGTTCCTAGCCCGGGATGCTCCGGACTCACGACTGGTTCTGTTGACCAGCGACGAAGATGAGGGGTACTTGCTGCAATGTCTCGAGGCGGGCGCAGCCGGCTATCTTCCGAAAAGCTCTCCCCCAGCAAAACTGCTCGAGGCCGTGCGCGAGGTCTACCAGGGGCGCAAGTACGTGAGCCCCCAGGTTCTCGGGAAACTGGTCGAAGATTTCCGCGCCCGCGGCCGGGCCCGTCGGGGACAGAGCCTCGGCTCACCCCTGACGCCGCGGGAACGCGAGGTGGTGAAGATGATCGCCGAAGGCCAATCCGTCAAAGAAATTGCGGCTGGGCTGGGGCGGAGCATCAAGACCATCGAGGCGCACAAATTCAATCTCATGCGCAAGCTGGGCATCCACAACAAAGCGGCGCTGGTCGCCTACGCGATTGAGAACAATATCGTGAAGATGAAAGCTGGAGCTTAGCCGGGATTCGGAAGCAAAGACGAGCGCAGGCTCCCGCCTCCGCTCTCTAAGCCGTTGGGATAAAGCAGGATCTTGCTCGATTCACCGGTCTTGAGCCGATCCATGCCCCGGGAGAAATCTTCGATGGCGATGCGGTCGGTGATCACCGGATGCAGGTCGAGCTTCTGGTTCTTAAGCAGGGCAGTCATCTGATACCAGGTCTGATACATACGGCGGCCGTTAATTCCCTGAATGGTGATGCCCTTGAAGATGATGTCCTCGGAGAAGTTGAGCGATATGGGTTTGGAGGTAAGCCCGAGCAAGGAGATGCGTCCACCCCGGCGTACGATGTCGAAGGCGGTTCGGATCGCCTGGGGATGACCCGCCATCTCGAGCACCACATCCACCCCTAGTCCGCCGGTCTGGGCCATGACGACCGCAACCACATCTTCTTGTGACGGATCCAGGATGAAGTCCGCCTTCATTTGTTTGGCGATGCGTTGACGATGTTCGTTCACTTCGATAGCGAACACCTGCGCCGCCCCGACCGCCCGGGCCACGGCGATCGAAAACAGTCCAATCGGGCCGCATCCCGTGATCGCGACGGTTTTGCCGGCAACCTCACCGGCCAACACAGCGTGCACCGCGTTGCCCAGCGGGTCAAGGATCGAGGCATACTCCTGGGGGATGGCAGGATCCAGTTTCCAGATATTCGATTCCGGAATGACCACGTACTCGGCGAAGGCGCCGTCGGCATCCACTCCGATGATCTTGACCCTCTGGCAAATGTGGGCTTCCCCGGTTCGGCACTGGAGACACTTGCCACAAGCGACATGCATCTCTGCAGAAACGAAATCGCCCTCCCGAACGTTGCTGACTTCACTGCCGAGCGCTACCACTTCTCCGCAGAATTCATGTCCGGGAATTAAAGGCGGGTGAATCCGCTTCTGCGCCCAGCGGTCCCATTCGTAAATGTGGAGATCGGTTCCGCATATGGAGGCAACCTTGACTTTGACCAGGACGTCGGAGGCTCCAAATGCAGGAATCGTGACTTCCCGAATCTCCACGCCAGGGGCAGGCTGCGGCTTTACGACGGCGAGCATACTGTTGCGCATCGTTGTGCTAGGAGGCCTTTCCTTCCTCCCGGGGTAGCCCGCGATCGTGTTTTCCGGCTAAGGCGCCGAGGTCCTTGGAGCGGCCGCGCGGAATGCTGAGCGATTTCCAGTGGCCGGAACGCAGGTGCTTGGCGAGAAAGATGATCTGAGCCACGTGCGCGGAATAGTGTGCCAGTTGCCGATTGATGGCCTGCAACACCGTGTGCGGCTCGCCGCGAATGGTGACCGTGCGCAGCAAGTCTTCGGCTTTGAGTTCGTCGATGGTCGAAAAAACTCGTGCCCAACCCTCCTCCCACCAGCCCATGATCACGGCACGCGTCGTCTTGTCGGCAATTTCGAACTCCTGGTCGCGATTGCGGTCCGGTTTCTCGCCGTCGGTCGTCAGGAAGTCGGTAAAGCGCGACTTCATGTTGCCGGCGAGGTGCCGGATCAGGATTGCGACCGAGTTCGATTCAGCATCCAAGGTTACAAACAAGTCTTCGTCTTTTAGTTGATGCATCGCAGCTTCTCCGAGCCGTTTATAACCTCGGAGTTGGCGGCGGACTTCGTCGAGGTAGTGCGCGCCAACATCAGTCATCTTCTGTCGACCCCCTAGTCATTATGCTCTTTTCCAGCCTCCGCCGCCCGGGGTTTCCACCCGTATTCTCTCCCCTTTGCGCAAGCGGAGATTGAACTTCCCCGGCAGAGGTTCGCTCGAATCATCTCGGCGGATGAGCATGGCCTTTCCCGGCATTCCGTCTCCGCCACCCCACAAGCCATACGGTCCACGCAAATGTCGATCTGCAAGCAGAGTCACTTCCGCATCGGCGCGCACTTCAATCTCGCGAATGATGCCATCCCCTCCGGCGTGCTTCCCCCGCCCTCCGCTCCTCTTGCGTAAGCCGTATCGGCACACCCTCAGAGGATAGGCATACTCGAGCGCCTCAACCGGAGTATTGAGCGAGTTCGTCATATGAGTATGGATACCCGAGACGCCGGCTTTGGTCGGTCGCGCTCCCATCCCGCCGGCGATGGTTTCGTAGTAGGCGAATGGCTCGCCGCTGCGGGGATCCATTCCGCCGATCGTCAAATTATGCATGGTTCCGGCGGCCGCCGCCGGAATACGCTCGGGAATCGCTTTAGCTAACGCCCGCAAGAGCACATCGACAATGCGCTGCGAGGTCTCCACGTTTCCCCCTGCCACCGCGGCGGGAGGGCGGGCATTGACCACGGTTCCTTGCGGGGCGATGACTTGGATCGGGCGCATCAGTCCGGCGGTAGCCGGAACATTCTCCGCCAACAGGCAGCGGAACACGTAGAAGCAGGCGGAATAGGTGATGGCTTCGACCGCATTGATGCTGCCTTCCACCTGGGGATGGCTTCCGGTGAAATTGACGATGGCACGGGGACCGGGCCGCTTCCGCCCGCCCAGGAACTCAACCCGGACGGCGATCTTTACCGCTCGCTCGCCGATGCCGTCATTGTCCAGGAAGTCTTCCGCCTCGTACGATCCGCGGGGAACCTGGTCGAGAAACATGGCCATCATTGCTTCGGAATAGTCGAGCAGGGCTCGGGCTGCACGTTTCACCCGCGCCGCCCCATAGCGGGAGCAGATTTCTCCCAGCCTCTCAACCCCGGTGTGCCCGGCCGCGATTTGCGCTTCTAAGTCCCCTTCCCGTTCCCGCGGAGTGCGCACGTTGTTCAGGACCAGGGCGAGCACCTCGGATTCAACCCTGCCGCGGCGCATGATCTTCATCGGCGGAATGCGCACCCCCTCCTGATAAATCTCGCGGCACAGACCCATCGACCCGGGAAAGGTGCCACCTACGTCGGCGTGATGGGCGCGCGAGGCGACATAGAAATCTGGCCGGTGACGATTGCCGGAGAAATAGAAAGGCGTCAGCAGGGTGATATCGGGCAGGTGGGTTCCCCCGCGGAATGGGTCATTCAGCATGGCGACGTCGCCCGGCGCCAGGAGAAAACTGTCCAGCAGGGCGCGCACCGACATGGGCATCGAACCAAGATGCACGGGCATGTGATCGCCCATGGCAACCACTTTCCCTTCGCCGTCGAACACGGCGCAGGAGTAATCGCGGCGCTCTTTGATGTTCGGCGAGAATGCCGTGCGGCGCAGGGACGCCCCCATTTCCTCGGCCACCGAGTGAAAGATGTTCTTGAAGATTTCGAGTTCGATGGGATCCTCAAGCATCGCGTAGACAAGTGTACGACAACCTCATGACCCTAAAAATCCCCGGCAGGATAAACTGCTACGCGAAGAATTCTATTGACAATGACTCTAATCCCCAGCAATATCTGGTTGTGAACGTAGCCGCTGTGCATCGGCGGCCACGCTCGAATTTGTAAGCAAGGGAAAATCGTTCACGGAGGAAAACTTCATGCCAGCCAAGAAAAAAGCTGCGAAGAAGAAGAAACACTGAATTGTCGCGAGCTTATGGCTCGCCATTCAAGGTTTTCAGAAAAAACCTCTCAGGCGAAATGCTTGAGAGGTTTTTTGTTGGACCCATACATGGTTCGACCCCCGGTTGAAGGTCGCATCGGTTCCTCCCGACCCACGCACTAGGAGGGACGTCTATCGAATAAATTCAGGAACGCGAGCTTCTCGGTCGCTGGAAGGAATGAGGCTTCGAAGGAGTTCCGCGCCAACTCGCGCAGATGCTCATCGGTGAAGCCAAACTGATTCTGGGCCAGCTGATATTCTCGCGAGAGAGAGGTGGCGAACATGGCGGGATCGTCGGTGTTGAGCGTAATCATGACTCCCTGATCGAAATAATTGCGAACCGGATGTTCGCCCAGGGTTGGGCAGACCCGAGTGAGCAGGTTGCTGGTCAAGCATATCTCCACCGGGATCTGCCGCTGGGACAACTCCTCCACCAATTCCCGATCCTGCCAAGCCGTGAAAGCGTGGCCAATGCGCTCGGCCTGTAAATTGAGGGCCCCCCAGATCGATTCCGGTCCCGCACTTTCGCCGGCATGCGCGGTCAACCGCAAGCCTTGCTCGCGCGCCTGGGCATACACCTCACGAAACATTTCCGCCGGGCCCTTCAACTCATCGCCTCCGGTTCCGAATCCAACGACGCTGCGGTCTTTATAGCGCACAGCCAGTTCGACGACGCGTTGGGCCTCGGCAGGACCGAATTGCCGCACCGCATCGAAGATCCATAACAGAGAAACCCCGAACTCGCGTTCCCCGCGCTCGCGCCCCCGCTCCAGTCCTTCGAAAATGGCTGCGAAATCCTGTTTCCGCCACAAGTACACTCCGACCGAAACGTATACCTCTGCGTGCAGAACGTTGTCTGCCTTCAGTTTTTCCATCAACCGATAGGTGATGAGCTCGAAATCCTCGGGGGTTCGCAGATCTTCCGTTACCTGCTTGAATGCCATGAGGAAGTCGGTGAACGAGTCGTAGTGGTATAGCCGCCCCATCTCGGCGGAGCTGGTGGGCCGGCCGTGCCGCGCTCTCAGTTCGGCCAGAGTGTGCGGCTCAATCGAGCCTTCCAAATGCAAGTGGAGTTCGGTTTTCGGAAGCCGACGGATGAAACTGCTCGGTGACGGCTCCGGGGCCTGGGCCATTTTGGCGGCTATTTCCTGGCGAATTCGCTGCGATGGCGGCTATAGAAGAAGTAGATCATGAGACCCAGCACCAGCCAGACTACGAATCGCAGCCAGGTGATGACCGTTAGGCCCGTCATCAGCCCTCCGCACAAAACGATGGAAATCAGAGGGAACCAGGGGACGAAGGGCACGCGGAACGCTCGCTGGCGATCGGGTTGGGTTCGGCGCAGGATGATGACGCCGAGTGACACCAGTGTGAAGGCGAACAGCGTGCCGATGTTGGTGAGATCCGCGGCGTCGCTGATGGCAAAAATTCCTGCCGGTATGCCCACTGCAAATCCCGCAATCCAGGTCGACCAGTGCGGTGTCTTAAATCGTGGATGTACGGCCGAAAACAACTTGGGGAATAGACCGTCCCGCGACATCGCGTACCAGATGCGGGCTTGGCCGTACTGAAACACCAGCAACGAGGAGATCATCCCGGTTAGGGCGCCGACCACAATCACCGAGCGGGAGAAGCGGCTTGCACCCAGCATGGAGAGCGCGTAGGCCACAGGAGCCATCGCCGCTTCTCCCGAGATAAAGGTCGTGTATTTCATCATTCCCAGCAGGACAATCGACACGCCGACATAGAGAACCGTGCAAATGATGAGGGAGCCGATGATACCGACGGGCAGGTCGCGTTGCGGGTCCTTGGCCTCTTCGGCCGCCGTAGAGACCGAGTCAAAGCCGATGTAGGTGAAGAACACAATGGCTCCCCCGGTCACAACGCCGCCGAAGCCGGACGGCGCAAAGGGCCGCCAATTGCTGGGATTCACCAGCATGCCACCCACCACAAGAAACACCAGGATGGCGCCAATTTTGATCGCCACCATGACGTTGTTGGCTTCGGCAGATTCACGCACCCCGCGCACCAGCAGGACGGTAAGAATGAAGATGATAACAAAGCCGGGTACGTTGAAATACGAACCCGTCCAACGCCCAGCCTCCCAGACAGGAGTCGACCATCGATCGGGGAGATTCAGTCCGAAGGATGCCAGTTGTTCCTTGGTATAGGCGCTGAACCCGATGGCCACGGCAACGTTACTGACCACGTACTCGAGAATCAGATCCCAGCCGATAATCCAGGCAAAGATCTCGCCCAGGGTGGCATAGGAATATGTGTAGGCGCTGCCGGCGATAGGAATCATGGAAGCCAGTTCGGCATAGCATAAGCCCGCGAAGCTGCAGGCGATGGCGACCAGAAAGAAGGAGAGTGCAATCGAGGGGCCGGCGGGCGGCCGCCCATGCATGAGAACGTTGGCCGTGCCTCCGCCCCGCAACAGATTCACGATCAGGTCGAGGACTTGCGCATGCAGAATGGAAGGGGCTTGGAAATACTCGCCCGCTGCCGCCGTGCCGGTCAGCACGAAAATGCCCGAGCCGATGATGGCGCCGACCCCAAGGGCGGTCAGCGACCAGGGTCCCAGAGTTTTCTTGAGTTTGTGCCCCGGCTCGTTGGCCTCGGCAATCAGCTTGTCGATGGACTTGCAACAGAACAATTGCCTGTCCGAAGTCCGGATGGGTTCGTTTCCGGTATTGACCGGCGTTTGTGGCAAAAAGTCAGTCTCCTAAAGCGCCTTGTTTCAAAGAACAACGAAGAGCCCCAAGGTACACGAAGGCACTGCTCGGTCGCAAGATTCGTGCTCGTCGGGGCTCGGCATCATTCATCGAATCCACAAAGGCTAGATCGCTAGCGTTTGGCCTGGCCGCGAACCATCTTTTTCACCTTGCGCTTTTTCGAACCGCGGGGGTACTCGCGGGGGCGGAGGGGTTTTTCCGCTTTGCGTTTCTTGCGGGATGCGCGTTTGGACTTCTTGCGATCTGCCTGGCTGAGTTTCCTTGTGTTTGCCATTCCTTATGTCCTACCTCATTCGATTGCAGCTTGTGTGGTGCCTGGTTTGCTTTCCGCCCCTGGTTATGAAGCTACCTAAGCGCGCTCGAGCTGCGCATACTTCTCGACCAGCTTCTTCAGACCAAACCGAGGGAATTGTACCGTAATCTTGGCATGATCACCCTCTCCTTCTCGTCGGTGCACCGTGCCCTCCCCGTATTTCGGATGTTTCACCCGCTGTCCCGGACGGAACCCGGTTGCGCCCGTGGGCCCCTTGATCGGCAACTTGATGAGGTTGATCTTTTTTCCCCGGGAGGCAAAGAACTCGGCAATATTTTCAGCGGAATTGTAGGTGCGAAGCGGGAGGGAACGCTGCGGGCGGCCTCCTCCTTGGTTTGGGGCCCTCCAGGTTAGGCTCTGGTCCTCGTCCTCATAAGCGTATGGCTTTGACCCGCCGTCGGCATCGACTTCGTGAAATCGCTCGAGCGACGAGGTGCGGGTGCCTGCCCGGGAGGCTCGGGGCAGGCCCAGATCTTCCATCAGCTCCACGGGTATTTCCGTGAGAAAGCGCGAGGGAACCGCCGCGTCGGGAAGGTCGGTGCCGTAGCGGCGCCGATACACGGCGCGGGTCAAGATCAAAGTATCCATGGCTCGCGTCATCCCAACGTAGCACAGCCGCCGTTCTTCCTCGACCGCGTCCGGCTCGAGGAAGGTGCGGGAATGCGGAGCGAGCCCCTCCTCCAGTCCACAGAGAAATACCAGGGGAAATTCCAGCCCTTTGGCGGCGTGCAGCGTCATGAGGGTCACTTGGGCTCGCGCATCGTAGGCGTCGACGTCGCTCACCAGAGCCGCATGATCGAGGAACTCGTCCAGAGTTTCGCCGCGGTCGCGCGAGTCCATGGCGGCGTTGACCAGTTCGCTGAGGTTCTCGATGCGCGCGCGGGCTTCCGGACTGTCTTCTGCTTCGAGCCGTTTGATGTAGCCGGTGCGATCGATCAGGAACTTCAAAATTTCGGCCGTGCTGGCGCGACCTCCCGGGGTACGGAATGGCGCCGGGTCTCCCTCCTGGGGATGAAGTTCGCGGCCTTCCGCCTCCGCCCCCTCGGTCAAGGCTTCGGCCACCAGTCCGAGAGTCGATGGATCAAACGCAACCGCATCGTCTAGGTCGTCGACGGGCAGAGTGGCCGCCGCCTCCCGAGGACGAGCGGTTTCGTCCAGGCGCTCAACGTAAGTTCCGGCCAACATGGCCCGCGCGTCCTCGATCAAATCCTGGAAATGGCCGAGAGCATTCAATACGCGCTGAGGTAAGAGCCGGCGCCGGATGGCCTCGCCGATGGCAGCCCACAGGGTCAGACCAGATTCGAGGGCAAGCCGTTCCAGAATTTCCAGAGTAGTTTTTCCAACGCCGCGGGACGGGGTATTGATGATTCGCAAGAGCGCGATCGAATCGTCTAGGTTGTGGATCAGTTTTAGATAGGCGATGAAATCTTTGATCTCCGCGCGCTCATAGAAGGAGAAGCCACCGACCACGTTGTACTTTAATTGATAGCGGCGCATGGCTTCTTCAAACAACCGAGACTGCGCGTTGATCCGATAGAGCACCGCCGCCCGAGCCTCCCCGCCCTGCTCCCCAGCCTGGCGCAGGTAACGCGCGATGGAGTCGGCGACGAAAAGCGCCTCATTCTCCCCGTCGGATGCCTCGTAGTATCCGATCTTGCTGCCGCCCAGCCGCGAGGTCCAGAGATTCTTTCCTTTACGTTTGAGGTTGTTCGACACCACCGCCGAAGCTGCGGCGAGAATGTTTTGGGTCGACCGATAGTTCTGCTCCAGGCGCACGATTTTCGATCCGGGGAAATCCTTCTCGAACTCGAGGATGTTGCGAATCTCAGCCCCACGCCAGGAATAGATCGATTGATCCTCGTCGCCGACGGCACAGATATTGTGGTGAGTGCCGGCCAGGAGGCGCATCAGTTCGTATTGCGGACGGTTGGTGTCCTGATATTCGTCCACCAGAACATATTCGTAGCGCTGATTGTAGTACTCCCGCACTCGCGGCACTGCCTTCAGCAGGCGCAAAGCCTCGAGCAGGAGGTCGTCGAAGTCGAGCGCATTCGCCCGCGCCAGTTCCTTCTTGTACTCGGCGTAGATTTGCGCCACATGTTCTGTCTTGGGATCGGCCGACTGCAAATAGATTTCCTGCGGATCCAGCATGTGGTTCTTTGCCCAAGAAATTTGTGCCAGGACGGATCGTGGCGTCAGCTGCTTGTCGTCAATTCCCAGCCTTCGCATCACGGACTTGACGAGTTGCTGTTGATCGGCTTCATCGTAGATCACGAATTGCCGGGTGAGCCCGATGGGAGGAACGCCGGGGGTGGCCGAGGGAATCCGCAGCGCCTCGACCTCTCTGCGCAGAATCCGCACGCAGAGGGAATGGAAGGTCGAGATCAAGGGTTTCACGACCGAGAGGCCGCCCACCAACTTGTCCACCCGCGAGACCATCTCGGCCGCAGCCTTGTTGGTGAAGGTCATGGCCAGAATCGCTTCCGGCCTCACCCCAAGATTCTCGATCAGGTGGGCGATACGGTAGGTGATGACACGCGTCTTGCCGCTGCCCGCTCCGGCAAGAATCAACACCGGGCCGGCAGTGGTCTCGACCGCCTCACGCTGTTGCGGGTTGAGTTGGGAAAGAAAGGACAATGGTCAGGAAACGACTCCACCGTAAATCAATTCTACACAAAAGCGTTCTTCGCGGCGGAGCGACAGCTTTGCTTGGGAATCGCACAAAAATCGTGACCACCACGGCAAATCATAGGCCCCTGCCGTCCTCGACCAATCTAAGCCTTGGCCACCGTCCGCGCCGCCCTACATTCCTCGCAGGGGCACCAGTCGCGCAAGAACTGCCACGAGTAAATGCCTAGTTCGTGCCCATCATTCCAGTGGAACTTGATGGCGTACTTGCCCACGCCCTCGGCCGAAAGCGGCTTGGCCGCCGGCTTAAACATGGGCAGAGCGCCGGGAGCGGCTTTGGGCGGCTCGCCGGGTTGCCGTCGCGTCTTGCCCCGTTCCTCATCGCACAACGCGCAGGGACACGCATCCCGAAGAAAGGGAAACGTGTAGTGCGACCGGTGTCCGTCCTTCCATTCGATGTCCACACCTGTGCCGGCGGTGAGATTCACCTTGACCGATTTGGGATCCGCCACTGCCATCAACTCAGTATCGCACGAGCGTCTGGCCGCTTGTCTGGCGTGGTCTCGTCGATTAGGAAAGATATTTCTCTGTCTGGTCAATCAACGTCGCCGTCATTTTGTAGGGGTCGCCCGACGCGTCGTACTCGATTGAACAGTATCCTTGGTAGTTGTGGCGCCGCAGAA
>Ga0335080_10009013_pt1 | contig 10425 bp, 10 predicted proteins | sample Lox_Sample_34_FD_206720 | JGI IMG/M metagenome (GOLD analysis project Ga0335080, IMG submission 206720) | Soil microbial communities from Loxahatchee National Wildlife Refuge, Florida, United States - Lox_Sample_3.4 | ecosystem: Environmental > Terrestrial > Soil > Wetlands | place: USA... | reverse complement strand
CCGATGCGCGCCGGGCCGGTCAAATAGGTTATATATCCCAATAGCTTAGGAACTAAGCGGCGGGCCGGAGCGCCTCGAAGGGCGGCGGCACCGTGTCCCTGACGCTGGCCCGCTCCGCCATCCGTGCCGCCCAGGCGCCGAGAGCCGGATAGCGCGGCAGCACCTCTTTCCCCTCCGCCGTGAGGCCCAGGTAATAGACGACCGGCACGAGATAGAGATCGGCCAGGCTCATGCTCTCGCCGGTGAGATAGGGCTGCCGCGAGAGCGGCCGCTCGAGCTCGTCGAGGGTCATGGGCAGGCGCGCGACGGCCGCAGCCACCGCCGCCTCGTCGACGGGAAAGCCGAGGATGGGCGCTGCGAGGCGCGGGAAGCAGATGCCGAAGCCGATCCGCGCCACGATGGAATCGCTGATAGCGCTGACCCACTGGTCGCAGAGCGCCGCGCGCCGGGAATCCTTCGGCCAGAGCGACGGCGCCTTCGGGAACTCGCGCTCGGCAAAGCGGATGATGGCGATGGATTCCGCCAGCACGAAATCGCCGTAGCGCATGAACGGGATCTTGCCGAACGGATGCCGCGCGTCACCGTCCACATGGCCCGGCGGACAGGGCATCAGCGTGTACGGGACATCGCGCTCCTGGAGCGCCATGCGGGTGGTGCGGACGAAGCTGCTGTGCGGGCCGCCATAGAGCAGAAGCTCGGTCATGATCGCGTCTCCTTCCGGTTCAAGCGGCCAGTTCGGCCAGGTATTGCGCGAGGCAGGCGAAGCAGCCCTCCCAGCCCTTGTCGTGCATGCCGGCCTGCTCGGCATTGGCGAAGCCGTCATGGCGCAGGCTGAGTTCGGTCTCGGCGCCCTTCTCCTCGAGCACGATGGTGACGGTGGTCTTGAGATCGGGGTCGCGCGGCCGCCCCGCTTCGTCGAGCCAGGCCCAGGTGAAGGCCAGGCGGTGATCCGGCGCCACCTCCGTGAAGACGCCCTGCACGCGGCGCACGATGCCGTCCGGTCCCTTGAGGGCCGCATAGAAGCGACCGCCGACCCTCGGCTCGACGGTGCATTCGAGGCAGGTATGGCCCTCGGGGCCGAACCAGCGCACCAGATGCGCCCCCTCGGTGAACATCTTGTAGACAAGCGCGCGGGGCGCCTTCAATCGGCGACCGACCCGGATGACGAACCCGCCGTCCGGCGCCATCTCAGCGGCTTTTCTTGCGCTTGCGTTTTGCTGCACCATCGCTCGCTCCTCCGGCTTGCAGTTCATCGAGGTACTTCGCCATGCGGCCCAAGGACTCCTCCCAGAACCGCGCGTAGTCGCCGAGCCAGTCATGGGCGTCCTTGAGCGGGGCCGCCTTCAGGCTACAGCGCCGCCACTGCCCGTCCCGCTCCCGCTCGATGAGGCCGGCCCGCTCCAGCACCGAAAGGTGCTTCGAAACTGCCGGCATGCTCATGTCGAACGGCGCAGCGAGTTCCCCCACGGAAACCGCGCCCTTCGCCAGCCGCGCCAGGATTGCGCGCCGCGTCGGGTCGGCAAGGCAGCCGAAGACCTGGCTCAGGGGATCCATATCTATATTTAACCATATGGTTAAATGATGGAAGACAAATACGCCCCGCCGGAGGCGGCGTCAAGAGCGCCTGAGATTGGAGTGGATCGTCAGGCCGTAGCGGGCATCGCCGCTTCAGCCACTTTCTCCGGCTCCGGCGTCCGCATGGTGACGAACTCCTCGGCGGCGGTCGGGTGGAGGGCGACGGTCTGGTCGAACTGGGCCTTGGTGGCGCCCATCTTCACGGCGACCGCGAGCGACTGGATGATCTCCGGCGCGTCGGCGCCGACCATGTGGACGCCGAGCACGACCTGGGAGCCGCGATCGACCACCAGCTTCATGAAGGTGCGCTCGGTCGAGCCCGACAGGGTGTGCTTCAACGGCTTGAACTCGGCCTTGTAGATGTCGAGCCGGCGGCCGTCGCTGCGGGCGTCGCCCTCGGTCATGCCGACGGTGGCGATCGGCGGCTGGCAGAAGACGGCGTGCGGCACATTCTCATGGTCCATGGCCCAGGGCTTGCCGCCGAAGACGGTGTCGGCGAAGGCCATGGCTTCCTTGATCGCGACCGGGGTCAGGTTGAGCCGGTCGGTGCAGTCGCCGATCGCATAGATGTTCTCGACCGAGCTCTTGGAATGGCCATCGACCTCGACCGCGCCCTTGCGGTTGACCGCAACGCCGGCCGCCTCGAGGCCCAGGTCACGGGTGTTCGGGACGCGGCCGGTGGCATAGAGCACCTGGTCGACCTCCAGGGTCTCGCCGCCTTTCAGCTTGATGCGCAGGGTGCCGTCCATCTTCTCGATCGCCTCGACCTCGGTCCTGGTGCGGAGGTCGATGCCCTTCTTCTTGATCTCGGCGCTGACGAACTTGCGGACATCGTCGTCGAAGCCGCGCAGGACCGGCTCGCCGCGATAGAGCAGATGCGCCTTCGCGCCCAGGCCGTTGAAGATGCCGGCGAATTCGAGGGCGATGTAGCCGCCGCCCACCACCGCCACCCGCTTCGGCAGATGCGGCAGATGGAACGCCTCGTTGGAGGTGATTGAATGCTCGATGCCGGGAATCGGCGGCCGCTCCGGATGGCCGCCGGTCGCGATCAGGATGTGCCTCGCCGTCACCGGCTTGCCGTCGAGCTCCACGGTGTGGGGATCGACGACCCGGGCGCGGGCCTCCATCACCTGGACCTTGGACTTCAGCAGCAGATCGACATAGATCCGGCTGAGGCGCGCGATCTCCTTGTCCTTGTTCTCGATCAGCTTCGGCCAGGAGAAATGCGCTTCCTCGATGCTCCAGCCGAAGCCGGCGGCGTCGGCGATCTCCTCGCGGACATGGGAGGCATAGACCAGCAGCTTCTTCGGGATGCAGCCGCGGATGACGCAGGTGCCGCCCCAGCGGTATTCCTCGGCGATCGCGACCTTGGCGCCGTAGCCGGAGGACATGCGCGCCGCCCGGACGCCGCCCGAGCCGCCGCCGATCACGAAGAGGTCATAGTCGTAGAGCGCCATTCCCGCCTCCAGAGCCTCTTCCGAGAAACACCGAGAGGAAATGTAGGCGCGACTAGAGAATCCGGCAATGCTCCGGTTCGACCGCGATGCCCACGGCCTCGCCCATGGCATGGGCCTTGTGCTGCAGGGAGGAGAGCGCCCGCACCCGGGTGCCGCCGGCCAAGTCGATGTCATAGCGGGCGAGCGCGCCGAGATAGTCCACGTCGGCGATGCGGCCCTTCAGCGGCGCACCCTCCAGGGGGCGCAGCACCAGCTTCTCCGCCCGCACCACGACCTTGACCGTGTCGCCGGCCGTGACCGGCCGGGCGGCGCCGCCGCCGACGGTCATCGGCGTGCCGTCGGCGAGCTTGACCTCGATGGCGCCGTCGCGACCGCTGGTGACGGTCGCCGCCAGGAAATTCGCGTTGCCGAGGAAGCTCGCGACGAACTCGCTCTGCGGATGCTCGTAGACCTCGGCCGGCGCGCCCATCTGCTCGATCCGGCCCTTGTTCATGACGACGACGATGTCGGACATCGCCAAAGCCTCGCCCTGGTCGTGGGTGACGAAGATGGTGGTGATGCCGGTCGCGCGCTGGATCTGCTTCAGCTCGATCCGCATCTCGTCGCGGAGATTGGCGTCGAGCGCCGAGAGGGGTTCGTCGAGCAGCAGCACGTCGGGCTCGATCACGATGGCGCGGGCGAGCGCGATGCGCTGCTGCTGGCCGCCGGAGAGCTCCGAGGGAAGCTTCTTATCGACGCCGGGCAGCCGCACGATCTCGAGGGCGCGCTTCACCTTCTCGGCGATGACCGGCTTCGGCACGTTGCGGTATTTGAGGCCGAAGGCGATGTTGTCGTAGATGGTCTTGTGCGGAAAGAGCGCGTAGTTCTGGAACACGAGCCCGATGTTGCGCTTGTGGATCGGGATGTCGTTGACCCGCCGGCCGGCGATGGCGATGTCGCCGTGGGTCGGGCTGACGAGGCCGGCGATGGAGCGCAGGATCGTGGTCTTGCCGCAGCCCGAGGGGCCGAGCAGGGTCAGGAAAGTCCCCTTCTCGATCGTCAGCGACACGCCCTCCACGGCGACGAAATTGCCGTAGGCGAGAGTGATGTCCTTCAGCTCGACGGCGTTTGTCATCGGGAGATCATCTGGAGGGTTTCATTGCGGGGCACCCCCACCCAACCCTCCCCCGAAATCGGGGGAGGGCTTAGCGTGGTGGTGTTAGATCATACGAGAATCACGCACCCTTGGAGATGCGGTCCCACTGCTTGGTCCAGTCGTCGTTGTGCGCCGCCCAGTAGTTGGGATCGGCGAAGGTCAGCGCCTTGAACTCGCCGGTCGGGTCGAAGGCCGGGAGCTTGGCGATCTTGTCGGTGAGCTTCACCTTCCTGGGATCAAGCGACGGCGGATAGTTCTGGCCCTCGGCGACCGCGATCGAGGTCGTGGGGTCGAGCATGAAGTTCACCAGCTCCTCGCATTCCGCCATCGGCGAGCCTTTGAGGATCAACATGTCCTCGAGCCAGGCATAGCTGCCCGGCGGGTCGAGATAGCCGATCGGCGCGCCCTGCTGCTGCAGCGCCGCCACGCGGCCGGACCAGGCCTCGGTGACGACGATCTCCTCCTTCGCCATCAGGTCCATGAGCTCGGAGCCGGACTGCCAGTACTTCTTGGTGAGGTCGCGGGCCTCGCGCACCTTGGCCCAGATCGCGTCCATGTCCTTGGCGTCGTTCGGGTTCTGGCCGGTCTGCAGCGCGGCGTACCAGACCCGGGTGATCATGCTGCCATAGCCGCCGATCTTGCCCTTGTACTTCGGATCGACCAGCAGGTTGGCGCCCTTCTCCTTCGCCTCCGCATCCGAGATGTACTTGGTGTTGTACGCGATACCGGTCGTGCCGTAGTCGTAGGGCGCGCTGGAGAGCTTCGGCGTCAGCTTGCGGAACGGATCGATCATCGCCGGCAGCACGTTGGCGAGGTTCGGGATGTTCGCCTCGTTGATCTCCGAGGTCCAGCCGAGATCGACATACTTCTTGTAGTATTCGATGCCCGAGGAGTGGACGATCTGGTAGTCGCCGGGATTGGCGCTCTTGATCTTGGTGATGAGCACGTCCTCGTCGTCGAAGGTGCCCTGCACCACCTTGCGGCCGGTCTTCGCGGTGTAGGGCTGGAAGGCGTATTTGTCGATCGCCTCCTGGACGACGCCGCCCCAGCCGTCGAAGCGCACTTCCTTGACGTCGGCCAGCGCCTTGCGGCCCCAGCTGGTCATGACGCCCATCGAGGCCGCGGCGGCCGCCGTCAGCCCCAGGAAGCGCCGGCGGCCCATGCCGCCATTGCCGTAGATCTCCTTCAGTCGCTCGAGGCGACGGGTCGAACTCATCTTCATCTCTCGCACTCCTCCGTTTTCGACTTCTTCCGCGTTATGCCGTCGCTTCTGTCTGGCGACGGATCTTCAGGCGCGCCACGGCGCCGCCCAGCAGCGGCAGCCCCACCGTGATGACGATCATCAGGGTGCCGAGCGCGTTCACTTCCGGGCTGATCGAGACCTTCAGCATGGCCAGGATCTCGGTCGGCATGGTCTCGACCCCCGGCGGGCGCCAGAACACGCTGGCCGAGACGTTGTCGAACGAGATGGTGAAGGCGAGCAGCAGGCCCGCCAGCACCGCCGGCATGATCAGCGGCATGGTGATCTCACGAAAGGTCTGCCAGCGGTTGGCGCCGAGCGACAAAGCCGCCTCCTCATAGACCCGCTTCACGCCGATGAGGCGCGCCTGCACCACCAGCACCACATAGGGCAGCGAGAGCAGGATGTGGCCCGCCAGCAGCAGGCCGAAATTCGGCTTCATCCCCACCGCGCGGTTGGCGAGCAGCAGGCCGACGCCGAGCACCGTCTCCGGCACCAGCACCGGCCCGACGATCATGGCATTGACCCAGTGCTTGCCGGGGAAGTCGTAGCGCACCAGCGCCAGCGCCGCCATGGTGCCGAGCCCGGTGCAGACCACCGCCGTCGTCAGGCCGATCCAGAGCGAGGTCTGGAAGGCGCGCACGATCGCCGCATCGTCGAACAGCTTCGCATACCATTGCAGCGAGAGCCCGGTCATCGGAAAGCCGCCGAAGCGCGACGCGTTGACCGAGAGGATCAGCACGACCCCGATCGGCGCGAACATGAAGACATAGACCAGGAAGGTGTAGAGCTTGATCAGCCACCAGCCGCGCGCGTGTTCGGTCACTTTGAGAGCCCCTTGAAGATGGTGGAGACCCCCATGTAGCGGCTGTAGATCACCGAGACGATGCCGAGGAGCACCAGCAGCACGATCGAGAGCACCGTCCCCATCGGCCAGTTCAGCTCCTTCATGATCGTGTCGTAGATCAGGTTGCCGAAGAGCGAATCCGAGCGCCCGCCCAGGATCTGCGGCGTGACGTAACTCCCCGCCGCCAGCACGAAGCTCAGCAGCAGCCCGGCGCCGAGGCCGGGAAGGGAGAGCGGCAGCGTCACCTCGCGAAATGCCTGCCAGCCGGTGCAGCCCAGGGAGCGCGCCGCGGAAATGAGGTTCCGGTCGATGCCGTCGAGGCTGACATAGACGTTGAGGATCATGTAGGGCAGCAGGAAGTGGATCATGCCCATGATCACCGCGCCCTCGGTGTAGAGCATCGGCAGGGGATCGGTGATGAGGCCGAGCGATTTCAGGGTCGCGTTGATGATCCCTTGCTCGCCCAGGATATGCACCCAGGAAAAGGTGCGGATGGTGAAACTGATCCAGAACGGCACGATCAGCAGCAGGAGCAGCAGCCATTTGTGCCGGAACCGGGTCATGGCGATGAAATAGGCCGGCGGATAGCCCATGACCGCGCAGAGCGCGGCGGTGATCGCCGAGACCCGGAAGGTCTTCCAGAGGAAGCTGCTGTAATAGGGATCGGTGAAGAAGTCGTGCCAGTTGCCGAGGTTGAGGTCCGGCGTCTCGACGCCGGCGGTCTGGAACTTGTAGAAGCTGTAGCCGAACATGATGACGATCGGGATCGTCATCAGGAAGACGAGCGCCGCCAGGGTCGGCGCCAGGAGAATCCAGGGACGCCGTCGCTCAGCCGCGGTCAGCATGGATACGGCCATTCGCCGCCTGCTCCGTTCTCTGCCCTCAACTCAGTCGAAGCGAAGCGCCGCTTCCCTGCGATCGGCCGTCTGTTTGCGCTGCGGCCGTTTTCCGATGTCCGGATACTACTAAGTCAGAAAACAAAAATCAATTGACTATCTTTTAGAAAACTGTCGAAAATGGCCGACCCCGAGAGCGGAGCGGGCCCCCATGAGCAGCTCGGTGCGCCAGCGCCTGACCCACAGCCTCGCCGGCGCCACGCGGGCGGAAAAGGCCGTCGCCAGCTACATGCTGGCCAACCTCTCCGGCCTCCCCTTCGAGACTTCCGCCACCGTCGCGGCGAAGGCCGGGGTCAGCGAGCCCATGGTCGGCCGCTTCTGCCGATCGCTCGGCTACAAGCATTTCAAGGACCTGAAGGCCGACCTCAAGGAGGATATCGGCGACCGGCCATGGCTGATCGGCGACCGGCTGAAGGACTTTCGCGCGCGCAGCCATCGCGAGGAGGACGCCCTGGCCCAGGGGCTGGAGCGGGAAATCGCCGCCCTGGTGCGGATCTACGAGATGGCGCACAGCCGGGAGTGGAAGCGCGCGGTGAAGCGCCTTGCCGCCGTCCCGCGAATCTTCGTCGCCGGCTTCCAGACCGAGCGCGGCATGGCGCATATCTTCGCCAACCAGCTGCAGTACCTGCGGCCCGGCGTGCAGCTCGCCGACATCGCCGCCGGCAACTTCGCCGACGTGCTCCTGGAGGCACCGAAGCAGACGGCCCTGGTGATGTTCGAGGGGCGGCGCTATTCCCGCCTCGCCCTGGAGCTCGCCGAGGAGACCCGGCGGCTGCGCATTCCGACCACCCTCATCACCGATCTCTACTGCGATTGGGGTCACGACCTGGTGGATGAGATGTTCGCCGTCCCCACCGACTTCAACATGTTCTGGGATTCGACGGCGCAGATGGCGAGCCTGAGCAACCTCATGATCAACGCCATCTTCAAGGAGCTCGGCCCGGCGGTGGAAGACCGCATGAACCGGGTCGCCGACCTCCACAGCCGCTTCATCGGCTATGTCGGCGGGCCCGGGGCGCCGATCGGCGGTCCCTGTTGATGCCGATTTCTGTTCTCGGAGTGCAATCATCGTGACCTTAGACACTCTTCAGAGCCTCCCCCACGGCTTCGACGCCGTCGGCCGCCACCTGATGCTGGAGGGGCGCGACCTGGTGACGCTCGCACAGGAGCATGGGACGCCGCTCTTCGTGTTCTCCGAAGCCAGGATCCGGCGCAATGCCGGCGAATTCCTGAAGGCGGCGCGGCGCGGCCACGGCCGGAGCACGGTCTGCTATGCCAGCAAGGCCTGCTCCAACCTGCACGTGCTGAGGCTCATCCGCGAAGAGGGCCTGAGCGTCGAGGTCAATTCCGGCGGCGAGCTCGGCAAGGCGCTCGCGGCGGGATTCACGCCGCAGGAGATCGTGTTCAATGGCGTCGCCAAGTCGGTGCCGGAGCTGGAACGCGCGATCTCGCTGGGGATCAAGGCGATCAATGTCGATTCCGCCTTCGAGCTCCGCCGCGTCGCGGAGATCGCCGCGCGGCTTCGGCGGCGGGCGACTGTCGTGCTGCGCGCCGTCCCCGGCGTCGCCGGCGGGGCCACGTCGGGCATCCAGACCGGCACTGCCGACAGCAAGTTCGGCATGACCGAAGGCGAGCTCGCCGAAGCGATCGAATTCGCCATGGCCCGGCGTGCCGATCTCGAGATCGCCGGTCTCCATCTCCACATCGGCTCCCAGGTGGTGGAGACCGAGGCGTATCTCGCGGGCGTCAAGTTTGCCGCGGCGCGGACCAGGGCCCTCGCCACCCAGCTCGGCACCGCCCCGGCCCTGGTCAATCTCGGCGGCGGCTATCCCACCAACTACGTGCACCGCCGCCGCACCGATGCGGGGCGGAACGAGATCGACCATTTCGCCGCTCCACGCGACGCGGCCGAGATGGTGGGCGAGGTCGCCGCCGCGGCGGACCGCCTGCTGGGCGGCGAGATCGAGATTCTGTTCGAGCCCGGCCGCTCCCTGGTCGCCGACACGGCCGTGCTGCTGACCCAGGTGGAGAGCATCCGCAACCGCCCCCAGGCGGGCGCCGCGGGACAGCCCTGGCTCTATCTCGATGCCGGATACAATCTCCTCCTCGATTCCGCGGCGGTCCGCTGGTACTTCCACATGCTGACCGCGAACCGGCTCGACGAGGAGACGACCCGGCCGTTCCGCGTGGTCGGCCCGCTCTGCGATTCGGCGGATTGTTTCTTCGACGTCGAGGGCGAGCATCTGCTGGAAGCCCTGCTCCGGCGCCTGCCGGAGCTCAGCGCCGAGCAGCAGGGCATCCTCCGTGCCGAGGTCGTCCGCCTGCCCGCGACGCGCCCGCTGGCGGCGGGCACCGTGCCCGGCGACCTGGTGGCGATCTTCGACGTCGGCGCCTATGCGCTGGAAGAGATGTTCCAATATTGCGGCCGGTTGCGCGCCGCCGCCATCCTGCTAGGCTCGGCCAATCATGGCTTTGGCGACCGCGTGACGGTGATCCGCCGGCGCGACAGCGAGCAGGACCTGATGGCCCATGAACGCCCCGCAGAAGCACACACCGCCGCCGCCTCCTGAGCGACGGGCTCCCGAGCAAAGGGCCGGGTTGAAATTCGCCCGCATGCATGGCTGCGGCAACGATTTCGTCGTGATCGACGACCGTGCCGGCCGGTGGCATGCGCAGCGCGAGGACCTGGCCCGGGAAATCTGCGACCGGCGCAAGGGGCTGGGCGGCGACGGTTTGATCCTGATCGAGCAGCCGAGAAACGGCGCCGATTTCCGCATGACCTATGTGAACCGCACCGGGATGGACGGCGAGATGTGCGGCAACGGCGCCCGTTGCAGCGTGCTGCGCGCCGCCCAGCTCGGCCTGATCGCCGACAAAGGCGTGATGGCGACCGATGCCGGCCCGATCCGCGCCGTTCTCGACGGTGCCATCATCACCCTAGCCATGACGCCGCCCACCGACGAACGCGCGCCGCAGCGCATCGAGGTCGAGGGCCAAGCGTTCGACTGCCATTTCATCGATACGGGCGTGCCCCATGCCGTCGCCTTCCTCGCCGACCGCGACACGCTGGAGCGGCTGGACGTCGAGCGCTACGGCCGTGCGCTGCGCCACCACGCGGCCTTCGCGCCGCGCGGCGTCAATGCGAACTTCGCCGTCCGCCTCGCCGACGGCTCCTATCGCATGCGCACCTATGAACGCGGCGTCGAGATGGAGACCCTCGCTTGCGGCACCGGCGCCGTCGCGGTCGGGCTGATGGCGCAGCGGCGCTACGACAA
>Ga0335080_10009012_pt1 | contig 10425 bp, 8 predicted proteins | sample Lox_Sample_34_FD_206720 | JGI IMG/M metagenome (GOLD analysis project Ga0335080, IMG submission 206720) | Soil microbial communities from Loxahatchee National Wildlife Refuge, Florida, United States - Lox_Sample_3.4 | ecosystem: Environmental > Terrestrial > Soil > Wetlands | place: USA: Florida... | reverse complement strand
GTTGACTTCCGGTCGGACGAGTGACCGAAATTCGCCGGAAGGGCGGGTTCTTCTCCGCCCTTCGAAGCGATGGGGTATCAAAGCATTCCTATGTTGTGGTCATCGGGGTCATTTCGAGTTCGAACCTTAGGCAATCTTTCGTGTCTCCTGATTGAAGACCATTGCTCCTTCAATAGCCCTGCCCTCCGCGAGCACACGCAATTCCCGCGAAGGAACGACAAATTCCGTGAAGCCGCAGCTCAAACAGACTACCGCTTTGGGAAACACCCAAACGATAGGCTTTTCGAGCCCTTCCAATCCAGGGAAGTGGATGGCAATTTCACACGGGAATTCCCGGTGGTCGTGGGTAGCACATCGCCTACAAGCTGCCATGGTTAGCTCCTGGTAACTCCTCGGTACCCGAAATTGAAGCCGTCAATGAATCTCCGCCTGCCTTCCTGGCCTCAAGAGAACGTAGCAAGCCTAGAAAATACGCTGCTGCATCGAGTTGACGGCGCTCGTGATCAGAGATGCTCAGGCCACATGCAGGTGAACACCACAGTTCACGAAGTCGCTGCTGAACAGCCTGATCCGCCTGTTCCAGTAATGAAGGCAATTTGTCGACGTCCTCCTCAAACAAAGCCTTACGGTACAACTCGGCCCAATGCTCGCTTTTCTTAATTTTCGCCATACCTGCATCCTCCACATGGTTCTCCCGCTTGTTTCGTGTCAAACGACAATTCGCACCATGGACGGAAGGGAACCGTCAACGGCGGAACCACCGAAAAGTGGCACAAGCTAGAACAGTGGTTTTAGCATCGAAGAACGTGAACGAGGTCGATCACAGAGGGCCCCGAACGCGCAGCGATCTCTGCGTCGGCGCGTGACTGGCGTACAGAGGAAGACGATTGCTTTCCAGACGTTGCGGATTGCCGCTCCGGATTCGCACCCGGAGTTTGCGTCCGGATCCTCATAGGGATCATGGCGGCATCATTTTCAAGATCAGCACCGACAATGACCGTGGCCCCTATTAGCACCAGAATCAGCAGCAGCAGGAGCCGGAGTTCAACCAGTCGCATAGGGTCTGTATACGCGGGGCAAACTGCATTGTCAACACCATCCCGCTCTCCTCGGCCTTCAGGACTAGAGTTGCCTTGGATGACTAAGCAGTTCGGAAAAATTGAAACTCCGCTGGTCTGCGCATTGGGCCTGAAAGGACGATCGGCTAGTCAGGCTTTTGCAGGCGTGCGTGATAACCCTTGCGGGTCCGAACCTGCAACTTCTTGCCATTCTTTTGCGCAAAGATGCGGATGTTGCGATAACCACCGTCGGGATGAAAGTCGGAGGGCTGATACGCAATGAAGTAACGACTGCGAATTCTGTTGCGCAGCTCTTTGAAAACGCTCCCCATGTTGAGCGCATCATAGGGGAACATCGCCTCACCTCCGCTGGACTCAGCAAGCGCTCCCAATACCTTATCGGCATCGGTCTTGGTTCCAACATCCTGCCGGGTGCTTATGGTGTAGACGCTGACACCAGTCTTTTCCTCAGTTTGTATAGCCTGCTTCAAGGTGGTGTGGCTGGAGTTGTCTTCCCCATCGCTTACGACAACGATGACTCTGGCGACCCGATCATCGTCGGGATAATCCGCCAGTTTCCAGCAGGCGGATGAAACTGCATCGAATAGCGACGTTCCTCCGGCATTCGCAAGCTGCTCGATACCCCTTGCCAACTGGGCTTGATCGGCTGTGAAGTCTTGAGTGACCGTGGTCTGATTGGAGAAACCTGCTATGAATGCCAAATCGGATGAGCTACTCAGGACATCCTCAATGAATTTGATGGCAGCCTGCTTTTCGAAAGAGAACCGGTCGTGAACCGAGCCGCTGGTGTCGATCAGCAGTGCCAGGCGCAGCGGAAGTTTGGATTGCGGTGCAAACTCCACAATTTTCTGAGGCGGTTTGTTATCGTCGAGTACCTGGATGTCCGATGAGTCCAGATCGTCGACCATATGTCCGTGGCTGCTGGCGGCAAAGAAGAGTGCCACCTGATCTACGTCCTTGCGGAGCGTCCATCCATGGGTTTCGCTCGGAGAAGACGCTGGAACGAATCCCGGTGCGGGGGCAGCACTGGCTACTGCGGCATCGGCCACCTCGTTGCCGGTGAGGCAGGTGCGGTCGTCTGGATCATCAAGAGCGCTTAACTGAGCCTTCAGTCTGTCGCTGTTGGGGAAGGTTTGCACTCGCGGTGGAGTCGACACGAGAGTTGTCTGCTGCGGGGTACCCGCGTTCGCAGCCTGAAGCAACACCTCCTTGTTATGCGCGAGAATCGCTAGATTCTTGCGGACTGACGGAGCGAGAGCATTAGAAGGATCTTCCGCGACTAGAAAGTTCAGTTCGCGCTCCATGCGCTGCGAGTCCTGGAGGGACCGGGCGGCTATGGCGGCGACATAGTGCACATTCGCCATGCCCTTGTGATCGAGTTTGTGTACGCGATCGGCGGTATCCAAGGCGTTCTGAAATTGCTGGTTTTGATTCTGCGCAAATACGAGCGAGGACAGGATGGCAGGGTCCTGGGGACGAAGCGATGCCGCTCTCTCTAGATATCTTTGCGCGGATGGAAAGTCTTTTTCCGCGAAGGACAGACGGCCAAGATTTAGAAAAGAGCTGGAAGACTTGTCATCCAACTGAGCGGCCGTTTCGAACTCCAACTTGGCGCGCTGGCTGTCATCCAGGTCAAGGTAAGCCAGTCCCAGACCGATATGAGCTGCAACAAATTTGGGATAACGCGCGATTGCTTTCTGCAGATGTTGGGTGGCTTCTTTCGATTTCTGCGCCTTCATCAAGGTAATGGCCCGGTTGTATTCCTGGATCGAGCTATTAGGCGCATCCAGATCGAGGGCTGATACCAGTCCGGAGTCAACCAGTGCTTTTCTCTTCTCCTGTTCTGCTTCATCCCTTTTCATGTCGCGGGTCTGCTGGTCAAGGTACATTTGTGCGTAATCGGCCAATACCATAGCGTCCGGACCAGTAGTCATCATTCCCCCCGGACCAACGTTGGGGAACGTCGGCAACTCACCGCCACCACGTTGGGCTGAGGATGAGAGAGAGCTTAAGAGCAGAGCTGCGAGCAGGCATCGGAAAACAGATTCCCGAGTCTGCGAACGAGAATGAGGTACAGTCTTCAACAAAGACCTTTTCTTTTGGATTGGCCGTTCCCCCACGAGATCCTGGTCGCCAACCGATGGATTGGATGGCGGTAGCCCACAGTTTGTCCGGCATTGAACCCCACGTCAAGTGAAGCTAAAGCATTCCTTGGTCGGCGTTGGATCAACCGGCGGCTGAGACTGAAGTGAAGGTGCAAAAGTTTGCGGTGTTTTGCAGAGACCGTGCTCTGCTCACGCGATTGACGTTGGCTCTCGAGGCTGGTTGTTTCCTACCTACGCGTCAGATCGGTGACGGTTACCTATGCTGATTTGGTGAGTGGGCAATTCGCCAGTTGTCCACCTCGCGTTCTGCCTGGTTGATTTCCTCCGGGCTCATGGACTTTCGCAGATCAGCCAGGAGGGGGGAGCTTTCCTTGATCGAAGTTTCTGCCAGCATCAGCCATTTGTAAGCAGAGACCTGGTCGGTGCGGGCCTTCTTACGCGCCAGCAATTGACCCAGACGGAGCTGCGCCTGCGGCATACCTTGCTCAGCGGACAACCGATAGTAGTGGAGGGCTAGTGACTGATCCGCAGGGGCACCCTTCCCCTCCTCGTACATGGTTGCCAGATTGTATTGAGCTCCTGGTAGCCCCAGGCTGGCGGCAGCGACGAAGAGACGGAATGCTTGCTCGAGATCGACTGGAACACCCTGGCCGAGCGCATAGCGTAGGGCCAACCCGAATTGGGCATCGGGCTGTCCTTGCTCCGCGCCCTTCCGATACCAGATCACCGCCTGATCGTAATCGGGCTTGCCCTGTGCACCATTGGCAAAAATATCTCCCAACCTCGCTTGTGCACGGGCGCTGCCGAGGCCAGCTGCTTTTTCATAGTAGTGAATGGCTTGGCCCACGTCGGGGGCTGAACCGTCGGGCGGATGCAGGTAAAAGGCGGCGAGATCCAACACAGCCGGAAGTACGTTCTGGTCTGCAGAGGCCGTGAGCCAACGTACAGACTCCTTGTAGTCCTGGGGTACTTCCTTGCCCCTTCCATAGATCAATGCCAGGTTGTACTGAGCGGTAGGCTCGCCGCCCTCAGCCGCCCGACGAAACCACACCATCGCCTGCTTGGGATCTTTCGGGATGCCTTTACCGTCGTCATACATCAAGGCGATGTTGGTGGCCGCGTCCAACGAACCTTGTTGCGCAGCCTTCTTGTACCACTCAAGTGCTTCCGCGGGAGCCGGTTGCGGCATACCAATTCCCATCTGCGAAAAAATGCCGAGAGACTCCTGGGCTGCCATGAACCCTTGATCAGCCGCCTTGTGCAGGAGGCGGAGCGCTTCTGCGTCGTCGCGCTTCAGCAGAGTGGCTTGGTGCCAGGCCAGGGCCAGCGTGGTTTCGGCTTCAGGATCGCCAGCGCTGACCTTCTGCTCCAGATTCTGGAGATCTTCGAGCTTCAGGGCCTTCGCCTTGTCTTGCAGTTTGTAGGCGCTCACGGTTGACAGTTGGTTGGGAGTGGAGATCACGGGCTCGGATTTCGTAGCGGCCATGCGGGGGGGCGTGGCTTGATCAGCTTTGAGCGTTGCTTCGCAACGCGGACGGCCGGGGCGACCGTCCCCACATGGCTCCTTTTTCTTCTCGACTTTCTTCTCTACCGATAGGGGAGGAGATGTCGAATCGGAAGGAACGGAATTTGCCCTGGAAAATGGAACCTCAATCACGACTTTGTTGCCGACGGACTTCACCTCAAAATTAACCGGTTCCTTCAAATCGAGTACGAGGCGCGTGATGGGGGGATCGGGCTGAAACAGCGCAGCTCGGAATTTTCGTACTGGTCCGTTGTTGATCGGCATTAGCCGATTCCCTGCTGGCAGCGTGAATCCCGGGAAATCGAACACGAGGCGATCGGGGTTTGTCAGTGGCACTCCTTGTGGCAGAAAAGGAGCGCTGAGGGCGATCTCGATGGTAAGCCCGTTTGGATTGAGAGTGATATCGGCGTGTTCAATTGCTGCAACTGCGCCCGCAGAAGCATGGCCAGGACCACCGGGAGTTTGCGCGCGGCTGCCGACGCTGGCCGAGAAACAAAAGCAAGCCACCATAAAGAATTTCGTAAAGAGTCGCGAGACCACAGATTCCTCTAAATCCATAAAGCGTCAGCTTCATTGTAATGTTCGCGTAGAGCGTTACGCTGAAACACAAGCGCGTCGAAGGTTTGGCACGCCATCAGTCGGCGGGATTGAATCCCACCATCCCATCCAGTTAATCAGGAGGGAGCAGACCTCAGGCGCTAAAGTGCGGTTGTTTTCGCGCCTGAGCGGCATGAGTGGAACTCGTGCCCTTCCCCGATTCGTTTCCGTCGCCAGTTCTACCGAAGCCTCTTCAACTCTTGATGGTCACGGTTTTGGTCACTATTTCGGCAGCTCGGCTTTGCCCGATACACTGAATTTGCCCGTTTGAACGGACGCCGCTTCTTGTGGCTGCGCACCTGCGAGTGAGACTGCATATTCGCCGGGCACGATCACGCGATTGCCCTTCGCATCGACCTGGCCCAGGGACCGCGGATCGATCGTCAGGCTGACGTGGGCCGATTCGCCTGGACCAAGATGGATTCGCTTGAATCCGGCCAGCGCGCGCAGGGGAGTCTCGAATGCCTTCGGTTGAGTGAGATAGAGTTCAACCACCTCATCGCCAGCCATCGCACCCGAGTTCTTCACATCGCCATCCACCGTGACCGGATTACCGGCTTTGACGCTTTCCGGGAGTTTCAGACTGCTGTACTCAAAACTCGTATAGCTAAGCCCATAGCCGAATCCGTAGAGCGGTTTCTCGGAGAGATAGCGATAGGTTCGGCCGCGCATGGAATATTCCTCAAATGGCGGAACCTGGGTGAGCGACGAGTAGAAGGTCAGGGGCAACCGCCCTGCGGGGTTGTTATCACCAGCCAGCGTTTCGGCGATTGCGGTGCCGCCTTCGGCTCCGGGATACCACGCTTCAAGGATGGCATTGGCGTTCTGCTGAGCCCAGTTGACGGCCAGCGCACTGCCGTTTTGCAGCACGACGATCAGCGGCTTGCTGGTGGCTGCGAGCGCTCTCAACAAATTTTCCTGCGCTGCGGGCAAGTCAATCGAAGTACGATCTCCGCCACTGAACCCTGCCAACTTTACGGGCATCTCTTCGCCTTCCAGGGATGGCGAGAGACCGACAAACGCAATCGTCACATCCGATTGTCTTGCGGCCTCGACGGCCTGCTCACGTAGCACGTCCGCCGGTGCCTGCCAGCTCAAGTCGATTCCGGCGGTCCCGGTACCATGCAGATATTCCAGACGAATCAGGTGTGGTTGCGTATCTTCGAAGGTGACAGGCGCCTGGCGAACTTCACCCCGTTCGGGGGTGCTGCCGCCGCTTTCGACCAGCAGTTTATCGTCGAGATAGAGCCGGAAGCCTTCTGCGTTTTCGCAGGCATAGCAGTAGTTCACGCGCACACCCACGTGGTATTGGCCGGGCGCTGGGGGAGTGAAACTGCCTGTCCACCGAACCGAATAATTGTTGCGCTGCAGGCCATCGACAGGGACAACCTTGTCCCAATTGAAATTGATGTTGCGGTCGGTTCTGGTGAGCACGGGCTGCCCTTTCAGGTCGGGCGAACTGAAATATTCGCCGGTGAGTCCGTCGCCAGAGCCTTGCGCGGGATGGAGGGCAGTGTGCTCGATCGGCATCGCGAAGCCTTCTACGAGTGTGGATCCCTGCGCATAAGTGATCTTCGCTGAGGAGAAGCGTTTCTCAATTCCAACCAGCGGATACACCGGCGAAGGCGGGGGGCCATTATAGTTGCCTTGCAGCGCCTGAATGAGTTCGGCTGTCGGGCCAACCACCGCGATGTTTCTAATTGCGGGCCGGAGAGGCAGGATGTGATCCTGATTTTTCAGCAGCACAATGGATTCCCGGGCGGCCTGCAATGACAGCTGGCGGTGCTCGGGCGAGTTGACTTCGGTCATCGGGATCTGCCCATACGCAAAGCTCGATGGTGGATCGAACATTCCGAGCTTGAATCGTGCGCGGAAGAGACGGCGCAGGGCGTTGTCAATCTCAGATTCCTTGATCAGTCCCTGATGCACGGCATCAACCAGCGATGGAAACGCTTGTCCTTGACCGTAGCCGCATTCGAGGTCGGTGCCTGCTTTGACGGCAGCGGCGGCCGCGTGGGGCATATCGGGAGTGTAGTGGTGACCTGTAAATACGTCGGCGACAGCCGCGCAGTCGCTCACCACGTAGCCGTCGAACTTCCATGCATCGCGCAGATGTTCGCGCAGGAGCATCATGTTGGCACAGGCTGGAGGACCGTCGATGGCGTTGTAGGCGCACATCACCGACTGGGCATGCGCCTCGGTAACCGTGGCGCGGAAGGCTGGCAAGTACGTGTCCTCGAGATCGTGCGGCGACGCATCTACGTTGAAGCCGTGCCGCAGCGGTTCCGGCCCACTATGTACAGCGTAGTGCTTCGGAGTGGAGACCACGCGGAAGTACTTCGGATCATTTCCCTGCATTCCGGTGACGAAGGCCACACCCATGCGGCCCGTCAGGAAGGGATCTTCTCCGTACGTTTCCTGGCCGCGTCCCCAGCGCGGGTCGCGGAAGATGTTGATGTTCGGCGCCCAGAAGGTGAGGCCGAAGAACATTTCATGATGGTCTTCGCGCATCGCCTGGTTGAACTTGGCGCGGGCTTCGGTGGAGACGGTCTCGCCCATCTTGTGGACGAGGTCAGTGTCCCAGGTGGCGGCCATGCCGATTACCTGGGGAAAATTCGTCGCGTATCCGGCAAACGCGACGCCATGCAGGCCTTCGTTCCACCAGTCGTACTTTGGGACGCCGAGGCGCGGGATCGGAGTGGCGTGGTCGCGCATCTGCGCAACTTTTTCTTCGAGAGTCATTCGGCCGATCAGGTCGTCTACGCGTTGTTCCAGCGGCAGGGAAGGATTCTTGTATGGCGCATTGGCGGGAGCTTCCTGCGTGTGCGCGGACCAAGAGAACGTAACGATAACGGCAATCAGGATGAACGTGCGGAACAACCGAGTACGGAGATCTGACATCGCGGGCCGACTCCTGTTCGGGTGAGTTTTGACCCGCCATTATATTCGGCAGGGCAAGCGTAAGACGATTGCCAAGGACCGGGCGTTCTGAGCGCTGACGGTCTATTCGCTTCAACCGAGAAGCCAGCAGCTTTACAATTTCATTATTCGGTAAGTGATGTTATTGTGAGCGACAAAATCCATAACCAGCGTTACGGAGGCAGCGAGTTCTTCCTATTCACCAACGCTGAAGATGCAGATCGGTTCCAGGCCGAGTGCATTGAGCATGCAATCAAGCTCCAGTATCGAGTGGATAAACCAGAAGTGTCGGTTTGATACGCGAACCGTTGCTGTGACTGGCGAAATATCCCTGCTATCGCCAGTTATCCGACCTCCCCGCGTTCGCGGCAAATTTGAGTTTATTCAGGTCTAGTTCCTATATTCCAGAATGTCTCCAGGCTGACACTCCAGCGCCTTGCAGATTGCTTCCAACGTCGATAACCGGATCGCTCTCGCACGGCCGTTTTTCAACACCGAAATATTAGCGATCGTGATGCCGACATTATCGGCAAGCTCAGTGACGCTCATCTTCCGCTTTGCCAGCATGACGTCGATGTTAATGATGATTGCCATAGCCTTATACCGTTAAGTCGTTCTCGGACTTTATGGCCACGGCATTCTCCAAGATCCGTTCAAACATCGCGGCCGTAGCGGCAATCACGACAGCTCCAAAGGTGATGAGAACGCCCATAAAAACCCCGCCGGTACGATCATCACTGTTGCTCAACATGATGAAAATCTCTGCCACCGCGACAAAACCGATGATGGCTAAGGCGCAGAGTTTTATGGTCCGCACCGCTCTCACGACCTCTTGCGAGAACACTTTGTTGTGCCGGACGTATCCCAACACCTTGAATGCCTGATAGAGCGCCGCGAAGAACGCGATGGACGCAATATAGGCGTACGCCAGGAAAGGATCGTGAAAGTAAATCTGAAAGAGCGTGGCGTGAGCATTCCGGCCCTCGATGTGCGGTTCCCAAAGCAGGAGAATAAGCGCACCGATACCGATGAGCACGATGACAACCTGAAGAAAGATCGTTGAGCTTCTTTTCACAGGCGGGCTTTCAAATCACTCACACCTTTATTCTGATCTGGTTTTATCGTTTGTCAATAAGTAGTTATCGTTATATCGTAGCGAAAGCCTGCTTCCATCCGCGCGGCACCTCGCAAAGCCGGTTACCACCGACCGAAAGAAATGATGCGGAACTCCGCCTCCAACTTTACTCGGGCACTGGAGCCGATATTGTCATGCAATCAACTACACTCATCATCTGTTCAGCTTCGTGCGATCCTGCCCGCGAGAAGACTGTGAACGATCAAACCCAAATAGGGACATGCCGACGGTACAGCCGAGGCGGCTGTCCCTACGTGACCGGTCAGATTCCGCCTTCGAAAATCTTTTTAGAGAGATAGCGCTCGGCGGAATCCGGAACAATCGTCACGACTCGCTTCCCTTCTCCCAGCTTCTTCGCAACTTTCAGCGCCGCGAATACCGCCGCTCCTCCGCTCGATCCGGCGAGCACTCCTTCCTGGACAGCGAGAGCTTTCACGGTGGCGAACGCGTCGTCGTCCATCACCATCATGACTTCATCGCAAACCGCTGGGTCGAAAGTCTTGGGAGTGAAACTGGTGCCGATACCTTCGACTTTATGCGGGCCGGGCTGGCCGCCACCCAAAGTCGATCCCTGAGTCTCAACTGCAACCGCATAGACGTGAGGAGATTTCTCTTTTAGAAAGCGAGCAACGCCCGTGAACGTTCCGCAGGTGCCGCAGCCGAGAACAACCGCGTCGACCTGTCCATCCATTTGTTCGTAGATTTCGCTCGCCGTGGTTTCGTAGTGGAATTCCGGATTGGCTAGATTCTCAAATTGTCCGGCCATGAAGGCGGCGGGATCGGTTGCAACCACCGCCTTGGCGGCCCTGATAGCCCCTTGCATTCCCTCCGCATCAGGAGTGCGGGTAACCTCAGCGCCGAGAGCACGCATGATGATGACTTTTTCTTCTGAAAATTTCTCCGGCACAAAGAGCTTGACCTTGTAGCCGCGATTGACACCGATCAGGGCGAGGCCGATGCCGGTGTTGCCGGCAGTGGCTTCAACGATCGTGCCCCCGGGGCGAAGCAGGCCATCCTGCTCGGCGCGGCGGATGATGCCGATGGCAGCGCGGTCTTTCACGCTGC
>Ga0335080_10009011_pt1 | contig 10426 bp, 4 predicted proteins | sample Lox_Sample_34_FD_206720 | JGI IMG/M metagenome (GOLD analysis project Ga0335080, IMG submission 206720) | Soil microbial communities from Loxahatchee National Wildlife Refuge, Florida, United States - Lox_Sample_3.4 | ecosystem: Environmental > Terrestrial > Soil > Wetlands | place: USA: Florida... | reverse complement strand
GATAAAGGTCCAGAAGTGAGGAGGCGCGGGATGATTCCGGGGTGTTGGCGGGCTGGGCTGCATCTTGCGCGCGAAGAAGAAGCGGCAGAAAGAAGAAAAGCGGAAATGCGAGTATGCAGACACGCACGGGAAATCGCATGCGAGCAGGCGCCATCGCATAAGGATATTTTAGTGACGAGACAATGGGAGAATTCTTTTTTCGGCGAGAGAAAGCTCACCGCCTGCGCTCCCGCCTCAGCACGCCCGAGTGGCGGGCCAGCTCCCCGGAAAAACGAGGAGTTTCGGCGGCACTCAATGGTGCCCGCCAGCGCACCTGAAAGCGCCAGCGCCGGCGGTTTTCCTGCTGGTCATACTTGCGGGCAACGGAAATGATAGTGCATCCCTCGGCCGCCAGGCGGCAGGGAGAAATGACGGCAAGGCGAAATTCCAGATAAGCTAGAAGGCGCCAACACCAAAAACCGATTGCCCATGCCATGCCAACGCGCTTTCAAAATCCTTGCGCTGCTGGCCGCGCTTTTTCTCGCCAACTGCACGTGGGCGCAACGCCCGGTTCCGGTGGATGGCTATCGGATTGTGCATACCTACCCGCACGACCCGGATGCCTTTACCCAAGGCCTGGTTTACGTTGGCGGATATCTCTACGAAAGCACCGGGCGCAACGGCAAGTCGTCGCTGCGCATGGTGGAATTGACCACCGGCCGGGTGCTGCGGCGCTACGATCTGGCGGAGAAATATTTCGGCGAAGGGCTGACCAGCTGGGGAAATGAACTGATTCAGCTCACCTGGACCGCCGGGCTGGGCTTTGTTTACGACCGGCAGAGTCTTCGCTGGCAGCGCAGCTTTCACTATGAGGGCGAGGGCTGGGGGCTCACCCAGGACGGCAGGCAGCTGATTTTGAGTGATGGCACGGCCTTCCTGCGCTTCTTGAATCCGCAGACCTTCACGGAAACCGGCCGGGTGCTCGTCAGCGACGGCAGCGGACGCCCCGTCTCCGATATCAACGAGCTGGAATACGTGCGCGGCGAGGTTTACGCCAATATCTGGCACACGGACCGCATCGCCCGCATCTCGCCACGCACGGGGAAGATTCTGGGATGGATTGACCTGAGCGGGCTGATGCCGAAGAGCCAGCTTACAGACCCCGAGGCAGTGCTCAACGGCATCGCTTACGACGCGAAGGGCGGCCGGCTGTTCGTGACCGGCAAGCTGTGGCCGAAGCTGTTTGAGATCAAAGTAGTGGCGGCGGGATCTCATCCGCGTTAACCAGGCAGATGGCTTCTCGGGGGCGCAGGCGCGAAGGGCCGCGCGCCTTTACGGTGCCGCCCGATTCCTTGCCTTTTTCAATCGTGGGCAGAATCGGCCCGATTCGGCCGCTTTCCGAAATCGGGAATGGCGGTAACTCTTTCCCGCCTTTTCGGCTTCCTGTGATCTTTCATGGTTGAGCGTCTCCTTGCTACTCTCGCCAAAGGTTTCCAATCATCAATCTCATGCGAATTGTGAAGGCCGTCATTCCCAATGCCGGGCGAGTCTGAGTCGCAATCGAAGAGCCAGGTCTGCGATGCATCCAGAATCGGAATCTGAGCAGCCGCAGGCGGGGACTGCCTTATCTTCAAGCTTAACTTTCCCAACGCCGCCGGGGCGTTCCCTGGGCCTGGAACGCCAACTGCGGCGAAGCGTGATTGCCTTGGGCGCGGTGGCCGTGGCGTTGATGGCGTCGTTAAGCCTGATGGCCTGGCGTAACGCGCGCAAAGCGGCCGAGGATTCGGACTGGGTCGCTCACACCCAAGAGGTAAGGTTCGGGCTGGAGTACGCGCTGCGCGACCTGGTGGATGCGCACAGCGGCGTTCGCGGGTTTGCCCTGACTGCGAACAGCTATTTCCTATCACCCTACGAGGGGGCCGAGGGCAAATTCCGCGGCGATTTGCAGCGGCTGCGCAATCTCACCGCCGACAACCCTCGCCAGCAGCGCAGTATGGTAGGGCTGAGCGCGCAAGCCGAGGCGGTGCTGGCAGACGCCCGGGAGATCGTTCTGGCCCGCAAGCGCGGCGCCGCGCCCTCCGCCGCCCTTCTGGTACAGAGCAAGCAAGACATGGACGCCGTACGCGGCAGCATTCGCCAGATGGAAAATGAAGAGAGCCGCCTTCTGCTGGAGCGCGAGCAACGAAGCCGCTCGCAAAGGAATACGACGGCTACGGTCATGATTCTGGGTTCGCTGCTGGGCATTGCTTTCGTGAGCATCGCAATTTTCGCTGTCCGCTACGAACTGGGCGGCATGGTGCAGGCGCGCCAGCAGGTGGATCGGCTCAATAGGGACCTGGACCGCCGGGTAGAGGAGCGCACGGCAGAGTTGGGCGAGAGCGAAGGCCGGCTGGAGGGCGTGATTCAGTCGGCCATGGACGCCATCATTACGCTCGACGATCAACAACGGATCGTACTGTTTAATGCGGCGGCGGAGAGCATGTTCCGCTGCTCGGCCGCAGAGGCGACCGGGCGCAGCATTGATCAATTTATTCCGCAACGCTTCCGGCCGGCGCATGCCGAGCATGTGCGCCGCTTTGCCGCCACCGGAACCACCAGCCGGCGTATGGGTGGGGCCGGGATACTGTGGGGGTTGCGCGCGGATGGCGGAGAGTTTCCCATGGAGGCCTCCATTTCGCAGACCATCGCCCGGGGGGAGAAGCTGTTTACGGTGATTATGCGGGACATCACCGAGCGCCGCGAGGCGGTGGCCAGCCGGCTGCGCCTGGCCGCGATTGTGGATTCGACCGACAGCGCCGTGCTCAGCAAAGACCTTAGCGGTACGGTGACCAGCTGGAACCGCGCAGCCGAGCGGCTGTTCGGCTACAGCGAAGCCGAGATGCTGGGGCAGCATGTCAACCGGATCATTCCCCCCCAACTGTGGGACGAGGAGAAGCAATCTCTACGCCAGATCGCCCAGGGCGCCCAGGTGCGGCGCGAGGAAACGGTGAGGCGGAGGAAAGACGGTTCGCTGGTTCAGGTATCTCTTATTTTGTCGCCCGTGCGGGATGCCAGCGGCGAGGTGGTGGGGGCTTCCAGCATCGCCTACGACATCACCCGGCGCAAACAGGCCGAGGAGGCCTTGCGCGCGAGCCACGACCGGCTGAAAAGAGTGCTGGAGGTGGAGACCGTGGGGGTGATGTTCTGGGACCTGACTACGGGCCACCTGATTGACGCCAACGACACCTTCCTGAAGCTGATGGGCTACGGCCGGGGCGACATCGAGGCGCGCGCGCTTACCTGGCAGAAGCTGACTCCGCCGGAATTCCATGAGCTGAGCCTGGCGGAGTTGAGGAAGTTCGCGGCCACCGGACGGGTTGGCCCCTACGAGAAGGAATATCTGCACAAAGACGGCACGCGGCAGTGGTTCGTGTTTGCCGGCAGCTCGCTCGGCGACAACACCTGCGTGGAGTTCTGCGTGGACATCTCCGGCCGGAAGGCAGCCGAGGCGGCGCTGCGGGAAAGCCAAAAGGACTTTCAGGCCCTGGCCAACGGGATCCAGCAGCTGGCCTGGATGGCGGAGCCAGATGGGCACATCACCTGGTACAACCAGCGCTGGTACGAATATACGGGGACCACGTTCGAGCAGATGCAGGGCTGGGGATGGCAGAGTGTGCATGATCCCGAGGTTTTGCCCCGGGTGAGGGAGAGGTGGAAGGACTCTCTGGCCAGCGGCCAACCCTTGGATATGGAGTTTCCCCTGCGCGGCGCGGACGGGCGCTTTCGCATCTTTTTAACTCGAGTTCTGCCGCTCAAAAGCGCAGAAGGGCAGGTGCTGCGCTGGTTCGGCACCAATACCGATATCAGCGAGCTCAAGGCGGCCGAGCAGCGGCTGGCCGCGCAAGCCCAGGAGCTGTCGCGGCAGGCGGAGGAGCTGCAGCGTTCCGAGCGAGCCCTGGTGGAGCAGGGCCGCACTCTGCAGTCGGTGCTCGACAATATCAGCGATGGCCTGGTGGCGGCCGATACCCAGGGCAAATTTGTGCTCTGGAACCCGGCGGCGGAGAAAATTCTGGGCAAGCCAAAGGAGGAGGTGCCGCCCGAAGAATGGTCGCGGCATTATGGGCTTTACCTTCCCGACCGGACTACGCTCTTTCCGCTGGAGAAGCTTCCTCTGGCCCGCGCCATGCGCGGACAACACTGCAGCGCGGAGATTTTTATGCGCCGGGGCGATTCCGGCCAGGAGGTATGGCTCGACGTTACCGGGTCGCCCTTGCGGGATGCGGAAGGTGAGGTATGCGGCGCGGTCGTGGCCTTCCGCGACGTGACTCATCGGGTGCAGGCGCTCCAGGAGATTCGCCGCCTGAACACCAGCCTGGAACGGGGGGTGCGCGAGCGCACCGCCCAGTTGGAGGCGGCCAACCAGGAACTGGAATCCTTTACCTACTCGGTTTCCCACGACCTGCGGGCGCCGCTGCGGCAAATCTCGGGCTTCGTCACCATACTGGCTGAGGATTTCGGAGCAGGGCTCGCGCCCGAGGCACAGCGCTATCTCGGGCTGATCTCCACCGGCGCGCAAAATATGGGGCAGTTGATCACCGAGATGCTCAATCTCTCGCGCCTGGAACGGCAGAGCCTGCAGCGCACCCGCGTGAGCCTGAACTCCCTGGTGGAGCAGACGGTTGCATTGTTGCGGCCGGAAACCGAGGGCCGGCAGGTGCAGTGGAAGATCGCCGCTCTCTCGGCCTGCGATTGTGATCCGGTCCTGACCCGGCAGATTTTCCAGAACCTGATCTCCAACGCATTGAAATACTCGCGTAAAAAAGAAGTAGCGGTGATCGAGATCGGCCAGGTGGAGCATGAGAACGGCGCGGCGATTTTTGTCCGCGACAATGGCGCCGGCTTCGAGATGAAGTACGCCGACAAGCTGTTTGGCACGTTTCAGCGCCTGCACAAAAAGGAGGATTTTGAAGGCCTGGGCATTGGGCTGGCCACGGTGGCGCGCATTGTGCGTAAGCACGGCGGTAAGGTCTGGGCCGAGGCGGCGCCGGAGCGGGGCGCGACTTTCTACTTCACGCTGCAGGCCAGCGCCGCCGGCGAGAGTGCGGCGCGAGCAAATCGAGCGACCGCGGGATGAGCCGGACGACTCTGCCGCGAGCGCTTGCTTTCTGGGAGATATCCGCCCTGTTCAGCCCTGCCAGGTTCCCGACAACTCGGCTCTGCCATTGCTGTTCTCGCAGTCGTGCTCTTGCGCCACGTGCTTCTGGAACACGGCTTGTAAGGTTTCTTGCAACTGGGCTCGGGCCGGAATCCGGCGAGAATCAACCCTTGCCAACAGCGTGGTGCCGCAGGCCGAACAGATGCCGGAGATATCCCGTTCACTGTCGCGGCCGATCTGGCGGATGTCCCCCAATTCGACTTTCTTGTCTCTGCCCATGCGTCTCTCCCTCCGGCGCACCTAACAGGGCCCCAAAGGCATTGAAAACCAGGGGGTTGGACGGAAGCTGTAAGCCAGGGCACTAAGCGCCGTGACTGGCAAAAGGCGGTTGTGATCAGAATCACGATTCCGATGCGCGAGAGGATTAAGACGGGGCAGCCCATCGTCTCACGCGAGCCGCGCGGGCAAAAGAGTGGAAGCGTTGCGACCCCGGGCGGCCGGTTCAGATTCGGGAATTGGGCCGGGACCTTTGGTGTGATTTTGCGAGAGCCGCTGTTTGGGAATCGCCCTGGCAATGCCTAAACTGGACCAAGAAGCCTGCCGTGGGACGGGCCCACATCACCATGCCAATTGAGCTTGCCAGGGGTGCAGGTTTTTGGGGCCTGTGAAGATTGAAGGCGGAGAGAGTATGAGCGAGCGCCGGGCAATCCGAGTCCTGCTGGTGGAGGATAATGCCGCCGACGGGCAGGCGTTCCGGCAATATCTTGAGGAGCGGCCTGCGGGCGAGTTCAAGGTGCATCAGGCCGAAAGCCTGCAGGCGGCGTTGCAGTGGCTGGAGAACGACTCCTGCGATGTGATTCTGCTTGATCTCGGCCTGCCCGACAGCCAGGGTCTGCAAACCCTCATCCGGATCAAAGCCTGCGCGGCTAACACTCCGGTATTGGCCCTGAGCGAGACGAACGACGAGGAAATCGAATCCAGAGCGCTGCAGAAGGGCGCGCAGGATTATCTGGTGAAGGGCCAGACCCAGGCTCCCCTGCTGCATAAGGCCATTCGCTACGCCCTGGAGCGCCACAGCCTGGAGCGGGCCATGATGCACTCGGAGAAGCTACAGGCGCTGGGCACGCTGGCCGGCGGCATTGCCCACGATTTCAACAATATTCTGGTGGTGGTCTCTGGCAACGCCAAGCTGGCGCTGGAGCAATTACCCCCCGGGCATCCGGCGTATTGCAATGTTTTGGAGATCGCCAAGGCGGGCAGCCGGGGGGCTGCTCTGACCCGGAAAATCCTCAGTTTCAGCCGCGACCAGAACAGCGTGCGGCAGCCGACCCGGCTAGCAGCGGTGGTGGAAGAGGTACTGTCGCTGATCCGGGCCAGCCTTCCGCCGCAAATTGAAGTTCGCCAGAATTTCCCTCCCGAACTGCCTCCCATACTGGCCGATCCCTCCCAGGTCCACCAGATACTGGTGAACCTGGTGACCAACGCCGCCGATGCCATTGGCGAGGGCCGGGCCCAGGTGGAGATCTCTGCCGTCACGGTACAACTGAACGGCAATGGCGCGGGCCTCTCGGCCAAGCTCCCGCCGGGCAGGTATGTGAAGCTTTCCGTCAAGGATACGGGACCGGGCATGGACAAGCACACTCTGGCCCGGGTGTTCGAGCCCTTCTTCACCACCAAGACGCAGGGCCGGGGCACGGGCATGGGGCTGGCGGTGGTGCACGGCATCATGAAGAATCATCTCGGGGAGGTGACCGCCTACAGCGAAGTGGGCAAAGGGTCGGTCTTCAGCCTCTATTTTCCGGCGGCCGAAGAAGCGCCGGCCGAGCCGCCGGCAGCCGCGCCGTCGCCGCCGGGCCAGGGCCAGCACATTCTTTACGTGGACGACGAGGAGCCGCTGGTGTTGCTGGTCACCCGCACCCTGCAACGCCTGGGATATCGCGTTTCCGGCTTCACCAATCCTTTGCATGCGTTGCAGGCCCTGCGCGAGCAGCCCTGCGGCTTTCACGCCATCGTGACCGATCTTTCCATGCCCCAGATGTCGGGCACCGACTTTACTCACGAGGCGCTGCAGATTTGCCCCAAACTGCCGGTGATTCTCACCACTGGATACATCCGCCCGCAGGATCACGAGTTGGCGCGCCAGGCGGGCGCGCGCGAGGTGATCCTCAAGCCGGATACGGTGGAGGAGATGGGGAATGCGCTGCACCGCGTACTCAGCGGGCCCGGCGAAATTCAGGCCTCATTGCATCCCAACGGCTAAGGAGAGGCGGCGCCGCCGCGCCTCCAGGTTTGATCCCATGATTTACCTTTGACGGTACATCCCGCCGCGGTAGCGGGTCAGTTTCGCGGCAGCCCAGCAAAACCATGGAAGTAACACGAAGGTTCAGGAAGGCATGGGTTTCCGCGGTGTGCCCGCGTGCGCTTTGGGGTGACGATTTGTCAAACCGGCCCACTACCGCCGTCGCCGCTTTTTTTGACACTCGGAAGCGGCCGCTGATAGCATGACGCTAGCCGCAGACGCCTGCCTGTTGCCATCGTCCCCGTCGTCTAGCCCGGCCTAGGACATCGCCCTTTCACGGCGGTAACACGGGTTCAAATCCCGTCGGGGACGCCAAATCTTTTCAGTGACATAACTGTACTGCTGATTTTTGTGCAGCAATGAGCGGGACTATCGCTCGGTCCCGTACTGTCCGTATGAATTCTCCAGTTACAGCTCGGTTCTGTTGAGACCGTGATTCGCAATGAGCGGCGAAGACTCTCTGTACCCACTCATCGGGCAGCTGTTCTTGAAAGTCGACCCGCCGTGACAGGCAGCGAAAGGCAGTGCAGATTGAAAGGTTTTACGCTGCCTCGAGGGGGCCCGCGGCTGCAATTGGGGCGAAGTTTACGGGCCTTTCTTTCTGGTTGACAATGGCGCAGAGGGGAGAGTAAAGTCCCGGTTGCGCAAGATTTTAAACGATTCAAACTGAGCGCTTCGCCCCCGTCGTCATGGCGCCGGCACGTCCCAGGAGACACCGTTATGCAAAATCTCTCGCCGCGTTTGTTGATTCTGCTCTCCCTTGTCTTTGCCGCATCGCTTTTTTCGTTCGCTCAATTCTCCCAACGCGGCAGCATTGGCGGCGTGGTCACCGAAGCCTCGGGCGCCGTGGTTCCTGGAGCTTCGGTTACGCTGCTGGACCTGGGGCGGAATCAAACTTTCACCTCCCGCACTGATGCGAGCGGAGCCTACGCTTTTTCCGAACTTCTGCCCGGAACCTATCAGGTTTCGGTCGAGTCCTCGGGATTCAAGAAAACGGTGTCCGAGCATCTGCAGGTGTCGCCGCAGTCCAGCGTGCGGTATGACGTCCAACTTCAGGTGGGGGCGGTCACGGAGCAGGTCGAGGTCACGACCGCGGCGCCGCTGTTGCAAACCGAATCTGCGGATTTCGATCAAAACATCACTCAAAATCAGGTCGCGAATGTGCCGATGAACGGCCGCAACTGGACCGCACTGACTGAACTGACGCCCGGCATCAGCACCTCGCCCAAGGTGAACATTAACCTGGGCGGCACTTTTGAGGTGGGGGCGTCCTATACATCCGGGGGCGCCGACTACACGGCCGGGGGCAACGCGGAAGGCTCGCGCGACAACGGCTACTACATCAATGGAGTCAATGCCAACGAGAACTATTTAGGGGGCAGCAGCTTTCAGCCTTCGGCCGAAGCCATTGGCGAGGTAAAAGTCGGCGTGGCCGATTTTTCTGCGCAATACGGGCGGGATTTCACCAACCTCAGCGCCACCACCAAGTCTGGCACTAACGCGTTTCACGGGGAGGCTTATGATTTCATCGAGAACGATGCCTTGAATGCGCTGGTTCCTTTCAACAAAGCCCAGGGATTGCTTACCAAGAGCGCCTATCGTTTCAACCTGTTTGGCGGCAATCTGGGAGGGCCGGTCTACATCCCTAAGCTCCTCGACTTGAAGGACCGCGCATTTTTCTTCGTGAACTACGAGCGCAATCCGCACTCCCTGGCCGGGACAAACAATCTGGCGATTGTGCCGAGCGAGGCGCAGCGGGGAGGAGACTTTGGAGAAGACTGCACCGGCCCGATCAACGCGGGCACATTCGACTCGGTGACTGGACTGTGCTCCAACCCGGAAGGGCAGATTTACAACCCGTTTACCGGCGCCGCGGTGCCCTTCAACAATCTGGTGACTGCCGGACTTTTCGATCCGGCATCGGTCAGCGCGCCGATCGCCGGCATCACCAATCTATTTCCTCACGCCAACCTAACACCAACGGTGGACAATTCGGGCGCCAACTACCAATATCCATCCCGGCAGTCGGTCAACCCCTATCACTGGGACAGCCGCTTCGATTACCGCATCTCCGACAAAGACAGCATTTTTGTCGCCTGGTCTCAATACAACGCCGTTCCTAACAATGCCGGGGGCCTGCTGCCGAACCTGGATCCGAACTTCGCGGATGTGAGCGACAAATCCCACGTGGTCACGATTGACGAAGCCCACGTTTTTACCCCCCACCTGACCAACGAGTTTATTTTCGCCTTCGGCAGCGGGGCTTTGCTGACTTTAAGCCCAAGCGAAATCGCATTTGCCAACGGCTCGAACAATCCTCTCAACTCGATCTTCCAGAATACGGGAACCGGCGCTAACGCGGGCATTCTGGGCTTGAATATCTACAACTACGGTTTGCTCTTCAGCCAGCCAACCCTAGGTTACGACGAATATTTTCTGGCTTCCAATAACTCGCGGCAATTCTCCGACAACATGAGTTGGGTCCGCGGGTCTCATAGCATGACTTTTGGATTTACCTACCTGCGCAAAGGGGAAGAGGACTTCGACAACGTCCGATACGCGGCCTTTGGCTGCGCGCCCGCTCCGGGTGCGTATTGCGGCAACGGACCCCAGATTTTCACCGCAACCCCGCAGGGAGTCGGAGGCGATGCCTTCGCTGACGTGCTGCTCGGCTTGCCCTCTGCCATCCACCAGCGTTTCGACTACACCACAGGTGGGCCGTTCGCTCCCGAGCCCAATGTAGTCGTGCCGTATTACGGGTTCTATTTCAACGACAAGATGAAAGTTACTCAGCGCCTGACGGTAAGTTACGGACTGCGCTACGAGCTGCCCTTCCCCATTTTTGCCACCAACAATGCCTGCTGCGGTATTTATCAACCATCTACGGATACCATTTCTATACCAGGAATCGCGCCGGGGCTGGCAAAGCACTATGCCCCGGCGCCCAAGCACGATTTTGCGCCGAGGCTCAGCCTGGCCTGGCAGGTGGATTCCAAGACTGTGGTGCGCGCGGG
>Ga0335080_10009010_pt1 | contig 10426 bp, 13 predicted proteins | sample Lox_Sample_34_FD_206720 | JGI IMG/M metagenome (GOLD analysis project Ga0335080, IMG submission 206720) | Soil microbial communities from Loxahatchee National Wildlife Refuge, Florida, United States - Lox_Sample_3.4 | ecosystem: Environmental > Terrestrial > Soil > Wetlands | place: USA... | reverse complement strand
GCCCACCACAGCACGCTCTTTTGCGTCGTCGACTGCGACAGCACCGCGAGCATGAGCTGGAACGCGCGGCTGGTCGAATAGGAGCGGTGCGAGAAGTAGCGATGATAGCCGGCGCCGATCCCGAAGATGCGCAGCCAGTAGAGCAGGATGCACAGCGCGACCGCGGTCCAGGTGATGCCGGTCCAGAACGCCGCCAGGCAGGCGAGATGCACCAGACAGAACGGGACGGCCGACGGATACATGATGTCGTCATGCTCCGTGTCGCGCGGCGGAGCAGGCGGAGCGGCAGGCTGCGCATCGGCGGCCGGAGGGTCGATCGAATCTGGCGTGCTCAAGGGTTCCGCTCCGCGGCGCGATGTAACGAGACTGGGGGGCTTTTTGCGAGGTCTTGCGGTCGACAATGAGGCCGACGCGATGGACCGACCATCGGTCGGGCAGGCACATGCGCAACAGGAATCACGCGTCCACGACCACATAGTTAGGGTTTCGGCTGCCGATGGGCAAGCACGATCGCGTGCCCGCACCTACAGCGAGTAGCCGCCGTCTACCACCAGCGTCTGCGCCGTGATCATGCTGTTGTCGGCGCACAGAAACACGATGGCGCCGGCGATGTCGGCGGCCGTGCAGTGGCGTCGCAGCAGGGTACGCTCGATCGCGGCCGCCTTGCGCTCGGCCGGCCAGGCGCTCGTCCATTCGGTATCGACGTGGCCGGGCGCGACCGCGTTGACCCGGGCCTGCGGCGCCAGCGCCCGCGCCAGGTTCTTGGTCAGGCTGATCAGCGCCGCCTTGCTGGCGCCGTAGGCCATGCTCGAGCCCGGCATGTTGAGGCCGGCGACCGAGGCGGTGTTGCATACCGCGCCGCCCGCGGCGCGCAGCGCCTCGGCCGCCGCATGGGTGCAGCGGAACGGCCCCAGCAGGTTGGTCGACAAGATGGTGGCCCAGAACTCCTCGCTCAGCCGGTCGAGGTCGCGCGGCGCGATCGGCTCGACGGTGGCCGGCGTCCCGGCATTGTTGGCGAGGTAGTCGAGCCGGCCGAGCTTGGCGATCGCCTCGCGCACCATCTCCTCGGCGGCGCCCGCTTTCGACACATCGCCAGGCGCCGCGATCACGTCGAGCCCCTCCCCGCGCAGCCGCGCCACGGCCTGCGCGCCGCGCGCATCGGCGGGCAGATGGTTGAGCGCCACTTTTGCGCCGCGCCGCGCGAACCGTTCCACGGTCGCGTAGCCGATGCCGGACGCGGCGCCGGTCACCAGCGCGGTCTTGCCGGACAGATCGCCCATGGGGACTCTGCGGGATTTCGCGGCATTGCGGTGACCGGGCCGCGGCCCGGCCGCCTGCGGCGATCGCGCGCCTGGATCAGCGCGGGGCCGCCTCGCTGAACAGCACGCCGCCCTTCATCTTGTCCTGCTTCTCGGACTCGACGAGCGTCACCACCACGGCGCCGGCCTCGACCTTGTAGTTCTTCACCACCGCCTCGGTGATGTCCTTCATCAAGGCGCGCTTCTGATCGAGCGAGCGCCCGCCGAGCGCATAGACGACGACTTCTGGCATGTTCTTCTCTCCCTGCCGGTCGGAATGCGCCCCAGTACGGCACGGTCAGAACCTTTGTTCAAGCCCACACCGCGCGCGGCCAAGTAGGTCAGCCAGCCTGCCTTGATGTGAGGCCACGATGGTCTAGTGTCGGGGCAGGTGGGAGGGGATGACCCAAATGCCGGGAGAATCCCCCATGGAGCTGCATACGCGCAGCGCGTCCGTCGGAGCGCGGGCCGGTCGCCACATGAGCTGTGCCCAGTGCGGCGAGCCGATTTTCATCGCCGCATGGTCAGAGCACGTCGATGAGCGCCGCGTGCGCCATCTCTGGGAATGCGAGGCCTGCGGCTACGCGTTCGAGACGCTCGCCTGCTTCCCGGCGCGATAACCGGGCCAGCCGATCAACGGGTCAGGAGAACGGCCGGTTCGGCGGCGGCGGATTGATGCCGATCACGCGGCCGCCGGCATCGATCGCCTTGCCGGGCAGATCGATCACCCAGTTCACCGTGTTGCCGGTGGCGCTCGCCGCGCTGCCGACGATCGACGAAAACGTTGAGAACACGCCGCGCCGCGGCGGTGTCTCGGCCGCAACCGGCGGCTGAGCCGGCCCCGCCACAACGGGACCGGCCGCGGGCGTAATTGGGGCGACTTGCAGCGGCGAGTCGGGACCGCTGGCGGGAGCCTGCGGCAGACCGGGCGGTGGTGCGGGCGCATAGATCGACACGACCGGCTCAGGCCGCGCCCGCGCCACCGGCGCGGCGGCGAGGCTCGGGCGGCTCGGTGCCGCGACGCGATCGATCGTTTCGTTCGGCGAGATCGAATCCATGGCGGCCGGCAGCTGCGCCGTCACGGGCGGGCTCGCCGGTGCGGTTGCGGGCGCCGACGGCGGCACCGGCGGGGCGGCGGTCACGACCGGCCGGACCTCGGCGGGCGGCTCGGGGTTCTCGCGACGCTCCTTGAGCACCTCGCGCATGGCGGCGCGGTCTTCGCGTACCGTCGGAATATCAGGCGTGGCGACCGGGGCCGGCGTGGCCGCGGCGGCCTGCGGCTGCGGCGCCGCCGGCTCGGTCGAATGGCCGAAATGGAGCTGAGTCAGCAGGTAGCCGCCGATCACGGTCGCGGCGATGGACGGCAGAATTTCCAGCACCAGCCTGGAGCCGAATTTGAAGAAGCGTCCCATGGACCCCCTCACCCACAATGGTCCCCGCGACGGTATAGGCCATGGGTTTTCGGCAACTTCGTGCCCATCCTGCGGCAATCAGACGAAAGTTTCGCCGTCCCCGAAGCCTCCGGGTGGTCATCGGCCACCACAATCTCACCGTCTCCGGACCACCCTCCCCGCCGGGCCGCGGTGGTGCAATAATCGTCGCGGTGGGGTGTTAGACGCTGACGGCCGCCCGCCCACAAACCGGCCGCAGCCCCCGATCAACTGGAGGAACGAATGACCGTCCAACCCAATCTGTCCGCCCTGACGTCGGACGTCGTCGGCCTGATCACGCCGCCCGACGTGTCGCGGCGCGGCTTCATGACGGCGTCCGCGGCGGTCGCCGCCGGATATACGCTCGCGGCCGGCCCGGTCCGCGCCGAGGCGATCAAGACCGACACCGCCGGGCTCAAGGCCGGCGACGGCAAGGTCAAGGTCCAGGGCGGCGACATGCCGGTCTATTTCGCCCGGCCCGACAACGCGACCAACCCGCCCGTGGTCCTGGTGGCGATGGAAATCTTCGGCCTGCACGAATGGGTCAAGGACATCACGCGGCGCATGGCCAAGCTCGGCGCTTTCGCGATCGCGCCGGACTACTACTTCCGCATGGGCCAGGACCTCACCAAGATCACCGAGGTCCCCAAGCTGTTGCCGATCGTCAACGCCAAGCCGGATGCCGAGCTGTTCGCCGATCTCGACGCCACCGTGGCGTGGGCGAAGTCCGAGGGCGGCGACACCAACCGGCTCGGCATCATGGGCTTCTGCCGCGGCGGCCGCACCGTCTGGGAGTACAGCGCGCACAACCCCAGCCTCAAAGCGGGGGTCGCGTTCTACGGCACGGTGATCGATCCGCCCACCCAGAGCCAAGTGTGGCCGAAGAGCCCGATGCAGCTCGCGCCCGAGATGAAGGCGCCGGTGCTCGGCCTCTACGGCGCCGAGGACCAGGGCATTCCGGTCGCCCAGGTGGACCAGATGAAGGCGGCGCTCGCGGCGGCCAACAAGACCGCCGAATTCCACATCTATCCGGGCGCGCCGCACGGCTTCGAGGCCGATTACCGGCCGAGCTATCGCAAGGAAGCGGCCGAGCAGGCCTGGAACGAGATGCAGGCCTGGTTCCGCAAGTACAAGGTGCTCGGTCCGGCCAGCAGCTGAGCGCAGCAGCGAACAACACAGCGAAGACGCGAAGGGCGGCGCACCGCCGCCCTTCCTCATTTCCGCTTTGCGCTGGCCAGTGTGAGCTGTCGACGATCGATCAGAACAGGCCGCGGAACAATCCGCCAAACGGGTTTCCGCCGAACAGCCCGCCCTGCTGCTGCGGGGGCGGTCGCCGGTTGGTGCGCGTGTCGCCGAGCGCCAGCGCCTGCGGATGGCGCGTGGACTCGAATTTCGCCGCTTGCTCATCCGCCACGCGCCGCTGGTCCGCATTCTGGTGCGCGACCGTCGTCTTCGCCCTTCCCTTGGCGACCCGGCCGATCTGGTTCTGCTCCTCGACACGCGCGAACTCGGTCTTCGTGCCCGCCCCGGTCGTGACGGCGGCCTGCACGGCGCGCCGCCGCGCATAGCCGGTGGTGAAGGTCAGCTCGCTCTCCGGCACCTGGGCGGTTTTCGTGTCCAGGACCGTCGCGGACGCCGCGATCGGTGCCGCATTCGGCGTCGGCGCCGCCTGGGGCGCCGCAGTCGTCGCCGGCTGCGCTGGCGGTGGCGCGGGCTGGGCAATGGCCGTTACGACGGCTGCCTGCGGCTTTTCGACCGCCGCGCCGGTATTCGCCGGCGCGCTCGTCGCAGGCGGCGCCGAGGGCGCCGGATTCGACGTCACGACACGCGCGACGCGCACGCTCACCGGCTGTGCCTGTGGGATGGCCGCCACCGGCCGGTTGACCACCGCCGAGCCCGGTCCCAGGAGATCGAGCGCCACGACGCCGCCGCTGACCGCGGAGATCGCCGCGATGACGCCGACCATCAGAACATTGCGAAAAAGCGAACGCCGCCCCTTCGGGTGACCCGGCGCCAGCGAGTAGTCATAGCCATAACGGGACATGGGCACACCCGTGGTTCCTGACAGCCCCCTGGTCCCCCTCGCGACGCTGCTCACTTGATCCCTCGGCACGTACCCAACACGACAAAATGTCCAAAGTTCCCAGCACTTGCGAGACTTCTGCGCGACTCGCGCGACGCCGCGCCGCCAGTAGGTCGCTCGATCGCAATCGCACGCAGTGCCCGTCCGCGCCCAACAGTCGCATCGGTTCTTGTGCGGCGGATTAAAGTACCGCGTCGCGTCGAGCGGAGTTTCATCGGAGGGTTAGGTAGGGCGGTCCGCGGACGAGAAAATTCAATTAAAATTGAGCGGACCGGATTCACCGAAACCTAACCATGGCGCGACCGCGAAACCGGGGTCGACGCAGCGCGTAGCTTGCTCCATCATTGCCGCAACCGCTTGGATAGAGGCGCCCGATGCCCCGCCACATGCCCATCGCGAAGTCGATCGATCGCCGCTGCGCGCTGGTGTTGCTCGCCTGCCTGATCGCCGCACCGGCGGCCGCACAAGCGCCCGGAGTGAGCCGCATGACCGCATCCGCCTTCTCGTTCGCCGGGCTCGACGGCGGCGACATCCGGCTCGCCGCCTATGCGGGCAGGCCGATCCTGGTGGTCAACACCGCCTCGCAGTGCGGCTACACGCCCCAATATGCCGGCCTGCAGGAGCTGTGGACGCGCTATCGCGATCGCGGCCTGATGATCATCGCGGTGCCGTCGAACGATTTCGGCGGACAGGAGCCGGGCGGCGCAAGCGAGATCCACGCCACCGCGAACCACATCTACGGCATCACGTTCCCGCTCGCCGAGAAGGCGGTCGTAAAAGGCGCGAGCCCGCACCCCTTCTACAAATGGGCCGCCAGCGAGCGTCCGCTCGACGTGCCGCGCTGGAACTTCCACAAGTACCTGATCGGCCGCGACGGCCATGTCGTGGCGGCGTTTCCCTCGGCGGTCGAGCCGAACGATCCGCGCTTGATCGCCGCGATCGAGAAACAGCTCGCCGAATAGGACCACGCGACACGGCCCGATTGGTCCGAACGCGGGCGGGTGACCGGCGTTATCCCTGCGGGTTCCATGGATGGACGCAGGGTCATGAACGCCAAATCGAGTGCCGAAGCACAGGTGCGCGCGGTCGCAAAACCGGCCGCCAAGCTCGCCGCCAGCGCCGCAAAGCTCGAGACCAGCTCGGAACATATCGAGGGCAGCGCCGACCGCCGCACCGAGCTTGCCGCCGACCGCACGGTTCTGGCCGCCGAGCGCACCTATGCGGCCTGGGTGCGCACCGGATTGCTCGCGCTCGCGAGCGGCATCGGCGCCAAGAAGCTGCTCGAGGGCATCGTTCCCGACTGGCTGATCAGCGCCAACGGCACGCTGCTGATCCTGTTCAGCGCGTTCTGCTTCGTCGCCGCCGTGTGGCGCAATCTCAATCCGGGTCCGCCGCCGCCGAAGCCCAGCGTGCCGCAGCTCAAGCCGTGGCTGCTGATCGCGGTCAACGGCTTCTTGGCGCTGGTCTCGCTCGCGGCGCTGGTCGGCGTGTGGAACGGCCCCGGTTGATTCAGCCGCGCAGCGACTGCGCATCGATCCAGAACACCTCGCCGGAGCTTTCCTCGGTGTCGAGCCAGAGGAAGCGCTTGTCCGGCCAGGCGTGCTCCACCGCGGCGCGGCCGCGCCCGACCTCGCACATCAGCCCGCCTCTTTCGGTGAGGTGACGCGGCGCCGCCGCGATGATGCGGCGGATGAAGCGCAGCCCGTCGGCCCCGGCCGCGAGCGCGATGCGCGGCTCATGGCGGCATTCGGGCGGCAGGCCCGCCATGGCGGCGGCATCGACATAGGGCGGATTGGTGAGGATCAGGTCGTAGCGTTCCTTGCCGAGCGGCGCAAAAAGATCGCCACGCAACAGGCGCACGCGATCCTGCAATCCGTGCTGCGCCACATTGATGCAGGCGACCGCGAGCGCGTCCTTGGAGATGTCGACCGCATCGACGGTGGCGCCGGGGAATCGCAGCGCCGCGAGGATCGCCAGACATCCCGAGCCGGTGCACAGGTCGAGCACGCGCGTGACCCTGTCGGGATCGACCAGCCCGTCCGCGCCGAACAGGTCGCCCGCCAACAGCTCGCCCAGATAGGAGCGCGGCACGATCACGCGCTCGTCGACATGGAACGGCACGCCCTGCACGTAGGTCTTGCGCACCAGGTAGGCGGCCGGCTTGCGCGTGCGCACGCGCGCCGCGATCAGCCGCAGCACCACGGCGCGCTCCTTCGCGGTGACGTGCGCGCGCGAGAAGGCGTCGAAGCGCTCGGGCGGCAGATGCAGCGCCTCGCCGACCAGGAACGCCGCCTCGGCGACCGGATCGGTGGTGCCGTGCGCGAACACGACCTTGCCGGCACGAAAGCGCGACACCGCGTAGCGCACCAGATCGATGATCGTGGCGAGCTCGCGCGGTGCGGTCTTGCGCCGTCTCGCCCGCGCGCGCTTGGCCATGGTCCATCCTTTTCGCCCCGCCCCATGCGGTGGACGCGGCGATCCCATACACCGGATCGGCAGCAGCGTGAACGGCGGTGTTCGTCGATCGCAGCCGACGAAGACTTCACACGCTGATCGACTTGCCCTTCTCGGGCACGATCACCTTGGTGGCGTGCCCCTTCATGGCGGCGACGAACTTGTCCGCATTCGGCTCGATGATCGGGAACGAGCCGTAGTGGCACGGAATCACGGCGTCCACTTTGAGGAAGCGCTTGACCGCCAGCGCCGCGGTCGCCGGGCTCATGGTGAAGCGGTCGCCGATCGGCACGATCGCGACCTTGGGCGCATGGATCTCGCCGATCAGCGCCATGTCGGAGAAGATGTCGGTGTCGCCCATGTGCCAGAGCGTGGGCTCGCCCGCCGCCTTGATGATCGCGCCGCACGGATTGCCGAGGTAGATCGGCATGCCGTCGCGGATGTCGCCCGACGAATGATCGGCGCGCACGAGCGTGACCGAGAAGCCGCCCTGGTCGGTGGTGCCGCCGGTGTTCATCGGGTCGAATTTCTGCAGGCCCTTGCCGGCGAGCCACATGCACAGATCGTAATTGGTGATCACCGGCGCGCCGGTCGCTTGCGAGATCTCGAGCGCGTCGCCGACGTGATCGGCATGGCCGTGGGTGAGCACGATGTGCGTGACGCCCCTGGCGGCGGCCGCCTTGTCGGACACGAACGCCGGGTTGCCGGTGAAGAACGGATCGATCAGCACCGCCGATTGGCCGAAGTCGAGGCGGAAGGCCGAGTGGCCGTACCAGGTGATCTGCATCAGATGCCTCCAATCAAACGCATGGGCCGCATTATTGCGCGGCGTCATCGTCCGCGAAAGCGGACGATCCAGTACGCCGGTTGAATGAGCCTCTGGATTGCCCGCAACGACTGCGCGCGAGTCGTGCTAGGACTGTGGGCATGCCCGTCCTCCCCCTCACCGAGGCGGCGCCGCTCCTTCCCGCGCGCGGCTCGCTGATCGGCCTCGACCTCGGCACCAAGACGATCGGCGTCGCCACCAGCGACCCCGACCGGCGGCTCGCCACCGCGGTCGAGACCATCGCGCGCAAGACGTTCACGGCCGACGCCGCCCGCATCCTGGCGCTCGCGGCCGAGCGCAAGGCGGCCGGCTTCGTGCTCGGCCTGCCGGTCAACATGGACGGCAGCGAGGGCCCGCGCGCGCAGTCGACCCGCGCGTTCGCGCGCAATCTCGCGCAACTCACGGAGCTGCCGATCGCGCTGTGGGACGAGCGGCTCTCGACCGCCGCGGTCGAGCGCGAGTTGATCGCCGCCGACGTGACCCGCGCCAAGCGCAAGGCCGTCGTCGACCAGCACGCCGCCGTGTTCATCCTGCAGGGCGCGCTCGACCGACTGGCGCGGATGGCCGAATGAGATCGGCCGCCGGCGATCAAATACGCAAATAATTGCGCATCACGATTGACCGAGGACGGTTCCATTTCATACATTCGTCCCGCCATTCGCCCGGCGAGCGATGCCCAACCCGCCCTCGAACTCGATCGCAAGCAGGTCGCCGCGCGGCTTGAGCGCGAGGGATGGGCGTGTCGTCACGGCGGCGACCACGATATCTACAAACACGCCACAAGGCCCGCCCGTATCGTGCTCCCACGTCACAGGTTCTTTCGCTGGGCGTTGCACGCGCCGTGGCCAAACAGGCCGGCTGGCTTGAATAGGAGCAGTGCCTGGGATGTCCCGCTATATCGCGCTGATCGACGGAAAACTGGGAACCTACGGGGTTGTCGTTCCCGACCTCCCCGGCTGTACATCCGGTGGCGCTACGACCGACGAAGCATTGCGCAACGCCGTGTCGGCGGTGCGACTTTGGGCCGAAGACGCGCTCAGCGATGGTGAAAATCTGCCTAAGCCACGCAGCGCCGAGCAATTGCGCGCTGACCCGGAAGTGGCCGAAGCGATTTCGAACGGCGCGGCGCTCGCGGTAGTGCCTCTGCTGCTCGACGCGGGCCGTCCCGCTCGGGCCAATCTGTCAATCGACGCTGGCCTGCTCGCTGCGATTGATGATGCCGCTCAGGAACACGGACTGACTCGCTCGGCGTTCCTCGCGAGCGCAGCGCGCGAAAAGATCGCCAGCGAATATGCCAAGCGGCCGCCGCGTCGCGCCCGCAAACGCTGACGCAGCGTCGACCGCTCAATACGGCCGGCTCAACCACTGCTGGTAGAGCGATTCCGCACACGAGCCGACGTAGCCGTGCTGGCCGGCGAAATCGGATTGCACGAAGCAGCCGCCATCGTACGGCCAGGCGATCGGTGCGACGTCGTACGGGAACGATGGCGCGAACCACGGTGCGACCACGATCGGCGGCGGGAACACGGCGACGGCCGGCGGCGAATAATATGGATCGGCCGTGAAGCCGACCGGCACCGGCGCGAGCGATGGACGCAGGCGCGGCGGCGTCGGGCTCGCGCCGGTCGGTATCCCGGCAAGGATGCCGGGCGGAACACGCACGACGCGCCAGTGCACTGGGATTGGGGATGGGTCCGCAGAGTCGCGGGGCTTCAAGCGAAGAACGGCCGGGGCGGTCGTGATCGGCGCCGTAAGTGCCGGCGGCTCCGCAACGGGCGGCTGCTGCGCAACGGCCGGCACCGCGCTCGCGAGCGCCAGGGCGGTCGCCAGGCCGCCCGCGATCATCCGCATGCGATTGCCACACACCCTCATGTTCCGCCTCCGCGGAGCAAACCCGAACCCCTTTCCGCCGCCGCCATACTGCCCCACGGCAGGTGTCTCCGCCCAGGGCGCGCGCCCGACCAGTTGACGTCAACGTTACCGGCGCAAAATGCGCTGGGGACGGCGCCCCCCGCGCCCTTGCCGAGGCCGCGGGATGCGCCTATAGGTGCCGCTTTAATGAACATCGTGCAGAAATCCTCCTTCGTCCTCAGCCACCGGCACCTGTTGGGGATCGACGGACTGTCGCGCGACGAGATCGCCGGCCTGCTCGACCTCGCCGAGGAATTCGTCGATCTCAACCGGCAGATCGAGAAGAAGCGCGCCTCGCTGCGCGGCCGCACCCAGATCAACCTCTTCTTCGAGGCCTCGACCCGCACCCAGGCCTCGTTCGAGCTCGCCGGCAAGCGGCTCGGCGCCGACGTGATGAACATGTCGGTCTCCTCCTCCTCGATGA
>Ga0335080_10009007_pt1 | contig 10427 bp, 9 predicted proteins | sample Lox_Sample_34_FD_206720 | JGI IMG/M metagenome (GOLD analysis project Ga0335080, IMG submission 206720) | Soil microbial communities from Loxahatchee National Wildlife Refuge, Florida, United States - Lox_Sample_3.4 | ecosystem: Environmental > Terrestrial > Soil > Wetlands | place: USA: Florida... | reverse complement strand
TGAAGACCCTGCTGGATCGGAAGCTGATCGCAACCGCCGGCCGCAAAAATGTAATCGGTAAACCGATTCTTTATAAAACCACGAAGGAGTTCCTGATCCAGTTCGGACTGAAGGATCTGGCCGAATTGCCGACGTTGAAGGAATTTGAGGAACTGCGGCGGATGGCGTTTTCGGATGGTGATCAGCCTCCGGCGACATCGCCCGCCGCGACCGAGGCAGAGGACGTTGCCGCCATGGCGCAGGAGCCCGAACCGCCAGCGGAGTCGGGTCCGGCGGAACTGAGCATGGAGCCGCTCGCCGAGGAGAGCGCCGCTGAACCCGAACCAGCGGACGAAGATAACGAAAGTAACGAAAGCTAATGGCCGTCGAGCGCATCCAAAAAATTCTTTCGCGCGCGGGAGTCGCCTCCCGCCGGCACGCGGAAGAAATGATGCGTGAAGGCCGCGTCACCGTCAATGGCGCGGTGATCACCGAATTGGGCTCGAAGGCGGACCTCGATCACGACCACATCAAAGTGGACGGCAAGCTTATCCACGCCCCCAAGCGGCTGGTCTACATCGCGCTGAACAAACCAGACAGCACCGTTACCACGGTCGACGATCCGCAAGGCCGCGCCACCGTGATGGAATTGCTCCACGGCGTTAAGGAGCGCGTCTATCCCGTGGGCCGTCTGGATTATCACAGTGAGGGCCTACTGGTATTGACGAACGACGGCGAATTGGCGAACGCCATTCTGTCCGCCGCGACCCACCTGCCCAAAACCTACTTGGTGAAGGTCAACGGCCGCCTCACGGGCGAACAGGAACAGAACTTTCGCGAAGGCGTCCCGCTTTCCGGGCGCCGGACCATGCCGGCCGGGCTGCACCTCGTCCGGGAGGCCGAGAATCCCTGGTACGAGGTGAAACTCTTCGAAGGGCGCAACAATCAGATCCGGCTGATGTTCAAACATTTTGGGCGTTTGGTCGAAAAGCTAAAGAGGGTCCGGATTGGACCTCTGGAGTTGGGATCGCTCAAACCCGGACAGTTCCGGCATCTTACGGACCAGGAAGTGCATCTACTTCAGCGGGCGGCCGCACCGAAGCGGCGGGTGGCATCATGAATCGCATTGCCGAAATTCTTGCATCTGCACGTACGATTGCCGTGGTCGGACTCTCGAGCAAGCGCTTTCGTCCGAGCTTTGGAGTAGCGGAGTACATGCGGCGGGCCGGCTACCGCATCATTCCGGTGAATCCCTTCGAACGTGAAATCTTCAGCGAACAGGCCTGGCCGGATCTGGACGCCGTCCCTGGCCCTGTCGATATCGTCTCGATTTTCAGGCGCTCCGAGTTTGTCCCCGAGATCGTCGAAGCGGCCATCCGCAAAGGTGTCAAGGCGATTTGGATGCAAGAAGGCGTCATGCACGAAGCCGCCGCGCGGCGCGCCCGCGAAGCCGGCATCGAAGTCGCGATGGATCGCTGCATACTGAAGGATCATCGCCGCTTGGCGTACGCTTGAGATCAGGAGGGCTTCGGGAGGGCCCGCTGTCTCATGTGTAAATTCGCAATTGGTAGCATTGCTGTGTGCCTCTGCCTGGCCGGATCCGCATCGGCGCAGCCGCCGGAAGGTCATGACCGCTGGCTGATGCAGAATTATAAATTTGTAACGCCGCCCCCGCCCGAGGCGGTGCAACCGGCTACCCGAAGCGCTTCAGACCTGCAGGAGATCCAGAACACTCTCCTCAGCATCATGCGCAAGGCCAATTTTGCCGGCGACTACGAGGCAGCATTGGCCGCCGCCGCTCAAGCTGCGGCGAATGCACAGCTGATGGACAAAGTGGCTGGGCAGCCGAGGCCGCTTCAACCTACACGCGCGCCTGCGCCGCGCCGGCTCGCGACCCGAAGCGTCGAGATCGCAGCCAGAACGCTAAAAGCCGATCCTCAGCGGTAGCTTGCCCACCGGGCGAACCGCCGGTTCGTGCGACTCACAGGACGGTCGGCGCACCCCACAGCGCGCGAGGTAAAGGGTTTTGCCGGCGGCCAGGCGATGCTTATTTGTCGCTCGAGACAAAGCCGATGCGGACCTTGGGTGGGCTGGCAGGAGGCTCAACAAGTTGCCGCAGGACTTCGAACACGATCTTGAATTTGCGATCGTACCTCTTCTCCATTGCGAGTAGTCGCTCCGCCAGTCTCCTTGTGCTTGCCGAGAATCCTTCTCAGCCGGACGAACGTTCGCATAATCGCGATGTTCACGGCAATAGCGCGATCGCTTCGGAGGACACTCGATAACATCGCGACTCCCTGCTCGGTGAAGGCATATGGCAGCGACCCACCAAAGCTTCGCCGCGAAGGTATCACATTCTGTGATACCAAACCCTCGGCCTCGTCAGCTGTTAGTTGGAACGCGAAGTCGTCCGGAAAGCGGCTTTGGTTCCGTTTTACAGCCTGCCGGAGCGCGATCGGCGGCACTTCATATAGATCCGCCAGATGACGATCCAGCATAACCTTCTGTCGCCGAATAAGGAAAATCCGCCGCTCAATTACCGAGAGGGGAACGATTTGCCGGTTTGCGAGTTTCCTTGCCGCCACGATGGACTCCTATCTAGCTTGTAGGAGCACGGGCTGAAGATTCTCGCCTTTTTTTGCAGCGGTCCCGCCGAGGTATCACAGTTTGTGATACCAAGGCATCGCCTCACACTGCTCCCAGGAGCCTCTCCGCATTCCCACCCAGAATCGCTTTCTGCTGAGGATGCTCCTTCAGCATCTCCAGCATCTTAGGGATGCTCCCGATTTGGTGCGGATAGTCGCTTCCCGCCAGAATATGGTCGACTCCCGCAAACGAAATCGCCAGTTCCAGGGCGCGCGGTTCGAAATTCACCGTGTCGAAGTAGAACTGCCGCAGATACTCGCTTGGCTTCCGCGGGATATTGGCGCGGCATTCGACAAACGCCTCGAACCCGCGATCCAGCCGCTCCGCAAGATACGGGATCGCGCCGCCCATGTGGCACAGCACCCAGCGGATTCGCGGAAGCCGCTCCGGAATCCCGCTGAAGACGATCTTTGCCGCGGCAAGCGTCGTGTCCATCAGAAACCCGACCAGCGGCATCAGCCAGAAATCCGTCATCGCCTCCACGCCCACTGGATTGGTCGGGTGGATGTACAGGACAGCGCCGAGTGCGTCGGCCGCCTCGTATAGCGGCAGGAATCGATCATCGTTGAGTCCCACACCGTTCACGTTGCTGAACAACATGGCGCCACGGAGACCGAGGTCGTGCATGCTCCGCTCCAACTCCTTGGTCGATGCAGCAGGGTCGTTCAACGGCAGCGTGGCGAGGGCGGTAAACCGGCCGCCTTTGCTCCGCACCACGTCCGCGAACGCGTCATTCACCAGCGACGCAAGCCGCGCCGCGCGAGCCGGAGTCTCGACGTGCGTGCCGGGCGTGGTCAGGGTCAGCACCTGCGTGTCGATGCCAAGATCCTTCAGCACCTGCTCGCGATAGTCGATATCGCGATGGCCCGGCACCGCAATGTTGTAGTCACCCGGGTAGTAGAGCCGCGGATTGCCATCCTCGTCGATGGTCACCTGCACGGCGCTATCGGCCTCGCGCAGCGCGTCGAGGTACGCAGGCGGGTAATAGTGGTTGTGAAAATCAATGATTCGCATGTCGGGGACGCAGCCAGATGTAGTAGACAGGCAATCCTAACACGACCAGCAGCAGTCCGGTCGCCGCCCGCACCGGCTGATCGCGGATTGAGATCCCGGCCACAATCACCGCAGCCACGCCGAATATCGCAGCCGTGAGTGGATACCCCCACATCTTCCATGCGGGCTTGTAGTCGGCGCGCCGCCGCAACCGAAACAACCCCGCGGCCATCAGCGCGAAAAACAACCACTCGGTGTAGACCACGCGCGTGAACAGTTCGCGATAAGTGCCCGTCGCGACCAGCGCACACGACCACACGGCCTGCCATAAGAGTGCGCGGTGCGGCGTCCGGCGGCGCGGTTCGATACCGGACAACCACCGAAATGCGAGCCCCTCCTGCGCCATTGCCAGATAAGTCCGCGGACCCGCCAGTATGACGCCGTTCAGCACCCCTGTCGCCGAGAGAATCACCAGGGCCGAGATGAATTTGGCGCCGCGCGGCCCTGCCATGGTTTGAGCAGCATCGGCAGCCACACGGATCGACGACGTCACCGCCGTGAGCGGCAGCAGGTACAAATACGCCGCGTTCAGCGCCACGTAACACACCGTAACCAGCAGTGGGCCGATGATCAACGCTTTGGGAATGGTGCGCCGGGGATCGCGCGTCTCACCTGCCGTGTACGTCACCATGTGCCACCCGCCGAAAGCAAACAGCGCCGCGCTGACACCGAGCACGAATTCGCGAAATGAGGTCGGAGACGGCGCCGCAGTTCCAGCCGCGTGCGCCGGTGTTCGCCAAAAACCAACCATGACCAAAAGCGCGGCGATCACCACAACCTTAGACACCGTCACAATCGTTTGAACTCCGCTGCCCTGCCGCACCCCCAGGTAGTTCAGAAATGAGAACGTCAAAATCGCCGCCATCGCGACCAGCCGGATCCCCGCGTCGCCCAGGTGAACGAACACTGCCGCGTACCGCGCCAGAATGACCGAACTCGCAGCCACGATCCCCGAGTGCGCGCTCCAGAACATCGCCCATCCCCACAAAAACCCGCACGCCGGCGACAGCGATTCCTTCAGAAACACGTACACTCCGCCCGTGCGCGGGAAAGCCGACGACAACTCCGCGCACACCAGCGCGCCGAAGAGGCTCAGGACCCCCGCCGACAACCATACGCCCAGCACACCCGCTACGCTGGGCACATGCCGGTTGACCTCCGATGGCTGCACGAAAATCGACGCGCCGATGATGATTCCCACCACCATGGCGCACGCTTGCAACAGCCCGATCGGACGATCCAGTGTCGGCTCGGTCATTTGATAGTCAGCTGGAAATCGAGCGTCACGTCGAGCGCGTCATTTGTGACGCGTATGTCCGTTATCCGGAATTCATGCAACTCGCGTGGGTAACCGGGCAGCGCTGCGGGATCCTCCATCGCACGGCGCGCGAGTTCCGCAAGAGGATACCGAAAATCGCGCGACAGGCTCGCCGCCATCGCCGAACATACGCGCCTCACGTAAAACCCGTCCGTACTGTCGGGAGTCACCACCACGTCCCGCAGCATGATATTCCCGTTCTTGAACTGCGGCACGGCGGCGATGGTCAAATCGAGCGCCCCGCCCATCCCGATACAGCTGCCGAACATGTTTAACGCGGAGCGGCCGGTGAAGCGAGCGTGAATACGCAGTTTCCCATCCGCCCCCGCCATGTGCGGATTTTCAAGGTAAGCAAAATTGCACTTGCTGGTTTTAGTGCCGTGCACGTAATGACGCCCTTCCGCCGTGAATACCTGTTGTGAGAGAACGCGTTCCAGCGCTCCGAACTGCACGTGCAGGTCCACCGCTCGAGCGCAGGGAGTGAGCAGCAAAAGCGCCAGCAGTCCCACCCTCATGAGTACGGAAACCAGCATGGATCAATGGTTGCTGAAGCTCCGCTGGCCTCCCGAATCCGTTCGATGAGCCGCCCCCGTAGTTGCTCGGCAATTTTTTGATATGGAACCCGCCCCGCCAGGTTCACATGCTGATACGGATCAGCATACAAATCGTACAGCATGTATTCGGCATACCGGTCGACCGCCTCTGCGTTCTTCCAACCGGGCTGCTTAGGCGCAGCCACCGCATAGGTATGCTCCGGCGTCCGCAGGCCGCGCCCTACCATGAACTCCGATAGCTCGAAATACACCTCGTTGGGCCAGTTCTCGCGCCGTCCCTCGACGAGCGGCAGCATGCTGCGACCTTGCATCGAAGCCGGCACGCCGATTCCCGCCGCATCGATCAAAGTAGGAGCCAGATCCACCTGGCTGACCAACTCCGATATCCGCAAGCCTCGATTGAAGCCCGGTCCTTCCATGATCAGCGGAATGTGAATCGAACTTTCGTGCGGACTCCGCTTATATTCCGTATTCCGCGTCCGAAAATGACACCCGTGGTCGCTGGTGAAGGCCAGGATCGTGTTCCGCGCGAGCCCGGTTTCGTTCAAGATGCGGCGCAGCGAGCCCACCACCTCGTCCATCTTCGCCACACACGCGAAGTAGTCGGACAACTGGCTGGGCCACGATCCCGGAAGGCCTCGCAGGTCCTGCGGAACAAATGGATTCGGATACCGCTTCGCAAACTCCTTCGGCGGATCGTAAGTATCGCTGTCGTTCTGATGGTGAACTTCCAAATACGAAACCACCAGCAGAAACGGCGGCCTTGCCGACAGCAGGAATCGCCGCGCCCGATCCGTCAGGAAATCGGCGCGATACTGCCCCGAGAAGTGTATCGGCGTTCCGTCGTTATCGAAGAGGTCGCCTTCGTAAGCGTGCGATGTCCACTCCAGTTCGTCCGACGCCTCCCACAATCCCGTAAATCCGCCGCGCAACTCCTGTGGAACCGGCGTGCGGATTCCGCCGGCAAGATGCCATTTCCCGATATAGTTCGCCGAATACCCGGCGTTCGAGAGAGTGGTGGCCAGCGTAGTCGCATCCTGTCGCAAAGGGACGCCGTTGTGCCACACGCCGTGCCGAGTCGCGTACTGCCCGGTGAAAATGCTGCCCCGCGCCGGCGCGCACACGGGCTGGTTCGAAAACGCCGATGTGAAAATCACGCCCCGCGACGCCATCTGGTCGAGGTTAGGCGTGAGGTTCATCGGATTGAGCCCCATTGCCCCGACGCAGTCCCATCGGAATTGGTCAGAGATGACGAGAACGATATTCGGCCGCTCGGCGGGTGGAGGAGTTTGTGCCGCCAGTGAACTTGCGGCAGCCGCGGCGGCAAGTAAGTCGCGCCGTGTGGGGCAGGTTGGTAACACGCGCGACGGTGGCCGACCGTCAGGCTGCCAGCCTGCCCCACATGGTTTCATCACTATTAGTCTACGTAAACGACGGCCGCCGATGGCCCCGTCGTCACACTGCTCACCCCGCCGATCCTCACCGTAACCGGCAGCGCGTCACCTTTCCAATGATTGCCCGGAACCCGCGCGTGGATTTCGTACAAGCCGATCATGCCCGGCGTCAGCCCGCTCCAATCCACAATCACCGCCGTGTTAGCGATCGTCGTCGGCCCGAAATTCAACGACACCGGTTGTGTCACCGCCAGCGGATTGGTGGGCGATGGCTGGCCGGTGGTCACCTTGCCGCCTGTCGTGACACCCAGCCCCGTCAAATAAAGAATGAGCGGCTCGTCGCGCGACGCCGGATGGGCCTTGTCCACCCGCGGCCCGTTCTTGTGAAAGATCATCGGCCCCGTGGCATCCAGAAAAATCGCCGGCGCGTATTTCGACACGGTAACCGTCGCCGATCCCGAAGCCGCCTGATTCGCGATCGACCGCACCACCAGCGGATACCGGCCCGCCGCGAGGGTGAACGGCAACTGTGCGTTGATCTGCCCCGTCGAAGTCGCCAGCAACGGCAGTGGTGCGTTATTTAAAGTCACGCAGACTCCGCCCAGCAGCGTAGGCAGCGGTGTAGCCGCGTACGTCGCATCCGCAGCCAGGTTCTTTCCGAGAATCGAAATCAGCCCGCCCGGTGCAATCCCACTCGAAAAATTAGCGGTGTTGAGCACCGGGCTCGCCGTCAATTGCGGCGCGCTCTGAGCGGGCGTCGTGCTGAGCGGGACCACGCTCAAGCCCGAAACGGTCAACACGTAGGCATTCGAAACCGCCGAATCCACCGCCATGGTCCGACCGACCACGTTCGTCCGCGCCGTCCCGATCGCCGCCGCGAGGGGGCTTTCCAGCGAATTCACCGAAACCGTTGTGCGCTGCGTCGCCAGGTCGACCAACTCCACCAGCCCCGGATCCGTCGGCGCCGTGTTGGCATTAGCCCGGGGCGGCGTCGAAAAACGGACGAAGGTTTGCGCACCCACCGCTGCTACCGCCGCCACCGGACGCGACGACGTTGGACCACTCGGTGTCGGCAGCCCGCCGCCGCCAATCGGCCCCGTTCCCCCGCCTGATCCAACCGGCGTGAGCGCGATATTCAGAATCTGATCGTTCACCAGGAAGTACTGCCCGCCCGATCCCGCCGCGACCGGCCCGTAGTAGCCCGTAATCGGCGGTGAAATGATCGTTCGCGTGCTGACGAAATCATCCACGTTGGCGTCATACAGGTACGCTGTTCCGTTGCCCGCCAGCAGCAGCATGTACGCGCCCTCCGGCGTCGACACCATCGATTGCGGCGCCGGAATGCTGCGAAGCGCCCCGAAAATATTGCTGTTCAGCGTCCGCGGAACGAGCGTGTCGCCCACAATCTTCCACAATGTCCCGTCCGACATCAGAACCTGCGGACCGCGCTGCGTCGAAGCGATAAGCTGTGGAGTAATCAGCGTGAATGCCGCGCCGAACGGTATCGGCGGATACTTCACGCGCCCGGTCACTACGCCCTTCGTCAAATCCACAATGCTGATGCTTTCCCCGCCGGAATTGGCGACGTAGAGCGTGCTGTTGTCCGCCCCGAAAGACATCGTCCGCGGCAGTTGCCCCACCGCAATCGGCGCGACAAATTGCCCGCGCTGAATATCGAAGATCTCGATCCGGTTGAGCGCCGGATTCGCAATGTACAGCCGCTGTCGGCTGGGGTCCGACAGCATATCAGTCAGCCCTGTCGTAGTCGCGCCGATATCCACCGGAAACACTGACCCGCGCGCCTCCGCGTTGCGATAATTCTGAAACACGCGCACATTGGGAATGATGTTCACGGCTTCGCTCGATTGAATCAGCAATTGATCCGGCGTCGGTGTGCCGGCTCCGCGGGCCGCGGCGGCCGCGCTGAACTGTGCGGTGATATCGCCCCCGTACGGGCGGGCTGTGACGCGCACTGTGGCGGCTGTCGCCGAGGCCGTCAGAATCTGCGCCGTCGCCGTCAAGGTCCTCGCGCCTGCGTTGCGCACCGGGATCACAGCCGAATTCTGCGACGCCGTCACTCCGCATTGGTCGGAAGCCAGCAATGCCACGTTGGAATCCGGAATCGCGATCGGACTTTGCTGCAACGCCGCGATCGGAAGCACCATGAAGCCCGACTGCGAAATCGCGTAGATCGTCGAACTGTCGGACGTGATCGCCATCTTCGCCGTCACGTTCTCCGGAAGTTGCACGCCCAGTTGGATCAGCATGCTGTCCGGCGAGTTGATCAGCAGTTGGGCCGCATTGGCGCGCGCCGCCGGATTCTGCACCGGCACGATGTTATACGCCGTGATCAACACCTGCCCGGCCGCTGTCTGTGCGAACACCGCGCCGCCCTGCGATGTCTGCACATTAAAATTCGCCGTCGCCGGGAATACATACGGCGCGTTCACCGCATTCTGTTGCGCCATCACCAGCATCGTCGAAGTCTCAAACAGCATCGGCCCCGACACAAAATGCGACGCATCCGGCGACACTGCCAGCACCGGCGAAATCACGGTCACGTTGCGCGCTGCAAGCACGACTGATGAAGCCACGTCGAACGTGAACACCGTCCGCGTGTTGTTCGCCAGTTCGTGCACCCCAACGATCATCCGCCCATCCGCGGAGGCCTGCAGATGAGCATGGCTCGCCAGCGCCATCACGCCGTTCGGCGGCGGCAGCTGCGGAGCCGAAGGAGCCTGCGGCGCAATCACCACACTCTGAAGCGCGTGGGAAGCGTCCGCCGTTGGATCGAACGTGATGAGCACATTCCCGCCGTTACCCGCGCCGATCGTCGAAATGAGCGCCTTTTCGTTGAACCCTACTGCTACCGCCTCCGGGCTCGCGGCTAGCGCCACACTCCGCGTCGCGAAATTCGAAGTGCTCAAATCCACGATGTCGAGCGCCGATGCGGCGTAGCAAGCCACGTATAAGTACCGGCCCGACCGCGCAAGCGCAATTGAAAGCGGCGTAGCGTCGGTGCGGATGCTATTCGTGAGTCGTGGTGGATTCGTATTTGTAGCGTAGACATCGATCTGGTTGGAAGCGGTATTAACCACGTAAAGGCGCCGCCGCGCGTCATCGATAGCCAGATCGGCAATCGGTTGCGCGTGAGCCACTACCGTTCCGAAAGTTGCGCCGAAGGAGGGAAGGCCACCAGCGGCCAGCAAAACCAGGGCCCGGAGAAGCATTGGAGTTAAATATAACCCAAAGCGTGAAATTGTGTTGCGTCGCCCGCAGGCGTGGCTGATACAATGCTGATGACCGGGCGCGAACCACACAGGCCCGAATGGACTGGCCGCGTCGGCGCAACGGGGATCCAACAGGAGGAGGCTTTCCGCATGGTTTATTTAGTGGAACGTGATCTGCCAGGAGTCACCATGGAGCAACTGGCGGCCGCCCAGAAACGGGCGATTCAAATGGGTAAAGAACTGACTGCCCAAG
>Ga0335080_10009006_pt1 | contig 10427 bp, 6 predicted proteins | sample Lox_Sample_34_FD_206720 | JGI IMG/M metagenome (GOLD analysis project Ga0335080, IMG submission 206720) | Soil microbial communities from Loxahatchee National Wildlife Refuge, Florida, United States - Lox_Sample_3.4 | ecosystem: Environmental > Terrestrial > Soil > Wetlands | place: USA: Florida... | reverse complement strand
ATTTTTTCGGTAGTTTTTCGTCTTCCCGAGTGGACCCGGGAAACAGAATCGCCGGACGGGATTCGGGCCATCCGAAGTCCGGCATTGGTCCGCGGCCTCCGGGTCGCCGCGGACCGGACCAACCTCGATACAGAAAGGAAAACGCATATGAAGCTTGCAGCTATCCTGTTTCTGGGCATTGCCCTGATGGGATCCTTCGCCTTAGTCAACGCCAGCGATCCCGCCGGCCCTTCCCAGGTAGCTATTGCTCTAACCGGCGGATCCGTCTGGACCTCGCCGTCCACGGGCATCTGCGTTAACGCGGTCCCGGTGTTCGGCGGGCTCGACTGGAAGTCCTTGTACGACGTCACTCCCTTCTTCGGCACGCCCGATCCGTCCAAGGCCACCAAGGAGACCGCGTACCTGATCTGGGTCTCGGACTTCAGTGTTCAGATGTTGCCTTCCGCTCCGCCGTTCCAGAAGGCTCCTGCCGATCCTTCACCCTATCAGTTCGCTTATGTTCCCGCCGGTACGGCCACCATCTATTTCTCTCCCACGCCCGCCAAACGCGATTGGTCCGACCTGACCAACCGGAAAACCTGGGGCGAGCCCGTAGCCACTTTTGTCAGGAATGCCTCGGTGATCCGAAGCGCCGACACCTGGACATCGGACTTCTTCGTCTTCTCCGCGAACCTGGCGTCCAGCAGGCCCTTCACATTGAACGGCCGGACGTACGATTTCAAGGACCTGATGCCCAAGGGAATGACCTGTTTCGAGAACGGACAGATCGGGAGTTCGTGGGAGGTCAGTACCTGCGTTGCAACCGGCGAGCCGCAGTAGCTCGAACCCGGTTCACAGACGCCACCCTGTGGGATGGCCGAGTAGCAGCTTACCAGAGAAGCTTCATCGCAAGCTGAATCAGACGCGGTTCTCGCGTCGCCGAAATTCGCCCGAAGTTCGCTCCGTCGCCTGCATTTCCGTCGGGTTGCTGAAATTGCGTATGATTCCAGGCGTTGAACATTTCCATTCTCAATTGCAGCCTGGCAAATTCTCTTAGAGCGATAGATTTAGCTATGCCTACGTCCCAGTTATTGAGGCCGGGCCCGTTGAGCACGGTGGCCCCCGAGTCGCCAAAATATCCCGCGGGCGGCACCGGAAAGCACGCCGGATTGAACCACAGGAAGCCATTGTGACGAATATTGCCGGAGAGCGAGTCGCTGCGTCCGTCGCAAAGGCGATTGGGCAGGTGGTTGAGAAACTGAGTGTTGGTTTGGTTGGGCCCGGTCAGCAGAACCGGCTGTCCCGTGGCAAACGTCGTGATCGCGGTAATGGACCAACCGCCCGCAATCGGACCCCTCCCGTAGGGGATCTCCCAAACCAGGCTGCCCACTGCGCGGCTACGAACGTCGAAAGTTGCGGGGCCCTTGTCGCACCGCCGGCAATCCGTAATCTGGGTATTCGGAACCAGCCCGGATTCCCAGGCATCGGTGAGGGCTTTCCCAAGCGTGTATTCGAACCCCAGGTTGAGGCCGTGGCTCATGCGATGCGAATAGCGGGCGATTCCGGCCTCATATGATGAGTTGCCGCTGCTGGTCGCGTAGTAGATCAACGAATATCGCGGCCAGGGCTTGGTGGCAGGGTCGCAGAAGAGGTTGGGCGCCGGCTTACATTGCGAGATATCGTTGTTGACCGGCAGACGATGACCGCTGGAACCGAAGTAGGAGAGCTCGACGGAGTTGTTGGGACCGATGCCGTGCTGGATCGAAGCGCTCCACTGGCTGACGAAAGCGGTTCGAAAAGCCGGATCGAGCGCGGAAATGGACGACCCCGGCGGGAGGTTCGCCGCATACCCGTTGCTCAGAGAACTTCCTGGAGCGGGAGGAAAAATGTTCTGGCCGAGGCTGTAAACCGGAACTGGATTGGCCTGCGGGTTCGTGAAGTTCATCCCCGCGCCCAAGGGCGAACCAAAGGCAAGCGGATACAGAACGAAGACCCAAGGCATCTGGGAATAGTAGATGCCCGCGCCGGCCCGCAACACCGTGGAGCTCAGCCTTCCGGGCTTCCACGCGATCCCGAACCGCGGAGCAATGTTATTCCTGTCCGTGGAGATGATTTGAGGGTGGATCTGCCCGAGGGCCGCGAAGGTCAGCAGACCGGTGCTGGGGTTGAATCCGTGCACCGCGCCTCTGGCCCAACCCTGAGGATCGGGCGGCGTCTCCAAAAACCAGGAAGCGCCGAAATTCAGGGTCAGGTTCGGCGTGACCTTCCACGTGTCCTGCGCGAAAGGGATCATCTGCGTGGAGCGATACTCTGCCGCGGGCAGGCCGGCCAGCGTTCCTGTCACCGGAAGTCCCAAAAGGAAATCTGCAAAGGCATCCCCCGTTCCGGGCGCCGGCACGAGTTGCCCTTGGGCGTTGGACGTCAACTGCGCCGTGAACACCGGCTGAAACGTTAATGCCCCAAGCGCCTGGCGATTGGCGTTCTGCTGCCACCCGCGCCGAAAACGCGCCCCGGCGCCGAATGCCAGGCTATGGCGGCCGTGTTTGTAGTTGAGCTCGTCGTCGATCTGCCAGGTATTGTCGCGGTTGCCCACGTTGCCGATCGCATTGCCGAATGACGAGTAACCCTGGAGGTTGATGGTGCTGATTCCGTCTTCACCGAAGGTATTCGAGATCCCGATGGCAGAAAGCAGCGGCTCTTGCACCTCGTTGCCGCCGATCGCCACAGCCCGCAGGAAGCCGATCCGGAGATTGTTCGCCGCTCGCGGACTCATCCACCAGGTGTGTTGAACCATGGCAAGGCTGGAACTGTTGGTGTACAGCATTCCGCTGACCGGAAACAATCCCGGCTCATCCACCGGCGTGCTCTGCGTGAAGAGCTGCAGAAAAAGTTGGTGGTGCGGGCTAGGGACCGCATCCACTCGCAGGCCGCCCTGATTATCGTTCAGAGTATTGCGGGGATTTCCGAAAACGTTGCTCGGCCTGTCCGCCAGGCTGGAGCCGGGCAGATAGTAGGGAAGCAGGTTCCTGGCTACCGCGTTGATGCGTGCCGGCGGGATTGTGTTGTTGGGGAAAGGGGTTCGGCTGTTGGAATCGGCAGAATAGCTGTCCAGGTCGTAAATTGTATGGCCGGCGCCGGCGAATTCTCCATTGAACATCGCCTGGGTAGGGCTGTATCCCGCGGTGGAAAACGCGGTCAACTCGCGGGTTCCCTCGTAGAAACCATGGAACCAAAGCTTGTTGCGCCGGAGCGGACCTCCCGCCGCGAAGCCGAATTGGTTTCGTTTCAAGTCTTCGGTTGTGGCGGCGAAGAAGCTCCTCGCGTCCAATTCGCGGTTCCGCAGAAACTCGAAGGCCTCGCCGTGAAACTGATTACTCCCGCTCTTCGTAACGATATCGACCACACCGGCTCCCGATCCCTGGTCCGGCATCAAGAAATTCTGCTGCACCATGAACTGGTCGATCGCCGCGATCGAGAATCCAGCCGCCAGTTCGCCGTCTCTCGATCCGCTGAGATTGATGCCGTTCAACGAGTAGGCGGTCGAGTGGGGAAAGGTGCCTGGCAGGATGACGGCTCGCGAAGGCGGACCGACATTTGCCGTGGACAGGTTGTTGGCCGGGCTAAGATCCAGGACGCCACCCGCCAGCAAGGCCAATTGCAGGAAATCGCGGCCGTTGAGAGGCAGCTCCTGCACGCGTTTCGAATCCACTATCGAGCCCGTCGTATTGGAGTCGCTGTCCAGTTCCACGGGCGAAGGACGCGAGACGACCATTACGGTGTGCACGTCCCCGACCACCAAGGTAATCGGCACCGACGCCACTTCGCCAACCTCAACCGTCAGCTCGTCCACCTGGTGAGTCTTGAAGCCGGCTTTCTCGACCCTCAATGAGTAAACACCCGCGGTCACCGAAGAGAATAGGAACGACCCGTTACTGTCCGTTTCAGACTCGCGGATCAGGCCCTTGGATTGCTCCGTAAGGACGATTTTGGCTCCTGGGATGGACCCGCCGGATTCGTCGCGAACCGTGCCCCCAACCGCTTCCGCCGCCAAAGCGCCCCCGGAACAATGCACAGCAGCCGACGCGATCAACAGAACCTTGAAAAACCTTAGATTCCAGCGAATCACGAGTTCCCCCGAGCACAAATTAACTTTGCTTCATGATACCTTGATACGAGATATTGGAGCCGGACCTTTCCGGTGGAAGTTACATCGCCACACTCAAGAGCCATGCGGAGGATTGCAGGAGCTTTGCGTCTCCCGGGACCCGCGGCGGACCAACCGGCAGCAGGAACATTTTACGCGCTGCTGTGGGGCCTCCAACTACTGTTCACCATCCACGCCGGACTCGGGATGCTCCTGACCATTCGCAACCAGCCTTTCCAGGAACGATTCGTCTTCGTCGTATTCGTCAACGCCTTACTGGTTCTGACGCCCGGCACCTGCCTGATTCTGCTTCGCCGCGGTCTGCTTCGTCCGGCGGGCACCGTCTACCTCGCCGGAGTTTGGCTGGCGTATACGCTGATCATCCTCTTCAACGGCGGCATCCACCACGTTGGTTTGGCGGTCTATATCGCGCTGCCTGTCTCCGCGGCCTGGCTTTTCGGCTATAGGCCGGCCCTTTGGACCGCCGCCGCCTGCCTCGGAAGCGCGACGACTATGGCGGTGCTCGAGACCATCGGAGTTGGCCCGTTGCATTACTTCCAGGGCCTGCCGAGCGGGATCTGGCTTCTGCTGCTGGAGTGCACCCTGATGGGCGTGGTGCCGGTTGCGACGGTTCTTTCCTCTCTTCAGCGCGCGTTGGCCCAGTCAAGGGTGGTGGAAGCCGAGCTCCAGGAATACCGGCATCACCTGGAAGATCTGGTGCAGCAGCGCACCGCGGAGTTGGTCGAAGCTCGCGATCAGGCCGAGAGAGCCAGCCGGGCGAAAACCGCTTTCCTCGCTAATATGAGCCACGAGTTGCGCACTCCGTTGAATGCCATTCTCGGGTTTTCCGCCATAGTGCGCACGGATGGCGGCCTGTCCGATCAGCATCGCAAGGATCTGGAAATCGTTGGCAATAGCGGCGAGCACCTCCTCTCCCTCATAGACGACATCCTGGATACCGCGAAGATCGAGACCGGCGGGGTCAGTGCGGAGAGCGTGGCCTTCGGCTTGCACGCGCTTGTGAACGATGCCGTGAACATGATGCGCGAACGGGCACGAGCCAAGAACCTGGAGCTGACACTGGACCTATCTTCCAACGCGCCTTGGTGTGTTCGCTCGGACCCGGGCAAGCTCCGCCAGGTTCTGGCCAATCTGATCGGGAACGCCGTGAAGTATACCGACGAAGGAAGCGTCGTCGTGAGGCTGGATGCCAGGCCGGCAGATGGCTCCGGGCAAGTCGTGCTGGTTTTCGATGTGGAGGATACGGGTATCGGCATTGCTCCGCAGGATCAACCTCGCATCTTCGACCCCTTCGTCCAGGCCGGGAGGAGACCCAGGCAGGGTGTCGGACTGGGGCTCGCCATTTGCCGGAACTTCGTGCAGGTCTTGGGTGGAACCATTCAAGTCGAGAGTCAACCCGGCCGGGGTACGCGGTTCCACGTCGAGGTACCCGCGGAAACGGCAGATCCGTCGGAGCTGTTGGCTGAGACCTTGCACGGGGAACAAGTTACCGGCCTCGAACCCGGCCAGCCCGAATACCGCATTTTGATCGTGGAGGATCAGCAGGAGAACTGGCTTCTGCTCGACCGCCTGCTTCGGGCCGCCGGATTCCAGGTGCGAGGCGCGGAGGATGGCCTACAGGCAGTCGAAGCTTTTCGAGTCTGGCGCCCACACTTCATCTGGATGGATTTGCATCTTCCCGGCTTGGGCGGATTGGAAGCAGCCAAGCGTATTCGCGAGCTGGAAGGCGGAAGCGAGGTCAAGATCGTGGCCGTCACTGCCTCGGCCTTCGCTTCGGAACGCGAGCAAGTCCTCGCCGCCGGCCTGGATGACTTTTTGCGCAAGCCGTACCGCCCGAGGGAGATCTTTGAATGCATGTCCCGGCATCTGGGCGTTCGTTACCTATATGAGGCCATCCCGCAGACGGACGCCGCTGATCCGCACGTCACGATGCGCCCCGAGGACCTCGCGTCGCTGCCCCCGGAACAGTTCGAGGAACTGGAACAGGCTGTGGTCTGCCTGGACTGGGAACGGATCGCGCGCATCGTACGGCAAATCTCGGATCAGAATGCGTCCCTCGGCGGCGTCCTGACACGTCTCGCCGATAGGTTTGCATACACTCCGATTTTCAAAGCCATCGAAAGCTCCAGACGGAGGACCGCTCAAACCAGCCATTGACGATCCTGCTTCCGTGTTCGGTCAGCGCCAAACGCGACAGCAATCGTGGCGACCGTGTCGCTCATGTAACGTCGAAACTTTCCGGGAGTGAGCGCATATTCTTTACGTGAGCCACGACCGCTGCCATGACCGGATTTCATGATCTTTACGAGAGGTACTCGCGCGATGTTTACCGCTTCGCCTTGTATCTCTCGGGTGACCCGGCGCTGGCGGACGACATCACCTCGGAGACGTTCGTCCGGGTCTGGAGTTCGCCGGAGCCGGTGCGGTTGGCGACCGTGAAAGGCTATCTGTTGACAATCGCGCGCAATCTCTGGCTGATGGACCGCAGGCGGCAGTCGCGCCGCCAGGACCTCGATGAAGTGCACGAGACCCTTCCTGACGCCGGCCCCAGTGCGTTCCGAACCGTGGAGGTGAAGGACGAGCTTGGCCGCGTATTGCGCGCCTTGCAGCAATTCCCGGAGGTGGACCGCACGGCCCTCTTGATGCGGGCCGACGAAGGTTTGTCCTACGAGGAGATTGCGGCCGCTCTTGGCCTGCCGGTCGCCACCGTCAAAGTGAAAGTTCACCGGGGCCGGTTGAAGCTCGCACAGATCCGCAACCAGGGGGTATCCGAACAATGAACATAACGCCAAATGTCATCCATGACCTGCTGCCGGCCTACCTCGCCGGCGAGGCGAGCGCCGATACCGTGGCCCTGGTGGAGGAGTTCCTCCGCCTGGATCCGGACTTCGCCCGTACCGTGGAAGCATTGCGCGCCAACCCGCTGCCGGAAGTGTCTGCCGGGTTGCGGCCGACTCACGAAAAGGAGACGTTAAATATGACGAAACAATTGCTACGGTGGCGCGGAGTTCTGATGGGCTTCGCAATTTTCCTTACGATGCTCCCGATGTCGTTCCGGTTCGCCAATGGCCGGATCACGTGGACATTCCTGGAAGAGGCGCCCCCCCAGGAAACGGCCGCGGTCTGTCTGGCAGCGCTGGTTTGCTGGGCCGGTTTTCTCTATGTGCGGCGCCGGCTCCGGAGCACCGGTCTGTAGAATGAGCCTTATCTCGGGCCCACCGCAACGCCGCTTCCAAGTGTGTCCGGTGTCCGCGCTGTCTCGCAGGCTCCGTCGAGTTGAGAATGACTCTCAGCGTCACGGAGCCTGCGATTTCGGCGCGAACGTTGGACCGGCGGGCCGCCGGGCGAAAGCGCTCCCCAGTTTCCATCCAGCCATTCAAGTCCACGGCGGGCGAACCAACGCCGTCATCGGTGCGTAGGAACCGGTAGATGCTCCGCGCCATCCGGATCGCCATCGCGGTGCTGATCGGCATCGCCGCGGGCTCGGCCGTTCTCGCCGAGAATGCCTTCCATGTCTGGAATCACAACCCGGCGATGCCGGCCTCGGCGCAGGCAATCGCGCGCCAGGGTGCCGCCTCCTGGCATGCCGCCGGAATTGCCGCCGGTGACGGCGTGCCTCTCAAGGCCTGGATCTTCACCCCCCAACAATCCAATGGAGCAGCCGTGATCCTCCTGCACGGCGTCGCCGACACCCGGATGGGCATGAGCGGGCACGCTCCCTACCTGTTGCGCGCGGGCTACACCGTGCTACTCCCCGATTCGCGCGGCCACGGAGAAAGCGGCGGGTCGATCATCAGCTACGGCGTCCGCGAGTCCGGAGACATTCACCGCTGGGCCGATCTGATGCTCCACGAACCGGGTGTCGGCCGTCTCTATGGCCTCGGGCAATCCATGGGCGCCGCCATCCTGATCGAATCGCTGGCCGCGGAGCCGCGCTTCCGCGCGCTGGTTGCCGATTGCCCGTTTGCCACCTTCGAAGAGATCGCTTACGACCGGCTGGCTCAACGCGGCCTGGCAAGCCGGATGGCCGCCTGGCCGCTGATCCATTTCGGCGTTCTGTATGGGCGAGCTCGCTACGGCATCGATCTCTGGAGAGCATCGCCCGCCGATTCCATCCGCGCCACCCACATCCCGGTCCTCCTGATTCACGGCGCCGCAGATGACAACATTCCACCTCGCCACTCCCGCACCCTGCACGCACTCAATCCGGCCGTCAGCGAGCTTTGGGAGGTTCCACGAGCCGGCCACATCGCGTCCCTGATGACCGAACCGGAGGCCTACCGTCAACGCGTGCTGGACTGGTTCAGCCGGTACTGACCGCCGCCAACCGCAGGAGCCAAATGGCCGCGGGTTACCATGGTTACCGGCGACATGCTCTCCCCTGGAAGTCAACTTGGCCCGTACGAAATTGTCTCCCTCCTCGGCGCGGGCGGTATGGGCGAGGTCTACAGGGCCCGCGACACCCGCCTGAACCGCGCGGTCGCCCTCAAGGTATTGCCCCGGGTCCTTGCCGCCGACACGAACCGCCGCCTGCGCTTCGAGGACGAGGCGCGAGCTGCCAGCGCGCTCAACCATCCCAACATCGTTTCCATCTACGACACGGGCGACCAGGAAGGCCTGTCCTATATCGTCAGCGAGCTGGTAGAAGGCGAGAGCCTGCGCGAGATGATCGCCCGTGGCCCGCTGCCGCCGAGCCGTGCCGCCGACATCGGAGCGCAGGTGGCGGACGCGCTATCCGCCGCGCACGGCGCATCCATCGTGCATCGCGACCTCAAGCCCGAGAACATCATGATCACCCGCGACGGCCGCGCCAAGGTCCTCGATTTCGGACTGGCCAAGTATATCGCGCCGCCCGGACCGGCGGATGAGGATGCTACCAAACTCCTGACCCGGACCTCGCCGGGGGCCGTGCTCGGCACTGCGGCCTATATGCCGCCCGAGCAGGTCATGGCGCGGGAAGTCGATGGGCGCAGCGACATCTTCAGCCTCGGACTGGTCCTCCACGAATGCCTGGGCGGCCAGCAGACCTTCCGGCGCGAGACCGCGGCCGAGGCAATGACGGCGATTCTCCGGGAGGATCCGCCGGAGCTTCCCGAAACCGTTTCGCCCGCCCTTCGTCAGATTGTCTTCCACTGCCTGGAGAAAGAACCCGAGCGGCGATTCCATTCCGCGCGCGACCTGGCTTTTGCACTGCGAACCATCAGCCCGTCCGGCGCCGGCTCGCGAAGCAGCACACGGACGCCGGCGCTGTCCGCGCCGCCGCGGCGCGTCTGGCTGTGGGCGCTGGCCGCCGCGATTCTAGCCGTCTCCCTGGCGTTGGTCGCCACGACGCATTTCCGCGAGGCCGCGCCCCTCGACCTGGCGCGCTACCGATTCACCCCGTTCGCCAACGACCATGAGCCTGAGAGCGGCGGCGCCTGGAGTCCCGACGGCAAGAGCATCGCGTACCTTAAGACCATCGACGGCATCCCGCAGCTCTTGGTGCGCGCCCTGGATGCGCCTACGCCCATCCAGCTCACCCGGTCGAAAGCGGCTGTGGGGAACGTGTTTTGGTCGCCCGATTCCACGCTGGTTTACTACACCGTACGCGCCGGCAAAGGCGAGTTGTGGGGCGTGAGCCCGGCCGGCGGCCGCTCTACGCGCATCATGGAGGACCTTAGCTGCGCCGCCATCTCACCCGACGGGAAGGCCGTGGCCCTGTGGCGCGCCACCGAAGCGGGTGGAGAAGTGCAGGCGTCGGTCTGGATCTCCTCGCCGCGGGCGGCCGCGCCCCGGCCCTACAAGCCCGCGCCGTTCGCCGTGCCCCTCGATAGCTCCGGCAACAGCCTGTCTTTCTCGCCCGACGGCACTTCGATTCTGCTGATTGCCGCCGGCGTTTCGCCCGCCGTCTGGCTGTTGCCCTTCCCGGAAAGCCGCGGCGCTCCGCGGCGCCTGTTCGCGGGAACGGAATTCAATTGGGTGCCGCGCGCAAGCTGGATGCCGGACAGCCGCCATGCCTTGCTGTCGTTCTCCACCGGCGAATCCGAGCCGGCTCTGTGGATGGCCGACCTCAAGGCCGAAAACCTGCGCCGGCTCACGGCCAGCGCTCACGGCGAAGAGGAGCCGTCCCTTTCGCCCGACGGCCGCCGGGCCGTGTTTACGAGCGTGGCGCAAGATTTCGATCTGCTCGAGCTTCCGCTCGACGGCGGCCAGCCCCGCACCTTGCTCGCCAATAGCAGGAACACGTACTCGCCTTCCTGGTCGCCGGCAGGCGATCAATTTCTTTATGCGACCGACCGCGACG
>Ga0335080_10009005_pt1 | contig 10429 bp, 8 predicted proteins | sample Lox_Sample_34_FD_206720 | JGI IMG/M metagenome (GOLD analysis project Ga0335080, IMG submission 206720) | Soil microbial communities from Loxahatchee National Wildlife Refuge, Florida, United States - Lox_Sample_3.4 | ecosystem: Environmental > Terrestrial > Soil > Wetlands | place: USA: Florida... | reverse complement strand
TAGTGGAGCTCATCGATCTTACTGGATGGCGCTCCGCCGATGAAAACAAGCACCACGATTACCAAGCCCAATAAGCAGAACCCGAACGCTCCCGGTAGCTTCGGCAATGCGTAGCTGCGGCCGCGGCAGAATAGATGGCCGGCAATGCCCAAGACGAATGCGACCGCTTCCAGACCCAGAAATCCGGCGCGCCCCGATCCGGCCATCGCCAACAGCTGCACAGAAGCGGATTTCAGCGCCATTCCCGACAGGAATGCCAATGGGATGCTACAGGTCAAGGGAAGCACGCCCAGGGGACGTATCAGTAAACGCCCTAAGCCAGTGATTGCAACGAGGCTTAGGGTGCCAATCAACAGGCTTAGAATCATGTTTGCCGATCCATCTCGCAACTATAACCGATCGGCACGCCTCCTGCAGGGATAATGGCCAGTTCTGCCGAAGCCCGTCTCAAGCGCCTGATCAAAGGCCTTCTTTGCGTTCCGGCTGTCAGGAAAGCGGTCGAGCGATTTCCGCGCGGGAGCAAGCTGTATTCCCCAGTCCAACGAACTCACCCCATCGACGTCGCCTACGGCATTGACACCAGTGGCGTGGTGCTCGCCGTTGATATCCCGGCAGATAAACGTCTTGTGCCATTGATCAATCCATATATCGGGTCGCAGCCGAGTATCCTGAGGCGTGCGCTACGTTCACTGGGCGAGGTGTCCCAATCTACCTTCGTCGACCTCGGATGCGGTAAAGGCAGAGCGGCGATCGTTGCGAGCGAGTTTCCATTCCGGGAAGTGATTGGCGTAGAGTTGTCTGCTGCGCTCGCCGCGACTGCACGGAAGAATGCCGCCGTAGTTGCCCGCCGGTTTCCAGATCGGCCGCGGATTCAAATCGTCGCAGCGAATCTGGTCGACTACGAACTGCCGCCCGGCAATCTCGTTCTCTTCAATTACAATGCTGTTGGCCCTGCCCTGCACATGTTGGTCGTGGAAAAGCTCAAAAGGACGCTGGCGGCTGATACACCGCACATATTTTTCATTCAATACAACCCGGTAGTCGTGGAAGGGTTTGACTCCTCATCTGTCTTCCGCCGCTACTATGCCGAGCAAAGTCCGTATGATCCTTCCGAGCTGGGTTTCGGGCCAGATACCGATGACGCCGTGGTGATCTGGCAGAGTGTCCGCGGCGCGGTTCCAACGCCTCACGAGCGGCGTGACCGCGGAATCGTCATCACCAAGCCTATGATGCGCGCCGAGCTCAGCGCCTGATCCCAATGACACCACGCGCCGCGGCGGCCCTGCCGAGTGCCGGCAGTGCATTCAACTCGCTGACGGCCGGTCCAACTGAGTCGCGCCAAAGTCACTCCGGTGATGCCGACGTTCTTTCGATAGGAGCCAACCTGGTATGAAGATTCTGCACGTACTCCGGACGGTCAATCCTTCGTGGGGCGGTCCCGTCGAGGGTGTCAAGCACCTCGCTGCACAAGCTCGACTGCGAGGACACCGCGTCCAGGTGGCCTGCCTGGACCATCCCGAAGCACCCTGGCTGGCCGGTTCCTGCCTGGATATTGAAGCCCTCGGTCCGGCGAGGCTCGGCAATTTTGGTTTCACCCGCCGCTTGGACTCATGGCTTTCGGCCAACATCGCGAACTTCGACGTGGTAGTGGTGAACGGAATTTGGATGTACTTCAGTGACGCCACACGACGCGCCGCGACGCGCGCCCAGGTCCCTTACGTTGTGTTTCCTCACGGAGCCCTCGATCCCTGGTTCAAGCGCAACTATCCGCTGAAACAGGTGAAGAAGACAGCGTACTGGACACTCGTTGAGCACAAGGTCTTCCGTGATGCGGCCGCCGTGATGTTTACCAGCACCGAGGAACAGAGATTGTCGCATGGAGCCTTCCGGCCTTATGTCTGCAATGCGAGGTTGACGGGGTATGGCATCGCAGACCCTCTCGCCCGGCCCACCGAGGGAGTTGGGTGCGGCGAGCCCGGCGAACTGCAGCGGATTCTCCCCGGGCTGGGCGGACGCCGATACCTGCTTTTCCTCGCTCGCATACATCAAAAGAAAGGCGTCGACCTTTTCTTACGCGCGATCGATTCGATGCGCAATCGGTACCGCGACCATGCTTTTGTCATCGCCGGGCCTGGCTCCGTCAGATACGTGTCGCAGATGAAGTCCCTGGGGTCCACGCTTGGACTGGATGACCGGGTGATTTGGGCCGGCGCTCTCTACGGCGGTGCGAAGTGGGCGGTCATGCGCGGGGCGGAAGCATACGTCCTGCCGTCGCACCAGGAGAACTTCGGCATTTCCGTGGTGGAATCACTAGCCTGTGGTGTCCCGGTGCTGATCACGAATAGAGTCAACATCTGGTCGGAAATCCTGGCCGGGGATGGTGGGCTGGTTGACGAGGATGACTTGAGCGGCATCTGCAGGCTGCTCAACCGGTGGAGCGAGCTTCGCCCGGAAGAAAAGAAATCGATGCGTGACACGGCGCGTTGGTGCTTTCAGAAACACTTCGACATCGGCAAGACCAGCACCAGGTTCTTCGATTTACTAATGGAAGCCAATCACACAGAACCGAGTCCCAGTGTGAACGCTTTCTAGGTGTCCTCATGGAAAGTCTATGATGCCGCCCAAAAGGCAACTGCCGCCACTCACCGCCATGCGGTTCTTCCTGGCGCTCTGGGTGATGGTCTACCATCAAACCTGGCCCGATGGATACCTAGGGGGACTGTTGCCGCGACTTCCGGGAGCATTATACGGCGGATTGCGTACAGGCTATGTGGCAGTGGGAGTATTTTTCGTCTTATCGGGATTTGTGCTGTCCTACGCTCACCTACTGGGACGCTCGCCCTCGGCTTCGCTTCTCCCCGGCTTTGCAGTGGCTCGGTTTGCGAGAATCTATCCTGTCTATTGTTTGGGACTGCTCGGAGTGGCGCCATTTGTCGTGCGCTACTCCATCACGCACAGATCCGTCGCAACAGTGGCAAAGCAGACGGTACTTGCGTGCCTGAGTTGGACGCTGGTCCAGTCGTGGTTTCCCGGCGCGGCTCTCTCCTGGAATTTCCCGGCGTGGTCCCTGTCCGACGAAGCGTTCTTCTACTTGTGCTTCCCATTCGTCGGATTACTCCTTTGGCGGCTATCGGGTTTGCGGGCGATTTTGATCGGTTGCACTGCGCTATGGGCAGCCGCGTTAGCCGTCCCCGCGGTTGCAGTTGCTTTTCCCCTCCACGGGTTCGGCGATGCGGCAGCCACATCCACACTGCCCAATGTTGCGCCGCTGTGGCCCGGCTTTGTAAAATTCAATCCCTTGCTCCGCCTTCCGGAGTTTTGCGTAGGTATCCTACTGTGCAGGGCATACCGGGAACTGGTCAGCCAAGATCATTACTTGGTGGGCAGAGGGTACTGGCTCTATACGCCAGGTTTGTTTTGCGAGGCACTCGCAATCAGCAATGCCGGATCGCTGCCATATCCCCTGGTTCACAATGGGCTGCTCTTGCCTCTCCATTCCGCTGTGATTTTGGGTCTTGCTCTCGGCGGCGGCGTTTGCACTCGCTTTCTTTCCAGTCCCTTGCTTGTCTTTCTGGGGAATGCGAGTTATTCGATGTACATCGTGCATGTAGAAGTGTCGCAATGGATGGATGCGGCAGCGAGGCGAGTCTTCGGTACGAAGCTCGTTGGCGCCGGCTGGTTCCTTTTCTATGTAGGGGTTGTCGTCTTTCTGGCTTCGGTAATTTACAGGGTCCTCGAACAGCCGTCCCATCGCTACTGGAAGGCCAAACTCACTCCAAGACTTGAGGCCTGGGTCAGCAAGCAGAATGAAATGGCGCAACCCGGACCTCATAGCCGTCAGAAGTCCCGCTTGTTCCTACAGCTTCGCTGGGCGAAGACGATTTACAGCCGAAATGCACGAGCTGGCCTTCGAGGTGTCTAACTGGATACCGGTAGCTCGGCTCGCCGTCACTAGTGAGTGACCCAAGAATATGTGCCGGCCTGGAGCTGACAGATCTGGAAGCTTCCATTGCGGCTGCCCGACCCGGGGAGGTACCGCATGGTCCCTTCCGCAACAGAACTACAGGCTGCAGTAGAGGCTGCTGACGAAATCTGCAGCGTGCCCAGAGCGCGATTGATGACCGTGGAGTTAATCACTTTGCCGACCGTAAAGGGGTAGTTCTCGGAAAGGAAGGAGTCCTGCAAGACACCGAACTGTGAAACCGCGGTGTTGCCTTGTTCCACCACATTTGCCTGGAACGTGCAGTTGTAGCAGGTAGTGGGGAGATCGATCATGTAGTTCGTGACGCTGGCGGTTTTATTGTTCGCCAGGATGATGTCGCCGAACGAGCCTGAACCCCCAAAATAGAACATTTGATAGCCGCTCTCGAAACGGTTCCCCTCCACCGAAAGGCTCAGCCACGCGATCGCGCCCGCGCCGTTCGAATAGAAGGCAAATGCTGTGCCGTTCTTGGATGCCAAATAGCCATCGTGGTACGTGTGACTGCCCGAACTGCTGGCGTTGCCGTTATCGTAGATCAGGACGTGCGTCGAATCGATATTCGGTGAGTAGTCGCAGACCTGGAAGTTCTGCATCCACAGAGAAAGGTTGCTTGACGAAGGCAGGTTGGCCACGCCCAGGTCATCGCTGCCAGAAGTGTAGAACACATAGCGGGCACCTCCGCCATTGAGATTGAGAGTTGGCTGCAGCCATGCGTTCTCCTCGCTGGCGATGGAATAGACCAATGCTTGCGTCGCATAGCCCTGCACGGATACTCCGTTGATTCTAAAGTGGCCGGACGCCACCGAGGGAGCCGTCCGTCCCAACAGGAGAACCACCTCGGGGTTGGCACCTGACATCGCACTGGAAAAGGCCATGTTTGTGATGTTGATGAACTGGGCGCCGACGAAACTGAACGCATAGGGTTGGGCTACTGCGCCCTGATAGTACAAAAAGCACCCAGGTCCACTTCCCATGATTTGCATGCTATTCAGGTGGCCAAAGTTGATGGGCGAGCTGACAGAATAGTAGTGGCCCGTGGAACAGGGGAAGTACAGGGTCTGGCCGGTCCGCAGTGCGGCGACGGCGCTCTGGATAGCCTGCGTGTTGTCGGAAGTTCCATCCGCGATGGCCCCATAGGACTCCACATCGACGATCAGGTTACTGGGCGGTGGCGTAGTCGCCTGTGCCAATCCAAGAGAGATGAGAAATATCGTAGTGTAGTGCAACGCCATGGGTGATGCGGTGGTGACGACTCCTGCCCGGTTGGCCTGCACCCGGTCGAGGGGTATTCATGCCGGCAAACGGAGTGTCACCTTCTCCTAAGTTCGAGAGTTAAGGTATCGGACCTTGGTTCAAGTGTCGAGCTTGCCCAAAGGTCAGACAAGATTCACTTTGGTTGGCAGGCTGGCGCTGCCTACGTGAGAGGATTTGAAGACGCTATGGACATACGCGCGCTGTCACAGATGTTTCGCGGGAAGAATACGACATACTCCGCGGACCTGGGTATTCCACTCGTGGATTTCCGCCCTCACACCGCCAGGACCATCGCGATCACGCCTGTGACGCTGAACGGAGACAGGGAGCCGACGGAGCGGTCCCCGGTGCCGGCCTCCGATCTCGCCAGGCACGCGGCGCTGGGGCAGCTTAGGACCGTGGTGGAGAGGTTGGACGGCAGAACCGCGGAGGCAGGCAACGGCGCGGCACGCGAGGGGCATTCGACGCTGGCCGCGGACTTCAATGGATTGGCATGTGCGGCCGCCGGTCGGCGCTGCATCGACGAGGCACTTGCGGGCATTCGTGCGGAATTGGCTGACGTCAAGTGCCGCTTGGCAGCGCTGGAGCAAAACGCTGTCGACCTGCGAACACCGCGACTCGCCTGGCGGCAGCGCCTGGTGGCGAAAGCCGAGGCTCTGCGCGACCTCCATTCTCAGGCCACGGCCAAGGCCGCGCGGTCCAGGGTGGTCGATTTCACCCGGGTCCCCGAGCGCCGGCCGGCAGGATAACCCGGCAACCAGCCTGGGTCGAATCGCGCAAGGGGTCGAAACCTGCAGATTCCAAATCAATTCAATGGAGCTGGCGGAGGGGCTTGAACCCCCGACCCTCTGATTACAAATCAGATGCTCTACCAACTGAGCTACGCCAGCCTGAATCGCGTTGACAACCCTGCCTCACCAGCGTAAAACGCCTTCCCCACTGTAGTCAACGCGGCAGAGGCCCCCCCAGTCATGCCGCCCGTGGCTCATCTCGCGGGGTCGGCTTCGGGGACTGGGATCGAATGTCCCCACATGCGAGAACGTTTGGGCTGGCACACCAGACTGGGCATTCGGAGTGGTGAGTGACCGCGAAGTTGAACGCCAGTGCTCGCTATCGGCGGAAGGTCCCGGCACTGCGCTCATATTCCGCGTTGAACTCACAGCCAAGTAGCGCAATCAGCGCCACGAGGTACATCCAGACCAGGAGCGCGATCCCGGCTCCGATGGATCCATACATCAGGTTGTAGCGCCCGATGTTGCGCACGTACCAGGCGAATCCAGAGGTCGTCAACATCCAAAGCACGGTCGCCAGCACAGCGCCTGGCCACACCAGGGCCCAGCGCTGTTTGCGGTTAGGGCCGAAGTAGTATAGCAGGGTGGTGACCAGAATCGTCGTCAAGAACGCGACCGTCCACCGCGCCAGCTTGCTCACCAGTTTCCATCCAAACGTCAACGGGTTGAGCCGCGGATCGACCTTCATCCAATTCAGCACTATCTTTTCGACCTGATTGCCGAACACAATCATCATTGTGGCGGCCACCAGCGGTGCCGCCGCCAGCAACACTAGTGAGATCGCGACGAAGTTGCCACGCAGGAAGCTTCGGTTGCGAGGCACCCGGTAAGCCGCCTGGAACCCTTCGATCAGGCTCTTGATGACTCCCGAGGCCGCCCAGAGGGAGATCAGTCCGGCTACAACCAGCAGCGAAATCGGGCGGGCTCCGGTGATGCGGAATTGTTGCACGACCAGGCCCTCGGAGCCCGGAGGCACGATTTGTGCCAGAGCGCGTTCCAAGGTGCTCGAGACAAACGGAACGCCGCTCTGCACCAGGATGGTGGCCGCCGACGTGAGTACTGGAAAGAAGGAAAGCAGCGCAGAATAGGCAGCTCCCTTCGCGATGGCCAGGCAATTATCGTCGAACGCCGACACCAGGCTGCCGCGCAACAGGCGGCCGAAGCTACGCGGAGTGAGCGTCACAGCGTCAGTATAGCCATTCGCCCCCGGCTGCATGCACTGGCTCGGCCGGCGGGCCGCTGGGCCTGCTATTCCGGCGGGTCCTCAGTTGTAGTGAACGGTGGTGCGACTCTGATTGGTGTCGACGGCTTTCTTCCCCGTCAGGCGCTCCAGGCCGGCAAGAAAACTACTGTACTCGCCTTTGTTCAATCTGAAGAGGACTTCCACTTTCGGAGCAGTGCCGCCGGCATCGCCGTCCCGGATCCAGGAAACGCCGATGTAGTGATCCTCAGTCTCTCCCAGATGCATGTAGGGAACGACATCGAGCACGGCCGCTCCGAAGCGGCGTCGGACCCCGGTGGCGCAGGCGATCTCGGTGATCCTGGCGGCCGGCACTGCGATCCGCTGACCGTGTTGCACCAGGACCACTTCGCCGGCGCCCAGGGTGGCCTTGACCTTGCTATGACGCAGCGGCAGGCTGCCACCTTCATAACTGGCGGGATAGTTCGTGGAATCGGCACTCCTCTCCCCGGCCACCATGGCTGCCGGGTGAAAGACCATGAGCGAGAAACCAAACACCGCGCAAAAACGAGCAACTGTCATTCTCATCAAGCATTTTAGACGCCTTTCGGGCCGCGCGGGTTACCCGGGGAGCAACCGCAGCGCCTTCTGGAAGATAGCTTGTACCAGCCAATTGCGGAACAGCACCACTCCTGCCCAGGTGCCGAGTGTGTTGGTGAAAATGTCCGTCATGCCGGAGTCTCGGGTGGGCAAATCTGCCTGGAGAACCTCGATTGTGATACTCACGAGAGTTCCCAACAGAATCGTGAGCAATGCTGCGCGCTTGACGCGGCGCACGACCGACAAACTCGCATAAAAAGACAAGCCCAGGGGGACGAACCCTACGACGTTCTTCAGCGCGGCGCTCCAATAGTCGCGCGACATGCTGAATTCTCTCCAAAACGGTTCGAGGAATATCTGGTCGGGCACGACGAACTTCCCCGGGATCGAAAGATCCGTCCCGGTCTCAGCTCGACTATGAATGACGCTACCGGCGTGTTCGTCGAAAAGATAGATGGCAGACGGTCCGTCTTCGGCCGCAATCTCTGGACTGCCGGTCGCCTTCCACGATTGGGAGTGCCTCTCCACTTGGGGCGGCGTGAGCGCCCGTTGGTAGATCGCGAAGCCCAACAACCGGCCTTTCCAGCCGTCCTCCTGCCCCGGCGAACCGCCAAGCACGATACGGCCAGCGAACGAGTTCACCGGCAGCCGGAGTCGTTCCGGGCGATTGGCCAAAATGCCATCCACGTAGACCGCAACCCCACCGGCCCCTGAGGTCACCGTCAGGAACGTCGGGCCTTTGCCCTGGAACACATCGTCTACATAGATGCTTGAAGTCGTCGCGGGCTCCCGATCGTCTTCCCCTTGAAGCCGCAAGTCGGTCTGCGACTGACGCAGTGAGAACCGGTAGAGATTTTCGGGAACGTAGAACGCCAGGAATGTGCCACTGTCCCACATCCGCGCCGGCTGTACCCAGATCTCGATACTGCCGGCCTGCGCCTCCGCCGCGGCATGGGGCATGGCGGATGTGGCGGAACTGATGACGACGCCATACTCGCCGAAACGCAGCCCATTACGGTCCTGAAGCCACGTCACATCGTTCGGCGGGGTGTGAAACGGCCAGAGGCCCAGAGTCAGAATGGTGCATAGGACGGCCAGGCAAACCGAGTCTAAAACCCTCTTCCGCACTCACTAGCTCCGCATGCGCATGAGCAGGTACAGTCCCGCCAGCCCGAACATCACGTCCGGGGACCATGCCGCCATCGCGGGCGGAAGCAGGTTCACGTCGCCGATTTTCTCAAATAGGATTCCCAATCCTTTGTAGGTGACGCCGATGCCGAGGCTGACGCCGATGCCTGCCATCGCGCCCCGGTTCCCCACGAGGAAGCCATACGGGACGGCAATCATCGCCATAATTAGAGCAAACAGCGGCAAGGCGAACTTCAGGTAGAACTGCACCTGAAGTTTACCGGTGGGGAAGCCGCGGTCCTGCAGATCACGAATGTAGCGGTCCAGGCGGAGAAAGTTCATCTGTTTCTCCTGAACTGCCGCCGTGACGAAATAATCGGGCGGTTCGGTGAGTTCGGGGAATGTAGCCGCTTGCGACTCGCTGGCGCTCGTAAAGGATTGGTACGCGCTGCACGCGTCGCTCGCGAAACGGCAACTCCAGCCGTTCTCAAATACCCACGTCTTCAGCGCCGGACTCCATTGCCCTCGCTCCGCCACGATCTCGCGTTTCAGCCGGAACGTTTTCGGATCTGTATCAAAAACGTTCACTCCGTGCATGATACCCGCCGCATGGTCGAAGAACTCATAGTAGTAGATGCGCGATCGTCCCATGATCCACTTGTGGTCCGCTCGCAGATAGGTCTGCTTGGGCCTGCCCTTGATCTCGTCACGCATGGCGTCTTGCTTGAGGTTGGCGCCGGGTACGTAATAGAAGTCGAACGCAAACAGCCCTCCGGCGAAAACCGTCCCTGCCAGGAGGAGCGGCATTGCCAGGCGGTACAGGCTGACACCGCACGCCCGGAATGCGGTGATTTCATTCTGCTTGCTCAACACTCCCAGGTGCACCAGCACGGCCACCAGAATGGCGAAGGGCAGCGTTTCGTAAATCAGTTCCGGGGTAAGAAAGAACAGGTACGAGAACATCTCCATGAGCGGGATCTTGTTGCGGATCCAGTCGCCCATCAGTTCGAAAAAGTTGTACGCCAGAATCATCGAGAGCAGGCTGGCCAGCACCACGCCCAGGTAGAACATGAAGCTGCTCAGAATGTATGTGTCGACAATCTGTGGCAGCACTGGGAGCCGCCAACTTGGCGCCCGGTCTACCGGGGCGGCCGGCTTCCGTGGGCGCAGGAGGCTGCCGAGCCGTGCCAGCCAACCGGTGAGGCCGCCCAGCAGGTCCCGATCTCCAGGACGTTCCATGCGGTAGAGAAACACCATCCCGGCCAGCAGGAAAGCCGCATCGGGTAGCCACACCGCCACCGGCACTGGCAAAGTCCGCTGCTTGGCAAACCCGATCAGCGTGAGCGAAGAAAGGTGATAACAGAAGACGCTGAGAAACAGTGCAATGACGTATCCCGCTGATTTGCCGCCCTTCCTTGTCGCAATTCCCAGCGGGATGCCAACCAGGGCCAGCGCGATGCAAGCGACGGGCAAGGCGAAGCGCCGGTGAAGTTC
>Ga0335080_10009003_pt1 | contig 10430 bp, 4 predicted proteins | sample Lox_Sample_34_FD_206720 | JGI IMG/M metagenome (GOLD analysis project Ga0335080, IMG submission 206720) | Soil microbial communities from Loxahatchee National Wildlife Refuge, Florida, United States - Lox_Sample_3.4 | ecosystem: Environmental > Terrestrial > Soil > Wetlands | place: USA: Florida... | reverse complement strand
ATTGAATCACGTGCGCCAGCGTCGGAAAATCACGCAGCTTCATGTTCTCGTCACGAGGGATGCCGTAGGCCGCGCGCACGGCGGCGAACATCTCCGCCTGCTTAACCGTGTCGATGCCCAGGTCGGCTTCCAGATCGAGGTCCAGGTCCAACATGTCGGTCGGATAGCCGGTCTTTGCGGCCACCATTTCGAGCACTTTCTCGCGAACCGGATCGATCGAGGAGACCGGTGCCGCAACGGCTGGGACGGAGGCGGCCGGGGGAGCCGGCACTACCGCCGCCGCCGCGGCCACGGCGGGCGCCCCGACATCGGGACGACGGTCGTGCACGAAGCGGATTACGTGCGCCAGAGTGGGAAAATCGCGCAGCCGGAGCTTGTCGTCGCGGGGGATGCCGTAGGCCTCGCGAATAGCGGCAAGCACTTCCGCCTGCTTGACGGTGTCGACGCCGAGGTCGGCTTCGAGATCCAGATCCAGGTCCAGCATGTCGACCGGGTAGCCGGTCTTTTCGGACACCAGCGCCAGGACTTTGTCTTTCACCGGGTCGCCCGCGGCGGCGGGTTGGGCCGGCGCTTGGGGCGCCGGCGCGGCAGCGCGAACTTCCACGGCCGGCGGCCTCCGTTCGGCGGCGGGCGATGGCGGAGCCTGCAGAGCGGCGGCCGGCGGCGGTGCCGGGGTGGGCCGGGAATCCGCGACGGCTTCGGCAACCTGCGCACGCGCGCCCCGGTCCCGGACCCGCAACGTGCGGTGGACCACCTCCAGGTCCGCCTCCCGGTCGCCCGCGATGCGGGCCAGCCACTCGTTCCACCGGCGCTCGTCATCCATGCGGGATGCGTAGCCCAGGGCGTCCGGCCGGGTGCGAGCGCCGTCCCGGGGCCTGATCCAGCGGGTGAGCGTCATGCTGATCTGCGAACCGAACCCCGCGCCCAGGCGGAGTGCGTACTCGACCGGATAGGCTCCGCCCTTCGACAGGTTCAGCGGGCCCAGTTCGGGATCGACTTCCTTGAAGTTCGCCACCGGCGGCACGCATCCCGTTTCCAGCGCTTTCACCGCGACCACGTCCTCGATGCCGGTGGCCATCGGGTGGCCGGTGAAGCCCTTGGTATTGGTGATGACGATCTGATCCGCCGCGTCGCCGAAGACGTGACGCAGGGCGTGGATCTCCGCCGAAGCGCTGCCGCCGCGCGCGGGAGTGTAGGTTTCGTGGGAAACGAAAATCATCCGGGGGGCGACCTGGCGGCGGGAAATGCCGGCTCGAGCCTCCGCTCCGGCCACCAGTTTCTCCATGACGCCGCCGATGTGCTCGACATCGAGGCGCGTGCCGTGGAAAGCGCTGTTCGCCGTCGCCGCGCCCAACACCTCGCAAATGGGGCGGATTCCCCGTTCGCGCCCGGCGTCCGCGCTCTCGACCACGAGGGCCGCGGCGCCCATCCCGATGATCATGCCGTGGCGGCGGCGGTCGAAGGGAAGGGCGGCCTCTTCGACTACCTCGTCGGTGGCAGCCGCTCCGCTGGCCAGGAAACCGGCACCCATCCATTCGAGCAGATGGTCGGAAGTGATGTCGTCCGCCGATATGATGACGACGCGGCGGCACCGTCCAGCGCGGATCCAATCCTCCGCCAGACCCACGGCCTGTGCGGTGCTCGCGCAGGCGGCATTGATCTGGGTGTTGGGACCGCGGGCGCCGATGAATTCGGCGAATTGCGAATGCCCCATCGACAGGACTCGCAACAGGAAGCGCCGGTCGAAGACATACGGCTCCTTTTCGATGGCGGCGCGCACCTCGCCGATGCGCCGGTCGATCTCCTGGGCCAGGGTGGAATGCCCGTTAGCCTCTGCCGCCCGCGCGCGCAGGCTCTCCAGCATGGCCAACTGCTCGCGGCGGCCGTGGTGGGCGTAATAGCGCGACGACTCCTGGGCGAAGGAGTTGAAGCCCGGCCAGCAGGAGCCAAAGATCACGCCCGTCTCATCCCGCAGGGCGTCGGGCAATCCCCACCTCTCCGGCAACCGCGTGCCTCTCGTCGTGGCTCTGTAGTGCATGACGAGGGGGATGCCGGCGTCGCGCAACGCGTCGACGCCCACGGCGATCGCCAGCCGGGTCACCCGGTCGAGGGCGGCACAGCGATCGCCGGGAACGCCGTATTCACTTTCGAGATCGAAGGCGCCACCGCGCGCCGCCAGCTTGATCACGTCCCCCAGACCGTCGATGGTTTCAAAGGTGGGCCCGCCGTTGTCGCTCTTCACCAGGCGCGTGATGTGTTTGTCCAGCATGGCGCGGCGGAAGCGGACCGGGATGGTGTCGATGAACTGCTCGCCGCGCAGGATGCGGGCAATGTTGGCATCATCGAAGATGCGCTCACATCCGGGCAGGCCGAGGGCCGCTCCGGTGATCACCACCGGCAGGGAGGCCGGGTTGCCGTTACCGCCGTGGTAGATTTGCCACCCGCGGTCGAGGACGCCGGCGAACATGCGGCCGAGTTCCATGCAGCGGTCGGCGGTCAATGGGGCCGCCGGCGCCCCCGCGCCGGCGGCTTCCGCTGACAGGGTGGTTGCTAACGGGATGGCCGCCGGCGAGGAACCGGCGGACACCGACACGACCTGCCGCGCCGGAGCCTCGCGCGAGGCTTCGGCGTCCCCGCGGCCCAAACCCGCCGCATAGAGGCCGCACAGCGCCTGGTTGAAGGACGGGATGTCGCCCGTCTTCGGATGATTGGTGAAGAGCGAAATCACGTCGCCGCGATCGCCCAGCACGTCGTCCGCAAACCCCTGCAGCGCCTTCTTCGGCCCGAGTTCGACGAACACCCGCGCTCCGGCGCCATACAGCGTGTACAGTCCTTTCACGAACTGAACGGGGGAAGCGATCTGCCGCCCTAGAATGTCGATCATGCGGGGCCCCGCGCCGGGACCGGTGGGATAGAACTCGCCGTCGACGTTGGCTGCCACCGGCACCTGCGGCGCCTCGAGGTGCAGGCGCTCCAGCATCCGCCGCAGAGGTTCGCTGGCGGGAGCCACGATCGAGGTGTGGAACGCGTGGCTGACCGGCAGTTCCACCACGTTGTAGCCGGCCTTTTGGAAGATTTCCATGGCCTGCCCGACGGCTTTGCTGGCGCCGCCGATGACCGCCTGGTGGAGGCTGTTGAGGTTGGCGATCACCACGTAGCCGTCGACCCGCTGCAAGATACGCTCCATCTCCTCCAGCGGTGCGAACACGGCCGCCATCCGGCCGTTGTCCTCCATCGACACGCGGGTCATCTCGCGTCCCCGGGCACTGACGGCTTCGAGCGCCTCCGCAAACGGGAGGGCGCCGGCCGCAACCAGCGCTCCATATTCGCCCAGGCTGTGTCCCATGGTCATGTCGGGCCGGATGCCGTAGGCGGCCAAGAGGCGGGTCAACGCGAGATCGATCGCCAGGACGGCGGGCTGGGTGATAGCGGTCTGGCGCAGGTCTTCTTCGGCTTTGGCGACAGCACCGTTGTCGGCCTGGTCCACGAAAATGAATTCGCTGAGCGGCTTTCCCAACAACGGCGTCATCACCCGATCTGCCTCGGCAAAGGTCTCGGCCACGATCGGCTCGGCGGCGCGGAGCGGCCGGAGCATGTTCACGTACTGCGAGCCCTGGCCGGTGTAGAGAAATGCCACTTTCGGCGCGGGGCCCTGGCCGCGGAAGATGCCTTGCGCACGGAGGGCTTTCCAGGTGGCGGGCTGGTTAACCGCCAGCGCCTTGAGCGCCTTGGCCGATTTGTCCGCCAGTTCGGCGGCGTCGGCATAGTCGATCGCCAGGCGCTCGGGCGCACGCAGGTCCGACGATGCCGGAGCAGCGGGGGCCGGCGCCCGGCCTTCTCCGGCCGCCTTCATGACCGATTGCAAACGCCCGGCCAAGGCGCTCGGGGAATCGGCTCCAATCACCAGGGCGCCGCGCAAGGGCGCTTTGCCGGCGGGTTCAACCCGAGAGACCGGGGCGCCAGCCTCGACCTTTGCGCCGCCGTTGGCCGAAGCGGGCGGCGCCTCGCCGATCGCCACCGGCCTCCTGCCGTTGCCATTCAGCCGGTGGGGGATGTACTCTTCCATCACCACGTGGAAATTGGTTCCGCCAAAACCGAAGGCGCTGGCGCCGGCGCGCCGGACGCCGCAGGCCGGGACAGGCCACGGCCGCAGCTCGCCATTGATGTAGAGTGGGGCGCGGTCGAAATCGATACCCGGGTTAGGACGTGCGCAATTCAGGCTGGGCGGCAGCACTTTGTCCCGCAGCGCGAGCGTGGTCTTGAGCAGCCCGGCGGCCCCCGCACCGCTCTTCAAGTGCCCGATGTTCGACTTGACCGAGCCGAGCGCGATCGAGCGCGGGGGAAGCCCGAAACCGCTCAGCACCTCGCTCATGCTCTGGACTTCAACGAGATCGCCCACGCGCGTGGAGGTGCCATGCCCTTCCATCATGGTGGCCGTCGCCGGAGACAGCCCCGCAATCTCCCAGGCGCGCTGGATGCACAGCTTCTGGCCGATCGGATTGGGCGCCGTGATGCCCTTCCCCTTGCCGTCGCTCGACCCGCCGATGCCGCGCAGCACGGCGTAGATTTTGTCGCCGTCGCGCTCGGCGTCGGCCAGGCGCTTGAGCAGGAAAACCGCCGCGCCTTCGCCCATCACGAATCCGTCGGCTCCTTCGGCGTAGGGTCGGGTGCCGGTGGCGGAAAGGGCGCCGATCTTGCAGAATTTGACGAACGAAGAGGCGCCCATATTACGGTCGATGCCTCCCGTGACGACCGCGTCAAAATGGTGTTCGACCAGCCCCTCCACCGCCGCGCTGAGTGCGGCCATTGCCGATGCACAGGCGGCATCCGTCGTGAAATTGGGTCCGCGGAAGTTGAACACGTTGGCGACACGCCCGGCGGTGCAGTTGGCCAGTTCGCCGGGCATGGTGTCTTCGGTGACCGGCGGAAGGCGGTGGCCGATACGGTCCTTGAACTCGCGGGTTATGGCTTGGCGCACGTTTTCCGGCAAAACGGCGAAACTGGCGCTTTCGGCCAATTCGCGCGCGTATTCCGGAAAACAGATCCGCCGCACGGTGAGGTAGTGCTTTTCGCCGCCCAAGGCATTACCGAGGATCACGGCCGTGCGCTCGGGGTCGAGGCCCCGCTTGGGGTAGCCGTAATCTTCCAGCGCTTCGCGGGTACAGGCCACGGCCCACTTCTGCCCGTCGTCCATGGCGTCGGCCACGCGCGGCGGAATGGGGAGGCGCCACTTAGCCGGGTTCCAATCCCACTCCCGCACCCAGCCGCCGATGCGGGAGTAAGTCTTATCCGGCGCGGCGGGATCGGGATCGTAATAAAGCGAAGGATCCCAACGCTCCACCGGGACGTCGCTGATACTGTAGCGGCCGCTCTTCACGTTTTCCCAGAAGGCCGGTACGTTCGGGGCATCGGGCAGAATCGCCCCCGTTCCCACAATCGCGATCGCTCGATAAGCTGTCTCTTCCATGATGATTGCTCCTGGTCCGTAGCGGGCTTCGGTCCCGTGTTTCCTTGAACTAAGCGGATAGAGCTGCCGGCTTTGCCGCACGGCCGTACAGCACGTCGCTTATGTAATCCATGTCGGAGACCAGTCCCGCCTGCGCCCTATGGATGGCGGGCAGCCTCAAACTCGTTTCCCAGGCGCCCATCTCTGCGTCGCCGACCGCGCCCGCGCCGGCAACCCAGCGCAAGCCTTCGGTCGCTACCTTGAGCGCGGCCTCGCGGGCGAAGATGCGGCTCAGCGCGGCGAGCGCCGCCGCGTCGAAGCGCTGGCTGGCTTTTTCGTGCAGACGTCCTTCGGCCGAGAGCGCCGCGCGGCGGGCGAGGCTGCCCGCGCACTCCGCGTAGGCGGTCAATTCGCCCAGGCGCAGCAGAATATGTTGAAAGCGGGTCAGGCGGCCGAGGCGGGCTTTTTCCATCACTTCGGCCAGCGCGTGCAGCGCCAGCGCCGCCACGCCGGCACCCACGTCCGGATGCTGCGCGTCCAGGGCTTCGAAGTGGCGGGCCTGTTCGTGATAGTGCTGGCCGCGCGTTTTCAGGTGAAGCTGCCAGCGGTCGCGGCTGATGGTCATCTCCATGATCTCGGAGGTGCCCTCGTAAATGGTGGTGATGCGCACGTCGCGCCTGATCTTTTCCACCATGTATTCGTGGGTGTAACCGTAGCCGCCCAGGGCCTGGATACTGGCGTCGGCGGCCAGGTTGCCCGCTTCCGTCGCCATGTACTTGGCGATGGCGCCCTCGGTGTTCAGGCTGCCTTCGCCGGCATCGATGCGCTCGGCGGTTTCCTCGATGAATGCCCGGCCGGCCTCCAGGCGGGCCACGTTGGGCACGATCAGCTTGTGCGTGTACCCCTGCTTTTCCGAAAGCGGTGCCCCGGCCTGGATCCGCTTGGTGGAATAAGGAACGGCCCGGTCGAGCGCGGCCCAGCCCGCCCCGAGTCCGAACGCCGCCACCATCAGGCGCGTGTAGCCGAACACGGCCTGAGCCTGGGTCAGACCCTGGCCTTCCACGCCGCCGACGAGACGGTCGGCATCGACATAGACGTCGTTCAGCGACAGGGCGGCCGTGTTACTGAGGCGGATGCCGTGCTTGTCCTCCGGTTCGTCGTGGCTGAAACCCGGTGCACCCTTTTCCACGATGAACCAGCTCGGACCGCTGGGGGTATTCGCCAGCACCGTGTAAGCATCGGCTATCCCCCCGTTGCTGATCCACTGCTTGCTCCCGTTGATCTTGTACCCGGCCACCTGGCCGTCCTGAAGGACGCGGTCGGCTGTCGTCTCGAGGGCCGCCAGGTCGCTGCCCGCGTTCGGCTCGGTGGCGCCGTAGGCGAACAGCAATCCCTCTTCCGCGATGCGAGTCAGCCAGAGTTTCTTCTGCACCGGAGTGGCGCCGACCGTGATCGGATCGCTGCCGAGAAACGTGGCCAGCACGGAGGTGGCAATCCCCAGATCGATCCGGGCCATCTCTTCGCAGACACAATACACGTCGAAGGCGCCGCCACCGAAACCGCCGAACTCCTCGGGAATGAACAGGAGCTGAATGCCCAGTTGCTCCGGGCTGCACAATTGCCGGACGATCTCCAGCGGACATTCGTCGCGGGCATCCAGCGCGATCAGTTGCTCGTCCGGCAACCTTTTTTTGGCGAAGTCCCGGAGCGACTTCAAGCTCAGTTTCAAAGTCTTTTTGGCGATCATGGGCGGCACCTCTTTCGCATCAAAGGTCTTATTTCTCACATATCCGGCAAAGACTGCGGCGGGCCTACCATCGGTATAAACATGCCCCCCAGGTCCAGCCCGCGCCGATGGCCGCGAACAAGAGAAGGTCGCCATCGTGGATCAGTCCGCGCTGGTTGACCTGGTCCAGGACCAGGGGGACCGAGGCACCCGCCGTGTTCGCACACGACTCCAGGTTCGTTTGCATTCGGGAATAAGGGATGTCGAGTACCTGCGCGGTGCGCTTGAGGACGTGGGCCGAGGCCTGGTGCGGAATGATCATCGATACGTCTTCGAGTCCCAGGCGATTGATGCACAGGATCTGCCGGACGCATTCGGGCAGGACGGTGGTAGCCTTCTGGTAGACTGCCTTTCCGTTCATGGTGAAATAGGCGGCCCCCGGGCAAACGGTAAAATGATCCATTCCCTCGCCATCGGCCAGAAGGATGCTCGAAAAGAGCCCGTTCTCCCGTTCATTCCTCTCCAGCACCACGGCACCGGCGCCGTCTCCAAAAAAGACGCAGTCGCGGTGGTTCCAGTCCGTGATTCTGGAAAAGGTATCGGCGCCGATCACCAGCACATGCGCGTAAGTGCCGTTCTGGATGAATTGGCCGGCGATGGTTACGCCGTAAAGAAACCCCGAACACACCGCCGCCACATCGAATGCGGCGCATCCGTTATGGATGCCCATCTTCTTCTGCGCAATACACGCCGATGAGGGGCACTTCCGGTCGGGCGTCGAGGTAGCAACAATAATCAAGTCGATCTCATCGGGTTCAAGCCCGGCCGAGGCGATGGCTTCGAGACCGGCGCGGGCAGCCAGATCCGACGTGTATTCGTCCGGTTCCACGACGCGACGCTGCCGGATCCCCAGCGTTTCAACGATCCACTCGGGAGAGGTCGGCAGGTTTCCGACGACATCCTCGTTTCCGAGGATCGTGGCTGGGACATAAGAACCGGTGGATCTGATGCAGACACTGTCAAAATGGCTGTTTATGGTTCTCATTTCTGCTCCACTCTGGCGACGGATCTTCGTCGCTGCATGACTACGCCAGGACCCGCTCCGCAAGAGCCAAAGACTCGAGCTCTTCTTCTGTGGCGGCAATTTCTGCCTCGGTCTTGTCGGCGGCCCTGAGGATGTCGCGGTAGTCGATTGGCAGCGCGGCCCCATCCGGGTTGGTCCATTCGGGAAGACCGTAGGTGTAGTAAACGATGGCCCATCGGCTCTTATGCCCGTATTGGCCGAACACTTCGTCGATCAGTTGTCCCTCGGCCGGGGAGAGTTCGCTGCTTCCCGGGTCGCAAAGCAAACGAACTTCATAAACCTCCGGCGCGGAAATGAACTTGCCCCAGATCGTGACGGAATTCGGCGACGGCTCATTCCGGATCAGATCATAGATCCTGCTCACAACCGGTCCGTCGTCGGTCGAGACGAAACAGTCGGTGGTAATAGGCCGTCCCCACCGGATGAGAGCTTCGCGATCAGCCAGGTAAAGAAGCTTGACGAGTTTTATGCAACTCATCGTTCCGCCGCGAAGCCTCAAGAATCGGGCCGCGGCCTGAGTCGCCTTGGCCTCATTGAATAGCGGTTTCATCCTGCCTCCATTCGTGTCATGGCGATACACCTCCTGTCAGGAGACGTGCTGTTTCTCACGGATCTTGGTGGTCATCTCCGGTAAGAACTCCAGGATGTCGTCCACTACGCCGACATCCGCCACGCGAAAGATGGGGGCTTTGGCGTTCTTGTTGATGGCGACCAGGAACGGGCTGCCTTTGATGCCGGCCAGGTGCTGGAAGGAGCCGCTGATGCCGCAGGCCAGGTAGACCTTGGGCTTGACGGTCTTCCCGGACGAACCCACCTGCCGGGACTTGTCCATCCACTTGGCATCGACGACCGGCCGCGAGCAGCTCACCGCGCCGCCGAGGGCGTCGGCGAGGTCCTGCGCCACGGCGACATTCTCCTCCTCCTGAATGCCGCGGCCGATCGATACCAGGATCGCCTGCTTCGTGATATCGACGTCGCCCGCTTCCGCGACCACGGTTTCCAGGTAGCGGCGCCGCGCCGACAGCGGGCCTGTCTGTGACGACATGTCCACTACCGCGCCGACGACGGCGACGCCCTGCTGGGGTTTGAACGCGCCGGGACGGAGGTTGAGCACTGCGCCGGATGAGATATCGCAACGGACGTGAGCGCTCACCTGTCCGCCGAATTCCTGGCGGACCAGCACAAGGGAAGCCCCGTCCGCGCTCTGGATATCAAGCACATCGGAGACGTAGGCGGCGTTCAGCCGGACGGAGAGACCCGGCGACAGGTCGGTCCCGAAATGCGCGTGGGGGACCAGCACAATGCCGCCGGACGGCAGAACGTTAACCAGCGCCTGCCGGACGAGTTCGGCATTCGGATAGGCCAGCGCTTCGTGGGCGATCTTCCAGATCTCGGCGTAGGTGGCGCGGAGGCTCTCGCATGCCGTATCCAGTTCCGCGCCCGAACCGGTGACAACGGCCACCGGGGATTGGGCGGGATCGATCTTTTTCGCCGCTGCCGCCAGTTCGCAGGCGGAATCGTCAACCACCCCGCCCTGGTGAACGATGTAGGCAAAGATCCGAGGCACAATGATCCGGGGCATTATTTCGACCCTCCTTTGGCTTTCACCAGATCGATCAGCCGATCGATGATCTCTTCCCGGCTGCCGCGGAGCATCTCGGCTCCCTGGCCCGCCTCGGGGACGAAGTAGTCCGTGCGCTTCACCTTTGCCGCATCCTCTCCAACACTGCCTGGGTCGATACCCAGGTCCGCGGCGCCGAGAGTCGGGATCTCCAGTGCGGCGACCTGCCGGATGCCCCGCATACCGACGTAGCGCGGCTCGTTGATCCCGGTCTGGATCGAGAGCACGCACGGCAGATCGATCTCGTTGATTTCTTTGTTGCCCCCCTCGATTTCCCGGCTGATTTTCAGTTTTCCGCCGTCCAGGACCTCGATGCCGGTGACCAGGGAAGCGAAGGGGTAATCCAGCATGGCCGCCAGCATGCCACCGACCTGGGCTGCCCCATCGTCGGCCTGCACCCCGGTGAGCACCAGGTCGAAGTGGTTCTTTTCGACGTACGCTTTCAGGATGGCGGCGACGCCGCGGCCGTCCGACCCTTCAAAGGCCTCATCCGAGAGCAGCACGCTCCGGTTCGCGCCCATGGCCATCTCGCGGCGGAGAATTTCCTCGTCCT
>Ga0335080_10009001_pt1 | contig 10431 bp, 10 predicted proteins | sample Lox_Sample_34_FD_206720 | JGI IMG/M metagenome (GOLD analysis project Ga0335080, IMG submission 206720) | Soil microbial communities from Loxahatchee National Wildlife Refuge, Florida, United States - Lox_Sample_3.4 | ecosystem: Environmental > Terrestrial > Soil > Wetlands | place: USA... | reverse complement strand
AGTCGGCATGAAATCCGCCGGCTACAATCAGCACTGCGGCGCGAAACTTGTCCACGGCCATGAACATCTGTTCGGCCGTCTGGGCCTGCGCCACAATACGCATCTCATCTTCCACCGCCAGCACCTTGGCGATTCCCGCGCGGAAGATCGCCTGATTGTCGGCCAGAATGAGTTTCAGCATGGCGTCGTCACCTCAATCTTGTCTGTGGCACCGGTCCGGCACCGGGGGAGCAATCCGACCGGTCCTATTCCATTCGCGGGCAGCGCGACCGCTCCTAGGTCGCGGAAAAGACAGAAAATTGTGCTTATTCTCGGCGGACGAAATCATAGGAATCGATCACGCAGGCCACGCCGCGCGCCTGTTTCGGGTTGTTCGTTACCGGTTCGTCGGTACGCACCACACGCCCGCGGCACTGCACGATGACTGGTTCCTTCGCGCCCGTTACCTCGGGTGGAAGAACGATTTCAAACTCGACATTGGATCCGACTTCCAACGTCGCGTCGGCGCGCATATAGACTCCCGCTGCGCTCAAATTTCCCGTTACTCCGGAGTGTTGCGCACCCTCTTCCGCCTTGTGAATCTTAATTGGTAATTCCAGAGGGAAGCGTTTTCCCGTCCGTGATTCGGACACAAGCCCTCCTCGCTTCTGGCCATTCGTCTCCCTGAAAGCCAGCTCCATCCCACATCTCCTAATTTGGAGGTTTTTCTACTAACCTGCCCTTATATCATGGAAACCACTCCCCCACAAAGCACGATTCAGGCCCAACCTGGCCGAAAACGGTAGCAACTAGATTCCCCATGTCTAGGGGTTGGAACCGGCGAAGTTCATGCTCTGGCCGCCCGGATCCCCGCCGGCCACTTTTCTCGATCGAACCAGGGTAACCATCCCTTTTCGTCCGCAGTTGCCTGCTCACTAGGCTGTCTTCAGCCGATTCCACGGCAGGGAGGGTAACCCATGTCTGTCAAACAAACCGCCTCCTCGACGACTTGCGGGTTGGACTCGGGAGGGATAAATTCTGAGTGCCGAGGCGCAGCTACCAGGTCAAGGAGTGCACGGGGATGATCGCAAGCAGCCGCTTGTCTCGCATTTGCCGTTCGATGATTTCTTCCAGCGTTGTGCTGCTCATGGTTTCGATCTCTGGCTCGGCCCAGCAGCCGTCGAGCAGGCCGGCCCCGGGCAATGCGGCTCCCTCGAACGCCAGCCCGGGGACGGACCAAACGAAAGCAGCCAATCCGCGCCCCTCCGGAACTCCACAACTTCTCGAGCAGCTGAATTCCTCGCTGGTAGCTCTCGTCGAGAAGGTTTCCCCTGCGGTGGTTCAGGTTCAAGTGACCGGTTACGGCGCGGTCGATGAGAGCAACCATCGCCAAACCGCTCTGGTCGCGCGTCAGCGAGCCATTGGCTCGGGAGTCATCGTCGACCCGAGCGGCTACATCATGACGAACGCGCACGTCGTCGAGGGGGCGCGCCGCATTCGCGTCCTGCTGCCGATGCCTTCCGAGGATGTTGCGCAAGTCCAGCCGGTAGGCAAGGAACGGATCGAAGAGGCGAAGTTGATTGGCGTGCACAAGGAATCGGATCTGGCTCTCATCAAGATCGAAGGCAAAGGCCTAGCCACGCTTTCTCTGGGAAGTGCGCGGCCGGTGCGGCAAGGTCAGCTGGTGTTTGCCATGGGCAGCCCGGAAGGCCTGGAGAATTCAGTCACCATGGGTGTGGTGAGTTCCGTCGGCCGGCAGCCCGATCCTGATAACCCCATGGTGTACATCCAGACCGATGCCCCCATCAACCCGGGCAACAGTGGTGGCCCTCTGGTGGACATGGGCGGATACGTACTCGGAATCAACACCCTGATTCTGTCCCAAGGAGGCGGCAGTGAGGGCTTAGGCTTTGCGATTCCCGCCAGAATCGTACGCTTCGTGTATCAGAGCTTGCGCAAATATGGCCACGTCCACACCATCGAGATCCAGGCAGCCACCCAGGACATCACTCCTGCCTTGGCCGAAGGGCTCGGCCTCTCTCAAAAATTCGGTGTCATCGTGTGCGACGTCACACCCGGAGGTCCCGCCGATTCCGGCGGCCTGCGCATCGGCGACATCGTGGTCAGCGCCGATGGGCGGCCGATCGATACTCTTCCAGCCCTGACCGCCGCCGTGTATCTCCATCCGATCGACGAAGCTCTTAAATTGGGGGTGAAGCGAGGAAGCGAACAGAAGACGCTGCTGATTCCGGTGACCGAGCATCGCGACCCCATGGATAAGCTCATGGACGAGGTCGATCCCGAAAAAAGCCTGGTCGAGCCGCTGGGCATTTTGGCCGTCAACTTGGACGATCAATTCCGATCCGTGTTAGGCGACCTGCGCTTTCCAAACGGAGTGATTGTCATCGCCCGCGCCGCCGAGCTTCTAGGTCCGGATACGGGGCTCAAAACCGGTGACGTGATCCACAGCGTGAACACCAAGCCCATCGATTCCGTCGAGCAATTGCGTGCTCTGCTCAAAACTCTTAGTCCGAATTCCCCGTTGGTTCTGCAGATAGAGCGCGACGGCAAGCTCGTGTGGTTGGCATTCGAAATGTAGAGAGCGAGCCCGAGCGATCTTCGCGTTTTGATTCTGCGCCACGCCGCCAGAGAAATTCGATCCCTGTCCTCAGAACTTGACGGCGACCGGCTCGCGGTCGGCGCCAGCGATTTCAAAGAACTGGCGTTGGGCAAAGCCAAAGGTTCCGGCAACGATGTTGGTGGGGAGGGACTGAATCCTGGTATTCAGATCCCGAACGACGGTGTTGTAGTATCGGCGGGCATTCTGGATGCCGTCCTCGGTCTGGTTCAACGAAGCTTGTAGCTCTCGGAATTCCTGGTTCGCCTTGAGCTCCGGATAGCCTTCCGCCACTGCCAGCAAACTCTTGACCGCCCCCGTGAGCTGATTTTCCGCTTGCGCTCGATCCGCCGGCGTGGTCGCCGCGATCGCCTGGGAGCGATATTTTCGAATATTCTCGAACGTAGTTTTTTCGTGGGGGGCATAGCCTTTCACGGTCTCGACCAGATTGGGAATCAGATCGTGACGGCGTTCGAGTTGTACGTCAATGTCGGACCACGCCGAGTCCGCCCTCACTCGCAAGCGAACCAGCCGGTTGTACATCCCCATGAGCAGGAAGCCGACCACCACGACAAGGCCCAAGATGACCCAGCCCACCATTTTCAGTCTTCCTTTCTCCCCAGTAGAATCAAAGGGACGGTACCATACGCCCCCAACAGGCAGCAATACGCGGCACGCGTCTCAGGTACGCCTGGCTGAGGGTTTGGCGAAAGTAACTTACCCAGCTCGATTGACGATTGGCAGGGGAAACGGCAAGTCGTATTGTAGGTATAGGACCGATCTGCGCCATGAAACGTCTCGCCAAGTATTTTCCATTCCTCGCCTACCAGGTCATCTGTTTGCTGCTGGGGGCGGGATTAGGGTTTGCGCAGATATGTTCGACCGCAAGCGAGATGAGCGAGTCGTCGCGGAGCGCGCTCGAGAACGCCGCGAAACGTTACTTCGATATGGCGGCTCGGGGCGACAGTGCCTCACTCAAGCAAAATACCATTCCTAGTCTGGCCAGCCAATTCAGCGGAATCGAAGCTGCCGTGAAAGACAATCAGTCGAGTCTTTCGGGAGCGTCCGCTACCCCGCGCCCGCCTTTCCTACTCAAGGAAGACGAGAAGCCTTCCGAGGCGCGGGGGGAGTTTCTCTGCGGCGTCTTCGGCCCGAGCGGCCAGACGGCAAACAGCACCGAGTTCATCATCCCGAACTTGTCGGCCGGCAACTACGGCATTGTTATCCTTGACGTCAACGGGGCCAACGGACCGCGCACGGTTGCTTTCGTACTCGAACAACAGGCAAGCGATTGGAAGATGGGTGGCTTTTACGTGAAGAATCCCCAGGTCAAGGGGCATGATGGGCATTGGTTCGCCGACCAGGCCCGTGCCTTCAAGGCCAAGGGCCAGAATCGTAATGCCTGGTTTTACTATCTCGAAGCGCGAGAGTTGCTGGTTCCGGTCCCGTTCATGTCCACCCAGCTGACGGATCAGCTCTATGACGAGTCCGAGGCCCTGAAGCCCGCGGACCTGCCGGTCGACGGACATGAGATCGATCTGGCCGCCGGGGCAAAGAGCTACCGGCTCACTACCATGTTTCCACTTCCCGTCGGCCAGGATCTGGAGTTGGTGGTGAAGTATCAGTCGAAGGACGTGTCCGACAACGCCAAAACCTTCCAGGAAAATATGGTGGTGATGCGGGCGCTGGTGTCGAAATTCCCGGAATTCCGCCAGGCCTTTGACGGACTGGTGGCCCGCGCGGTCGAGCCCTCGGGAAAAGATTACGGTTCGCTATTAGCGATCAAAGACCTTCCATGACCGAGCTCGGCTCGCGGTTGCGGTGATCCGGCTCTATGCGCTGGTTTTTGATGGAATCTGGTCGTTCAAGGTGCACTGTTTCGCGCTCTTGTCTGGCCGCAAGCGCACGAAGACGGGGGCGCGCAACTTGACGCCGCCCTCTCGGGTTTCGTGCGTCCACTCGGTAAATTTGACTTCGACCACGCGCTCTGGCTTCACCCAGTGGACGTTCCGCCCCTCGACAGGCCCCGCGAAGGGATCGTGATCGGTAGCGAGGGGTTGGAGCACCGCTTGGACCTCGTCGAGTGAGCGATGGTCGAACCCCGAGCCCACATTTCCCACGTGGATGAGCTGTTTTTTCTGGTTGTAAAGCCCCAGAACCAGCGAACCAAAATTCACTCGGCTGCCCTCTGGGTCGGTGTATCCACCGATGACGCACTCAATGGTCTTGGTGACTTTGATTTTCAGCCATTCCCGGCTGCGCCGTTCCTCGTAGAAGCTTCGCCGCCTTTTGCCGAGAATGCCTTCGAGCCCTTGCTGTTCGGCGGCTTGAAATAAGGCAATGCCCCGCTCTCGAAAGTGCTCGGAATAGCGGACGATCTCTGTGGTCGAAAGAATACGTTCGAGAACCTGCTTGCGGGTTTCGAGCCCCACCCGGCGGAGATCGTAGCCATCGAGGTATATGAGATCAAAAACGTAGTAGGTGATGGCCACGTCGGAGCGTCCCGCGGTTCTCCGCCCCCGCTCGCGGAAACCGGTGCGCTGCTGCATGAGGCTGAACGAAGCACGACCTTTCTCGTCGAGCGCAACAATTTCCCCGTCCAAAATGGCGGTGTCGGCTTGGACCGCGTGGGCTAGTTCTTCGAACTCGGGAAATTGGCTGGTGAAATCGTTCTGATTGCGCGAGAGCAAACGCAATTTTCCCTGCTCGATAAACGAGAGCGCGCGATAACCGTCCCACTTGATTTCGAACAACCAATCGGGATCTTCGAAGGGCTCGTCGGTCGGCGTGGCCAGCATAGGATGGACTGTCGTCGGCATCTTACTGGCCACGGCTCCCTCGAGGGCCGCAACCTCGGAAGATCGGGAGTCAGGCTTAACCTTTGCCTTCGGCGCGGGGCTTGCGGCTCGAACCTCGGGCGCCGTTAGGCTTTTTTTTTAGCCGGCGCCTCTTTGGATTTCGGGCCGGCTTTTCTTTTTTGGAGTTTTGCCAGAGTTTCCGCTAGCCAAGGCGCCTTCAATTTTCCGCGCGAGGCTTTACGATCGCTCTCCCAGGCTGCGGCTTTCTCGTCGCCCGCGATTTCAGCCATGGTTTTCTGGCTCAACACGGAGGTTTCGTACGCTTCAATATCGAAACCCGGAACGGCGTAATCGTCCTGTTTCTTGATCATGAGCCATTCCGTTCCCTTGCTTCCGGCTCGGCGCGACTTGATATGGACGAGCGCGAAATCTCCCTTGAGTCGTTCGCCATGGAGGCGAAATTTTAGGTCACCCTTTTCGAGCATTGCCGAAGCTTCGGCGTCGGTGCCGGGGACGAACTTGCCGCGGACCGGCTGGGGCGAGAGCGGCTCCCACGTGCCCACGTCCCAAACCATCACTGTGCCGGCGCCATAGTTGCCTTCCGGAATGATGCCTTCAAAGTCGAAATACGATACCGGATGATCCTCCACCTGCATGGCCAGTCGCTTGTCGGAGGGGTCAAGCGAAGGCCCCTTGGGGACGGCCCAGGACTTGAGCACCCCATCCATCTCCAGACGGAAGTCGTAGTGCAGCCGCGTGGCCCGGTGCTTCTGCACTACGAAACGGTGCTTCGAGTGCGGGCTCAGCTCGGGCGGCGGCTCGGGAGTTTCGGCGAAGCGACGTTTTCGCTTGTATTCCTCTAACGCCATAGAACCATTAAACCACTCCGGGCATGAGATTACTGAAAAAGGACGTGCCGGGTGGGCGGAAACGGCCTGCGAAAGGGAAAGGCTTGAGCGAATTCGATTACAATTCCCGGTGCTCATGAGACGGGAGTATCCAGATTCTCCCCTGGTTGGGGTGGGCGCCATCATCGTCGAAGACGAGCGGGTGCTGCTGGTGAAGCGAGGCCATCCTCCCCTGTTGGGAGAGTGGTCGATCCCTGGAGGGGTTCTCGAATTAGGCGAAGCGCTCGAGGAAGCGGTTGTGCGCGAAGCCTGGGAGGAGACCGGTTTAACGGTTGAAACCGCTGGTTTGTTGGGTGTTTATAACCGGGTTTTGCGCGACTCCGACGAGCGCACTCTCTATCACTACGTCCTGGTCGACTATCTCTGCCACCGGGTCTCAGGAGAGCCGCAGGCGGCGGGCGATGCCGCTGAAGTGCGCTGGTTCAGCCAGGAAGAGATCGCTCAACTGTCGTTGCCGCAGGACACAGCGGCGGTCATCAAGCTCGGATTCGAAAAGCGGAAGGCGCATCGCGAGGCTAGCGGAGATGGCTGAAAAGGAAGCGGCCCGCGTCATCAACACGGGCCGCTCCGGTGGACTGTTAGGATTGACCAAGAGGTGGTCACTCTACGTGGCCTCCCAGGCAACTCCGGGCTCCGACGCGACCTGAACGCCGGACGGAATCGAATCCAAACTCACCGGTAGTGTGCGGGCTGTAGCTTCGGCGCTCCTGCCCCGAAGCCCCGCTTAGAGCAACCAGCCCTAAGTCTCAGCCACCTCACCTGGTCTTTGGGAACATCTATTACAATCAGAACTTGTCATCAGACCACCTCCTTTCCGGTGTAATTGCAGATTACCGGAAAACATACCCTGGAGCAAATTGCCTATTGTCCTAAACCTGTTCGGATGACTTTACCGAACCATGGAAGTCAATGACGGCGACATTCGACGGGGAAGCCCCAGCCGAGAACCTAGGGGAACAATGGCGGGCCGGTTCGCAATTTACCTTGGGAACGAGGCTGGTGGATTACTGCCGGATGCTGATTCCTCCGCTCGAACCGTTGGTGCAATGACCTTTCGTACTCTGCCCCGGCTCCTCAAATCCCCCTAGACTTTAAGCTTCCGCCTAGATTTCCCCAGAGCTTGGGCTCGTAGGTAAGTGCTTGCTGGGTCAGCCTTTCCATTGATACGCGTCAGGTTGCGGCAGGCCGATATGAGCCAGCACGCGATAGGCGAATTGGCGTGCCATAGCATCAATGTTGTGGGGGTGATCATAGAACGACGGGATTAGGGGAAAGATGGTCGCTCCGGCATCGGCGGCCCGCAACATATTGAGGAGATGGATCTTGTTGAGAGGCGTCTCCCGCAGGCAAAGGACCAGCGGGCGCTTCTCTTTAACCGTAACGTCGGCGGCGCGCTCGATTAGATGTTCGCCGACGCCATTGGCGATGCGGCCAAGTGTTCCCACGCTGCAGGGGATCACCACCATGGCGTCCGCGGGGTAGGAACCGCTCGCGACCCGAGCGCCAATGTCGGCATTGGCCAGCTGCTGAATCTTCGGCGAGTTCTTGCCAATAATCTGGCGGATGAGCTGGCTCCGGCCCTCGAGCTTGAGCTCTTCGGCCATGACGCGAAGCGCGCTATCGGAGGCGATGAAGTTGACGGTCCGTATGCGCCGATCACGTTCGACGGTGAGCAGCAGATGTTTGAGGAATAGCGATCCGCTTGCGCCAGTGGTCGCAACCGTCAGGTTTTCGGGTGGAAGGTTGGGCAAACGAACTCCTGGCGAGTTCTGAGCATAGGGTGCGCTTGCCACGGAGTCAAGCCGGGCAGTGATCGTCGGGAGATTCCCAACCGGCCACGAGCAGGACCGAACGTCGAGTTTATGGCTGTACGTACTACCGTCGGGCTTCGACGCAACGCTGCCCAGTTGCATGCGCTGGCAGGCGTGGAACGCGAGCTTCGCGCCACCGACGGCACCGGCAGAACAAAATATCTCAAAGACTTTACCAAGGCCTTCAGTTCCTACCAGGCTGTGTTCGATCATGAACAACTAATGGCAGAGGTTCGACGGGCTGACATTATTTTGATGGGCGACTATCACGCGCTCCCAGCCGCGCAGAAGTTTGCTGCCGGTCTCATCGAAGAGCGGGCCGGCGATCGTCCCGTGGTCCTGGGAGTCGAAGCCATTTTTTCCCACCACCAGCACGTGCTTGACGAATGGTGGCGGCGCGAGATTGACGACCACGAGCTGCGGGAACGAATCCGCTTCACCGCCGACTGGGGATACGATTGGTCGCCCTTCTACGAGCTTCTGGTCACAGCCCGCGAGCACGGCGAAGGCGTTTATGGCGTGGACTGCATGCCGCGGGAGGACATGCGAAGGATCGGAACCCGCGACCGCCATGCCGCGGAGAAACTCGCTGAAATTCGCCAACGCCATCCTCACGCCGCCATTTTTATTCTATTTGGCGAGTCCCACCTTTCCCCCGGGCATCTCCCCCGCTGGTTACACGAGCGCTTGCCGGGCAATCGCGTGCTCACCGTCCTGCAAAACATCGATGCCCTGTACTGGCAGGCAACCCGCGAACGGCAGGATCGGGTCGAGGCCGTGCAGGTGAATGAGGACGTAGTTTGTGTTTTCAACTCGACGCCCCTCGAGAAATACGAAAGCTATCGTCTCTATTTGTCACGCTGTCAAGGAGAGGCGGGCCAACAGGACGCGGTACCTACAATTTACAATTTAGTCGAGAGCTTGTCCTGTTTCCTCGGCATCAACCGCTACTCCTCGCAAAACAGCACACAGCCGAGATTCTTGGTGGATCTGCTCCCCGAAGTGTATTGTGGCTCCTCCGATGCGCGCTTGCGCCAATTGTTGACCCGCGCGCGCTACGACCCCAAGAAAATCGAAAGCATGCTGGCGAAGGTGGAGACGCGGGGCAGCGTGTATCTACCCTCCGTCAATGCAATTTATCTGCGCCAGTTTCAGATGTCCTACACGGCGGAAGAGGTGGCCCGGTTTTTGCATCACGCTTGTCGCGGGTTGCCGCTGCGCCGGCATGCCTGGTTTCCCTCGACCGGGGACGCGCGAGACAGGTTCTTTGCCCGCACGGTCGAACACGCTCTCGCCTACCTCGGATCCTGCGTGATGTATCCGGCGCGGCCCTCCGAGGATGGCGCAGGGGATGAGGTCTTGTCGCAACGGCTGTGCCAAAAATGGGCGGAACATGCGGTATCGAACGATAGGAAGAAATTTGATGACACGGCCCAAAAGCTGGGCTACCTCGTGGGCCGCGAGCTCTACGCTGCTTATCTTCGCGGCTCGGTCAGCTGTACCACACTGCGCCACCTATTCCTTTCCCGCCTGGAAGGACCCGGCGAAGCCGGACGCATCTTGAACGAAATACTCCGCCGGACGCGCGGCGGAGGGAAAAAACCGTGCGCATCGGTGCGCAGCTAGCAACCACGCCAAATACGGGGAAGACCACGCACCTGGCTTGGCCTCGATCCCCAGCTCCGCCCACGATGCTAATCTAGTCGGGAAACATCCGGCTGCAAGCCCACCGCCGGCGATTGCCGTGAACGCTGAATCGATTCGAAAGTTATTTCGACAGGTTCGCTCGGGGAAGCTATCTCCGGACGAGGCCGTGCAGCAGCTGCGTCATCTGCCGTTTGAAGATCTGGGTTTTGCCAAGCTCGATCACCATCGTGCGCTGCGGTCCGGAATGTCAGAAGTAATCTTTGGTCAAGGGAAGACCCCCGCACAGCTGGCCAAGATCTTCCTAACATTGGCGCAGCAGCCAGGCAACGTTTTAGCCACACGGGCCACTCGCCAGCAGTTCTCCGCCGTCAAGAAGAAGTTGCGCAAAGCCGAATTCTGCGAGCTGGCGAGAGCCATCGTGTTGCGGCGCGACCCGGCCATCTACGGCAAGGGTACGATCGCCGTCGTCTCCGCGGGCACGAGCGATATTCCCGTGGCCGAGGAAGCGGTCGTCACCGCGGAGATCATGGGCAACCGCGTGGCGCGCCTCTATGATGTGGGAGTTGCCGGCATTCATCGCCTGCTGGCCAACCATGGCACTTTGATGCGCGCGCGGGTGGTGATCGTCTGTGCTGGCATGGAAGGGGCCCTGCCCAGCGTGGTTGGCGGAT
>Ga0335080_10008996_pt1 | contig 10432 bp, 9 predicted proteins | sample Lox_Sample_34_FD_206720 | JGI IMG/M metagenome (GOLD analysis project Ga0335080, IMG submission 206720) | Soil microbial communities from Loxahatchee National Wildlife Refuge, Florida, United States - Lox_Sample_3.4 | ecosystem: Environmental > Terrestrial > Soil > Wetlands | place: USA: Florida... | reverse complement strand
TCGCGTTCTGGAGCGGCAGCGCGAGCAGCCCGAGCACAACGAGCGCGAGGAGCGCGAGCGGCACCGCCTCCGGCTCGCCCATCCCGCCGCGCCGGCGCGTGATGCGCATCAGGAAGTAGACGCCGGGGAACGCGAACAGCGCGTACCAGGCGACGTCCTTCCGAATGTGGTGCCGCGCGAGATGCCCGATCTCGTGCGCGAGGACGACGCGCAGCTCGCGCTGGCTGAAGCGCCCGTCTACGAGCGTGTCCCAGACCACGATGCGGCGGCTCGGCCCGAGCCCCATCGCCTCCGCGTTCGGCATCTCCGTCACCGTGTGCACCGGCTGCACGACGACCGGGACGTGGGAGACGCCCTCCGCGCGTTCGAGCGCGCGCACCTGGGCCGCGAGCTCGGCGTCGCGCAGCTTGTGCGTCGGCAGGAGATACGGGTCGACGAACGCGAACAGCGTCGCGAGCCCGACGAAGAACGCCGCGGCCGGGATCCACCACCAGTCGCCGAGCCATCGCGCGAAGCCCATCGCAACGCCGAGCGCGACGCAGAGGAAGATGAACTGGCCGCCGAGCGCGAACCAGTTCGCGGTCACGTGCGTGAAGTAGCCCTCGTGCGACAGGCCGTGCCGCCGCTCCCACCACAGCCCGAGCACGTCGAACGGGAGCTCCGCGAGCCACACCAGCGCGAAGCCGATCATCCCGAGCAGCATCCCCGTGCCCACCGGCCCGGCCGCCGACTCGCGCATGAACCGCACGCCCCACTTCGCGTACAACACGAACACGACGAGCTCGACGACGGTCGACGCGATCCAGAGCCGCGAGCTGAACTGACCGAAGCGCGCCGCCTCGCGCAGCTGCGCCGCGGAGAAGTAGTCGTGCACGTCGATGTGCGGCAGGTGGAGCGAGCCCGGCACGACCGAGGTCTGCCAGAGCAGGTAGGCGGAGACGATCCAGGCCACCGCGAGCGCCGCGACGAGCGCAGCGCGCGCCGGCGACCGCGTCACCAGGCGTACTGCGGCTCGGCCGTCGGCTCCGGCTCGGGCGGCGGCTCGGCGCCTTCGAGCGGGCTCGCGTTCGGGTACACGTCGGTGATGAGGTAGTAGTACGCCGCGTACTGAGCGATGTACCGCACCGCGTAGACGCCGAGCTTGTGCATCCCCTCCGGCGAGCGCGCGCGGAACAGCCCGACGAACCAGTTCAGGACCGCCGTGACGTAGAGCGCGAAGTAGAGCGCGATCGCGACGATCGCCGCCGGGATCACGAGGAAGAGGCGGAACCCCGTCTTCCAGCGGTTCTGCCGCGCGGGGTCGGGCAGCACGAGGTCGACCGGATAGCTGCCGGGCAAGCCCGTGAAGCCGGGGAACGGGTTGGCGACGAGCAGCAGGAACGAATAGACGTGCAGCGCGTAGCGGAGGTAGCGCGAGTTGAAGCGGTGCAGCGAGCCGGCGGGCGTTCCACGGAACAGCAGGACGAACCAGTTCGCGAAGATCGAGAACGCGACGGCGATCCCCCAGAGGCCGAGCCACACGTAGTGCGGGATGAAGAGCAGGAGCCGGAAGAACACGGTCAGACGCGACCGACGCAGGTCGTCGTTGTCGACGACGTGCACCGGATGAACGGGCGGCGGCTCGACGCGTCCGCCGAGCATCGCGGCCGGGTCGCTCAGCGGGTAGTGCTCCGTCACGAGCAGGAAATACGCAAGGACGTGCGCGGTGTAACCGATCGCGTACGCGCCGGCGTCGCGCAGCCCTTTCGAGTTCCGCGCGCGGAACACGCCGACGAACCACGCGAGGAAGAACACGGCGAAGAGGAGCGCGCCGCCACCGCCGGTGAACGTTGCGAACCGGAAGGAGTGGCTGCCGCCGCTCGAGGAGCCGTTGAACGACCCGCTCGTGTTGAAGCCGATCGAGCCGCCGAGCGCCTGCGAGATCGCGATTGCCGGGAGCGCGAGCACGAAGCGGAAGAAGACCCGCGCGCGCGACTGCTCCGCCGGCGCGTCGGGGAGCGTCACGTCCAGCGGGTAGCCGGGCTTCCCGCCGAACCCGGGGTACGGCTCGGTGACGAGCGCGACGTACCCGTGGACGTGCACGACGTATCGGACGTACCGGCACAGGAATCCGTGGATGCCGTCCGGCAGCTTCTTCGTGAAGATCGCGACGAACCAGCCGGCGATCGCGACGAAGAACGTCCCGATCGACCAGATCAGGAGCCAGACGAAAACGGGGATCGCGAGGATGATCCGGAAGAACACGGTCGCGCGGCCGCGGACGAGGTCGTCCGTCACGGCCAGCTGGACGGGATGCGGCTCCACTGCGTCTAGTTATGAACGACGCGGCGGACGTTGACAACGGGCCGGTCGGCGTATGCTCGCACCATGGCCGACGAGCCCGAGGTCGACGAGCCGATCCCGCAGCCGCCCGCCGCCGAGCCGGAGCGCGAGGCACGCATGACGCCGGCCGAGGCGATCTCGCACATGCGGATCAACGTGCCCGTGCGCGGCAACCGGAAGCTCCGCTCGCTCGTCGACCGCGTCAACGCCGACAAGGAGCTGAAGGCGTGGTGGCACGTCTCCAACGTGAACGCCGTCGCGCGGATGGAGATCAACGACCACTCGTGGGTGCACATCCAGATCGTCGCGAACATCGCGCTCAAGCTCCTGCGCCAGCTGACGAAGCATCACGTCGAACCGGCGATGGTGCGTGACTACGGGATGACGCGCGACGACGCGGAGATCGTCGTGACGCTCGCCGCGCTGACGCACTGCGTCGGCATGTCGATCCACCGCCACGGCCACGAGGACTGGAGCCTCTTCCTCGCCGAGCCGAAGCTGCGTGAGCTGCTCGCGGGGCTGTACGACGAGCCCGACCTCACCGTGGTCGTCTCCGAGGTGCTGCAGGGGATCACGAGCCACCGCGCCGACGGCCAGCCGCTGACGCTCGAGGCGGGCATCCTCCGCGTCGCCGACGCGCTCGACATGGCGAAGGGCCGCTCGAGGATCCCGTTCGAGCGCGGCCGGATGTCGATGCATTCGCTGTCGGCGGCCGCGATCGACGACGTCACGATCTCGGACGGCGACGAGCGCCCGATCCTGATCGAGATCCGGATGAACAACTCGTCCGGCATCTTCCAGGTCGACGAGCTCCTGAAGGCGAAGCTCCGCGGCTCCGGCCTCGAGCCGTACGTCGAGGTCGTCGCGCACATCGACACGGAGACCGAGCAGCGCCTGGTGCCGATATACCGCCTCGAGATCTAGGCCGCTACACTTGCCGCCGACCCGTTGCGGGGTCGTCTAATGGTAGGACGCCTGACTCTGGATCAGGAAGTTGGGGTTCGAGTCCCTGCCCCGCAGCTTGTCAGGTAGACCGGCGGAGGAGGCCGCCGCCGCGCGCCTCCTCCGGTCGTTCGCAGCACACTCGTCAGCCGGTCGCAATCCGGGCCGGCGGCTGCGTGCTCGTGGCGCCGGTCGCTTGCGGCACCGTCGGCAGCGTGACGCCGCCGACGCGGACCCAGACGGGCTGGACCCACGGGTACGCCGCGCCCGGCAGCCTCGACGCGGTCGTCACCACGAAGGCCGGCGCAGGCACCGGCTTCGCGGTGTGCGTCGCCTGCTGTGGCACCGGCCAGCGGGCAACCGTCCCCGCCGCCGCCAGGGCGGCGAACGCGAGCGCCGCGAAGGCGACCAACAGCACGAGCAGAGAGCGCATCGTGCGCATGGCTCACCTCCTTTTCGCCGCAATCATGCGCCTGAGAGCCGCGGCCGGCATCGGGGTTCTCACCGAGGCACCGGCTGCGACCGCGCGCGACGATTGTCTCATGACCACGACCACAGACGAGAGCGCCTTCCTTCGTGACGAACGACAGGCGATCCTGGACTCGGCCGTCGCGGCGCTGAAGCGCGCTCACGCTCGACACTACGAGGCCGAGGCTCGGGCCGAGGTGCACCGACGCCTCGCCGACGTCTACGACGAGGTGGATGCGGCCTTCACGACGCACGATCTGAGCCACATCGTCGAGTTCGCCCGGGAGCTCGCGCGCCGTCGGTATGCGACCGGATACGACCTGTCCGAGGTCCAGACCGCGTTCAACGTCCTCGAAGAGGCGATCTGGCTTCGCGCGTTCGCGACACTTCCCCCGGCCCAGTTCGCGCCGGTGATCACGCGTGCCAGCACGATCCTCGGCGCTGCCAAGGACGCCCTGGCACGCGAATACGTGGCGCTCGCGACACACGGCCACGCACCCGCGCTCGACCTCCCGGCGCTCTTCGCCGGGTCGTAGCCGTGAAGGGAGGAACGAGATGAGCGGAATCGTCGTCGGAGTCGACGGCTCGCCCGGATCGAAGAGGGCACTCGAGTGGGCCGCCGCCGAAGCGCGCGTTCGGCAGCTGCCGCTGACGCTCGTGCACGCGTGGTACCCGCCGTTCTCGGCGTACGGCGGCATCGGCTGGGCCGGAGCGGACGCCGAGGCGATCAGCAGCCTCGAAGAGCTCGCGACGGACCGGCTCGCCGCCATCCGCGACGAGGCCTCTGCGGCCCTCGAGGGCCTCGAGGTCGAGACCGTCGTCGTCGAGGGGCTGGCGGCACGCACCCTGCTCGACGCGGCCGCGGACGCCGACCTGCTCGTCGTCGGCACGCGAGGGCACGGCGGCTTCGTCGGGCTCCTGCTCGGCTCGGTCAGCCAGGAGTGCGCGCACCACAGCCGGTGCCCGATCGTGATCGTCCCGAGCGCGACGCCGGACAAGGGCTGAGGGATCGCGCAGCTCGCGGCCCGGCCGGTAGCGTGACACGGCCGTGTCGACGCCCGCGAGCCCACTGCTCTCCCCGTCGCAGCTTGCCACGCTGGCCGAGCTCGGCGAGGAGCGGTCGGCGCCCGCAGGGACGCTGCTCTACCAGGTGGGCGACCCGACGTATCCGTTCATCGCGATTCTCGACGGATACGTCGCGATCGTCGACGCCGCCGGCAACGAGATCATCCGCCACGGGCCGTCGGGGTTCCTCGGCGAGCTGAACCTGCTGTCCGGGCAGACGGTGTTCGTCAGCGCGCTCGTCGTCGAGGACGTTCGGTACATCGCCGTCGAGCGGAGCGCGCTCCGCATACTCCTCGACGAGGACAGCCAGCTCAGCGACCTCGTGCTCTCCACGTTCATCTCGCGCCGCGAGGCACTGCAGAGCGTCGACGGCGTCGGGATCGAGATCGTCGGCCCGCACGGCTCCGAGGAGACGATGCGGACGCTCGACTTCGCGCGCGCGAACCGGCTCCCGTACACCTGGAACGACGCCGACCCGCCCGGCGGCGGCGACGCGCCGCTCGTCCGGCTGCCCGGCGGCGCGGAGCTCTACGCGCCGTCGCGCGGCCAGCTCTACCGCGCGCTCGGGATCGGGCTCGAGCTCGCTCCGCGCGAGACGGTCGACCTGCTGATCGTGGGCGCCGGGCCAGCGGGGCTCGGCGCAGCGGTGTACGGCGCCTCCGAGGGGCTCGACACGCTCGTCGTCGAGAGCACCGCGCTCGGCGGGCAGGCGGGCTCGTCGCGGCGGATCGAGAACTACCTCGGCTTCCCCGCCGGGATCAGCGGCACGGAGCTCACGAGCCGCGCCGTCACCCAGGCGCGCAAGTTCCGTGCGCGAACCGCGACGCCGTACAAGGCGCACTCGCTCGAGCCCGGCAACGACCGGCATCTCCGGCATCTCGTCACGCTCGACGACGACCGCGAGGTTGCGGCGCGCGCCGTGCTGCTCGCGACCGGCGCGCAGTACCGACGCCTCCCGGTCGACCGGCTCGAGGAGTTCGAGGGGATGAGCGTCTTCTACGCCGCAGGAGCACCCGAGGGGCAGCTCTGCGCGGCGCAGCGCGTCGCGGTGGTCGGCGGCGGCAACTCCGCCGGCCAGGCCGCGGTCTGGCTCGCGCGCGGCGGCGCACTCGTGACGCTCCTCCACCGGCGCGTGGACCTCCGAGAGACGATGTCCGACTACCTCGTCCGCGAGCTCGAGCGCTACGGCGTTCCGGTCCGCGACCGCTCCGAGATCGCGGCGCTCCACGGCGAGAACGGGCAGCTGTCGTCCGTCACGCTGACGAGCGGCGACCGTCTCCCGTTCTCGTTCCTGTTCCTCTTCCTCGGCGCGAGCCCGTGCACCGAGTGGCTCGGCGACACCGTCGGCCGCGACCACGACGGCTTCGTCCTCACCGGCACCGCGGCCGGCCGCGAGCACCTGCTCGAGACGGACGTCCCCGGCGTGTTCGCCGCGGGCGACGTCCGCTCCGGCTCGACGAAGCGCTGCGCCGCGGCCGTCGGCGAGGGCGCGATGGTCGTCCAGTTCGTGCACGCGCATCTCGCGCACACCGCGGCCGTCGAGGGTGTGGCGTGAGCGCCGTCTGCACGCATCTCGACCAGATCGAGGTCTTCGAGCTGCCCGAGTCCACGGACGGCTGCGTGGAGTGCCTCGCGACGGGCGGCAAGTGGCTCCACCTCCGGATCTGCCTCGAGTGCGGCCACGTCGGCTGCTGCGACGACTCGCCGAACAAGCACGCGACCGCGCACGCGCACGCGACTTCGCACCCGATCATCCGCTCGCTCGAGCCGGGCGAGGAGTGGAGCTGGTGCTACGTCGACGAGGTCGCGTTCATCGTCGACGGCATCCACGGAACGACGCGCATCCCGCCGTCGCCGCTCATGCAGTAGACGCGGTCGCGCTCTTCGGCTTCCTCCCGATCGCGCTCATTTCGCCCCGCGTGAGGTATAACGAGCGCATGGCAACTCCCACTCAGTCGAAGACGCCGGAGAAGCCGGCGACGCCGAAGTTGCCGGCACCGAAGATCCCGCACGTCTATGAAGAGCGCGGGACCGGCGGCGCAGCGATCATCCGCCGCCAGCCGCGCACGCATTAGCGCGTATCGGCGTCCGGCAGCTCGAGCGTCGCGGCGCCGGCGGAGCCGGTCGGGCGCGGGCGCCGGGGCTCGCGCACGCCTGCGAGCGGCGGGTCGTCATACCGCTCCTCCGGCGTCCGCTCGTCCGGCCGGCGGTGGAAGAACCGCGCGATGCGGCGAAAGAGTCCAGGGCGGCGCCGGCGCTTCACGACGAAACGGTAGCTCGCTCAGGCGCTCGTCCGCGGCGCGGCCGTGACGCCGGCGCGCCTCGCGACGACCACGCCGGTGCGCGCCGGGAGGTCGGGCGTCACCGTGCGGCCGCCGATCGCCGCCTCGAGGTTCCACGGAGCGCCGACGGTGATCCAGAGGGGCCTGCCGAGCCCGAACCGGACCGTCCCGCCGGGCTGGAGCGTGCGCTCGTAGGCGATCGGGCCGCTGCTCGAGCCGACGCGGACGAGCAGCCAGCACGAGCCGCGCGCGGCGCTGAGCGTCAGGCTTGCCGTCGGCGTCGGCGGAGGCGCCGTCTGCGGGATGCTCGGTGCGGGCGTCGACGGCGGAGTGCGCGTGCCCGCGGCCTGCTGCACCGGCGGCGTGTGCGTGCCGGAGCCGCCGCCCGTCGCAAGCCGCCAGATCCCGGCGCCGGCGATCGCGACGGCCGCGAGCGCGACGAGAGCCGCCGGCGAGAGCACGGCGCGCAGCCGCAGCGGCCGCCGCTCGACCGGCGCCAGCGCCGGCACGAGCTCGGGGTCGGGCGGCGCGAACCGCGCCTCGTACTCGGCGACGAAGCGCTCGGCGTCGAGCCCGAGGAAGGCCGCGTACTCGCGCAGATAGCTCCGCCGGTAGAACCCCGCCGGCAGGCGGTCGAAACGCTCCTCCTCGAGGGCCTTCAGGTACGGGAGCGGGATCCGCGTCGCCGTTTCGACATCGGTGAACTCGAGCCCGGCCCGGGCCCGGCCTTCCCGCAGCGCCTCTCCGATCTCGAGCATCGCGGCACTCCCATAGTGCCAGCCGCGACCCGCGTGCTCAGCCGAACGTGAAGCTGTACGCCCGGACGCCCGGCGTGAACGCGAGGTGCAGGACGCCGGAGCGCGTCGTCCCGCCCGAGAGCACCGTGAAGAGACGGTCCGCATCGACGTCGATCGGCGCGAGCTGCTTCCCGTCGAGGGTCGCCGTGACGCGGCCTTTGCCGCCGAGGACGATGTAGACCTTCTCCGCGACGAAGTGCAGGTCGAGTCGCGCGCCGAGCCCGGCCGTCGCGATCTGGCCTGCGAGCGTCCACTCGCCGCCGTACGAGATGTCGTTCTGCGGCAGGCTCGTCGCGAGGGTGTACGTCGTCGGCTTCCCGACGACGAGCGGCGAGCCGGCGTAGCGGGAGCGATCGAGCCGCTGCGGGCCGAGATACGTCTCCGGCGTCGCCGGCCCGAGCGGCGTCAGGTTCGGCACCGACGTCGTCTTCCCGCCCGCGCCGAGGAGCTCGCGGATGTCGTCCTCCGTCTTCCCGTAGTCGCCCTCGCCGAAGCTCACCGCGCGCACCCGGCCCGTGCGGTCGACGAGGTAGTCGGCGGGCCAGTACTCGTTCGAGTACGCGTTCCACGTCGCGTAGTCGTTGTCGAGCGCGACCGGCCACGTGACGTGGAGACGGCGCACCGCGCCTTCGACGTTGCCGAGGTCGTGCTCGAACGCGAACTCCGGCGTGTGCACGCCGACGATCTCGAGCCCGTCCTTGTGGTAGGCGGCGTACCACGCGGCGAGATGCGGCAGCGTGCGGAGGCAGTTGATGCACGAGTACGTCCAGAAGTCGACGAGGACGACCTTGCCGCGGAGGCCGGCGAGCGTGAGCGGCGCGTCGGCCGGCGTGTTGATCCAGTGCGAGATGCCGGCGAACTCCGGCGCGGCGCCGTAGTCCGGGAGGCTCGACGCCGACGAGGCGGCCGGCGGCGCGACGGTCAGCGAGCCGCCCTTCCCCTTCAGCGTTCGGAGGTGGCGCGTCGCGTAGCCCGACTCCTCGGTGTGGCGCTGGAGCGAGGTCGTGTACGAGCCGAGGTGCGTCTGGAGCGTCTCGTCGAGGTTGAAGACGACGGCGAACGCGGCCGCGAGCATCACGACGCCGAGCGCCGGCCGCCACCAGCTGCGCGTCGCACGGAGCCGTCGCGTCGCGCGCTGTCCGCCGAGCCCGATCAGGAGCAGCACCGACGCGGCGCCCGCCGCATACGCCATCGTCAGCAGGACGAGGCGGAGCCCGACGCGCCCTTCCGCCGCCAGCACGCTCACCGTCGCGAGCACCGGGCCGGCGCACGGGACGAAGACGAGCCCGAGCGCGACGCCGAGGACGAACCCGCCGCCGAGGTCGCCACTCGGCCCGCGCGAGAGCCGCGCGAACGGCGCCTCGACCCACTCCCCCACCTTCGGCACGAGCAGCGTCAGCGCGACGAGGAACAGGAGCGCGATCGCGATGTCGCGCAGCGTGTCCTGCGGCAACCCGAGCGCCGAGAGGAGCGCAGACGCCGAGAGCGTGAAGACGGTGAAGCTGACGAGCAGCCCGACGGCGATCGCGAACGGCCGCCGCCGGCTTCCGGACGCCCCGCCCGCGAGCACGATCGGCAGCACCGGCAGGACGCACGGCGAGACGGCGGTGATGACTCCCGCGACGAATGCGATGCCGAGCAGCAGGACCACAGCGACTCCTCGCCCCACTCTACGGCGCGACGCCAAGAAGAGGATTTACGCTGCGGCGGTGGCACGCCACGTCGTACTGCTGCGCGGGGTCAATCTCGGTCCGCGGAACCGGATCGCGATGGCCGAGCTCCGCGCCGCGCTCGAGGCGGCCGGGTTCGGCGACGTCGCGACGTACGTCCAGAGCGGGAACGTCGTTCTCTCGAGCGGTGCGAAGCAGGACGCCGTCGCGCGGGCGGTCGAGGCGACGATCGCCGACCGGTTCGGCCTCGACATCGCCGTCGTCGTCCGCGCGCGCGCCGAGCTCGCGGCGGTCGTCCGCAACGACCCGTTCGGCGCCACGATCGACGAGCCGAAGCGGTTCCAGGTGACGTTCCTCGACGCTCCGCTCTCACGCGACGTGGCGGCGAAGATCGACGCGTCGCCCGCGGGCGGCGAGCGCGTCGTCGTCGCGAAGCGCGAGGTCTACGCGTGGCATCCCGCCGGCGTCGGCCGTTCGAAGCTCGCGACGCTCCTCGCCGGCCGCTCGCTCGGCGTCACCGCGACGGCGCGGAACTGGACGACCGTGACGACGCTGCTCGAGCTCGCGTCATCCTAGAAAGTCCTGCATACAGGCGGTTTCTACGCGCCGCGGACCGTGACGGTGAACGTCTTCGTCGAGACGTTTCCGGCGCCGTCCGTCGCCGTCACCGTCACCGTCGTCGTGCCGACCGGGAAGAAGGATCCCGACGGGACCGAGTACGCGATCGTGACCGGGCCGACCGCGTCGATCGCCGTCGCCAGCGGATAGGTCACGACAGCGCCCGGGGCGGTGCCCGGCACCTGAGTCGCGACAACGGTGACGTTGGCGGGCACGAAGGTGAAGGTCGGCGGCGTCGTGTCGCGCACCGTGATCGTGAACGTCTGCG
>Ga0335080_10008991_pt1 | contig 10434 bp, 10 predicted proteins | sample Lox_Sample_34_FD_206720 | JGI IMG/M metagenome (GOLD analysis project Ga0335080, IMG submission 206720) | Soil microbial communities from Loxahatchee National Wildlife Refuge, Florida, United States - Lox_Sample_3.4 | ecosystem: Environmental > Terrestrial > Soil > Wetlands | place: USA... | reverse complement strand
AACCCTGCCTGACAGCGCCTCACGGCGGCGCCTCGATCAGCACACGGCCATCCTGCTCGCGCACCCGGTAGGTGCGCAGCGGCTCGTACGCCGGCGGCGTGAGCGCCTCGCCGGTTCGCAGACAGAAGTGCGAGCCATGTCGCGGGCAGATAATCTGACACTCCTCCACCTGACCTTCGTTGAGAGGCTCGCCGTCGTGTGTGCAACGGTCTTCCACGGCGTAGAGCGCATCAGCGCAGCGCACGACGATCACCGCGACCCCCTCGACGTCGGCCCTCAAGGGCGAAGTCTCCGTTACAGCGTCCGCGCCGCCGATGTCTACCCATGCGGTGTCCATAAGGTGCAGGAGCCGTGCCGTCAGAACATGCCGGTCTGCAGGCGCGCCGCCTCGGACATCATGCTCTGATTCCACGGCGGGTCGAAGGTGAGCGTCACCAGCGCCTCGCGCACCGTCGGAATGTGCTCGATCTTGTCGCGCACGTCGTCTACCAGGATATCCCCCATGCCGCAGCCGGGGGCGGTGAGCGTGATCTTCACTTCCACGGTACGCGTGCCGTCCGCGTTCGCCCGCACCTCGCATTCGTAGACGAGGCCGAGGTCGACGATGTTGATCGGAATCTCCGGGTCGTAGCAGGTGCGCATCTGCTCCCAGGCGAGCTTCTTCACGTCTTCCTCGCCGGCGTTCGGCGGCAGCTCCGGGGGCTTGACCGCCTCCTGGCCGATGGCGTCGGCGTCCTCGCCGGCGATGCGAAACAGGTTCCCCTCGAGGTAGACCGTGAAGCTGCCTCCGAGCGCCTGGGTGATATAGCCGGCCTGGCCGGGCTTGAGCCGCACCTCCTGTCCAGCCGGCACGATCACCGCGCGCACCTCGCGGTTGACGACAAAGGGCTCGTTCTCGTGGCGGCGCATGCGGTGCTACTCGGTGGTGACCGCCGCGGTGCCGGAGTCGAGTGCGGCATTCAGTGTATGCCAGCAGAGACTCGCGCACTTGACGCGCGCCGGGAACTCGCGCACCCCGGAGAGCGCCGCGAGCTTGCCGAGCGACTCGTCCGCGGCGACCTGCGGCTGCGTGAGGAGCGCATGCACCTTGTCGAACAGTGCCCGCGCGGCGGCGCGGTCCTTGCCCTTGACGGCTTCCGTCATGAGCGAGGCCGATGCGGTGGAGATGGCGCAGCCTCTGCCCTCGAAGCGAATGTCCTCGATGCGCTCACCGTTCATGCGCACCGCGAGCGTCAGGCGGTCCCCGCAGAGCGGATTGTGGCCTTCCGCGTGCCGGTCGGCGGCGTCGAGGCGGCCAAAGTTCCGCGGGTGGCGGTTGTGATCGAGAATCACGTCGCGGTACAGCTCCTTCAGGTCCATCAGCGAAACACCTCGCGGGCCCGGGTGAGCGCCGCCACCAGCCGGGCGACGTCGTCCTCCGTGTTGTAGCAGCCGAAGGAGGCACGCGCCGTTGCCGGCAGCCCGAAGAACGTCATCACCGGCATGGCGCAGTGGTGGCCGGTGCGCACCGCGACCCCTTCGGCGTCGAGGATCGTACCGAGGTCGTGTGGGTGCACGCCCTTCATGACGAATGACAGCACGGCGGCCTTGGCGGCGGCCGTGCCGATGATCTCGATGTCGGGCCGACGCGCGAGCTCCGCGGTCGCGAGCGCGAGCAGGCGCGCCTCGTGCGCGGCGATCGCCTCGCGGCCCAGTCCCTCGATGTAGTCCATGGCGGCAGCGAGGCCCACGGCGCCGGAGATGTTGGGGGTGCCGGCCTCGAACTTCCAGGGCAGCTCGTTCCAGGTGCTCTTCTCGAAGGACACCGTGAGGATCATGTCGCCGCCGCCCTGCCAGGGAGGCATGGCCGCGAGCAGCGCCTCACGCCCGTACAGCACGCCGATACCGGTCGGCGCATAGAGCTTGTGACCGGAGAAGGTGTAGAAATCCGCGCCGAGCGAGCGCACGTCGACCATCGCGTGTGGTACGGCCTGCGCCCCGTCGACGACCACCACCGCCCCGTGAGCGTGAGCCGCCTCGATCATGCGCCTCGCCGGCAGCACCGTGCCGAGCGCATTGGAGACGTGCGCCATGGCGACCAGGCGCGTGCGCGGCCCGAGAAGTCTGAGGAACGCCTCGAGCTCGACCTCACCGCGGCGGTTGATCGGCGCCACCTTGAGCGTGCAGCCGGTCTGCTCGCACACCAGCTGCCAGGGGACGATGTTCGAGTGATGCTCGAGAGCGGTGATGAGGATCTCGTCGCCCGGACCGAACCGCGGGCGGGCGTAAGCCTGCGCCACGAGGTTGATGCCCTCGGTCGTGCCGCGCACGAAGACGATCTCCTTCACCGAGGCCGCGTTGACGAAGCGCCGCACGCGCTCGCGTGCGCCCTCGAAGGCCGCGGTCGCCGCCTGGCTCAAGGCATGTACGCCGCGGTGCACGTTGGCGTGCGCGTGGGTCTCGTAGTCCTCCACCGCCCGCAGCACCGGCAGCGGACGCTGCGACGAGGCGGCGCTGTCGAGATACACGAGCGGATGACCGTTCACCGTGGTGGCGAGGATCGGGAAATCACGACGCACCGCGGCCGCATCGAGCGGCGGCGCGGTCGCCACGGAGACAGACGGATTGGCGGCCATCACAGAAGCTCCCGCAAAGTAGCGTCGCGCAGCGCCCCGGCGAGACGCTCCTCGAGCTGCCGGCGCAGTGCCGGCCGCGCGATCTTCGCGATCACGTCCTCGAGGAACGCCCATTTGAGCAGCCGCTGTGCGCTGTCGCGGTCGAGCCCGCGCGACAGCAGATAGAACAGCATGTCATCGTCCAGCTTACCGGCGGTGGCACCGTGGCTGCAGCGCACGTCGTCGGTGTAGATCTCGAGCTGCGGCCGCACGTCGATCTCCGCCTCGGGACCTGCGAGCAGTCCGCGCAGCGACTGGCGCGAATCGGTTCCCCGCGCGCCGCTTGCGACCACGATCTTGCCGTTGAAGGCGACGCGCGCGCGGCCCGCGGCGATGCCGCGGAATACCTGCTCGGTGCGCGCATTCGCCGCCGCATGCTCGACCACCGCGTAGGTGTCCTGGACCTGCTGGCGCTCGCCGAGCGCGGCGCAGGCGAGCGTGAGCTCGGAGCGCTCACCGCCGAGACGCACGGCGAGCGTGGAGCGTGCCGCCTGCGCACCGGTGTTGACCGCGTGCAAGCGATAGCGTGCCGCCTCGGCTACGCTCGCCGACAGCGTGTCGAAGAGGACGCTGCGTGGGTTGAGCTCCTGCAGCCGGTAGTGCTCGAGCAGCGCACCCTGCGCCAGATCGAGCGTCACGGCGCTGCTGACGAAGCTCGCCGCCGCAGCAAGGCTCAGGTGTCGCTCGATGAGCACCGCCTGCGCCCCCGGCTCGAGCCGTACCTCGACACTCGGGTACGAGGCACCGCTCTCACCCTCGGCGCTCGCTACGAAGAGCAGTTCGAGCTCGAGCGGCGCCCCGCTCGCGGCCGGGACACGGATGGCGAGGCCCTCCGGTGCGAAGGCCTGGTTGAGGAGCGCGAAGCGCTCATCGCCGTGCGGGCTGCGCCGCTCCACCACGCTCTCATGGAGCGGCGTGACCTGCGCGCGCTCCGCGGGCGGCGCCACCGAAGCCGACGGCGCGACGCGGCCATCGACGAACACGTAGCGCGCAGCTCCCGTGAGCGGCGCCGGCAGTTCATCGGACGCGCGCGGTGCCGGCGCGGCGACGACCGGGGTGAAGCGCTGACGCTCGAGCAGCCGCAGGTTGGCGTACTTCCAGTTCTCATCGCGCGAGCTGGGCAGGCCCGCGGCCGTGAGCGCCTCGATGGCCGCGCGGCGGCGCGCTGCCGCAGGGCGCGCGGCAGGTGTCTGCGCAATGGCCGCGTAATCGTCGAGGATGCGCGCGGTGAGTGCACTGCTCATGGGAGTCTCACGCCGCCTCGCCGGCCACCCACTCGTAGCCGCGTCGCTCGAGCTCGAGGGCGAGGGTGCGATCGCCGCTGCGGGCGATACGCCCGCGCACCAGCACGTGCACGAAGTCCGGCACCACGTACTCGAGCAGCCGCTGGTAATGCGTGACCAGGACGCAGGAGCGCTCCGGGGAGCGCTGCGAGTTCACGCCCGCCGCGACCACCTTGAGCGCATCGATATCGAGTCCCGAGTCGGTCTCATCGAGGATCGCGAGCCGCGGCTCGAGCACCAGCATCTGCAGGATCTCGTTGCGCTTTTTCTCGCCGCCGGAGAAGCCCTCGTTCACCCCGCGCGACAGGAAGCTGTCCTCCATGTGCATGAGCTTCATCTTCTCGCGTACCAGGCCGAGGAACTCAAACGCATCGACCTCGCTCTGGCCACGCTGCTTGCGCAGCGCGTTGAGCGCGGCCTTGAGGAGATAGACGTTGTTGACGCCCGGGATCTCCACCGGGTACTGGAAGCCGAGGAACAGCCCCTCGCGGGCGCGCTCCTCCGGGGCGAGCGCGAGCAGGTCGCGCCCCAGGTAGCGCACCGCGCCGGCGGTGATCTCGTAACCCGGTCGGCCGGCGAGCGCGTAGGCGAGGGTGCTCTTGCCCGAGCCATTCGGCCCCATGATCGCGTGTATCTCGCCGCTGCGCGCCGCGAGCGTCAGCCCGTTGAGGATCTTCCTGCCGTCAACCTCGACGTGCAGGTTGTCGATGCTCAGCAGGGCGCTCACCCGACGGCCCCCTCGAGACTGACCGCGAGCAGGTTCTGCGCCTCGACCGCGAATTCCATCGGCAGCTCCTTGAAGACCGACTTGCAGAAGCCGCTCACGATCATATTGACGGCGTCCTCCTCACCGATACCCCGCGACAGCAGGTAAAACAGCTGCTCGTCGCTGATCCTGGAGGTGCTTGCCTCGTGCTCGACGGTGGCGGTGGGGTTCTTTACCTCGACGTAGGGGAAGGTGTGCGCGCCGCACCTGCCGCCCATCAGCAGCGAGTCGCACTGGGTGAAATTGCGGGCGCCATGCGCACTCGGCAGCATCCGCACGAGTCCACGGTAGGTGTTCTGCCCGTGGCCGGCGGAGATGCCCTTGGAGATGATGGTGCTGCGTGTCCCCTTGCCGATGTGGATCATCTTCGTGCCGGTGTCGGCCTGCTGGTGGTTGTTCACCGTGGCCACCGAGTAGAACTCGCCGATCGAGCCCTCGCCGCGCAAGACGCAGCTCGGATACTTCCAGGTGATCGCCGAGCCCGTTTCCACCTGCGTCCAGGAGATGTGGGAGTTTCGGCCGCGGCACTCGCCGCGCTTGGTGACGAAGTTGTAGATACCGCCGACACCCTCCGCATCGCCCGGGTACCAGTTCTGCACGGTCGAGTACTTGATGTAGGCGTCATCGAGCGCAATCAGCTCGACCACCGCAGCGTGCAGTTGGTTCTCGTCGCGCTGGGGGGCCGTGCAGTTGTGCACAGCGAACCCTTTCACCAGGTACGAGTGCGGCTCGGTCGCGGTCTCGAAGTTGTAGACGAACCCATCGTACGGCTGGCGCTCGATGATCCGCACCGGTACGAGAAAGTAATCGTGGCGGCGCAGGGTGCGCCGACCACGGGTCTTCTTCGAGCAGTAAAGAACATACTGCGTGCTGTGATGAATGACGCGGCCGTCCTTCATGCGTTCGTCGAACGCCTTGCGGATGCCGATGTAGACGAAGATGCCGCGACGCGCGAGCATCTCCTGGAGCTGGAAGGCCAAAGTGCGTGACCCGGTGCCGGCACGTATGGCCGTGACCGGACCATGCCTGCCGATGCTGCCATCCCCACGGTAGTAAGCGTCGCTCGCCAGGCGCTGGCGCTGCGGCGGCAGATCCATGACCGCCTTGCTGAAGCGCTTGCGGTGTGCGTAGCGGCCGCCATGCGTCTCGAGCGCCGCGCACAGCTCCGCCGAGTGCACCACGAGGTACAAGCCGTGCCGCTTCCTGTCGTGGAAGCGACAGGCGCGCTGGCCGGCGCAACGCTCGATCAACGCGTCGAGCTCATCGACCATCTCCGCCTCGTGCTCGCCCAGGCGCCACTCGGCGGCCACGCAGCCATTGCACTGCGTTACGCACCCTGCGGCGACATAGAACCCGAGCAATCGCAGGAAATCATCGCTCAGCGAAGGATCGTCGCGCTCGACCTTGTTGATGGGGAAGACGAGCAGATCGCCCGGAGCCAGCTCGCCGGCCGGGACGAATTCGGGCTCGGCGTCATCGAGCCGCTTGCGGCTGATGTCGGACCAGCGTCCCGGGCCGTGATCGGACCTGGTGACTCGCTCGCGGCGGATCGCCAGCACCGGATGCTCGGGCGTCACGTGAAAGCGATTTGCAGCGCTGCGCGGGGTGATCTCGATCATGTCGCCGCGATAGCGACGTCGCATGATCTTCGCCACCTCGGCTTCCTCGCCGCGGTCGTTGAGCACGACGTCGTGCAGCGCCACATCGCGAACACAGCGCATCTCATCGCCGTAAGAGACCTCCTCCCAGGCGGGCAGGCAACCCTCGAGGTAGCTCACGTACGCCCCGTCGTCGGCGATGATGAGCGTCCGTTCGAACTGACCGGTCTTGGCCGCGTTGATGCGAAAGTACGTCGACAGCTCCATCGGGCAGCGCACGCCCTTCGGCACGTAGACGAACGAGCCATCGGAGAACACCGCCGAATTGAGCGTGGCGAAGAAGTTGTCGGTGTAGGGTACGACGCTGCCGAGGTACCGCTCGATGAGCTCGGGGTGCGTGCGCACCGCTTCCGAGAACGGACAAAACACCACGCCCGCGGCGGCCAGCGTCTCCTTGAAGGTCGTGGCAACCGACACGCTGTCGAACACGGCGTCCACCGCGACTCCCGCCAGCCGCGCGCGCTCGTGCAGCGGCACGCCGAGCTTCTCGTAGGTCTCGAGCAGCTTGGGATCGACCTCATCGAGGCTCTTCGGGCCATCCTTGTTCGCCTTGGGGGCCGAGAAGTAGGAGATTGCCTGGTAGTCGATGGGTGCCACCTTGACGTGCGCCCAGTGCGGCTCCTTCATGGTCAGCCAGTGCCGCAACGCCTTGAGGCGCCACTCGGTGAGGAAGGCGGGCTCGTGCTTCTTGCGCGAGATGAGGCGCACCACGTCCTCGTCCAGCCCCGGCGGTACGGTGTCGGCGTCGATCTCGGTGACGAAGCCGTGCTGGTAGCCTCGGGCGATCAGCGTCTCGAGTTGTTTGGCGTTCTCACTCATGGGGTCACTTCACGAACGTGCCGGGCTGCGGCCGGCCGCAGCCTTCATCTCGCGCTCGAACGCCGGCAGCCGTGACGGCGCGGCGTCGAGTCCGGCCAGCTGCGCGAGGCTCACGTCATAGAGCCCACGGCGGATGGCGAGGTTCAGTCGCTGCCAGACGCGCCCCACGCGGCAGGTCTCCTCGATCTCGCAGTTGCCATGCCCGGCCGCGCAGTCGGTGAGCGCCACCGGCCCCTCGAGCGCATCGAGGATCGCCGCGGCACTGATCTGGGTGGCCGGCCGCGCCAGCTGATAGCCGCCGTGCAAGCCGCGCGTCGAGGTCACGAGCCCAGCGCGCTGCAACTGCTTGAGCAGCTTGCTCACCGTGGGCGCGGCGATGCGGGTCTGCTCGGCGAGAGCCGCGGCGGTCTGCACGCGCTGTGGCTCGCCCGCGAGCGCGGCGAGCAGCACCGTGGCGTAATCAGTCAAGCGGCTGATGCGCAGCATGGAGGCATCCTCTGAAAGTAGGACTAGTTTAGTACTAATTGCGGGTCGAACCAAGCGCCACCCGGGCAGCGCGGGCGGCGCCGGTTCGGGCGCCTGCGCCGCAGCCAGCGCACCGGCCGCCACGGCCGCGCCGACGGCGTGCTGCGCGGAGGATTTGCTATCCTTGACGCCCCGTTTCCGGGGCTGTTGCTTCACTGGCGGATCCGGCGCCGCGCGCGTTGCGCACCTGGCGAGCGTCCGGCGCCCACACCGGGAGGAGACTCGTGATGAACCCGAGTGAGCTCGCACACGTTGCCAACGCCATGATGGCGCGCGGTAAGGGCATTCTGGCCGCGGACGAAAGCACCGGCACCATCACCAAGCGCTTCGCCAGCATCAAGCTGGAGTCGACCGATGAGCATCGGCGCACTTACCGCGAGATGCTGTTCACGACGCCGGGCGCCGCGGAATCGGTGAGCGGCGCCATTCTCTACGACGAGACTGTCCGCCAGAAAACCCGCGACGGCATTCCGTTTCCGCAATACCTCATGGCCCAGGGCATCATCCCCGGAATCAAGGTCGACACCGGCGCGAAACCGCTCGCCGGCTTTCCCGGCGAGACGATCACCGAGGGACTCGACGGGCTGCGCGAGCGCCTCATCGAGTACCACAGGCTCGGGGCGTTGTTCGCCAAGTGGCGCGCGGTCATCGACATCGGCGAGGGTTTACCGACCAGCTTCGCCATCGAGGCCAACGCGCACGCCCTGGCGCGCTACGCGGCGCTCTGTCAGGAGAACGGTCTCGTGCCGATCGTCGAGCCGGAGGTGCTCATGGACGGCGCGCACTCGATCGAGCGCTGCGAGCAGGTGACCGAGGAGGTGCTCGCCACGGTGTTCCGCGAGCTGTTCGGGCATCGCATCCTGCTCGAAGGCATGGTGCTCAAGCCCAACATGGTGATCTCGGGCAAGAAGGCTGCGCATCGCGCCGGACCCGAGGTGGTCGCCGAGACCACGCTGCGGGTGATGAAGCGCCATGTGCCGCCTGCGGTGCCGGGCATTGCCTTCCTCTCCGGCGGCCAGTCACCGCAGGAGGCGACGCTGCACCTGGCGCTCATGAACCGCATCGGCGGGACGCTCCCCTGGGCGCTCACCTTCAGTTACGGCCGCGCGCTGCAGGACACCGCGCTCAAGGCCTGGGGCGGTGCCGCGGCGGGCTTCAGCGCCGGCCAGAAGGAGTACGCCAAGCGCGCCCGGCTCAACGGCCTGGCGACTCTCGGCCGGTACACGGCCGAGATGGAGAGTCAGGCCGCCTGAGGTTGCCTGGCGCCCATCGCGCTCGCGTGACAAGCCCGGCAGCCGCTGCGCCCGTTACCGCCGTCGATGCGGTCGAAACGGTCGTCGACGTGCGTGACGTGCACTACGCCGTGGGCGGGCGGGAGGTGTTCTCCGGGATCGACCTGCAGGTTCGCCGTGGGCGCATCACCGGCATCATGGGTCCGAGCGGCACCGGCAAGACGACGCTCCTCAGGCTCATCACCGCACAGATCAGCCCCGATCGCGGCCGCGTGGCGGTGTTCGGGCGCGATCTCGCCGGCTTGCGCCGCGGTGAGATCTACGCGCTGCGGCAGCGCATGGGGATGCTGTTCCAGAACGGGGCGCTGCTCACCGACATGGATGTGTTCGAGAACGTCGCCTTCCCGGTGCGCGAGCACACTGACCTGCCCGAGCCGCTGATCGAGAAGCTGGTACTCACCAAGTTGCAGGCCGTCGGACTGCGCGGCGCCGCCGAGCTCATGCCGGAGGAGCTCTCGGGCGGCATGGCGCGACGCGTGGCGCTGGCGCGCGCCATCGTCATGGATCCCGAGGTGCTGCTGTATGACGAGCCGTTCGTCGGGCTTGACCCCATCTCGCTCGGCGTGATCCTGCGCCTCATAAAGCACATGAACGCGGCACTCGGCCTCACCAGCATCGTCGTGTCGCACGACGTGCAGGAGCTGGCCACCATCGCCGACGAGACTTTTCTCATCTCCAGCGGCCGCATCGCCGCCAGCGGCACTCCCGCGCAGCTGCGCGCGAGCGACTCGCCCGCGGTGCGGCAGTTCATGACCGGCAGCGCCGAGGGCCCGGTGCAGTTCCATTACCCGGCGCCCGATTACGCCACGCAGCTCTTCGGGGCCGCACCGCGATGAGGAACGGCTACCTGCTCCAGGGTGTGCGCCGGCTCGGCTCGGTGACGATCTTTTTCCTGCAGCTGCTGCTGCAGTGCGTGCCGGCGCTCGCGCGGCCGCGCCTGCTGGTGTACCAGATCTATAACGCCGGCGCCCGCTCGCTGATCATCACCATGCTGTCGGGATTGTTTGTCGGTATGGTGCTCGGGCTGCAGGGCTACGACCTGCTGCAGCGCTTCGGCTCCGAGGAGGCGCTCGGCACTGCGGCGGCGCTCGGACTGCTGCGCGAGCTCGCACCGGTGATCACCGCGCTGCTGTTCGCGGGTCGCGCCGGTACCGCCCTGACCTCGGAGATCGGCCTGATGCGCGCCACCGACCAGCTGACCGCGATGGAGATCATGGCGGTCGATCCGCTGCGCCACGTGGCCGCGCCGCGCTTCCTCGGCGGGGTGATCGCCATGCCGCTGCTCACCGCGATCTTCAGTGTGATCGGCCTGTACGGCGCGCAGCTGATCGGGGTGCAGCTGATGGGCGTCGACCGCGGCACTTTCTGGTCGCAGACCCAGGCGTCGGTCGACCTTCACGATGTCAACGAGGGCCTGGTGAAGGCCCTGGTGTTCGG
>Ga0335080_10008989_pt1 | contig 10435 bp, 5 predicted proteins | sample Lox_Sample_34_FD_206720 | JGI IMG/M metagenome (GOLD analysis project Ga0335080, IMG submission 206720) | Soil microbial communities from Loxahatchee National Wildlife Refuge, Florida, United States - Lox_Sample_3.4 | ecosystem: Environmental > Terrestrial > Soil > Wetlands | place: USA: Florida... | reverse complement strand
TCTCGGCGGGCGAGCCGAATGACGCGCGACCGATGCCGCCTCCGCAATCGGAGTCGAATCCGACGACCAATCAGCCGGAGACGTACCCGAACCAGCCGCCGCCGGGATACGGCAATCAGCCGCCGCCCGGGTACGGGCGCGGCGGTCCGCCGCCGCAGACCGGTCAGGCGCCTCCGCCTCCGCAAGGGCGTCAAGGCGCGACGCCGCCCGGGCCGCCTCCGCAAGGCGCCGAGTCGATCACGGTCGATCCTCGGAGCTTCGGAGCCTTGTCGTTGCAGGTGCAGCCGAGCGACGCGCAGATCCTGATCGATGGCGCGTCGTGGTCGGGCGCGTCGGGCGAGGCGCGGATGGTGGTCCAACTGCCCGAGGGCCGGCACCACATCGAGATCAGCAAGGAAGGCTTCGCGAAATACGTCGAGGACATCGGCATTCAGCGCGGGCGCACGCTCTCGCTGAACGTCAGTCTCATCCACCAGCAGCGTCCGGACGGCGGCGGACAGTAATGGACGCGGCTCGATTCGATACGCACGTCAAGGTCCTCGCGCGTCTCGGGACGACGCTCGCGATTGCGCTCGCGGTCGCCGCGCCGGCACGTGCGCAGCTTGCCGCCGAGTCGCGGGCGGCCGCGCAGGTGACGGCCGCGCAGTCAAGTGCGGCAGGGACATCGAGCGCGTCGGCGCAATCGAGCGCGTCGGCGCAATCGAGCGCGCAGCCGCAGGGTCCGCTGGTGATCCAGCCGATTCACAACGACTTCGTCATCACGCCGGATTTCAAATTCACGCAGATCGCCAACACCACCGGCGAGCTGCTGGGCGGGTACGCGGGCGTCGACTTCGACCGCAAGTTGCTCGTGGGCGGCGCCGGGTACTGGCTCGTCGATCCGACGAACGTCATCTCGATGGGCTACGGCGGCGTGCTCTTCGGCTGGCGCGTGACCGGCGGCGATGGGCCGGTGCGCGTCGACCTGCGCGGGCTCGTCGGCGGCGGCTCGGCGTCGACCTACAACTTCTACGGTCCCGGCTACGTGCCGCCTCGCGTGCAGGTGGATCCGCGGCACGGGAACTACCCGTACTATCCGTACTATCCGGCCTATTACTATCCATGGATCGGGTTCTTCGTCACCGAGCCGGAAGCGCGCGTGCAGATCGCACTCGGGCCGAACGTGGCGATCGACGCCGGCGTCAGCTATCGCGTGGTCGCCGCCGCGTCAGGCTTCGAGAGTCTGCTGCGCGGCCCCGCCGGCACGATCGGCGTGCGGTTCAGCATCCACTGAAAAGGACTCCCGGAGTCTTTTTACGAAAAGCGTAAAAAGACTCCGGGAGTCCTTTTATTTGCAGCTCGGGACTTTCAGCGCGCCGATCTTCGTCGAGTAGCTCTGCGCGTCCTTCTTGATGTAGTCGCCGACGTACCAGAACGTGCAATCGTCGGACGGGTCCATCGCGAGCGTCGTGTAGTCCTCCCAGCGCAGCGTGTTCGTCTGCACACCTTCGCCTTCGACCAGCACGCTCTCCTTCATGGTCAGCTGACCTTTCGGATCGTTCGCGAGCCGCGCGGCGAAGCGCTGGCCCGGGAAGACGTCGGGTCCGCCGTACGAGTAGCCGATGCCGATGTTGCCGTCCTTGTCCATACCGGCGCTCGGCATCCAGCGGTAGTTGCCGCCGGGCGCGTACGTGCCTTGCTGGTAGAGCGTCACGTTGCGCTTGTCGTCGATGCGGAACTCGTACCAGCGCACGCCGCCGCCGGCCGCTTCGGTATTGACCGAGTGCGCGGCCACGATCGACTCGCGGTTCCCGATGCGGCGGTACACGAGCCGCTGCATCAGCTTGTCGCCCTGCGCATCGAGGCGGCGATCGGTGCCCGGCTGCGGGACGCAGTTGGTGAGCTGGCCGTTGCAGAGGTAGTGATAGGGCGCGACGGGGATCTTCGTCGCCTCGCTCAACTTCGACTTCTCGGGATGCTGCCAGTCGACGTGAAATTGCCATGCGAGGATCACGCTGTCCTGATAGTTGCCATCGAGCTGGCGGCCGCCGCCGGCCATCATGATGTTGGGCGCGCCCGCCGGCGGCACGGCCTTGCCGTCGATGTCGGCGTTGTTCAAGAAGTTGACGTTCTCGACGATCGCGCACTGCTCGGTGGCGGGCTCGCCTTTGAGCATCTTGGCCCGATCGGCGACGCAGGCGTGCTTTTGCGTCGCGACGGTTTCGGAGATCCGGTTGTCGCTCGTGCTCGACGGTGTGTAGTAGCCGTCCGGCCAGATTGCCGGACGCGGATAGTCGGGAAAGAGCGGGCGCAGGAACTCGTAGCGATAGTACGCGCCCATCGGATCGCTGCTGGTGCTGACGGCATAGCACATTGAATATGTGCCCTGCGGACCCTCGGGTTGGCCGCGGCGGCCTTGACCTCCCGCGCCCCCGCGCGCGGGCGGCTGACCCGCGGCGCCAGCCGGCGTCGGCGCCGGCGGCGGGGGAGGCGGCGGGACGAAGAGCGTCATCGCCTCGCCCGGTTGGTTCGGCCGGCCGATCACGCTGACGGCGGGCGGCTCGCCTGCGCGGCCAGGCTCGATCTGATCGGGACGCACCGGGCCGCGTGAGAAGAGCGGCAGCACGAACAGCCATCGATCGGCGAGCTGGTCGTAGCGCACCACCGCGTCGCCGCTCTGCCGCTCCTCGCAATTTCCGCCGAAGCCCTTGAAGACGATGTTGGTCACCACCGGACCGTAGAGCACCTTGCCGCTCGCGTCGAATTTCGATCCCTTCTTGGTGAAGATCGCCATGCGGGAATTGACGATCTGCACGAGGTGATTCGGTCCGACGGCGAGACTGTTGTCGGAGGGATTGCGCGCGTTGGCCGTGCCCTGCGGACCGTCGAAGCCGACGCCAAGACCGTCGAAGCTTTCGACGATCGGCAGCGCCGGCTTCGCGCCCATCGACGTCTGCTCGACCTTCGCGCCGTCCGGATTGTGCGGCGCTTCCGACGGCGCGCCGCCGCTGCGCGCTGGCGGCGCTTGCTGATCGGGGTCGACCGCGGCGTCAGGATCGCTGTCCGCGTCGGGCGCCAGCCGGCCGGAGGTATCGTGCGCGACCGCCGAGCGCGTCGTGATGTCGCGCGCCATGGGCGGGGCCGGCGAGCCGTGCAGGCTCCAGCCCACGAAGAGCGCCGCGACTGCGAGCGCGACGACAATCGACGACCACGCATAGCGTTGAGTCACGGGCTGAGCTCCTCTGAACGACGCGCGAATCCTACTACACGTCCGCGGGTGTAATATCGCGGCGAAATCCTGGAGGATAGCCATGGGTCGACGAGCGGCAGTCGGAGCGGCGGTGGCGGCGGCAGTCGTCTTGGCGTTCGGTGCGGTGGAGCGCGCGGCGCCGGCGGGCCCGATCAAGCTGGCGCGTCAGCCCGACTATCACGCCGGGCGGATCGCGTTCAGCTATCTCGGTGACATCTGGACGGCCAGCGACGACGGCACCGGCGTCCAGCGGATCACCGACAATACGGCGCGCGAGGAATATCCGCGCTTCTCGCCCGACGGCCGATGGATCGCGTTCTCGTCGAATCGCTACGGCAACTACGACGTGTTCGTCGTCCCGGCGGCGGGCGGCGCGCCGAAGCGGCTGACGTATTTCACGGGCCCCGACGAAGTCGTCGGCTGGACGCGCGATTCCGCGAACGTGCTCTTCCGGTCATCGCACGGCGACGGCGCGTTCCCGGGCGTCGCGACGCTCTACGAGATCTCGATCAACGGCGGCCCCGAGCGCGCGCTGCCGGTCGACTGGGGCTACTGGGGCAGCTTCTCGCCCGACGGCCAGAAGCTCGCGTTCAATCGTCATCCGGCGGTGTGGTCACGCCAGCACTACCGCGGCAGCTACGCGGCCGATCTCTGGATCGCCGACCTGCCGAAGAAGACCTACACGAAGCTGCTGCCCGACGAAAAGTACAATCGCTACTGGCCGATGTGGGCCGCCAACGACGAGATCTATTTCGTCGGCGATCCGCTGCCGAACGAGAAGGACGCCGTGCCCGGCAGCCTCGCCGTGAAGAAGAGCGTCAACAACATCTACAAGGTTCCGGTCGGCGGCGGCGCGGCCACGCAGGTCACGCATCACACCGACGGCAGTCTGTTCTTCCCGTCCATCTCCAGCGACGGCAAGGTCATCGTCTACGAGGAGAACTTCGGCATCTGGAAGCTTGACGTCCCGTCGGGCAAGTCGTCGGAGATCAAAATCAATATCGCGACCGACGACAAGGAGAACGAAATCGAAACGGTGAACGTGCGCAACGAAGTCGACGCGTTCGATCTCTCGCCGTCGGGACACCGCGCCGTGATCTCGGCGCGCGGACAGCTGCTGACGATCGCCACCGATCGCGGAGACATCACGCGCATCGCGCCCGACGACATGGCCTCGCGCAATCAGAACCCCAAGTGGTCGGCCGACGGCAAGTACATCGCGTTCGTCTCGGATCGATCCGGCCGCGATGAGGTCTGGATCACCGATCCGGACGGCCAGAATCTCAGGAAAATCACCGACCTCGACAACGAGAAGGGCGCGCTCGTGTGGACGCCCGACTCGAAGCTGCTGCTCTACACGGCCGCCGACAAGCGGCTCTACAGCTACAGCCTCGCCGACGCGAAGTCGACCGTCGTCGCCTCGGACACCGTGGGGCGAATCCAATCGGTGTCCGTCTCGCCGGACAGCAAGTGGGTCGCGTTCGCCAAGCAGGATCGCACGCTGCGATCGCACGTCTACATCGCGCCGATCGGCGGCGGCGACGAGCGGCACGTGAGCGACGACAGCCTGCTCTACTCGGAGAACAACGCCGTCTGGACCGCCGACGGCCGCTATCTCGTGTTCACGTCTTCGGAAGGCACGGGCGCCGGCATTGCCTCGACCGGTGGCGTCGCCTCGACGATGGAGCTGTGGGCGCTGTCGCTGCGCGATCAGGATCGCGATCCGAGCAATCGCGACATCGACAACGAAGCGCAGGCGCTGGCGGCCGACGCGGCGGCCCGGCAGGGCGGGGCCGGACGAGGCGGCGCCGGCGGCGCGGCGATCGCCGACGTCCGCATCGACTGGAACGGACTGGCGCGCCGCGCGCGGCGCGTGAGCGTGCCCGGCGACACGATCAGCGGCTTGGTCGCCGCACCCGACGGACACTCGGTCGCGCTCAATCTCGGCGGCGGCGCGGGCGGCGGACGCGGCGGCGCGGCCGCGGCGGCGACCGCCGGGCTCTACATCGTCAACGTCGAGAGCGGGCAGCTCACGCGCGTGCCGCCGGCAGCGCCAGAACCGGGCGGGCGCGGTGGGCGCGGCGGTGGCGGCGGCGGCGGCGGATTTGGCGGCGGCGGGACCGCGTTTTCGCACGACGGCCGCGCGATCTACTTCCGGTCGGGCACGGGCCTGTTCACCGCGCCCGTCGGTGCCGGCGGCGGCGGAGGAGCGGGATCGCCGGCGTCGGCCCCAGCGGCCGGACGCGGCGCGGGCGCACCGACCGCGGCCGCCCAGCCCGCGACCGGCGCCACCGCGCGGCAGGTCACGTACAGCGCGAACATCCAGGTCGATCATCGCGCGCTGCGCCAGCAGGTGTTCAACGAAGGCTGGCGCATCATGAAAAACCGCTACTACGACGCCGAGATGAACGGCGTCGATTGGGCGGCCGCGCGGACGACGTACGCGTCGCTGCTCGATTACCTCGCCGACGAGGAAGAGCTGCACACCGTCATGATGATGATGATCGGTCAGCTCAACTCTTCGCACACGGGAGTGAGCGGCGGACCGTCCGACACGGAAACCTCACCGGCGCAGACGCGGTATCCCGGTTTCGACGTGACGGCCGACGCCTCGGGGTATTACAAGGTCGGACGCCTGTACAAGGCCGGCCCAGGCGATCACGACTATCTCAAAATCAAGGAAGGCGACTTCATCATCGCGGTCGACGGCCACGATCTGAAGACGACCGACAACTACTGGCAGTACTTCACGCTCGCGTCGGGCAGCAAGTTCCATTTCCTCATCAACGACAAGCCCGCGAAGGACGGCGCGTGGGACGTCGCGATCGAGCCTATCGCGGGCAACCTGCAGGGTGATCTCCAGTACGCGCGCTGGGTCGAGGATCGCCGCGAGATGGTCACGAAGCTCAGCAACGGCGAGATCGGGTATCTGCACATTCGCGCGATGGACGCGCCGTCACTGCGCCAGTTCCAGCTCGACCTCGCGGCGAATCGGACGAAGAAAGCGCTCATCATCGATCAGCGCTTCAACGGCGGCGGCGGAATCGATCAGGAGCTGCTCGGGATCCTCGCCGGCCGCGAGTATCAATACACCGTCAACCGCGACGCCGGCGTGCGTCAGTCGCGGCCGCAGAATTTCTACGGCCCGATGGTCGTCATGCAGAACGAGCGGTCCGCGTCGGACGCCGAGATGTTTCCGGCGGGCTTCAAAGCGCTCGGCCTCGGGAAGGTCGTGGGCGTGCCGACCATGGCGGCGGTGATTGGAACGGGGTCGTACTCGCTGCTCGACGGCTCCGCGATTCGCACGCCGGGCTCGGGCGTGTGGCTGGCGGCCAACGGGCAGAACATGGAGAACTACGGCGTGCCGCCCGATGTTCTGGTCGACAATACGCCGGTCGATTTCGCGGCGGGGCGCGACATGCAGGTCGAGAAGGCCGTCGAGGTGCTCAAGGCGCAGCTGGCGGCGGGGGTCAAGAAGTAGGCTGGGGCAGGCAAAGTCCTGAGCCCACTACAGTTTCGGGACGAACTCTGGCAAGATCGTGGAGCGCCACGGGGCGCGGACTGGACAAGCGATTGGCTTTGCGATACAAAGTATGAGCGTGCCGCCCCTCGAGCTCGGCCTCGAGATTCGACCCCGTGCCCGTCTGGACGTCATCGACGTGCGCGGGCTTGCCGCCCAAGCCCACGGCAACGCTCTGGCGGACTACCCCCGGTGCCTTTACGCGTCGCGTCACACCACGGCGGGCTTTCTCCCGCAGGGCCTGGCCGCGCGCCTAACCTCGAAGCCCGACGGCATCGGGCGGTATCTCGATCTGTTTCGGACGGTCTTTCCCGAATCGGCCGGCTACCTGCACGATCAGCTCGACCTCAGGCACGAGCTGGCGCCGGATCAGAAGCTCGTCGAGCCGGTCAACGCGCACTCGCACCTGGCGTTCATCGGCGGCGGCCTGCGTCCGTGCGTGTCCTACAGTTCGAGCCGGCCCGGGCCGGTATATCTCATCGATCTCGACGGCACGCATGACGGCGTTCCGCGCAAGCGGCAGACGACGATCGTGGGCTATCACCGCGAGACGATCGTGGCGCGCACGACGTTGCGCGTGCCCGTCTCGCCGCATCCGATTGACGCCGTCAATCTCAAGGACGCGCGCTTCGGGCTCTACGATCAGGTGGCGGAGCTGATCGAGCGGCACGGCGTGACGAAGGGCCGCGTGCGGCTCGAGCTCGGCCACGGCGAGCAGTTCGCGAGCCTGACCGTCAACGAGTACGAGACGCTGCTCATGCAGCACGATCTCGCGGAGGTGCTGCGTAATCCGCTGCGGTTTGCGGCCGAGCGCGCGCGCCACGCGTGGAACGATCCGCTGGCGGTGCCAGCCAAGGCGGTGGGCTACGCGAAGTACGATCTCGTGCGCGCGCTCAATCGCTTCATGGACGCGCTCGGGCTCGGATCGTCGCGGATCGAGCGGCTGGTCGCGCGCACGTTCGAAGTGCCGGCGTCGCGTTTCCTGCGGATGCGGCGCGGCGTCGATCTGCTCGTGTCCGACACGGGCCGATCGGGCCACGGCGCGATTGCCGAGGGCACGTATCAGGCGCCGATCCTCGTCCAGTGGCGCCCGGCGGCCCACGCGACGCGGGAAGTCAGCGTCGCGCTGACGAGCTTCAACTAGACGCCGACCCGGCCCAGATCCTGAAAGTATTTCACGATGGTCTCGCGCCCGTCGGGGCGCGTGTAGACGTCGGCCTCACGTGAGTCAATCGCGCCGGCGATCACGTCAGCGACCTCCTCGGCCGTCTGCGCGCCGGGAATCTCGCGCGAGTCCACGCCGCCGTGCACCGCGTTCAGCCCGAACTCCGTCGCCACCACGCCCGGTGAGATCAGCGTGACTTGAATGCCCGGGTGCGTCTGCTGCACTTCGGTTCGGAAGTTGGCGGTGATCGCGTTGAGGAAGTGCTTGGATCCGCTGTACGCCGCCCGCTGCAGCGCGTGCGGCATGCGTCCCAGCATCGACGAGACGTTGATGATCTGACCCTCGCCGCGCGCCTTGAAGTGGGGCAGCACTTCCTGCATTCCGTAGAGCGCGGACTTGACGTTGATCAACATCATCAAGTCGATGTCCTCGTCGGTCAGAACCGACGGCATCCGCGAGATGCCGCGGCCGACGTTGTTGATCCAGACGTCGATGTGACCGAACCGCTCGATGCTCTCCTTGACGACGCGCTTGACGTCGTCGCGATTCGTCATGTCGGCGACGATTGAAAAGGCGCCGGTCCCGACCTTTGACGCCAGATCGACGAGCGGTCCCTTGCGGCGCGCGACGAGCACGAGCTTGGCGTGCCGCCGCGCGAGGTTGTCGGCGAGTGCCGCGCCGATCCCGGCGCTCGCGCCCGCAATCACGATTACTTTGTCGGTCATCGCGGCGTCATCATACCGCTAGCTCACTGCCGTACCACGCCCAGATACTTGTCCACCCAGTCGAGCATCTCTTTGATGGGTGCCTGCTGATTGGCGGGAATATGTCCGCCTTCGAAGACCGCGTGCTTCTTGTCGGCGGCCGGTGTGCCCAGCAGCCTGAACATCGGAACCTGCGCGGTCGCGTACGGCAAGTCGAAGTCGTCGCGGCCGTTGACCATCAGGACCGGGACGGTCACGTGCGGCGCGTAGTTGACCGGGTCGGCCTCCGGCGGCACGTTCCACGTCTCGAACCCGCCAGAGAAGAAGACGCCGGTCGTGAAGCGCGGGTCGGTGCTCAAGAAGATCGGACCGAGCTGGGCGCCCAGACTGATGCCGTAAAAGGCGACCCGCGACATGTCAACGTCCTGCCGCGTGGCAAGATAGTCGAGCGTGCGGCGCATGTCCTTGCCGGACTCCACGAAAATGTCGCGCAGCAGGTTCGGTCCCTTGGGGCCGGCGAGGTGCCGCTCGTAGGTGTTCATGTAGATCGGATACACGAGGACCCGGCCGCTGCGGATGAAGAAATCCGCCCATCGCAGCCACAGCGTCGCGCTCGAGGCCGTTTGCGTCGCGTTCGAGCCGGGATACATCACGACCACTTGATACGGCGGCGCGGCGGACTTCGGCACGAAGATATTGATCGGCAGCCGGTCGTTGCCGTACGCCGTCGCGACCGACACGATCTCGCGGCGCCATGCCGGCGTGTCCTCGGTGCGCTCGGCCTTTACGTCGAGAGGCTTCTTGTCGTAATCGAACTGGTGGAGGTAGGCCTGGAAGACGTCGTTCGAGACGGGCTTGATGGTGTTGGGATCGCGCTCGACGCTGACCACCGCGTCCGTCCACGCGGCCTCCATCGGCGCCGACTGCGAGATCGTCCGAAATCCGAATCCAGGACGACGTTCGAACGGCGACTGCGCGTCCTGGTCGCGGAATTGGTACGTGGCGTCGGCGAACGACCCGCCGAGCACGTAGCGCTTGCCGGCGTTTGCCGCGTTCGAGCACCACTCCTTGACGTTGCCAGCCATGTCGTACGTACCGAACGGTCCCAGCCCATGGTACTCGCCCACGCGCGCCGTGCCGCGGCCGGAGAAATTGCTGGCCGTGACGACGTCAGAAAAAATGGTGAACGCGCCGGAAGCGCGGTACCAGTGATAGATCGTCGGCAGCTGACGATGCGCGTAGACGGCATACGCCATCGCTTCGTACCAGCTGACCCCGCTGACAGGGAAATCGTCTTGTCCATCGGGATAGCTGCCGACGTTCCAGGTCGACGGCCCCGGGCGGCCTGTGGCGTCGCGCAACTCCGCCATCGCGGCATCCCACGCGATCGGATGTCCGTCCTTCACCAACGGCTCGCGCCAGTACTCGCGCGTGCGATAACCGCCGGCATCGACGAATTGCTTGAACTGACGATTGGTCACCTCGTAGACGTCGATCCAGAAATCCGGGAGATCTGCGCGGCCCGCGTCGAGATCAATCGCTCCTTGAGGCACGAGCGTCATGCCGGGCGGCGCGGTGCCGGCCGGTGTCAGGCGGAGCGCTCTTGTTTCGGCGGCGCTTCCCGATGCCTCGAGCGGATCGAAGCCGGCTTTGGTGACCCGCCAGCGCACCATGCCGAATGGCACGCGGACATGCGCGAGCGGGGTCGTGCCGATGGGGATCCAGTCGCGCGTCGAGAGAAAGCCTTTGACGGCGACGGTCGCGCCTGGCGGATCGCTCGTGAGCGACGCGTCGTCTGCGGCGTTCGTCCATGCTTG
>Ga0335080_10008987_pt1 | contig 10435 bp, 8 predicted proteins | sample Lox_Sample_34_FD_206720 | JGI IMG/M metagenome (GOLD analysis project Ga0335080, IMG submission 206720) | Soil microbial communities from Loxahatchee National Wildlife Refuge, Florida, United States - Lox_Sample_3.4 | ecosystem: Environmental > Terrestrial > Soil > Wetlands | place: USA: Florida... | reverse complement strand
GCAACTCAAGAATCTGCTTGCCGGAAACTACCCCATTACAAAAGGGGAGAACGTAGAGAAATCCTGGGCGCGAATGCAGGCTAAAGCAAAGAAGACCTTGGACGATCAGGGCGGCCCCGTGGTCCAGGTGCTGCAAAATGGGCAGCTGTTCCGGGTTGGCATTGCAGCCGGGAACCTGATGAATGGCGGGGTGTCTCCGTTTGCGGCTCAGATCCTGGAAGCGCGCTTGCAATCCGAGCTCGCCCCCAAAGCCTCACGCGAGGTCTCCGAAGCCCAGCTCGCGCACGACTGGAAGTTGCTGCAACAAGCTCTTTCTGCCTCCGATTCGCCGTTGACTGCCCGTTCCACTCAGCAGCGTTCGCGCCTCGAGCCGTAGAGGCGCTCGCAGCCTCTTTCCTCGCCACATTGAAATCTGCTGTCGGGAAAACCGGGACTAGCGCCGCGTGGGAATTTTGGCCAGGCGGTCTGCGGCCATGCGGCCTAAAGTGAACCCCTACTTCTCCTGAGCAGGAGCGGGTGGAACGCCGGCTCCCGGAGCCGGTGGTGCTCCCGGAGCGCCGCCTTGTCCCTGCTGCATTTGCAACTGGCGTTGCTGCATCTCTTGCAGCAGTTCCTGCGGCGTCTTCACGCCGGGGGGATTCTCCGGCTGACCTGGCTGTTCTCCGTTATCCACTGCAGCTTGGTCCGGAGGATTCTCGTCGGCGCTGTTCTCTTCGGGCGGTGTTTCGGCGTCCATCCCCATGGCATCAGCTTGCGTCTCTGGACTCGGAGGCTGCGCGGCTGCAACCGGCTGCGGATTGCCCGGGCGGGCTGCGTTCCCGCCTTCAGAACCGGTCTTTGCCACCAAAACCACACGCGTCAATACCGCGGGATTTTGTGCCGACCCCAGCAATACGTAGTTGAACCGCGAACCGTTGAGCAGGTCGGCGATTACTTCCTGGGCAGGCGCCGGCCCCAGGTGAGTCACGACTCTTTCCTTGGCATCCGGGACGTCGATCTCGGCGCCTGTTTGTTTTCGTACTGCCTTCAGGATGTCGCCCAGCGTCGAATTGGCCGCGACAATCGTGAGCTGCCCGTTATCGTAGGTGACGCGTGGTGCCACCGGCGCCATCGAATCCAGCGGAATCTGCTGGATCGGCCCCGTTGGTCCCGAAGGCAGCGGATGGATAGGAACCGGTTTCTTCTTGTGTGTTTTGTGCGTCTGGCTGAGCGCAGCCACGCTGGCCGCACTGAGGAGAATGATCACGGTCACGCGCACAAACCTCGATCCCGGAATCATCTCACTCCTCCCGCTAGCTTGGTTTTCGGGGACAGCGCGGGTAACCCTCTCTCGCAATTTTACCACCCACAGGCAGGCACAAACTTGAACGCACCTTTCCCTTCTGGAAGATCGTTGCCACGCCGCATACTTGCACGCCGCGGACACGAAAAATGCCGCCTGTTTTGCCTACCGCAAAATCCTGATACCTGCCCGCTCTCCGGGGGACTAGACTAAATTGATGCCAAACTTATGAAAGGAAAGGCGAAAACATTATGCGTTGGACGCGCCACATATTTCAGTTCGCTGTCTCCACGGCCCTGATCGCCTTCGCCCCACTGCCCGGTTTGGCCCAGAGCTGCCAGACCGGCGGTGACATGGACGATGCGTTGAAAACCACGATCTCTTCCGCCGCCCAGCGTTATTTCGACATGGCCGCCAAAGGCGACACGGCAGCGCTCCGCCAGAACTCGGTGCCCAGCCTGGCTGCAAGTTTCGCCGGGGTAGAATCCGCCGTGAACGGCCGCCAGGCAGAACTGGCGGGAGCGCAAGCCGCCGTGAAATCTGTTTTCGAGCTGGAGACGGAAGCCGCCACGTCTCCAGGCCAGGCAGAGTTCTTCTGTGGCGTCTTCGGTAAAAATGGGCAAACGCAGAATAGCGCCATCTTCAACCTCAACGTTCCAGCCGGCAAATATGCCGTGGTAATCATGGATGCGGCCTCACCCAAAGGTCGGACGAGCTTCTCCCCGGTGCTCGAACTGCAGGGCGCCGACTGGAAGCTGGGCGGGCTCTACATCAAAGCCAGCGAGGTCGCGGGCCATGATAGCGCTTGGTTCATCGCGCAAGCGCGCGCTTACAAGTCCAAGGGCCAGACGCACAACGCCTGGTTTTATTACCTGGAAGGACGCGGTTTGCTGTCTCCCTTGCCCTTCATGAGTACGCAGGCCACCGACAAGCTCTATGACGAATTTCAAAACTCGCGTCCCGCCGACCTTCCTGCCGACGGCAAGCCGGCGAACTTGACCGCTGGAACCGCCAACTACAAGCTCACCGAACTTTTTCCCGATGCTGTCGGTAACGACCTGGACCTGATTGTGAAATACCAGTCGCCGGATGCCTCCAACAGCAATCAGGCCTACCAGAGCAACGTCGCGGTCATTAAAGCGCTGGTGACAAAGTATCCCGAGCTGCGCGACGCCTTTGCGGCGGTAGTGGCACGCGCCGTCGATCCCTCCAACCGCGACTACGGCACGCTGCTGGCGATGAAAGACATCAAGTAGCAGCACACATATCCTCCATTCGCGGCCACGTGAGATTCCTGCCAGACTTGCGGCACATCCTATCTCGCGAGATAATGCCCGCCTACCCTGGGGAGAACTCCGGCCACAAAATCTGACCACGGGCCACATGCCTTTCGGCACTGCGAGGAGGCACCATGGGGCTGTCCGACGACCTCAAAGATTACATAGGGAAGAACAGCGAAGGGAAAACCGCTATTCCCGACTTACACAGCGTAGTCATGGTTGGAGAGATGCATGCTCCGACCGAGGATACGACCGGCAAGTCCGCAATTCGCACCAACAGCTCCACCCGGCTCGTGGAGGAACTTCTGGCAGACGCAAAATACCGCTACTACGCGTCGGAATACCTGAGCAACGCCGGCCCGACACGGCGGAGCGTGCGGCAATTCTTGCGCACCGGCGAGTTGCCCCCGGCCTATGACCCGGATCGCGATGCCAAGCTTGACGATGTGGAAAGAATGAGGAGAATCAACGTCAATCGCCAATCCGACATCCTCGACAAAGTTCGAAAAGACCCCAGATATGTCCTGAGCATCGGCACAGACGCAAAAGGATCGGCGCGCGATGCCCGCATGGCCCTGCATTTCTTTGAGGAGATCAAGGATCGCAAGCTGACTCACATCATTCCCGGCGTGCTCCTCGTCGGCAGGGCGCACGCCGGCAAGACCCCCTATGACACCTGGCCGACTCTGCGAATGATTCTGGAAAAACATGGCTTCCAGTGTGTCTCGATTTGCAAGATGACGGATTATGCGGGGAGCGGTACTTTGCCCGAAGACGGCGTCGTTTCAACAGATACGTCTTTGGACGAGATAAAGCCGGCGGACATCATCCGCCTGACTTCGCTGGTATCTAACACGCCCGTCACCATCCCCACCGACGAAAAATGGGGGGCAGAAGATAGTCCTTTCAGAAAAGTAACCCTCGGCCGTACGAAATCGTCCGTGGCGGAACAATTCGAGTTCATCGTGATCGAGAAAGCGGCATAGCCCGGATTCTTCGCCCAGCTTGAAATTCGCGGGATCGAAAGCACGGCCCTGGTCTTCTGATTTCTAAGAGCCGCTCGTTCGATCCGGTTCGTCTCGCAAAGCCGAAGTCGTACAATCCAAGGCTGTCCAGGAAGACCAGACGAAGGAGATCCCTGTGAATTCCGAACACGCTGCCCTGCGAGTCGGGCTGATGGGCATTGGCTTGGATGCCTACTGGAGCCAATTCCAAGGACTAGAAGCCCGGCTGCGCGGATATCTCGACGTTGTGGCGGCCAAGGTTGGCGGCGGACAGCGGGAGGTCATTCCGCTGGGCCTGATCGATACCCCACAGAAGGCTGTTTCGGCAGGCCATGACTGCCGCCGCAAAGACATTGACCTGCTTGCCATCTACGTTACGACTTACGCCCTGTCGTCCACGGTTCTTCCCGTAGTCCTGCGGGCCAAGGTCCCGGTTCTGCTCCTCAACCTGCAGCCTGCAGCCGCCATCGACTACGACGCCTTCAACCGCATGGGAGATCGCACCGCCATGACGGGCGAGTGGCTGGCGTTTTGCAACGCATGTCCCGTTCCCGAGATCGCGAATGTCTTCTCCCGTTTGCACATTCCGTTCTTCCAGGTTACCGGGACCCTGCACGACGACCCGCAATGCTGGCAAGAAATCGAGCACTGGATTAAGGCGGCCGAAATCGCGAAAGCTCTCAGCCACTCGCGCCTGGGGCTGATGGGCCACTACTACGGCGGCATGCTCGATATTGCCACCGACTTGGCCCAGGTCAGCGGGCGTTTCGGAATCCACATCGAGATGCTCGAAGTCGATCAACTCACTGGCCTCCGCCGGGAAGTGTCGAGCCCAGAGATCGCGGAAAAGCTCACCGCATTCCGCCGCTTCTTCGCCATTGAAAAGGATTGTCCCCAGGCTGAACTCGAACGCGCCGCCAGGACAGCCGTGGCGCTCGATCGCATGGTCACCGACAGCGATCTGCAGTTGCTCGCTTACTACTACATGGGAACCGGCGTGCCCGAGAACGAAGACACCATGAGCTCCATCATCCTGGGAACTTCGATGTTGACCGGGAACCACGTTCCCGTCGCCGGCGAATACGAAGTGAAGAATGTCATCGCCATGAAGATCATGGATCTGCTCGGCGTTGGCGGATCGTTCACCGAGTTCTATGCCATGGACTACGACGCCGACCTCGTGCTGATGGGCCACGACGGTCCGGGCCATGTCGGCATTGCCCAGGACAAGATTCGGGTCAGGCCGCTCGAGGTCTACCATGGCAAAGTGGGTAAAGGACTCTCGGTCGAGATGTCGGTGCGCCATGGGCCAGTGACGTTGTTGTCGATCCTCGAAGACAACGCCCGTGGGTTTGCCCTGCAGGTTGCCGAGGGCGAAAGTGTTCCCGGCGAGATCCTGAGGATCGGCAATACCAACAGCCGTTACCGGTTCTCCGTAGGCGCGCGCAAATTTGCCGAAGCCTGGAACGCCCGTGGACCCGCGCATCACTGTGCCGTAGGAATTGGCCACCACGCGCAGCAATTGGAAAAGCTGGCCGCGTTGCTGGACCTTGAGTTCCACAAAGTCTGCTAAATGCTCCGCAGCATTTGCCGCCGGACTTTGTGCGGAGCAGACGACGAAAGCTAGAGGGAAACATGCCACGATATGCTTTCCAACTTAGAATCCGCGCCGGTCAGGAAGAAGAGTACGACCGCAGGCATAAGGCAGTCTGGCCGGAACTGCTGCAGGAGCTTTCCGATTTCGGCGTCACCGAATATTCGATCTTCCGCCGAGGCCAGCAGCTGTTCCTCTATCTGCACGCGCCCGACTGGAATGACCTCATGGAGAACTTGGCGAAGAGCGAAACCAATCTGCGATGGCAGCAGATGATGGCGCCCATCTTCGAGCCCGTGCCAGATCTGAAGCCCGGAGAGCCGTTCGCCATGATGACCGAAGTCTTCTACATGCCGGGGAAGACAACTGGGCAGTGAGCTTCAACGCGCGTTTGCACCCTCTTTTCCTGTAAACTCAAACATTACTCAGCAGTCATCCTCAGTCCTCAGACAAGAGCGGCAAACGTAGCCTGCGCGGCAGGGCCTCGACGGCCGACGACTGACGACCGACGGCTGACGACCAGCGACCAACCCCATGCCCCACGAACTACCCAAAGCCTACGAGCCGGGCGCGATTGAGACGCGCTGGGCCGACTACTGGATCAAAGAAAAACTCTTCTCCGTCCCCACGCCGCCGCCGGGCGAGACGCGTCCCGTGTTCACGTTGCTGCTGCCGCCGCCCAACGTCACCGGCCGCCTGCACATGGGACACATGCTCAACCAGACGCAGATGGACATCATCGTGCGCTGGCATCGCATGCGCGGCTTCATCACGCTATGGCTGCCCGGCACCGATCACGCCGGCATCGCCACGCAAATGATGGTCGAGAAGCAACTCGAGCGTGAAGGCAAAAAGCGTCGCGACCTGGGCCGCGAGAAGTTCATCGAGCGCGTCTGGGAGTGGAAACGCGAGTACGGTGGCGCCATCCTCGACCAGATGAAGCGCCTCGGCGCGTCCGTCGACTGGGACCGCGAGTACTTCACCATGGACGACAACCTTTCGCACGCCGTGCGCGAAGTCTTCGTCCGCCTCTACGAAGAAGGATTGATTTACCGCGGACCATTCATCGTCAACTGGTGCCCGTGGCACGAAACCGCGATCTCCGATCTCGAAGTCAAGCACGAGGAAGTGCAGGGCAAGCTGTGGGAGATACGGTATCCCGTTATTGGATCTGACGAATTCATTACCGTCGCCACCACGCGTCCTGAAACCATGCTCGGCGATACCGCCATCGCCGTGAATGCGAAGGACGAGCGCTACACGCACCTGCACGGCAAGAAGGTTCTGCTGCCGCTGATGAATCGCGAAATCCCGATCATCACCGACGAGTTGGCGCAGCCCGAGTTCGGCACCGGCGCCGTGAAAGTCACGCCCGCCCACGATCCCAACGACTTCGAAGCCGGCAAGCGTCACGACCTGCCGCAGATCAACGTGATGGACAACCGCGCGCACATGAATGCGAACGCCGGTCCTTATGCGGGCCTGGACCGCTTCGAAGCCCGCAAGCGCGTGCTGCACGACCTGCGCGAGCAGGGATTCCTCGGCGGCGAGAAGGATTACACCCTGGCCATCGGCAAATGCGACCGTTGCGGAACCGTCGTCGAGCCGCGGCTGTCCGAACAGTGGTTTGTGAAGATCGCCCCGTTGGCCGCGCGCGCCAAGGAAGCGGTCGAGAGCGGCGAGATCACCATCGTTCCCGAGAATCACCGCCAGGTCTATCTGAACTGGATGAACAATATCCACGACTGGTGTGTCTCGCGCCAGCTCTGGTGGGGGCACCGCATTCCGGCGTGGACGTGCGCGCATGCGAGCTGCAACGAAATAATCGTCGCGCGCGAAGCTCCGGCGAAATGTCCGAAGTGCGGCGGGCCCGTCGAACAAGTCTCCGATGTGCTCGACACCTGGTTCTCCTCCGGCCTGCTGCCGTTCACAACTTTAGGCTGGCCCGAGAAGACACGCGACCAGGAGGTCTTCTACCCGACCACGCTATTGATCACCGCATACGAGATCCTCTTCTTCTGGGTCGCGCGCATGATCATGTTCGGATGCCACTTCATGCAAGGGCATCAGCAGGACGCGGCGATCAAGAAATCCAGCGGCTGGGGCGACCGGAAGAACGACAGCGTGCCCTTCCGCGAAGTCTACATTCATGCGCTCGTCCGCGATGCCGAGCGCCAGAAAATGTCGAAGACCAAGGGCAACGTCATCGATCCCCTCGAGATCATCGAGCGTTTCGGCACCGATGCCACGCGTTTTACTCTGGCTGCCATGGCCGCTCCGGGCACGGACATTGCTTTCAACGAGAGCCGCACCGAAGGCTATCGCGCCTTCGCCAACAAGATCTGGAACGCCGCCCGCTTCATGTTTATGAACGTGGACCGGCTTGGTGGCGCGGGCGCCCCCGCCCGCGAAAACTTGCCCGGACTCAAGGGTGTATCCGGCTTCAATAGCGCCGCCCTCGAAGACCGCTGGATACTCTCCCGCTTCAATCGCGTAGCCGCCGACGTTAACGATGCACTGGCGGCATATCGCTTTCACGAAGCCGCGAATCGCATCTACGATTTCTTCTGGGGCGAGTTCTGCGACTGGTACCTGGAACTGATCAAGCCACGGTTGAACGAAGCGGGCAACACTGCCCAAACCGCCTGCGCGAATCTGGTCACTCTGTTCGACGCCGCGCTGCGCCTGCTGCATCCGGTGATGCCCTTCATCACCGAAGAAATCTGGCAAGCGATGTACGAAGGTAAGGCGCTCTTCAAATCGATTGCGCTCACCGCCTATCCCCAGGCGGATGAGAAGCAATTCGACCTCGCCGCTGAAACCGAGATGGCTATCCTGCAGGACCTGATCGTGAGCGTGCGCAACCTGCGCGCTGAACTGAAAATCGAGCCCAAGGTCAAGGTTCCCATCGAGGTCTTTGCCCACGAGCCCGAGATTGCCCGCATGATCGAGAACAATCACGGCGCCGTCGAGCGCTTGGCGACGGTGGAGAAAATCAACTTCGCCGCCGGCTCGCTGGCCAAGCTACCCGGAGCTCGCCACACTTCCCGCTTCGATGTGCACGTAGTCTACGAGCGAAAAATCGACGTCACCGCCGAATGCGAGCGCGTGAGAAAAGAACTGGAGCGAATCGAAAAGGGAATCGCCACCGGCCAAAGACAGCTGGGCAACGACCAGTTCCTGGCCAAGGCTCCAGCCGCCGTCGTGGAAAACCTGCGCAAGCAGCAGCAGGAACTCGCCGTTCTGAAAGAAAAAGCCGAGAGCAAGATGAAAGAGCTAGGCTGCGCGACCTAGAATGCCTCCGCCCAACCAGATGTCATCCTGAGCGGAGTCGAAGGATCCCTACCGTTGCATTCGGTTTCAGGGACGGCAACACACGTGGAGTCGAAATTCCTCTCCGTGGCAGGCTGGGCCTACTCCATTTCGGGAAGTCCGCATCGCCGTAAAGACAGAGTTGTGAGATCAATCACATCGCCTGCCCTCATCGAGCCTTTACCTTAATCGCGGCATGCTCCCCACATTTGTAACCCGCTCGGTGATTCGCACCCTTGACTGGCTGGCCGCCCGCATCCTGCCGCCAGATCCACGGCCCATGCACCAGCGCATCGGCCAGCAAGGCGAAGAGGACGCCTACTTCCACCTGCGACGTCTCGGCTACGTGGTTGTCGCCCGCAACTTTCGTTCGCCGCGCTGCCGGGGCGAGATCGACCTCATCGGCTGGGACGAAGATGTTCTTTGCTTTATTGAGGTTAAGACGCGAACCTCGCGCGATGTGAAGCCCCCGGAGGCCGCCGTCGACCGCCACAAACGCCGCGAGATTGCCGAGGTGGCGCGCGAGTACCTTCGTAAGTTGCCACCATCGTGCCAGTGGCGGTTCGATATTGTAAGCGTATACTATGAGCAACTTACGTCACGCCCGCAGATTGAAATATTCCGGAATGCCTCCCTCGCGGCGTAAAATACAAAGTTTGCCCTTATTGAAAGGATTTAATCAGTGCCGGAACTCCGAAAAGATCCGATCGTAGGCCGCTGGGTAATTATTTCCACGGACCGGGCCAAGCGCCCAACCGATTTTGTCCGCGAAAATATGAAGATCAAAGGGGGCTTTTGCCCCTTTTGTTATGGGAACGAGAGCAAGACTCCGCCTGAGATCCAGGCCTATCGCCCGAATCCCAACGGCGGTCCGGCCCCGCAGCGGGATGCTCCCGGATGGACCGTCCGCGTCGTTCCCAACAAGTTCCCGGCGCTCGGCATCGAGGGCACACTGAACCGCCAGGCGGAGGGCATGTTCGACCGCATGAACGGCATCGGAGCCCACGAAGTCATCATCGAGACCCCCGACCACACGGCGAACCTGGCCACCCTGCCTCCCAAGCGCATCGAAGACGTTCTCTGGACCTTCCGCGACCGCATCCTCGACCTGAAGAAAGATCGCCGCTTCAAGTACATCCTGATCTTCAAGAATCACGGAGAAGCCGCCGGAGCCTCGCTCGAGCATTCGCACTCGCAGCTCATTGCCTTGCCGATTCTTCCTATTAACGTCGTGCAGGAGCTGGAAGGGGCGAAGCAGTATTTCCTGTACAAAGAGCGCTGCGTCTTCTGCGACATCATCCGCCAGGAGATGGATGCCGGCATTCGCGTCGTCTCGGAAAACGAGAACTTCCTGACGCTAGCGCCCTATGCGCCACGCTTTCCGTTCGAAACCTGGATTCTGCCCAAGCAGCACGAATCGGCCTTCGAGAACTCGTCGTCGCACATGTTCGAGAATCTCGCCCGGGCCATGAAAAACCTGCTCACACGTGCCGATCGGGTGCTCGACAATCCACCCTATAACCTGGTCATCCACACCTCTCCGGTGCAGGATCCGACCAACGACCACTACCACTGGCACATCGAGTTCATGCCCAAGCTGACTAAGACGGCAGGATTCGAATGGGGCACTGGGTTCTACATCAATCCCACGCCTCCAGAGGAAGCAGCGAAGTTCCTGCGCGAAGCGAACGTGGAAGAGCCAGTCCCGGCAACGGTGGGATAGTTGCCCCCCGATGCGAAAGTGCAGGGAATGAACACTTTCTAGTCACACTTCCACCGCGACCTATAAAAATAGGCGCCGCACAGGTAGCGGCGCCATCAGTAGTCTTTGGCCGTAGAGAGAATGGGCCTGCGTTGAGGATCAGACCCATGTATCCATCTACCTTAACTCTCCGCGAACCCGCGCTTGTCAAATCTTTGTAAAAAACTCTTGGGCAGGGTCTGGAAGAAAACCGGCCCCGTA
>Ga0335080_10008986_pt1 | contig 10436 bp, 6 predicted proteins | sample Lox_Sample_34_FD_206720 | JGI IMG/M metagenome (GOLD analysis project Ga0335080, IMG submission 206720) | Soil microbial communities from Loxahatchee National Wildlife Refuge, Florida, United States - Lox_Sample_3.4 | ecosystem: Environmental > Terrestrial > Soil > Wetlands | place: USA: Florida... | reverse complement strand
AACACGACGCTGCTCGGCGAGGACGTCGAGTCCGCGGACGAGGCGCGCGACGTCGCCGCCGTGTTCCGCACGATCCTCGACCGGATCGCGGAGCGCGAGCTGCGCGTCAACCTCGCCGTGAAGCTCACGCACGTGGGACTCCTGATCGACGAGGAGCTCGCGTACGAGAACATCGCGTCGATCGTCGACCACGCGGGGACGCTCTCGAACTTCGTGCGCATCGACATGGAGCACTCCGCGCTCGTCGATGCGACGCTGCGCATCTACGCGCGCCTCCGCGACGAGGGCCGCGAGAACGTCGGCACGGTGCTCCAGTCGTACCTCTACCGCACGCCGGAGGATCTCGAGGCGCTGCTCCCGCCGAAGCCGAACCTCAGGCTCGTGAAGGGTGCGTACCTCGAGCCGGCGGAGATCGCGTACCCGCGCAAGGAGGACGTGGACTCCGCGTACCTCCGGCTGATGGAGCGTGCGCTTCTCGGCGGCGCGTATCTCGCGATCGCGACGCACGACGAGCGGATGATCGACCACGCGATCGCGTTCGCCGACGAGCACGAGATCGGCCGCGACCGGTTCGAGTTCCAGATGCTCTACGGCGTGCGGCCGCAGCTCCAGCTCTCGCTCGTCGGACGCGGCTACAACGTCCTCGTCGCGACGCCCTACGGGCCGGAGTGGTACCCGTATCTCATGCGGCGGCTCGCCGAGCGGCCCGCGAACGTCCTCTTCATCGCGAAGAACCTGCGCGGCTAGCGCGGGGTCGCAGCACGCCCCGTACGGGGCGGCGCGGCTTGACGTCTCCGTTCGGCTTGGCGGCCCAGGCGATCTCCTCCACGCGCGCCTCCGTCTCCACCTCCCAGTCGGCCGCAAGCACGGCCGCGGCCACGGTCATCGAGGCGTCGACGAGATCGGCGCCTGCGCACTTGCGCGAGCCGATGCCGAAGGGGAAGTACGTCTCGGTGTCCACCTCGCCGGGCCGCAGCCAGCGGTCCGGGTCGTATGCGAGCGGGTCGACGAAGAACCGCGGGTCACGGTGGACCTGGAACGGGGCGGAGAAGACGTAGTCCCCGCGGCGGAGCTCGACGCCCTCCGCGGCGAGGGCCTCCGTGCAGGTGCGGCCCACCTGGTGCGTCGTCGGTCCCAGCCGCAGCCCTTCCCAGGTGACCGCCCGTGCGAGCGGCAGGTCCTTGAAGACGTCGACGCCGGGGTCGAGTGCGCCCCGGTCGAGGCGGCCGCGCGCCTCCGCGCGCAGGCGCTCCGCGAGCGGGGACGCGGTCACGTGCATCATCGCCAGCATCAGCCCTGCCGGCGCGCCGAGCGACGTGAGGAAGAGCTTTCCGATGAAGCGGTCGCCGTCCGGGGCGTTCGCCCGCGCGAATGCGCCACGCAGCTCGTCGACACGCACGGGGTCGGCCCGCCGGGCGACGTCGTCGACGAACGGCCGGATGGCGAGAAACGCGCGTCCCTGCTCGAGGCTCGACCGCGGGTGCCGGAGCAGGCTCGAGACGACGCGGGCGGTCGAGCTGAAGGTCTCGCGGCTGACGGTCTCCTGCCCGAGGTTGACGGTCTCGACGATCGCCGAGGCCTCGTCCGGCTCGAGCTCGACGCCGAGCAGGAAGTCGACCGCCATGATCAGGAGCAGCACGTCGGCCTGGTGATAGAGGTCGAGCTCGCGCGGGCCGGCGAGCCTCTCGAGCGCGCGCTGCGTCACGCGGGCGGAGGCGGGCGCGGCTGCAGCGATGCGCTGCCGCGAGAGCAGCGGATGAACCGCGCGGCGCGCCGCCAGATGGAGCCGGGGATCGTGCGTGCCGGTGAACGCGTCGCCGCCCATCTCGCCGACGCCGTAGCGGTAGGCGGGCCTGCGCAACCACCACCGCCGTGTGCGCGAGTACTTCAGGAGCGTGTCGGCGTGCCCGGTGAAGAGCCGGCGGGCGAGCCGCGGGTCGGACAGGTAGATCACGCGCTGGCGCCCGAGGTAGAAGACGGCGACGTCGCCCTGGTCGCGATGGAGCTCCTCGACGACTTCGACCATTTGGTCGTTCAGCCGGCGGAGCGAGAGCTGCGGCGTGAACGGCAGCCGCGGCCGGCGGCGGACGACGGCGCGCGGCGCGACGTCGGCGGCGACGCTCATTCCCAGCTCGCCGGCGTCTCGACGGCCGGAAGGGTGACGACGAGCCCGGGCCCGGCGTTCCCGTCGGGCAGCCAGCGGAAGCGCCGGATCTCGGGCACCGCGAGCAGCGCGAGCGACGAGCCGACCGCCACGAGGGCGGCCAGCCAGAGCGTGCGGGAGGTTCCGAGCGCTGCGGACAGCGGCCCGACGAGCAGGTAGCCGATCGGCACGCCGGCAAGCGACGCGAGCATCGAGTACGAGTTGAAGCGCGCGAACAGGTCGCCTGCGACCCGCTCCTGCTGCACGGCGTTGAACACGACCATCTGGTAGACGATTCCGGTCCCCGAGAGCACGGCGGCGACGGCGATCGCGGCGGTCGAGGCCGGCACGGCGAGCAACGCCACCTGCGGCGCGACGGCCATCGTCCCGAGCGCAACGGCGACGAGCGGTCGCGCCGGTCGATGCCAGAGCGCGAGCGCGCCGCCGAGCATCGAGCCGGCACCGCCCGCAGCGAGAATGACGCCCCACGCGCCCGCACCTCCGAGGCGCTCCTCGGCGACGACGACCCCGAGGGTGAACGTCGGCGCCATGACGAAGACGTGGAACAGGCAGTGCTGCGCGACCGGGATGGAGGCCCAGCGTTGCGAGCGGAACGCCCTCCACCCGGCGGCAAGATCGTGCGTGAAGGTGGTCGGCATTGCCGCCCTGCTTGCGGCGGGCAGCGGGATGCGGAGCATGAGCGCCGCGCTCAGGACGAAGCTGAGCCCGTCGACGCCGACGGCGAGCCACGCTCCCACGGTCACCACGAGCAGCGCCGCGATCAGCGGCCCGACGAGCATTGCGGCTCCCACGGTCATCTGGAACAGCGCGTTCGCGTCGACGAGCCGCTCCCGGTCGACGACCATCGGCACGACGCCGTCCGCGGCCGGGCCGGAGAAGGCGGCGGCGAGTCCGGAGACAGCCGCGAGGACGACCATCGCCGGCAGCCCGGCCACGCCGAGCGCCAGGAGCACGGCGAGGATCCCCTTGCTCGTGCCTCGGACGACGCCCGACGCGACGAGCAGCGGCTTGCGCGAGACGCGATCGCCGATGACGCCGCCGACGAGCAGGAGCACGAGCATGGGGACGGTCTCCGCGGCGAGCACGACGCCGAGCGCGGCTGCCGAATGCGTGACGGCCAGCACCGCGAACGAGAGCGCCAGCGGCGAGATGTCGTCGCCGAGATAGGACACGGCCCGCGAGAGATAGAGGCTGCGGAAGCGCGCCTCGCGCAGGATGGCGAAACGGGATGCGACATCGCGAATCCGCATCGGCTGAGGGGCGACGGTAGCAGCGGCGGCGCGTGCCCTCTATTGGCGCAAAGGGACATGTCACTTCGTGACACGGCCGCTAGTGGCATCTAGGCAACGGCGCGACACGCCCCTATCGTCCACGCCTCGGAGATCCGGGTGCCGAAAGGAGGTGTACGGCATGAAGAGGATCAGGAGCCTGATCGCGGCCGCCGGCGCGGTTCGGAGCAACGCCCTGTGGGGTGGCCGTAGTGCCGTCTAGTGCCGCAGTTCCCGACCGGAGCGCCGGACGCGAGCTCGATCTGCCGCCCGCCACGCAACCGGTCGTGCGCGTCCCGGAGGTGCCACAGGCGCTTCCGGGACGCGTGGCGTCGATGCGCGCGCACGCGCGCTTCCGTGCCGACCCGTTCGCGGCGATCGATGCGCTCCGGCGCCGGGGCGACATCGCGCACACGCGGTTCGGGAGGTCGGAGTTCTTCCTCCTCAGCCACCCGGAGGAGATTCGTCACGTGCTCGCGACCGACGCCGCGAGCTACGCCCTCCACAGCTTCGTCTACTGGAGGCCGTTCCGCCGTCCGCGTCCGGCCCCTCCGATGCGCGGGCTGATCAACCAGCACGATCCGAACGCGCATCGAGGGACCAGGCGCGCGTACGCGCTGCCGTTCTCCTCCGCCGCGATGGACGCGGTCTGGCCCGAACTCTACGAGAGCACTGCGCGGGCCGTCGAGCGATGGGCCGCGCACGAGCAGATCGACGCCGTGCAGGAGCTGCGCGTGCTCGTCGCGGAGCAGCTGCCGCGCGCGTGCTTCGGCGCGCCGCTCCCGATCGGGCCGGAGGAGACGGCGGAGGTCTTCTACCGGTCGTACGACAATCCGTTCTACATGGCGTCGCGCGTCGCGAACGCCGTGCAGAGCGCCCGGCTCCCGACGCGCGTGCGCCAGGCACGTGCCTATCTTCGGCTCGTCGAGGCGACGCAGGCGCTGATCGACGAGCGGCGAGCGGGCGGGGGCGGGGGACACGACTTCCTGTCGACGATGCTCGAGCTCGTCGACCGGGGCGAGATCAGCGAGGAGCAGGCGCGGTACGAGGCCCTCGGGATGCTGTACGCGGGGATGGACGTGACCATGTTCCAGCTCATGTGGATGGTCTACGAGCTCGCCCGCCGCCCCGGCTGGGTCGAGCGGATCCGCGCCGAGGCCGAGGCGCTGACGCCGGAGCGCCCGCCGAGCCGGGACGAGAGCCGCTTCACGCAGGCGTTCATCCACGAGTCGCTTCGGCTCCACGCGATCCTCACGATCACGCGCCAGGCGATCGCTCCGACCGCCGTCGCGGGACATCGCATCCGGCCCGGCGACTACGTCTGGATCTCTCCGTACTTCGTCCACCGCGACGAGCGCTGGTACCGGAACGCCGAGGCGTTCCGGCCCGAGCGGTGGCTCGACGGCTCGCTCAAGGGGAACTCGCCGTTCGTCTTCATCCCGTTCTCGCGCGGGCCGCACATGTGCGCCAACACCGAGTTCCCCGCCAGGGTGTTCTCCGTCGTGCTGCCGCTCCTCTGCCGCTCCCTCCGCCCGGCCCTGCCCGTGGGTTTCGACGTCACCCTGGATCCGCTGTTCAGGCGCACCCAGCTGACCGAGCTCCCGCTGCTGACGCGGAGCTAGGGAACGCTCAGCACGATCTTGCCGAGCTGCTCGCCCGCCTCGAGCCGCTCGTGCGCCGCGCGGATCTCGGAGAGCGGGAGCACCTCGTCGACGACGGGCCGCGCGCGGCCGCTCGCGACGAGCTCGTAGGCGCCCTCGAAGTCCGCCTTCGTCCCCATCGTCGAGCCGAGGATCGTGAGCTGCTTCCACCAGACGCGGTGGAGGGCTGCGGGCGGGTTCGGGCCGGTCGTCGCGCCGCAGACCGCGATCCGGCCCTCGCGCGCGGCGACGTCGAGCGACGTGCGCCACGTCGCCTCGCCGACGTGGTCGACGACGACGTCCGCGCCGCGGCCACCCGTTGCCTCCTTCACCGCGGCCTTCACGTCGCCGGTCGCGTGGTTCACCGTCGCGTCGGCGCCGAGCTCGGTCGCCCGCGCGAGCTTCGCGTCGCTCGACGACGTGACGATCGTGCGCGCGCCGAGCGCTTTCGCGATCGCGAGCCCCGCGGTCGAGACGCCGCTGCCGATCCCCCAGAGGAGCACCCACTCGCCCTCGCGCAGCCCCGCGCGCGTGACGAGCATCCGGTATGCCGTCTCGAAGACGAGCGGGAACGCGGCCGCCTCCTCGAACGAGAGGCCGTCCGGGATCGGGTAGACGTTCGTCGCCGGAACCGCGATCAGCTCCGCGTTCGTCCCGTCGCCGTGCTCGCCGACGACGTGGATCGAGCCGTCCGGCGCCTCGACGCCGGGGTTGATCACGACCGGCCGGCCCTGCTCGAAGCCGTTCACGCCCGGGCCGAGCGCCTCGACGACGCCCGCGCCGTCCGCGCCGAGGATCCGCGGCTTCGGCACCGACGGGAGCCCCTTGCGGATCCAGACGTCGAGATGGTTCAGCGCCGAGGCGCGGATGCGGACGAGCACCTCGCCCTCGCCGGCGACGGGATCCGGGACGTCCTCGAGCACGAGCACCTCGGGCCCGCCGTCCGCGTGGATACGCACCGCCTTCACGCAGGGCAGACTATCCGCGTGCGCGCGGCGGACCTCCACCGGGTCGGGGAGGAGCTCGGGCTCGATGCGGTCGGGGCCGCGCCCGCGGCGCCGTACGACGAGACCGAGCGCCACATCCGCGAGCGCCGTGCGCGCGGGCTCTTCGCCGACATGAAGTTCACGATGGCGCGCCCGGAGGAGTCGTGCCACCCGGAGACGCTCCTCCCCGGCGCGCGCACGGTCATCTCCGCCGCGCTCTGCTACTACGCGCCGGAGCCCGACCGGCCGGACGGCCACGGCCGGCTGCCGCGCTACACGTGGTTCGACGCGTACGCCGAACTGCGCGAGAAGCTCGACGAGCTGGGACGGCGGATCGGCGGAACGTATCGCGTGCTCGTCGACGCGAACCAGCACGTCGACCGCGAGGCGGCCGCGCGCAGCGGGGTCGGCTTCTACGGGAAGAACACGCTCCTCATCACGCGCCGCCACGGCTCGTGGGTCGTCCTCGGCACGCTCGTCACCGACGCCGAGCTCGAGCCGACGCCGCCGCTCGACGCCGACTGCGGCTCGTGCCGCCTCTGCATCGACGCCTGCCCGACCGGCGCGCTCGACGAGCCCGGGACGCTCGACGCGACGCGGTGCCTGTCGTACTGGACGCAGGCGCCGGCGCCGATCCCCGAGGAGTACAGGGCCGACGTCGGGGCCCAGGTCTACGGTTGTGACATCTGCCAGGACGTCTGTCCGTGGAATCGCGGGATCGAGCGGCGCCGCGACGCGGTGGCGACTCCGAACGGCTCGGAGCCGCACGTCTCCCTCGCCGACTGGCTGCGCGCCGACGCGGCCGGGCTCCGCGCGCGCTACCGCCGGCTCTACGTGCCGCGCGACGACGGCCGTTGGCTCCGGCGCAACGCGCTCGTCGCGGCCGGGAACGTCGGCGGCGCGGCCGAGCGCGACGCGGTTGCGCCGTATCTCGAGGACGACGACGCGATGCTGCGCGAGCACGCGGCGTGGGCCGTCGCGCGAATGGACGAGCGCGGTGTCTGACCGCCGCACCGTCGTCGGCGAGCGCGAGCTCGAGACCTGGCTCTCGATCGCGCGGCTCGCAGGGTTCGTCTTCGCCGCCTGCGAGATCGGGATCTTCGTCGACGCGTTCCCGGACGGCTACCGGATGAAGGGCTGGTGGATAACGATCGCGCTCGGGATCGGGACGATCGTGCTCTACGCGCTCGCGCGCTGGATGCCGTCGAGCTGGGAGGGCACCGTCGGCTTCCTCGCGCTCGCGTTCGACACGTGCATCATCGCCGCGTACGCGACCGTGTTCTCGTACGAGTACGGCAACCAGGTGCGGTGGGCGCTCGTGCTCGTCGTCGCGGAGGCGGCGCTGCGCTACGGGCTGCTCGGCGGGCTCCTGATGCCGGTCGTGCTGATCCCGGTGCTCGCGTACGACGAGCATTTCCGCGCGCACCACTTCGGCCCGCCCGGCTTCACACTCGACCGCGTCTCGTTCCCGACCGGCGTGCTCCTCCTCTCGGGGCTCGTCGTCGGCTGGCTCGTGAAGCAGCTCGACCGCCGCGCGCAGGAGGCCGAGGCGCTCCGCGACGAGCTCGGGCGGCACGTCGACGTGCTCGAGGCGGCGAACCGCTGCGCGGTCGCGCTCGGGTCGTCGCTCGAGATGGACGAGGCGTTCGGCGCCTTCATCGTCGAGCTGAAGGAGGTCATCCCCTTCGACCGCGCCGCGATCGTCCTCGTCGAGAACGACCAGGCGGCGACGATCGCGACCGCGGGCGTCGGCGCCGGCGACGTGCTTCCGCCGGGCAGCTTCGGCCCGCTCGAGGGCTCCCCGCTCGGGCAGGTGCTCACGGGCGGGACGATCGTGCAGCGCGACCTCACCGAAGGCGTCTTCCGGGAGGACGCGCTTCTCGTCGCGCTCGGGCTGCGGAGCCGGATCCTCGCGCCGCTGCCGGTCGGGGCGCGCCCGATCGGGGCACTCGCGATCTCGCGGAAGGAGGCCGACGCGTTCTCGGACGAGGAGGTGGAGCTCATCTCGCTCCTCGGCAGGCTTGTCGCGACGGCGGTGCAGAACATCCGCTCGTACGACGCGGAGCGTCGCAGGGTGGAGGAGCTCCACCGGCTCTCGGCGATGCGCGCGGACTTCGTCTCGCTCGTCTCGCACGAGCTCCGCAGCCCGATGGCCGCGGTGATCGGCGCGGCGCGCACGCTGCAGGAGCGGCGGCGCGAGCTCAGCGTCGAGCAGCGCGAGGCGTTCCTCGCGCTGATCGCGAACGAGACGAACCGGCTCGCCGTCCTCATCGGCGACGTGCTCGACACGTCGCGGATCGAGGCGGGGACGTTCAGCTACTCGTTCGGCGAGGTCGACCTGATGCGGCTCATCGACGACGTCGTCACGCTCGCGTCGGTCGGGCAGGAGGAGGTCGCCGTCCGCGCCGCCGTCTCCGGGCAGCTGCCGCCGGTGCACGGCGACCGCGAGCGGCTCCGCCAGGTGCTCTCGAACCTCGTCGACAACGCCGTGAAGTACTCCGACACCGGCGGCGCGGTCGAGGTGAAGGCGCGCACGGCGGACGGCGTCGTCCAGGTCTCCGTCACCGACCACGGGCCGGGGATCCCGCGCGAGCAGCAGCACGTGATCTTCGAGAAGTTCGGCCGCGCGACCGGGACGGATCAGACGAAGCCGGGCACCGGGCTCGGCCTCTTCATCGCGCGCTCGATCGCGGAGGCGCACGGCGGCTCGCTCGACGTCGAGTCGGCGCCCGAGGCGGGCGCGACGTTCACGCTGACGCTGCCGGCGACGACCTAGGTCGAGACCCGGGCGCGGAGGCGCTCGACGCCGAGGTCCTTCGCGAGCGCGCGGGCGCGTGCGGCGATGCGCGTGCGGAGCTCCTCCGGCCCGAGCACGACGGCCTCGCCGCGGAGCGCGAGGATCTCGCTCTCAAGCCACTCGTCGCTCCCGACGGGGAGCTCGCGGAGCGCGCCGCCGTCGGCGAGTCGGCGCGCGCCGCGCTCGATCGCCCAGCGGGCGATCTCGGGGGCGTAGAGCACCTGCGCGCTGCGGGCACCGCGCAGCCGCGTCGGCTCGAAGCCCTGGCGCGGCTCGAAGCGCTCGCGGGTCAGCCTCGCGCTGCGCATCCGGTCGAGCCGGAACGAGCGCTCGGCGTCGGCGGAGCGGTCCCACGTGTGGACGTACCAGTTCGGGAGCTGCCGCTCGAGCGAGTACGGCTCGACGAGCCGCGTCGTCGGCTGCGCGTCGACCTCCTTCTGGTACTCGATCTCGACGAGCCGGTGCTCGCGCATGCCGCGCGCGAGCTTCGAGACGAGGTCCTCCTCGGCGCGCTCGACCGTCGGCTCCGGCGTCTGCGCGAGCTCGAACTGGCCGAACGTCTCCTCGAGCTTGTGGCGCACGCGCGCGAGCGGCGTGTGCGCGTCGGCCGCGATCATCGGTCCGACGTACTCGAGCGCGAGCCGGATTGCGCGGGCTTCGAGCGGCGTCAGCCGCGGCGGCAGCCGGAAGGTGTCGCCCCACAGCTCCTTGTCGACGTGCACCTCGTTGCCGCGCAGCTCCGCGTAGACCGTGTAGCAGCCGCCGCCGAAGTTGACGAGGTTCAGGAGCGACAGGTGCTCCTCGAGCTCGTCCTCCGGGATCGGGAAGCGCCCGAGCAGCTCGCTCGCCGGAAAGTCGGCCTCGATGTCGTCGCCGCACGCGGCGAGCAGGTACGCGAGGAGGGCCTGGAGGACGGCGAAGCGCTCCGGCGCGACCGGGCCGGCCGGCCGCTCGCCGGCGTCGTCGACGACCTTCGCGGGCCGCTCGGCGGCGGGCGTCGGCGCGGGGCCCTCGTGGCCGTCGCGCACGCGCCGCAGCGACGACGCGACCTCGCGGCGAAGCTCGTCCGGCTCCAGCGGGACCGCGCGCCCGTCCTGGCGCAGGACCCACGACGCGAGCAGCGGCAGCGACGAGTACTCCGTCACGAACACGCCGTCCTCGAGCCGCCCGGTGGAGCCGTACGTGCGCTGCACCCACCATGCGGTGTCGCCGCGCACGTCGATGCGCGCCTCGCCGACGGCGTCGCCGATCTGCCACGGCGGCCGTCCGCGGTACAGCTCGATGTCGAAGTCGGTCGGGATCCGGAAGTCGCGCTCGCGACGCGTCGCGAACTTGATCTCGCCGCGGATGCGCGAGACGCGGAACGTACGGATGTCCTCGCGGTCGAGGTCCCGGCCGACGACGTACCAGATGCCGTTGTCCGGCATCAGCGCGTACGGGTTGAGCGTGCGCTCCTTCGTCTTGTCGCTCGAGATCGACCAGTACTCGAACTTCACCGTGCGCTGCTTCGAGATCGCGCCCTCGAGCTTCGCGAGCCGTCCCGGCATCTCCGGCGAGTAGTCGGGGTCGAGCACCTGGACG
>Ga0335080_10008982_pt1 | contig 10438 bp, 8 predicted proteins | sample Lox_Sample_34_FD_206720 | JGI IMG/M metagenome (GOLD analysis project Ga0335080, IMG submission 206720) | Soil microbial communities from Loxahatchee National Wildlife Refuge, Florida, United States - Lox_Sample_3.4 | ecosystem: Environmental > Terrestrial > Soil > Wetlands | place: USA: Florida... | reverse complement strand
TGCCATCGGAATCCGCAGCAGATGGTCGCATGTGCGCTTGACAAGGTCGTGCAATCCCGCTCCCTCTCGTCCCAGTACCAGCGCGCAGTTGCCTGTGAGATCAAAGCGGTCGTAGTCCGTCTCGCCCCGCTCATCCAGCCCGATGATCCAGATATTCCGCTCCTTCAGCTCTTCCAGCGCACGCACCAGGTTCACGACTCGCGCAATCCTCAGGTGCTCCACCGCCCCCGCGCTCGCCTTCACCGCGGCAGGACTCAACGGGGCCGAACGCCGCTCCGTCACAATCACACCATCCACGCCTGCCCCATCGGCCACGCGCAGCAGGGCCCCCAGGTTCTGCGGATCCTCAACGCCATCCAGTGCCAGCAGCAAGCGCTCCTGCGTCGGATCAGGCGCATCAAACAGGTCTTCGATGGTCAGCAATTCCTTCGGCCGCACCACCGCCACCACGCCTTGGTGTGCCGCAGTTCCCGCCAACTGCGTAAGCTGTTCACGCGGTTCTTGCCGCACCCGTACGCCAGCCAGCCGGCAATCAGCCACCAGTCGTGCAACGCGATCATCATGGCGTTCGGCAGCCACCAGCACCTGATCGAAGCGGCGTCGCCCTGCCTTCAGCGCCTCGGACACAGGATGCACGCCATACAAAACTTCCATCCCTTAAGTGTAGATTGCGCGAGCCCACCGGAACCGCCTCGCGTCGACCGGAGACAACCGCTGCTGGGTGCCCCATCCATTTCGCGCCTCTTGCGAAATGGGTGGGAGAGTAAGACGGATCTTCGGTCGGATGCCCTAGCCATCGGACCGCCTATGCCCAATGGAATGGAAGCCCCTAATTCAGCCTTTCCGTCTTGCCACCGACAGGCAGCTTTCGATCGCCTTCGCCGCTCGCCGTTCGCGTCCGTCCACCGTCTGCGCATAGAAGATCCCGAGCAGATGACTCTTCCTCTGCGTGGGCGTCATCAGCTCCCATCCCCGCCTCGCCTCAGGCTGCCGCTGAAATGCAACCCGCAGAATCGGCGGCGGCTCGACCTCGCCTTCCATGGCCAGCATCATGCTCTCGGCCATCGCCTCCGCGCGTTTCTGCCTCGTCTCCTGTGTCTTCGCATCGCTGATGAAATTCGTGAACCCCTTCCGCATTGACGGGCTCATGCCCTCAAACCACTTCTTCAGCGCGCGATCGGCTTTCAGAATCCTCGCAAATTCCACCGGCATATCGATCACAACCTCGCCGAGATCCGGCGAGAGCCTGATCAGCGCACGCTCGCCAGCCCCCACCCGGGCCCCGGCCTGCATCTTCTTGTTCACGATCAACGTGAACCCTTCGCCCTTGGTCCCAGGGATCAGCGCCGTCTTAAACGCGAATCCATTGATCTCGCCAAACACGCGCCGGCTCTTCCACATTGGCCATGCCTTCTTCAAGTCGATCGGAACCCGCGCAATCACCCATCGCAGCGAAGTGCCAGTCGCCTCCAGATTCGCTCGAAATGTCTTTGTAAGCTTGTGATCGGGTTCAGCACTCACGAATCAGAGCTTCGCACACCCGTCCCGGATTGTGCGCACAATTCGGCAGATAGGTTCTTCAGAGTTTAGGAATCCGCAATCGGGTAGTTGCGATCGAGTGGAAACACCACCTCTGCCTGGCTCGCCACCGGCTTGCCATTGATCTTCGCCGGCTGAAACCGCCACGTCTTCACAATGTCCATCACCATCGCGTCGACCTGGTTGCCGATCCCCTTCACCAGCGTCTCTTTCACCACCTGGCCCATTTCATCTAGATCCACGTCCACGACAATCTTCTCCGCCGTCTGCGGCAGGAGCGAGCGATCATGAATCGGCGGGTGCGGCGAGTAGACAGGAAACGCCGGCGTCATATCGATGCTGTCGGGCCCGTTGCCGAAGAGCGCCTTTCCCGCACCATCCCCATGATGTGGCGCGGCCGTAGATCCGCCCCCCGACTTCCTTACCTCCGGCACCTGCATCGGGATAATGGTTTTCTTTGACGGATCTGTGTTTGCGTCAGGTTTCTCGGTATGCGCCGACATATTGGATACGGGCAGCACCAGCCTGATCCTGTGCGACCCGCCGGAAATTGCAAGATCGGCCACGCTCTCCGGCTGCACTGGCTTCACAAAAATCACTCGCGCCTGCGCACCGAACAGCACCGCACTCACAAAGAACGTCGCGTGAACGATGACGGAGAGAATGAGTGCGCGAACAACATGATTCTGGCGATCAGCGGGAGCGTCCATTGACGACCTCCAAAGGGAAGCCCGGTCACTCGATTTTCGCACGAATAGTGTTGGCATGGTCTGTCGATCAGTCACAATCGAACCGAACCGTCACATTCCGAATGTGCCCGGCACTCCCAATCCCACTTTCGGGCGGCGATCCAGCTTCCCTTTGACATGGCGATGACAAATTCACAGCTCCCGGGCCTTACACTTAGGCACATATGCAAGGCTGAAGCTTCCCCGGCAGTACCTCGCCGAAAGCCAAAAGAAAGAGAACGAATCCTCATGTCCATGATGATCCTGATTGTGGGCCCCTATCGCACAGGTACGGGAGACGACCCGGAACTGATGACAAAGAACCTTCGCCGTATGGAGGCCGCTGCTCTTCTCCTCTACAGAGCCGGACATATCCCTGTAATCGGAGAATGGCTCGCCCTGCCGCTCATGCGGGATGCGGGATCGAAACAGCCCGGCGATCCCGTTTACAACGAGATCTTGATGCCGCTCACCGAACTGCTGCTCCACCGCTGCGATGCAATTCTCAGGATTCCCGGAGTCTCCGCGGGTGCAGATGAGCACGTTGAGCTCGCGAAATCGCGCGGTCTGAAGGTGTTCTATGGCCTTGAGCAGGTTCCGGGAGTCGCGCCGGAACGTCTACCCGTCCAGTAGGCCTCCTCCGGCAGAGCAGGAGGCTTTTGGGTCCTGGTTCCCTCAAACGGACCCGAGCGTACCTCCGGATGGGTCACGCAGCTTGATGGAAGTGCTTTGTATAAGCGAACTCCTTGGGTGGTGGAGACTTAAACTGGACGCAGGTTCGTATCAGGACATGACTTTAGCCGTGCAGCAAACGCAACCAATTGAGTGACGGGCTTTAGCCCCTGCGATTCCTCCTCTCTTCTATCGCTGACGAGGAATTCCGACTCGTATTGACATCGAAAAACGAGGTGATGACCATGAACGAAACCCATCTCGAAAAGGCGAAGCATTTCCGCGCTCTGCACGAGGGCCCGGCTTTTGTCATTCCCAACCCCTGGGACATCGGGACAGCACGTATCCTGGCGGGTTTCGGATTCCAGGCGCTCGCGACTTCGAGCGCTGCTGCGGCAGCGTCATTGGGCCGGAAAGACGGTGAGCTGACGCGCGACGAGGCGATTGCACACGCGCAACTCATCGCAAACGCCACAGACCTCCCGGTTTCTGCGGATCTGGAGAAGGGATACGGCGACACTCCTGACGACGTCGCGGAAACCGTACGGCGCGCAGTCGGCGCGGGCCTCGCAGGATGCACAATCGAAGATGCAACCCGCGACCCCGCGCGTCCGATTTACGACGACAGCCTGGCCATCGAGCGAATCGCGGCTGCAGCCGAAGCCGCGCGAACATTCAAGTTTCCATTCATGCTCACCGCCCGCGCACATGGCTTTCTATTCAACCCTGCGAGCCTGGAGGATGTCTTCCACCGCCTTCAGGCCTTTGAAAAGGCTGGGGCAGATGTGCTCTTCGCGCCGGGACTTCCGGATATCGCCTCCGTGCGCCAACTCTGCGCGGCCGTAACCAAACCCGTGAACTTTATGGCAGGTTTGAAAGGGAAGTCGTTTCCGATTCGAGACCTCGTGGACGCAGGCATCAAGCGGATCAGTCTCGCGACATCGCTGTATCGCGCTGCAATGACAGGAATGCTCAACGCGATTCGCGAAATTCAGGATCGAGGCGAGTTCAGCTTCCTCGACGATTCAGTCACGACTGCGGATCTGATCGCCCGTATGCGCCTTTAGCGGCCAGTTTGGCACTTCGCAAGCAACGCCATCTGAATCAACCCAGATCGAGAGGCCAGGCAACAATCGAAAGACCTGTAATCGCAAGCGGACTCCAGCTTTCCTTTTCTCAATGAGCGCTTCTGATTCAGAAGTGAGATGTTCCAAAAAAATCCTGGACAACAGATACAGATCTCGAGGGGGAGGGCCGACTGTCGCCCAGGGAGGAACAAGACATTCGCAAATTGCGAACTGTGCTCTAACGGAAATCTTAGAGATGGAGCATGTACAGATTGTTTCGAAAATGTCATTTGCTTGTAACTAAGTGCATCAAAGCCGTGTTTCACCGTTCGTTTGATCTTCTCTTGACAATCTAGAGGAGAAATGGGATAATCTGGTGCTCTAGACCGTCTGGAGGAGAATGCTTTGGCGAAATCCGAGGTCAATGGCGAACTCGTACAGGGCACCCTTGAGATGCTCATCCTCAAAACGCTGGCCCTTGAGCCGATGCATGGCTACGGGGTTGCGTTGCGCATTGAACAGATCAGCAGCGGCGTCTTTCGCGTCAATGCGGGTTCGCTGCTCCCCGCGCTCAGCCGCATGGAGCGAGCCGGCCATGTGAAATCCGAGTGGCGTGACACCGAGAACAATCGCCATGCAAAGTATTACGGGCTCACACCCAAGGGCCGCAAAGCTCTCGCTGCCGAAACCGAGCAATGGGAACGCCGCACCGCGGCAATCGCGCGCATCCTCGAAGCCTGAGACGCATCGGAGGTCGATCATGGGAATGATTTCAAGCATCGCCGCAGGCCTCCGGTCGCTCTTCGCCAAACGCCGCGTCGAGCGTGAACTTGATGACGAACTCTCCGCTTTCGCTGAAGCCGCAGCCGCAGATCATCAGAGCCGTGGAATGACGCCCGAAGATGCCCGCCGTGCGGCCCTCACCGAAATGGGCAGTCGCAACGCCCTGAAGCACCAGGTATTGTCCTCGCGCTGGGAGTCTCACGTCGAATCGCTCCTCAAAGACATCCGCATCGGTATCCGCGGTCTCGCCAAAACCCCGGGCTTCACCGTTGTCGCACTCCTCTCCCTGGCCCTCGGCATCGGTGCCAACACCGCCATCTTCACTTTGATCAACGCCGTGCTTCTTCGCTCCCTCCCGGTCTCCCATCCCGAACAGCTCTATCTCTTCGGCCAGGGAAAGTGGCGCGGTAGCACCGGCGGGATGCCCGACGCGAGCTGGCAGCTCTTCTCCTACCGCTTCTTCAAAGACTTCTCCGCTCAGACGCAGTCCTTCTCTGGCGTCGCCGCGCAAAGCAGCATCCAGATGAGCAGCCACATCTCCATCGCCGGCGGGAGCGTCGAGCGAGTGCGTATTGATCTCGTCTCTGGAAACTACTTCAACGTGTTCGAAGTAACGCCCGCTCTAGGACGCGTCATCGCAGAAAGCGATGACCAAGTGGCAGGCGCTAGCCCCGTGGCGGTGGCCAGCTATGGATGGTTCCAGCGCCACTTCCAGGGCAATCCCGCCGCCATCGGCCAATCCGTTCACATCCAGGGCCGCGATTACACCATCATCGGCGTCGCCAGGCCCGGCTTCAACGGCATCGCCATGGATCAGCCCACCGACCTATGGATCCCACTCTCCATGGAAAAGGAGATTTCTCCAGGCTGGAACGGCCTCGCCGACAATGATTTCGAATCGCTATACGTGGTCGGCCGCTTGAGACCCGGCGTTCCCCTCGCGCAGGCAAGCGCATCCACCAATACCCTTTTCCGTCAATTGATTCGCGCAGAGTTCTTAGGCGGTGCCGGCTCCTCCGACGATCTCGGCAAACTTCAGAAGGCACGCATCGAACTGACCCCTGCCCCCGGTGGACTGCCCAGCCTCAAGCTCCGCCTTTCTGCACCCCTCCAAATCCTGATGGTCATCGTGGCGCTCGTCCTTTTGATCGCCTGCGCCAACCTCGCCAACATGCTCCTGGCGCGCGGAGTCTCCCGTGCTCGCGAATTGGCTGTCCGCCAGGCCCTCGGCGCCTCCCGCCGCCGCATCATGGTCCAACTGCTCACCGAAAGCTTCCTGCTCGCAACAGCCGGAGCGGCGTTCGGCATTCTTCTTGCCTGGAGCGGACTGCACCTGCTCCTCAGCCTCGGGTCCGATGGACCGGAACCCATTCCGCTCGATCTCTCGCCTGACATCCGAGTCCTGTCATTCACGCTTCTCATCACCGCCCTCACCGCAATCCTCTTCGGCGTCGCCCCTGCCCTCCGTGCCACAAGACTCGAGCTCACCCCAGCTCTTCGCGATGGCCGCGGCGCATCATCGGCCAGCGCACGCAGCGCATTATCCCGATCCCTGATTGTCGGCCAGGTTGCGCTCTCGATACTGCTTCTTGCAGCCGCTGGCCTCTTCCTGCACAGCCTCTACAACCTCACCCGTGTCGACCTCGGCTTCGATCCGCGCAACGTAACGGTCTTCTCACTCGATGAGTACGCCGCGAACCTGCCCCTCGACGCTCGCCTCATCCAGCTTCAGCAGCAGATCGAACAGAAAGTCCAGGCTCTTCCCGGCGTTCAATCTGCCAGCTTCTCCATGTTCACCTTCAATCAGGGCGAGTGGTCCAGTGGACTCGCGATGCAGGGAGTCTCGAAAAACTCCCTCAACAGCGAAGACGTCCTCTACAACGTCATCAGCACCCAATATCTCCAGACCGTCGGAATCCCGCTAATTTCCGGACGTAACTTCACCACGCAGGACACTGCCACCAGCCCCCATGTCGCCATCGTCAATGAGACCCTCGCGCGCACCTTCTTCCCCATCGGCTCACCGCTCGGCCACCACTTCTGCCTCTGCGATCCAGCCGATTCACACGAGCAGAAGGTGGAGTTCGATATCGAAATCGTCGGCGTGGTCCGCGACGCCAGGTATGTTCGCATGGGCGAAAGCCGCCACATGGCCGCCTACTTCCCGTACACCCAGCACATCCAGTACTTCGGCAACTTCTCCGTCAAGTCCGCCACATCCGCAGCCACGCTGATCCCTGCCGTCCGACGCGTCGTTGCAGAAGTCAATCCCGAAATCGCTGTAGCCCAGGTCGAACCGATGGCAGCTCAGGTACAGGGCTCCATCGGAACACAGCGCTTGATCGGATGGCTCTCCGCTTTCTTCGCAGGGCTGGCCGTCTTCCTCGCCGGCATTGGCACCTACGGCCTCATCTCTTACTCCGTCGCGCGACGCACCAACGAGATCGGCATTCGTGTTGCCCTCGGCGCGCAGACTCGCACTTTGTTATGGATGGTATTGCGTCAGTCGCTGATCCTGCTCGCAACCGGCTTGCTCATCGGAATCCCCGTCGCACTCGTCACAGCGCGCAGCCTCGCAACCGTGCTCAGAGAACAGCTATTTCACGTCAGCCCGATGGACCCCCTGACCTTCGCAATCGCATGTCTCGTGGTCAGCATCATGACCATAGCGGCCGCATGGATCCCCGCCCGCCGCGCCGCGAAAGTCGACCCGCTGACCGCCCTTCGTTGCGAATAGTGCAACCACACCACTCTCGAGAAGCCCCTTCAGGAACGGAATCGGGCGCCCCTTTCATCACATTTAACCTTGGCGCTGTTGACACGTCTCCCATCACGTTGATCAACTAAGCAGATTCAATTGGACCCTGGGCAAGTTCCCGGTCCCACACAGGAGCAATCCCGCCATGTTTTCCCAAAAAGGCAAATTCAGCTGGTACGAACTCATGACGAGCGACACAAAAGCCGCCGGCAAGTTTTATTCAGACGTCGTCGGTTGGACCACCCAGGAAATGCCCGGTACGCCCGGCATGGATAGCACTCCGTACACCACTTTCAACATTGGGGGAATGGGCATGGCCGGCATGTTGAACCTCGCCGGACACACTGCCTGGATCGGCTACATCTCCGTCGACGACGTCGATGCGCACATCGAAAAGATCGTCGAAGACGGTGGCAAGCTATGGAGACCAGCCACCGATGTTCCCGGTATGCTTCGCTTCGCTGTGATGTCCGACCCACAGGGCGCAGCCTTTGTGGTCTTCACTCCCAACCCCGCGATGCCCACGCCACAGCGGTCCGCGCCACCAACCCCGGGAACCATCGGCTGGCACGAGCTCTACACAACCGACGTCGATGCCGGCTTTAGCTTTTACAACAACCTCTTTGGCTGGACTAAAGTCAGCGATATGGATATGGGCCCGATGGGCGTGTATCGCATCTTTGACGAGGGAGACCACAAGGAAATGGGCGATGGTGGCATGATGATCAAGACGCCCCAGATTCCCGTCGCCTGCTGGAACTTCTATTTCAATGTCGATTCCATCGGCGCAGCAGTAACCCGAGTCAAGGCTGGCGGCGGGAGCGTCTTGAATGGTCCGATGCAGGTACCCGGCGGCAGTTGGATCATCAACGGCCAGGATCCCCAGGGAGCCATGTTCTCCCTTGTCAGCAGCAAAGAATGAAAAGCCTGATCTGAGCTGTCGAGAAAGCAGGCAGGCCGCGCCGATGCGGGCCTGTCGGCTCATCCCATGAATCCCAGGTACGGATCCGTCCCGAAATTCCCAAAATTCGGAAAGATCGTCTTGATCTGCCCATCGGAAAGCCCGAACCACCGCGCCAGCGTCCCCGCATACTGATCCACCGAGGTTGTCGGAATCAACCTGCCGGCCCCGAGATCGTTTGCCTGGTTCACGCCAACCACCGGATACTGCCCATACATATCCTGTCCTGCCACCGAGCCGCCCACCACAAAATGATGGCTGCCCCATCCGTGATCCGTGCCATCGCTGTTCGAGGTAAGCGTGCGTCCGAAGTCCGAAGCGGTAAACGTCGTTACCTGGTTTCCCAATCCCATCGTGACCATCTGCGTGTCGAAATACTCGAGCGCGGCCCCAAGCTGCGACAGTAGCCGTGCGTGCTGTGTCGCCTGCCCGTCGTGCGTATCGAAACTCCCCAGTTGCACGTAGAAGATCTGCCGGTTCACGCCCAGGCTCGCTCGCCCCGCAATAATCCGCGCCACCGTCTGCAGCGAAACCGCCAGATCGTTATCTGCCAGCTTGTTCATGACCGGATCCAGATATTGAGGCGGATTCGGAATCCCGCCAACGCCCGCCGTCGCCATCGAAGTCGCCAGCAGTTGCTGCGCCTGGATTGACCGCTGCACCACTACCTCGTATTCCTTCGCGAACAGATTCGTCTCATCCGCCGACAGAATCGACTGCAGCGCGCTGGTGCCCGCCGAGTTCCCGAACAGCGGCTGTGCTGTCCCATAAATCGGAATCGGACCAGCCGACGTGACATTCAACTGGAACGAAGACTGCCCGGCCAGAAACAGCGCTATCCCCGCGGTCGAGATGCACGTAAACATCGAGTTCGAGTTCACGTTCATGCTCTCGATCAGATCTGCAACCGCGCCACCCCATCCAACGTGCTCGGCACTCCCCCCATTCGACGCAATCGCCTGCCACGCCGCCGTCTGGTCGAAGTGCGAAAACAGCGATGCCGGCAGCGGAACCGAATTCGCATTGATCTGCGCCTTCGTTGACGGTGCAATCAACGTCCCCGTGTTTGCCACAATCGCAGCCCGTCCCGCGTTGAAGAGATCCTGCAACCCCGTTAATGCTGGATTCAATCCGAACGTACGTCCGTCTTGCGAGGTCTTCGGCACGATCGGCAAAAGCTCGGTCAGCGGATACGCCAGGCCCGGTGCTCCCGATCTTGCCTGAGTGAATGCGCTGAACGAGGTCGGGTCTGTCGCGATCACTGTTCCATGGCCATCATTGCCGCCCTGCAGAAACACGCACACCAGCGCACGATAATCGCTCATCCCGCCGCTTTGCGCCATCGCCGCCAGCGAGTTCAATCCAATCAGAAAAGGACTGGCGTAGAACCCCGCCATCGACGTAAGCGATGCAGTTCTTAGAAACGAACGCCTCGAATGATCAACCTTGCACATTTTGCCTCTCTCAGTACTGCGCACAATACGACGGCGATGCCATCGTCAGGAAGATTGCCGTCTGCACTCGCGCCGTCAGTGCCGCATTGATGGCGTTCTGATCTCCCGTGGGAATTGGAATCGCGCTCACCGCGCTTAGAACCTGGCTGTAAAGCGTACTGTCCATCTCGCCCGCCATCAGCAACAGGTTCACGCGATCCACGAGCGAGCCTGGGTTCGACGCCAGGTTCATCTCCGCCGCATAACTCGAGAAAATATCGAATCCGTTCTTCGAGTCCGATCCGATTGAAGTCTGCATGAAATTCAGATAGCCGACAACCGAGGTCACATTGGTCATCTGAAACTCAGGCCCGGTCAGCCCAGCCTGCTCGATGCTCGTCCCCGGCGGTACATATCCAGGTGCAAACCAGTTGAAGACCGTTGGCGACCGCAGTGTCATCTGCCCAAGCCCCCAGATCGGATCCTCGGTGCTGCCG
>Ga0335080_10008981_pt1 | contig 10438 bp, 4 predicted proteins | sample Lox_Sample_34_FD_206720 | JGI IMG/M metagenome (GOLD analysis project Ga0335080, IMG submission 206720) | Soil microbial communities from Loxahatchee National Wildlife Refuge, Florida, United States - Lox_Sample_3.4 | ecosystem: Environmental > Terrestrial > Soil > Wetlands | place: USA: Florida... | reverse complement strand
CAAGGCGCGGCAGACGGCGAGCGTATCCTCCTCGCCGAAGCCGTCGGCGTCGTATTCGTCGGCCGAGAGCCGGGTGCCGAGGATCAGCTCCGGCGGCGCCTGGCGGCGGACGGAGGCGACGACCTCGCGCAGGAATCGCAGCCGGTTCTCGAACGAACCGCCGTAGCGATCCTCGCGCCGGTTCACCTTCGGATTCAGGAACTGCTGCGGCAGGTAGCCGTGGCTGCCGACCACCTCGACGCCGTCGGCGCCGGCCTCCGCCATGCGGCGCGCGGCGGCGCCATAACCCTCGACAATCTCCGCGATCTCCTCTTCCGAGAGCGCCCGCGGCACGAGGCGGAAGCGCTCGGCGGGTGACGACGAAGGAGCGTAGGCCGCCTGGGCGATGCCGTTGCGACGGCCGAGCAGTTCCCGGCCGGGATGGAACAGCTGCACGAAGGCGCGGGTACCTTCGGCCTTGATCGCCTGGAACAGCGGTTTGAAATGCGGGATGCAGTCGTCGGCGGTGCCCATCAGCACCTCCGAGGTGTAGCGCGCGGTCTCATGCACCGCGACCACCTGGACGACGATGAGGCCGGCCCCGCCCTTCGCCCGAGCGCGCTGATAGGCGATCAGCGCCTCGCCCGGCAGCCCGTGGCGGCCGAGATCGGTATCATGCCCGGTCGAGAAGATGCGGTTCGGAATCTCGATGCCCTTCAAGGCGAAGGGCGAGAACAGGTGCGGAAAGTTCGGCAAGCGACGTCACCCCGTGACCCCACGTCACGGCATCAAGACCTATCGCGAGATCGCCTGCCGGCGCAAGGGAGACTGCGGCGGACTACTGGCTGTTGTCCGCCGCCGTGGTCTGGTCCTTCGACAGGTGCCAGGTGGAATCGAGGTTGTAGCTCTGGATCGCCGCCGCCTCGAGCGGCGTGTCGTCGCCGAGGTCCTTCTCGTAGACCTTGCCCTGCTGGTTGACGATGAAGGTCATGACCCCGGTGACGCCATATTCGGAGGGCGTCGCGATCGCCGCGAAGCCGCCGATCATGTTGCCGTTGATGATGTAGTCGTACCGGCCGCCCGGCGCGCCGTCGTCCTGGCGCGTGAGGATGCGGAAATGATAGCCGCGGACCGGGTCGCCCTCGTCGCGGCCTTCGAGATAGCCGCCCTGGGCGGTGACGAAGGCCCCGAGCGGACTTGCCTCGTCGTTGGAGTTCGGATCGACGTCCCAATAGAGCCCGTCCTTCATACCCGGCGTGCTGATGAACTTCTGGGCGTACTCCAGCACCTGGTCGCTGTCCCGGTCCTCGCTCTCGTAGTCCTGCTCGGCCTGCACGAAGGCGCGGAGTGCGGCGATGGCGGCGAGCTCGTCGGCGCCGATGCGGCGCGCGAGCAGCTCGTAGACCCCGGCATCGGTGTCGAAGCTCCATCCCTTGTCGGTGTGGACGATCGGGAACGGCACCGGCCATTCCTGCTTGCCGATCAGGATGGTGCGCTTGTCGTCGCCGTCGATGCGGAGACTCATCTTCTCCTTGGCGGCCGCGAAGGCGAGCTCGCGATTGTGCTTCTCCATCGCCTCGTCGTCGGTGAAGATCTCGTCATTGTGCTGGTCGCCGAGAATATTGGTGATCGCATCGCGCGTGCCGATGCCCAGCGCCGCGATGAAGTCGGACGCCGCGGCGTCCGGCGTGTCATAGACCTTCGGGTCCTTCGCCTCGGCGAGGCCGGGCATCAGGAAGAGCGCCAGCACGGCGATCAAAATCCTGGAAGCGATGCGAGTCATACGGCTTCTCCTTTGCTCCGCCCCTTGGCCGGCCGGTCGGCGATCAGCGCCGTCGCTGGAAGTTGGCGCCGCCACCGCGCGAGCCGCCGCCGCCGCCGCTCATGCTGCGGTTGCCGCGGTTGCTCTGCGCCTTGGTCGTGCGCTGCGACGGCATGTTGCCGAACGACCCACCCGGGTTCGCCCGCGGCTTGTTCATCTGCTGGCGCTGCTGCGGCGCGCGGTTCTGCATCTGTTGGCGCTGCTGCGGCTTGTTCTGCGCCTTGTTCTTGAACTGTTGCTGGCGTGCAGCCTTGTTGTTGCCGAGGCTCTGGTTGCCGCGCTGGCTGTCCTGCCGGGTCTGGGCCGCCCCCTTGGTGCGGGGCTTCGCGGCCGCGCCACCGCCAGCGCCGAGCTGCTTCTGGATGTTGCCCGTCGAGGGCCGTGCCTTGTTGGTGCGCGGGGCGGTCGATTTCTGGCGCGCCTTCTGCGACGACCACTTCATCTTGTCCTTGCCGTTGATCTTGTTGCCGGTCTTCGAGCTCGGCAAGGTAGAGGCGCGTTCGCCGTTGAACTTGTTCTGCAGCTTGGTCTTGTCGATGTTGGTGTTGCCGTTGTTCGAGATGTTGTTCGTGATGTTGTTCGTGGTCCCGCCGCCCTCGCAGCAGTCGATGTCGATGTCGTCGTTGTGCCAGTCGAAGCCATAGGCGAAGGCCGCACCGACGAATGCGCCGGTGAAGAAGGTGGCCGCCGGCGCGTAATACGGTGGATAGGGATCGGAATAGACCGGCGGCGGATAGCTCACATAGGTGTTCTGCACGATCGGCGCCGGATCATAGGTCGGCACATAGACGGCCTCGGGATCGGCGGACTGGATGACGACGGTGTCACCTTCGGTCACCACCTGCTGCTTGTCGTTGGACTGCAGGTAGCCGGCATCCGCCGCGGAGGCGCGCGCGGCCTGGATCGCATCCAGCACGTCCTTCTGCTGGTCCATGACCGCGTTGCCGAGCTGCTGGGTCCAGCCGAGATCGTCGTTCATCTTCTTGACGACGTCCGGATAGTTGATGAGCGCCAGCACCGAGGGATCCCAGTCCTGGTTCGGTTGCGCATCGGGATTGGTCTTCCGCTGCTCCAGGAAGCGCTGCGCCTCGACGATCTGCAGCGGCTGGGTCGCGGCCGGCAGCACGATCGCCAGCAGTTCGTCGGGATAGAGCGCCACCGGCGCCACCAGCGCGCGAAGGTCGTCGGGCGAAAGCTGCGCCGCTTGGGCTGCTGCCTGGTCGTCGCTCTGGGCCACGGTCTCGTCCGTAATGTCGTCGACCTGAGCGACGGCGGCACGAAACGGAACGATCAGCAGCCCCAACAGGAGCCCGATATGGAGGAAAGACGCGGACCGATGGCAAACCACGGACACACCCCCTCTCGATCAGACTGTCCAAGAGAGACGGAATCAGGTCCAGCACCGCTTCCCGCTACGGCATGGCCGGAGACCGGGAGAGCGCGTCAACCACGCGCCACCTTGCTCGGAATCTCACGCGGTGTTTTGATCTATATCATTAACTCTCTTGATTCGGATCATTTGAGGCAGCGCCACCGCTCCCTCAATTCCGCGCCGCCGGAGGCTGCGGCTTGATCGCGAGAACGGCGGCGATGTCGGGCTCGTCGATCTGTTCCGGCAGCAGGAAGCGCTTGGCATAGTCGCGCCAGACGCCGGAGGTGAGGAAGAGATCCATCAGCTCCGGATCGAGATGATTGTCGCGCTTCATGAAGCCCATGATCTTCACTGCCTCGCTCAAGGGCTTCGCCTTCTTGTAGGGCCGGTCGGCGGCGGTCAGCGCCTCGAAGACGTCGGCGACCGCCATCATGCGCGCAACCACCGACATGTCGCCGCCCTTGAGGCGCTTCGGATAGCCGGTGCCGTCCATCTTCTCGTGATGGCCGCCGGCCAGCTCCGGCACCTGCTTCAAGTGCTTCGGGAAGGGCAGGCTCTTCAGCATGATGATGGTTTGCACGATGTGGTCGTTGATGCGGTAGCGCTCCTCCTCGGTCAGGGTGCCGCGCCCGACGCAGAGGTTGTAGACCTCGCCGCGGTTGAACTTGAATTTGGGCACGTTCAGCACGAAGCCCCAGGGATTGTCGACCGGGATGATGTCGCGCTCCGCAAGCTCGACGATGTGGTCATAGCGGTCCTGAAGCAGCGGCTCCTCGACCGGCAAAGCCGGTTCCGGCTGCGCGTCCATTCGCTTCTTCTCCTCATAGGAGACGCCGAGGCGGTTGCTGAGCGTGCGGGTCCAGCGCCGGGCGGCGATCGCCTTGATCCGGGCGATGGCGGCAGGATCCAGGAACTCGCCGCCCTCGTTACTCCTTGCGACGAAGGCGAAATCGTCGTCGAGCGCGCGCTTCTCCTCCTCCATCCGCCGGCGCAAGGTCGCCTCGTCGCCGCCCTCGGCGAGGCCGCGCCAATATGCGGTTTCCGCCGCGGACTTCAGCACCTCGAAGCGCATCCGGATCTCGTGTATCCTGTCGTAGAGGGTTTCGAGCTTGGTCGCCTTGTCGACCACGTATTCCGGCGTCGTCACCTTGCCGCAATCGTGCAGCCAGGCGGCGATGTCGAGCGCCTCCCATTCCTCCTCGTTCAGCTTGAAGTCCCGATAGGGCCCATCGCTCTGGCCCTCGGCAGCCTCCGCCAGCATCCGCGTGAGAACAGGCACGCGCTGGCAGTGGCCGCCAGTATAGGCGGACTTGGCGTCGATCGCCCCGGCCACCAGCTTGATCAGGGCGTCGATCAGCTGCTTCTGCGCCTCCAAGAGCAACTTGTTCTGGATCGCGACGCTGGCATTGCCGCTGACCGCATGGATCAGCTTCGCCAGGCGGTCGTCCATCGTCCAGCTGGCATCCACGCCGCCGATCGCCTTGATCAGCACCAGCAAGCCGAACGCGACCTGGTTGCGGTCGAGCAGCGGCACGATCACCAAATTGAACCGGTCCGCGTTCAGCCGCTCCCGGGTTTCGCGCAGGCCCAGAGCCATCAGCTCGGAATCGGTCAAAGTGCGCTGTGCCACCACGACCTCACGGCTCTTCACGGCGGCGGCGAACTCTTCGAACACGCCCGGCCGGTCGAGCGGGATCGCCGGTGACCTGAGGAGCGTGTCGTCGGTCTCGCCGCGCATCCAGTGGTCGGATTCCGGGATGATCGACTTCTGCTGGTCGTCGAGCATGAAGATGGCGCCGCCGTCGCTGCGCGCGACGTCGATGGTTTCCAGCAGCACGCGGTCGATGAGCGATGTCATCTCCCGCTCCTCCGCGAGCGCACGGCCGATGTTCAGGAACTTGCGGATGGTGCGCTTCATCCGGTAGAGCGCCCGGCCGAGATCGTCGATTTCGCCGATCCGGCTTCCGATCCGGGCGTCGGCGCCGAAATCCAGCTGCTCGATGCGTACGGTCTCTCGCGCAAGCCGCCGGAGCGGACGGACCATGAGTTTGGTCCCCCACCACGCCACCAGGATCGCCACGCCGATCACGATCACGGCGACGAACAGCTGGCGCAGCACCAGGTCGCGCGCGGCCGCGAAGAACTCGTCGTTAGGGATCGCGATCAGCAGCTTCAGCTTCCGCGATTCCGTGACGTCGACACCGGCCTGGATCAACTGCCAGGTCCGGCCTCCGACATCGGCCCGGCCGCGGCTCTGGGTGCTGCCGTTGGCGGAGAGATCGAAGGCGGAGAGCAGCGGCACGCTGTTGAGCTCGTCGATGGTGGCGAGGCGCATGGAGCCGTTCTGATCGCGAATGACCATCCGGTCCGCGTCCCGATAGCCGATCACCTGGTCCTTGCGATTGACCAGCGCGACATCGGCCGAGGGCGTGATACGCAACGCTGCGATCTGGTCGGCGATGGTCTTCAGCCTGAGATCGAGGCCGACCACCGCACCGCCGTCGGCGGTCCGTTGCGCCAGCGTGATCCCGACCGTGTTCGTCGTGAAGAAGACATAGGGGTCGGTCAGGACGGAGTCGGACTGGTCGATGGTCGCGCGGTACCAGCCGCGGGTCCGCGGGTCGTACTTGTAGGACGGGTCCAACCGCGCTCCGATCAGCGTGTTGGCCGCGTCGTAATAGCGATACTCGCCCACCCTGCCGCCCTCCGGCGGTACGAGGGTCTGGGTCTGCACCAGGAGAACGGCATTGTCGGGCGCACTGAGACGCTGGCGCGCCTCCTGGTCCGGCAGCGGCCGGAACAGCACGAACTCGCCGTCGGGATAGCCGATGTAGAGCGCGTCGAGCAGGGGATTGTTCTTCAGCGCTCCGGCCATCAGCGGAACCAGCCGCAGCCGATCCGGCAGGGCTGCGGCCTCGGCGACGTTGCTCCGCGCCAGGAAGTTCAATTGCGCCTGCGCCGGCTCCAGCAGGCGCTTCACCTTCTCCGCCAAGGCGTCGCGGATATAGCCGATCGTCTCGTTGGAAGCGCTGATGAGCGCATCCTGCGCACTGCGATAGGATTGCCAGCTCAAGGCGCCTGCGACGACGCTCAGGAGCACGATGACGCTGAACGCCGCCGCCACCTGCAGCGGCACGCGCAGCTGCCGCCTGGTGTGCGTGTGGCGTTTAGGCGCCGGCTGCTCGCTCGGCACCGGTGCTGCCATCGGGATCGCTTCGTTCATGGTGTCGATCATCGGTCCCTCCCGCCGTCTGATGCGGGCCAGTTGAGCGTCAATACGTCATGAGCGCCTGCGCCATCGCCGCAGAAGCGTGGCGCATGCATATGCGCCGGATCGTGCCGTCGAGAGCCATCGCCTCGAACAGCCGCGTCCAGGCGGCGATCTGGGCTTCGGTGAAGCGGCGGCGGTTGAAGACCATGTTCTGCGCGGTCGGTGCCGCCGGCGAGACATCGGCCATCGCGAAGGCCTGCCGCAGCTCCGGGGTCGGCAGATAGAACTCATAGTTGAAGGCCGGCGAGACGATGACCTGCACCGCGCCGGAGATCAGCGCCTGATAGTCCGCGTTCTGATCCGGATAGGTCGCGACGTTGACGGCCGTCTTCAGTCGGTTGTCGAAATAGGGTCCGTGCAGATATGCCCGGACGACACCGATCCTCCACTCCGGATGCGCTACGACATCGTCGAACGAGTCGATCGCTTCCGCGATGTCCCGCCGTGCGACGACCACGTTCTTCAGCCCGAGATATGGGATGAAATAGGCGAACTGCCGGCGCGCCTCGGTGCGGATGCCGCTGGTCGTCATGTCCAGCGTGCCCGCCTCGAGCTCCTGCCAGATCTGTGCCCGGGGCTCGACGCCGGTCTGGATCCGGCAGCCGGAACGCGCCATCAATTGATCGACCACGTCACGGTCGATGCCGACGCCGTCATGATAGAGCGGGCCGAACTCGTAGAAAGCGAGACGGATCGGACGATCGCAGCCGTAATCGGCCGGAGACTGCGCGCGGGCGAGGTCGATGCCTGCCAGGGCCATACCGATGACGGTCCCGAGCATTGAGATCGCTCCGCGCATCCAGACGTCCGATCGAGTCACCAGGGTCACCTCGAATCCGGGTCTGGACGACAGCTTGGCACGAGTGAGAAAATATTGCTGCGATAAGCGCCGCCGACCGAGAAACTCGATCAACCTCGCGTGGTCAGGCGGGATCGATCCTGCCCCGGATATATCCACTTTCATCAATAGGTTAACGTCCTTCGCGGGCGCGCAGGACGATCGATCACGCCCGGAGGCGCCGGACGGCAGGCTCCTGTTCCACGTCCCTACCGGCCTTCGCCTCGGCGAGGTCGCCGAGCAGCAGCTTGCCAGCGGCAACGTATTGCCGCTGCTGGACGATCGCGTGCTGGCTGAGCACCTGGAGATCGCGGAGGCGACGCTGCAGGGGCGATGTCCGATAGACGGCGCTCCCGCCGGCGAGGGCGAAGCAGGTTTCGGTGGCACGCAGGCAGGTGGCGACGGTCCAGGTCCCGATCTGCTGGCCTTCGATCAGTCGCGCATCGTTGCGCAACGTGGCCGTAACGTGGGCCGACGGGCACGGTCAGCCGATACGTCCGACGCCCAAGAAACGGATTCAGCGGGCCGAAGCGTCCAGCTTGCGCCAAAGGCCGGCGTTGAGATTGTCGGGCGAGTCCTGCAGCAGACTGGCCGGAAGCGGCCGCTCCACTGGCAGGCCGCGACGCCTCAGCATCAGCTGCCGGTCGCGATCGAACCGCGGATCGTGGAGCCCGGTCTTGCGCAGGCTCTCGAGGAGGGGGAGCTCGAGCTCGCCGAAGAACGAGGAATAGGTCTTGGTCGACGCCAGGGTTTCGAGCACCGCGGCGGCGCACCAATTCCTCAGGTCGGCACAGGGCATCGCGTCGAACCGCGCCATCGGCGCAAGAAAGGGCCGCGTCGGATCGACCGCGCCCAGGTCGAGCATCTTCCGGAGCAAGCGTAGGGCGGCAACCCCCATCCCGCGCTGCCCGAAGTCCTGCGCCGCCCGCGTCACCGACATCAGGGATGCAAACGTCGGCTTGGCTTCCGCGAGGGGACGCAGATGGGCAACCGCGTAACCGAGCGCGGCCACGCGCTGCGGCAGCGGAACCGCATCGGTCCTGGAATGGCCATAGGCGGCAAGCGCCCTTTCATATTCCGGCGCATCGCTCAGGCTCTGCTTCCACGTCGGGATCAGCGCCTTCGCGTAGGGCATCCGGGAGAGCACCGGGACCCATGCCGCGCGATCGACGGCGTCCGGATCGAAGTCCGGAACATCCGTCACAAGCAGCTCCCGCTCCGCCAGCATCGCGGCGCGGTCCGCCTTGCAGCAGAACAGGTTCAGCAGATAGCCGTCCGTGGCCTCCTCGGCCCGGAAGGGCGCCAGCACGCCGAGCCCCGGAATCAGGCGGAACGTCGAATAGCCCAAGGCGGAGAACTGATCCTTCAGGGCAAAGTGGAATTCGTCCCCGTGCTTGATCTCGAACATGATCAGCGGCGAGCGCCGCTCCAGCAGCCTGGCCCCGCCGCGGATCACGTTCGGCTCCTCGCCTTCCGCGTCCAGCTTGATGAAGTCGACCTCGGGCCACCCGTTCGCCTCCGCCCAGGTATCCAGCGTGGTCAAGGTGATCGTCTCGGCACGCGCCGACGCATCCTTGCCATGCAGGGTGTTGAGCTCGGAATTCGCCGACACCGACAGGGTCGCCTCGCCTTCATGGTCGGAAAGCGCCTTCTCGATGATCGTCATGTTGGCAAGGGCGTTTGCCTTGACGCTTGCCGCCAGCAGCGCCGCGGTCCTTCGTGCCGGTTCGAAGCTCCAGACCCGGCCGGAAGGTCCGACCGCTCGCGCGGCCGGCAAGCTGTAGACGCCGTGATTGGCGCCGATGTCGATCATCCGGTCGCCCGGCCGCAGCAAGCGCGCGACGAACGGCGCTTCGGCCTCGAACCACCCCTCCTGCTCGAGGAGAACATAAGGCGTGATCTGGTCGATGTTGTTGGACACGCAGACCTGGACGTCGCCCTTGATCCTGACCAGCAGGGTCTCGCCCGAGGCCGGCAATACGGGATGGCGCGCCGCACGGATCGGAAGCGGCGCGCCGCCCTGCCCGGCCAGCGCGGCGGCGAGATTGGCGTGCGCTTCGGCGAGATCGGGTTGCAGCGCGATCGCCTGGCGGCAAGCCTTGACCGCATCGTCGAATCGGCCGACGGCGATGCAGGCCGTGGAGAGATTGGTATAGAGCCCGGCTGTCGGCGGCCCGATCGCGATGGCCTGCTCGAACAGCGGGATCGCTTCGGCATCCTGCCGGCGCGCCGCAAACACCGAGGCAAGGTTGCCGTAGGCGTTGCGATTCCTGGGATCGAGCGCGATCGCCTTGCGACAGGCCGCCTCGGCCTCGTCCAACCGGCCGAGCTCGCAACAGGCGGATGCCAGGTTGGCATGGGCGGGAGCCCAGCTTGGACGCAGGCTGACCGCCTGCCGGAAGCAATCGAGCGCTTCCGGCAGGCGATGCTGGCTCTTCAGTGCGGCGCCGAGGTTCAGCACGGCCTCCGCGCTGGTCGGATGGGCGGCAAAGGCGGCGCGGAAGATCCGCTCCGCTCCGACGGCATCGCCGCGTCCGAAGGCGGCGGCGCCGATCGCAATCTGGGCTTCGAGACCGGCTTCCGGTTTCGCGCCGGCAGGCGGCTCGGGAGACTCGACGGCCTCCAGCAGGGCCCGCAGCGCGGCGTCTCCGGGCGCCTTGCCCGAGGCATCGCGATAGAGCGCGACGAGCTCGTCGCGCCGGTTCTGGCGCTGGAGCACCGAACCGTAGCCTTTCAACGCCTGCAAGGTGCGAGGATCGACCGGCTTGCCGGCGGTGGGCGGCGGCAACAGGTCGAGCGCGCGCTTGAGAAGCGGCGCCGCCGCCTCGTCGTCGCCGATATCCTGCAGGCTGAGGCCGAGGTTGAGCTGCGCGTCGGGGAAGCCGGGATCGAGGTCCAGCGCCTCGCGGAAGAGCGGCGCGGCCTCCTCGGGGCGCTTCAGGTCGCGCAGCGCCGCGCCGAGATTGTTGAGCGCGGCGAGGCTGCGTTCCTGCTCCAGTGCCTGTCGATAGACGGGAATGGCGGCGGCGAGCTGACCCGCTATGTGCAGGCGCATCGCCTGGCGCAGCGGCACCAGATGGGCTTCATCCGTCGTCACATTTGCTTTGGTGCCGGCCGCTGCCTTCTTGGCCGGTCGTTTACGGCTCGTCTTGCGCC